>Ga0209633_10002591_pt1 | contig 17296 bp, 16 predicted proteins | sample Cruoilmetagenom1_FD_187290 | JGI IMG/M metagenome (GOLD analysis project Ga0209633, IMG submission 187290) | Oil polluted marine microbial communities from Coal Oil Point, Santa Barbara, California, USA - Sample 1 (SPAdes) (version 2) | ecosystem: Environmental > Aquatic > Marine > Oil seeps ... | reverse complement strand
TGAATCTAAAGGTTAGCCCAAGTTGGGCAATAAGAATATTTTTAACAATTTGGTATATTTTAAGTCTACTAATGATAATTAACTTTGATTATTATGATTCAATTTCCACTTTGAAATTTATAGGATTAGAGATAGTCTTGATAATATTTCCTTTAATATTGGTTCGTATGAAAGTGAAATGGGATAAAAAAAGACTGGAAAGAATAATAAAAGCAATTTGCTAAAATGAATAATTTACTCAGAAAAAAGAAAACCAATTCAAAGGTGGTATTAATAGATCCTCAAAAAAGATTTAATATTATTTCATATCCAAAGCCATATGAAAGATTCTTTCCAGAAGATAAACCTGTGAAAGATAAACATATTCACGAAAGAATAATATTCAAATGCAATTCTTGTAATAACGAAATTGAGTTTACTGATAAAGATTTTGAAAAACATCAAAAAAAAGAATTTTCAAGTCTAAATGAATCTGATAAAACAGAAATAGAGAACTTTACAAAACAAAAAAAAGGTTTTGACAAATTATCTCATTTAGACCTAAGTACATGACAAAAACAAATAAAACGCTGACAGTCAAATGAATATGTTAATAACTTTTTTAATAAGTTTTTTCCGAATAGCGATTTAATACTTTGGTATTCAGTATCTTGAAGTTTTATTTACGAGATAGAACCAAGATACATGAATACCAAAGCGGAGACTAAAAGTAGTATTTTATTTAAAGCCTTAGACAAGGTGTTTGATAAAAAAATAAATAAAGCAAGGGTAAAGCTGATTGCACTGTTTATAATAGCCTTAAATCAGGTTAGGACAGTAGGCTTTGAGAAGTTGTCAATAGCATTTGAGCATAGTGCTAAAAAGGACTCCTCATTACGTAGGATCCAACGTTTTATTGCCAGTTTTGATTTGCAATATGACTTGGTTGCCAAGCTTGTGTTCACTTTATTGCCTACCGAGCCCCCATATAGGTTGTCATTGGACAGGACAAATTGGAAGTTTGGTTCAAAGGATATTAACATATTAGTCTTAGCTGTTGTTTACAAAAGCATAGCTTTTCCTATTTTGTTTAAAGTTGAACCCAAAGCGGGGAACTCCTCAACCCAACAGCGAATAAACATAATGAACAATTATATTAAGCTATTCGGAATAGATACAATTGATTGTCTTTTAGCAGATAGGGAATTCATAGGTGAAAAATGGATAGGGTACCTGAACCTCAACCATATTAAATACCACATCAGGGTACGTAATAATTTCTGGGTAATAATGCCAGGGACCGGGCGCAGGATAAAAGCATCATGGCTGTTCAACCAACTCAAGGTAAATCAATTCAAGTTTCATGAAAACATTGTAATGGTAAACAATGTCCTGTGCTACATATCTGGTTCAAAAGTTTTTGACAAAGAAGGGAAACCTGAACTGCAGATAATAATTTCATTCAACAACCCACAAAGGGCAAATACTTTATACAAAGAAAGGTGGCAAATAGAGTCGGCTTTCAAGGCCCTTAAATCCAGTGGGTTTAACCTTGAAGACACACACTTGACCGAGCCTGACAGGGTGCAAAAACTCCTGGCGTTGGTTATTATTGCTTTTACTTGGGCATATGTTATTGGTATCGAACAAGACATTATAAGCCCTGTTAAAACTAAAAAACATGGACGTAAAGCAAAAAGCATTATAATATACGGACTTGATTATATCTCTAATGTGCTATTTAATAATGATTTAAACAAATTTAAAGAGTGCTGTGAATTTTTGTCATGTACTTAGCATTTAGACTTTTATTGTCCTGACTGTAAACTACCCATAAGAGTTTTGTTTGAAGGTGGTTGGGGTGGAAAAGTGGGTGAATATGGTTTTGTGATTAAGAGTATAATTGAAATAATAAATAACAACGAAAGCCCAACAAAGGCTAATAGTGCATGCCGCAATTAGTGCTATTAAGACAAATAATTGCAAATATGGTCACGGTGCAAATCAAGGAAAATAGTAGTGAAAATGCGGCACGGCACCATAGCCAAACCGTTAGGCAACATTTTCAGAATTCAAAATCCGGAAATATTTTAAACGGATAATCCCGAAGGGATTTTTTTTGAAATTAGAATATTATCATTTATCAATAAGCATTACAATACCGAATTTATACTATGACTTTTAAATATAAAAATCCGACTTTTTAATTGCTGTTAAATCCAGACTTCCTGAAAAATCAGGACTTGAACAAATAGCCGTATGAACTTCGAGAATAAAATAGAATCTTGAGAACTTGAGAATTAAAGCAAAATGAATCAGAAAAAAAATACAGACTGAATCAATTTTAACCTGGACTGAATTTAAAATCATATATCGGAACATGCCAGAATTTATTACAAACTGGACATGGAAAAAATAAAAACCAGACTTTCTATTAATCAAAGCATTAACCAGACTGAAAAACTAATAATTCATGGTTTCATTTAAATATTAAACCAGAATTATTAATTTTATGCAGACTTTGCATTCGCCCGGACTTTGTGAAAATTCAGAGAAACGGCTATTTGTTCTTACAGAATTTTAACTAATCTCAGAAAAATAATTAACAGCAAAAAAAAAGAAATAAAAAACGTTGCCTAACAACGGCTCATAGGCAATAGCGGGCTTCGGGTTTCATGGACAGTGCTGATTTAAATCAACAATCTGTCTTCCAGACAGATCTTATGACATAAATCCGCTACTGCCCATAGCCAAAACGTTATATGGCATTTTGAAAAGAAATCAGACATAATGAATATAATTGAAAAGGAAGCAAATAGATTTTACAGCAATCTTTATCGAAATGGAAAAGTAAATAACTTGGAAAACCTGAAAGATATTATAACTACAAAGTTATACGACTTTAACAGAGATAGGGATAAACTTGACTTCTTGAAAATCATTAGACATAAAAGTGTTATAGACAAAGAAGAACACATGAAAAAATGTTCTGGTTGTAGTTATGGGGAAGAAAGAGAAATTGGAATTTTTGCTATTGATCAAGAAATAGATGATATAAATAGTTTATATGTATACGAAGCAAAATCAGATAACCAATTTAGTGTTGAAGAAGAAACAGAATTACATAATAAGCTTAATGACATTCTTGATAAACTTGAAAAACAAGGATTTGGTCAAGAAATTATTTTTGAAGAAATAGAGGACTTAAAAAATCATTTTAACCTTGGAAAGAAAAATTGGTTTCAGTTATTTAAAGGTAAAGTTTTTGACTTGACCCTAAAAAAGGTAATAGAAAAAACATTTGCTCAAGAAATTTACAATAAATTGAGTGAAGGATTTGAGCAAGTAGTCAAGATGATTGAATAAAGACTTAGGATATTAATGGCAAAAACGAAACAGAAAATAGAAAAGGTAAGAGAACAAATTTACTGGTCATATGCAAACCTTGCAATGGCTCATACAGCTGTTGATAAAAAACAGGAAAAATACGGACGATTTAATTTTATGATTAGAGCCAAATTATTCAAAGGACTTAAAGAAGGAACTATGAATATGAGGACAATCTTTGACGATGAGAAAATCAAGCTTCAAACTGGACAGATTTGTAATTATTGTGGTTCATCTGAAAAATTAGCCCTTGACCATATTTTCCCACAAAAACATGGAGGAAAAGACAATGCTGAAAATTTGATTTTTGCTTGTAGGTCTTGTAATAGTTCAAAAGGCAAAAAGGACTTAATGGAATGGATGGATTATCGACAGCAATTCTTACCATTAATGATAATTAGAAGGTATTTGAAATTGACTTTTTATTATTGCACAGAAAATAATTTGATTGACAGGAAAATCCAAGAATTAGAAGAAATGGAATTACCATTTAAGATAAATCTTTTACCGACTTCTTTTCCTTCTCCAAATGAATTAGTTTTAAATATTGAAAACTTTGAAAATAATTAACATAATAAATAATTAATTTTAAACAACCAACTCTTAAAATAATAGAATATGAGCAATTTAGAACATAACTTATCCCATAGAATTGAAGCTTTATTTCAAAGTGATATAAAAAAGGGGCTTTTAGAAAAAGCAGAAAATGTTTTTAGCAGCATAAAAGCAAAGCAAACAGGAAATTCATTTGAAAATCTTCAAGAGAACTTGAATGCTATGAAACGTGTATTAGAGGAATTACCTAAAGTTCTACTGGATTATGGAAATAATGCTTTAAGTGATTTTGAAAAAGAAATTGACAGTGTTCCTGAGCCAGAAAAAAGTCAAGGTTATGAAAAACTTAAAGAATTAATATTCTTTGAGATTCAGGAAATTATCAAGAAAATGACAACTGCAAAATTTCACGAATAGCATTTAGATTAATTTAATCAACAAAGAAAAACGCCATATAACAATGTATATAGTTTATGGCGGCAAAGTACTGAAAAAGAGCATTGTATTTCTCAATTGGTATTTGCTTTGGCAGAAAAATGATTATTATTAAAACCGCCACAAAACCATATACTTAACGTTGGCAACTATAACAGCAAAGTATGATTGATATTACTAAAATGAAAGAATGGAATTTGATTCCTTATGATAGCTTAACAATAACAAGCTCGATGAAAAAGGATGAAATAATTACAACTTTAAATTCAAATATATCTAGAAACACCAATTTTGCACAAGTTTACAATCGCAATTCGTCCAAAGACTATGAAGGATTTTTAACTGATAAGGAATTCAGAATCAGACGAATCATGAAAATAGGATATAATTCATTTATTCCTATTGTGATTGGAAAATTTCAGAAACAAGAAAATGAAATTCTCATTACCATTCGACCACATAAATTCGTACTGATTTTTATGGGGTTTATCGTTCTATTTGGGTTGAGTATGTTTATTTTAACTTCAAATTTCACGAAAAATGATAATGATTATCCGCAAGAAATTGTTGATATAATGGGTGAAGATCAGTTTAAAGAATTATTAGGTGATCAATATCTTAAACATCAAGAAATTAACATTAATTGGAATGACTTATTAATTCCGTTAATAGGATACTTGATACTAATAGTATTTTACAACACCGAACGATTGATCGTTAAGGATGAATTAATTTTCATTTTGAAAGCCAGAATTAAAGAAATATAAAATTACAGTTGCCAACAAAAAATATAATGCATGCCGCAGTATCATTTTCATAGAAAATGATTTAGTAAATTTGAAAATACATAAACCAAAGACACTTATTGAATAAAGATGCGGCACGCATCATATTCAAAACGTTAGCGGTCATTGTGAGAAGACACCAGTACATAAATTGAAAATAGACATGAGAAAAGATAGGTCAATTCATAAATCCAACAAAACAAATTAATTATGGGACTTTTTAGTAAGAAAAAAAACTTGATAAATGAAAGACTTATTAAATTTGGGATTGATTTTAATAGTTTTTCACATGAAGGACTTGATGAGGACGAATTAACAGTAGATGATGAAGTTGGAGGTGTGATAAAAAACTCAAGCGGAGAATATGAGGACGAAAATGGTTTCTTTAATAATATTCTGATAATTGATTATAATGATGGAATCAGAGAAATTTATTTTAGTGGTATCAATGTAGATGAGAGAAAAGTAAAGAACATGGTAGATAAATTGTCCTCATTTTTAGGTAAAGATAAACTTTTTCGCAATGAATTAAGTGCAATTGATTTAGAAGATATTAGACAAGGTGGTAATTCAGATTTAAGGAGTTGGGAATGCGATGATTATAATGTTGATTTAATTGTAAATCTTGAAAGCAATTATTTCCTTCTAAATGTGAACAATCGAGTTTAAATAATTAATTGCAAATTAATTGGAATTCAATACTCCGTTTGTAATCAGAAAGAACGCGACAGGCAACTTTTTTCAGAGAGGAAATATGACAGCGTGGATAGTAAGCGACACGAAGTTAACAACAAACAAAAATAACATGGATGAATTAATTGAAGAATATCCAGATATTGACCAATTTCTCAAAGTAATAAAGGAGGATACAACTACTTTCTATAAATATAAAAATAGCTGCTTAAATATTAAGATTAACTTAATTGATTCGTTTATTAAAATACATACTTCACAACTTGACAAAATATCAAATTGTGAAAAAGCTGATGCAATACAAAGTTTTAAATATCTCGACTCACATGGAATAAAATTTAAAAATTACTATGAGATATGTCTATCAATTTCTCATAATTCTTTTACATTTTTTGAAGACACTAATGATTGGAGAACAAGTCCATTAAGATTTATAATTGATAAAAGTCAATTTGAAATTAGTCCAATTAGTAGTTTAATGGTTCTTCTAACAGAACCGATTTATAGCGATAACAACTCTGCACACTATGATTTTCATAATTTTGCCTCAATTAAATTTGCATTGGGCAAAGGATTGGATTACAAAACTGAATTCTGTAAGGCTCTATATTACTTGAATTCATTTTACCTTAAGCCAATTGGTTTTTATGCAACTCTAATGCATCTGGAACTAAATTATGATTATTCGTTAGAAATTTTAACTGAAAACGGTGTTTCAGATATTTTTAAAAAAGTATCCCGAAAAAACAATAGTAAACGAAAGGATTTTGATAGGATAGAACCATTAAATCTTTACAATGAATCAGTTCGAAAAAGTGGAGAACAAAGATTTTTATTGTTATACAGAATCCTTGAATTTTTTATTAAACGATCTATCGTAAATCGCATTAGCGACATTAGGTATGATAGAAATATTTCAGCAGACGAAATTCTCACCACATTGAACTTTAGGAATGAGGAACAGCATATAAAAAATTTATTGGAAGATATACTCACTGAAAAGAATAAGAAAAAGATATCGAAATATTGCAGCCAAAATGTCTTAATAGATGCAGATGATTTCATCAGTGTAAGTACGGCTCTTTATAAATATAGAAATTCATTAGTCCATGCAAAGGAAACAGAGATTAATAAAACAATGTTTCCAAACCCGTTTGAACAAGTTGATGAGGTGAATAAATGGATTTATGTAGTTGATGAAATTGCTTTAATGTGCATAAAAAAGTATAATGAAAAATTACCATTGGAAATAAAAACCTAAACTACAAAAAAACACAATTTAGCTAAACCGAATTGTTCATTAAAAGAAAATCAACAACATGGAAAAAGAACTGAACGAACTTTTAGGAATAAAATTAAAGATTGAAAGAATAGAGGATACTACAATGTCTGATGGCGAAGATGCTTTTATCATATATTTAACAGTTGACAATAAAACTTCAAAAAGCAGAAAGATAAATCTTTTAAAAGCAACTTATGTAACAAAGAGGAGAGAGCAATTAGAACAAGATATTTGGCTTATTGGATACATCACAGGAGAAGATACATTAAAACCAAATTCTTTCAAAAAGGCAGGACTTGTTTTTTATAAATCCAAGTTAAAAAGAATTTCAGATAATGATTTAATATATGTTTCTGTTGAACTACCAAAAGAAGGAACCGAATTAACTCTTTGTTTTCAGAAAAACGGGACTAATTGGTTACTGGTTGATAAAGAAAAAACTGAAATTGAAGTTAAAATAACACCTAAACAATTAGAAAGGAATCTAATTAAACGTATCGAAAGGCTTGAGGCATTTGAAGAAAAATTAGATGTTTCTATTGATAAAATTTCTTTGAAAATTGAAAATGATTTAAGTTTTAAAATACTTGCTGAACTTCATCCAAATAATGGCACTACCATATATGAAGATATTCGAATAAGATGTGTTTTATATTCAAATGACAATTCTATCCTTGGAGAAACGTCTGCATATATTAGAAAAGATGATTTTTTTGGATTTGAAGTTATAACTTTTAACTTCTATGATGATGGAATTGCAGAATTAGTAAATGAAATTAGAATATTTCCTAAAGCAAATTGATATGTTTTTGAAAGATGTTCGACAAAGTTTACTTCAAGAAGCAATCGCCTCTCCAAATCTCTTGTCAGATTTAGCAGGTTTAGAAAATTATATTGCAGAAAGTTATCATAATAGGTCATTTATTGAATTACTTCAAAATGCTGATGATGCACAAGCAACAAAGTTTAAAATAGTAAAGAATGGTGAATTATTATTTGTTGCTAATAATGGAAGAGTTTTTAATCAAAAAGATTTAGAAAGTTTATGTCGTAGTGCTTCATCTAACAAGGTAAGGGGTGAAACTATTGGATATCGTGGAATTGGGTTTAAATCAGTAGTTGGGTTTTCAAAAGAGATTCACGTTTTGAGTGGGGATTTGGAAATGACATTTTCAAAAAAAAGGACTGAACTAGAAATTCCTGAAGCCACACGAGTACCATTAATCCGAATACCACACATATTAAACAACTCAGATAGGGCAAAAGTTAATCCAATCCACAAGATTCTAATAGCCGAAGGATATACTACAATTTTTGTTTTTACAGGGGTTACTGCAAATGCTATTGAATCAGAGTTCGATTCATTTGAATACAACTCGTTAATATTTTTAAGAAATGTAGTGGAAACAGATATTACGCTAAAAGGATTGGTTTCAACAAAAATTACCAAAAACCAATTATCAGATTCTGAATTAAAAATGACTTTTAGGACTAATGAATCGGTTACTAATTGGCTTATATCTAGTGAAAATCAATCTTCAATTGCTTTTTCAATAAAGGATGAACAAGTTGTTAAGTTATCTCCAGATGAATCATTGGTTCATGCGTTTTTGCCAACAGAAGACAGTAATGGTCTTGGTGTTTTAATAAATGGAAATTTTAGCACTGACCCTTCAAGAAGACATTTAATTTTTGACAATGAAACATTAGATTCTACAAAAAAATGCAGTAAACATATCATTAGTTTGATAGAAAAAAACCTTAGAGGTAATTCTTTAGAAAATGTTAACTTGGTTAAAGCTCTCATTCCATCTTCCGACCCAAGAATGTTCCAGTTTATGAAAAGTTCATTTTCAAAGACACTTCTTGAAAAGTTAAAACAAAAAGAGGGAACATTCTTTAAAGAATTGAAACTATGCCCAAGTTGGCTGAATCCCAAAGACTTTAAGTTATTAGAATCTGAAAACATTAATACAGTGGACCATCATTTTTTTGAGATTGAGGGTTTTAATTCATTTGCAAAATATTTGGGAGCAACCGAAATTGATTTTCATGATATAAAAGCAAATATTAATAATGCAGAAATATCAGTTTTAGGCTGTGTTCAGTTGACACAATATGTCTTCAAATCAATTCTGTCTCATAACGGAATAAATGAATCTGATTTCTTTGATTTGAAAATTCTTCACTCACAAAGTCATAGAAAATCATTGAACGAACTAAACAATAATTCTTTTCTTTTAGACGAATATTTTATATCCCTCTTACTTGAAAATGGTTTAACGGAATTTGATATTAAACAAGTTTTAAAAAGGTTTACACCCAATGTCGATACAGAATCACAATTTAAATCTTTCACAACTGAAACACAAAAACATGAATTACCACACAATTCCAATTCAGTTATTGACTGGTTTAATAATTCCAAGGAAACAACAAATGAATCAATAAGAGCAAGTATTAAACGTTGGCGTAGTGCAGAAGAACAGACAATGGAAATATTGAATTTGAATGGATTCAATTTAGAGGATGTTAGTAAACAAAATATTGGATATGACCTTGGAGGATTAGACCCAAATGGTAATGAAATACAGATTGAAGTTAAATCAATAACACTACCAGGACAAAAATTTAAACTTACAAATAACGAAATTGCAGTAGCTCAAGAAAAGCAAAAATCATTTTATGTGGCAGTAGTTAGACAAAACGAAGACTCATTTGAAATTGCTTTAATTTCAGATCCTGTAAGTAATTTGACTTTAAATAGACAATGCGTACAATGGATTTGGGAGTGTGAGGATTATGAATACAAACCAATGAAATTTAAAATTTGATTATATAAGATAACAACAACGAACCGCTAACAGCGGCTCATAGTGCATGCCGCAAATAGTGCATCTTAAGACAGATAATTGTAATTTTGAATATGGTGCAAATCAAGAAAAACAGTACAAAAAATGCGGCACGCACCATAGCCACAAACCGTTGGGCTGCATAAAAACGAATATTGAAGTAAAGTGAAAATACAGTTTTGATTTATACTGAATGAACACACAACTATCATCAAAAATGATTAGAGTTTTATTGACTGCAGGAGTATTAATCTTACTGATATTTAATTTTTCTTGTAGTAATAGACATGTAGAAATACCAATTGAACAAATATTATTTGACGGAGATAAAACGCAAGGATATATTGGAAATTTTATAATTATTAGAGACTCTGCAGATTTCAATAAGTACAGTCAAATATTTAGTGAACACTGTGATTCTCTGAAACTACCAAACATTGACTTAAGTAAAAACTCTATAATAGGTAAAACAATCGTAATTGACAATGTATGTCATTTACTTGACTCTGAGACAAGATACTATAAAACCAAAAAAAATCTTTTCATTTACGAAATTGAAATTATACATGCAGGAATACGTGACAACAGATATTTAATTTGGAGTTATAGTATAATTCCTAAATTGAGTTCAAATGATTCTGTTCAATTTAGAATTGAATATTCGAGAGACTGGTTTTATATAGACTAGATTAAAAAGAAATTACGCAGCCCAACAATAGCGAATATGCCATAGCCGGTTAAAGTCATCGGGTTGAAATTTATAAGTAAATTTGAAATGAGATTTATAAATCAAAAATAACCCAAAGCAAACGGCTACGGCGCATCGCAGGGCCGTTAGCAAATATTAAAAACATGCCAAAAGAACATTGCTGCACACAAAGCAAGAGCCTGAAAGTGCCAACGCAAAAAGCAGCCCGTAACTTTCCAGGCACATGCTTTCTGCAACCGCACAAAGCATAATGACAAAAATAGAGAACAACAAATACAAAAGAATAGAAAAACATCAGAAAGCAGATTGACAAAAAACATAAACCTAATTATGAAAACCAAAATCAAAATTGCAATTGCAGACGACCATCCATTAATGATCGACGGAATAAAAACCGTATTATCTGACACCCCTAAAATTGAAATAGTAGGTGAAGCAAGTAATGGACTGGAAATCATTGAAATTGTTAAAACAAAAAAACTAGCTGAATTCTGCCATTTTTATTTATAGCAGAATTCTGCCATGGATTTAACAAAAACAAGGTTTAGTTTTTCAGCTTTGAAAAAATAAAAACTTTTTATAAAAATAGGGTGACATTTTAGCAGATATTAGAATTATCTAATGCAAATCAAGGATGTTTTTATAGAACAAGGTAGTTGAAGTTATGAAAGAAGGTATCGCATAACCGTATAATACATACCAAAAGGCTTGCATTACACATGCTTTCTGCCATCGCACATGGCAAATGAAAAAAGAGAATAACAGAAAAACATAATTCAACTTAATACAAAACCATCCAGAATAATTGACAGAAAAATATAAACAGCAACTTTAAAACAACAAAAATGAAAACACCAAAACTCATAATTTTACTCTCGTTTATTTTATTGGCTTTTACTATTGGGGACAGTAAAAGCGAGTATATTATTCCTGCTTATGGGAGAACTCTTATCTCAGGTGATATAGACCTTGATGGCGATGTTGATATCGTTACAGGTCATAATTATTTTTGGCAAACTGAATGGGGGGGAAGTGCATTTATATGTAATATTGGAAATGGATATTATAATTTTTATGACTCAGTTTTATTTGAACATGGATTTCCAGATATAAATTGTGATTATATTGACAATAACAATTATTTAGATATTTATAGTACAACCGTAACAACAGAACCTTATAATATTTACATTAGTATTATTTATAACTATGGTCAAGTACAATTTGACAGTATAAAATCCTTCCCTATTTATCCCGAACCACCTGTCTCGTTTATAACAAGCGGCGATGTTGATGCAGATGGTTTTGTAGATCTGTTGTTTGCCCATAACAACGATTTCCTTTGGGGCATAATATACAACGATGGCACAGGTAATTTTTCCGTTCCCGAATATTTTGATTTGGATTATCCGCCCCTTGATATTGCCTGTGCCGACCTGAACGGCGATGGCAGGGACGATGTGGTGATCGCAGCGGACAGGGTAGAAGTATATTTCAGTACCGAAAACGGTTTTCAACAACTATTGCTTGGTTCTGTTTTGCCTTTGTCTGGATTGGGTGGGCATATTATTTCAATCTCCGATTTTGACAATGACAATGATATAGATGTTCTATATTATGCAACCCTTAATAGCAATAAAGGGGTGGAGTATATGTATGAGAATCTCGGCAACAACCAGTTTTACGAACATCCATATTTCGAGTTCTCACCCTTTTGCTCTTACGCCCAAATAGCCGATTTTGATAATGATTCTTTGCCCGATATGGTTTTTATCGCACAGGATAATTCCGGTTTGTTTATTTATCATAATATAGGGGTTTTCCAGTTGGAATATGACCAGTTCATCCCCATTGAAAATTCATCTTCAAAAGGCTTGAATTGCAATGATTTTGACAACAATGGTTTTAACGACATTGCGATAATAAAAGATGGTATCCCCCAATCAACATTGCAATTGCTTTTTAACGATGGACAAGGTGGCTTTCAAGAAAACCCAATTACCAATATCGAAATTCCAGCGGTAAACCAAAATAACCCGATTAATTGTTACCCCAATCCATTTTCCGGCAAAACAAACATAGAAATAAATATTGACTTCAATGAACAAGCTATTTTGGAAATATATGATATTCAAGGAAAACAAATCAAAGCATTTGACGACATGGCATTTCAAACAGGGGTGCATAAATTTATATGGGAAAGTAAAGACCAAAGTGGAAAGGAGGTAAAACCAGGTCTTTATTTCTTACGTCTGCGGTCAGGCAGGAAAGTTTATACAAAACGATTGGTGCTGTTAAAATAAATGCGATGGTTTAATTTTTATTTTTAACATGGCTAAACTGGCCACAAGAGGAACAGGTTGATAGGGTTCACAATTCTGTTTTCAACCTATCCTCCCAGCCAGCTTGCCGCAAAATTACTTAAATTATGATGTGCAAATTTAGATTTTTAGTTTTTATGATGTTGTTCGCAACAACTCTTTTTGGTCAATACTCGAGGATCGATGCAATTGACCTTGTCCTGAACTCAATTTTGGCCGATGATGTCGGCAATGTTGATGTTTATTGTTCTTCTGACACCAAAACAATGCCTGTGGATTTGATTGACAATGATACACGGCCAAATCCATTTTCTGAAAGTTGGGTGTTTTTCTCCAACGACAACCCTTTTGCCTCGTGGTATCACAGCAGCAGGGTTATATTTGTAAGTGCAGTTGATGGTGCTTATACCGTAGCTGATGTAGAAATTTACCCGAAAGACTTATCTTCAGATTACGAAGAAATTTCTATGGCTTCAAGGCCAGCCCCTATCGCCATGGACGGTACCGCTTTTGTGCCCAATCCAGAAAAAGTTTTGAGCGATTACAATTATGCCCTTATTATTGTATCAATGGATGAATACAGGAACTGGTACAATACAAGCTTGATTTACAATGTTTTGCTTCAAAACTATAATTATCAGAAAGACAATATAACGGTTTTATATAGTTGGGACGGACATAGTTATTTGCCTGATGTAAATGGGGATGATTTAGATGGTGATTTTGTGGAAGACGACATCGACGGCCCCGCCACCTACGCCAACATCCAAACCACCATAACAAATCTCACCAACGATCTCGGTCACGGCGACCAGCTCGCCGTTTTCTTTACAGGTGTGCCGGTACAAGCTGTTGGCCCTACCGTAAAAATGGGTTTCTCCATTGATGCAAACAAAATAGGCCTTTATGACGTTTCAAGCATTTCACAGGCCTTCGACCTTATCGACTGTGGACAAATGGTGTTCAATTTTGATGTAAACTCTTCTACAGAGGTCATGTCATATTTTGAAGCCGTGGGCAACGCCAATGCGTTGTGCCAAAACCGCTACCTTACCGGGCCGACCGGGCAATACGAAAACAACTATTCCGAGATGTATTTCAGCAGTGGAAATTACAGCGAACAGCTGTTTTACTGGGCAAGTGCCGCAAGGGGATATTTGCCCCTGCCCGAAGAACCTTGGCTCTATAATTCAATTGCAATAGGTTATGAAAACGAAGGCGGTTTTCCTTACGCCAATGTAATTACCGGCCACCCTGGTGATGATTATTTAGACGAGGATAACGACAATTTCATTCAAATGGGCGAAGCATTCGCTTATGCTGATAAAATGAACACATGGTCGGATGATGGGTATTGTTATTTGCCCTTTATAAGTGGTGGTGGCGGAAACGACCCTCTTATTACCCCGGCACAAACCGACGAGTTCTCTTTTGAGGAAGATTTAATAACACTTGCTGGGTTATTAGGCCATATTGAGAACAACCAAACAATCCCGGCAAGGAGTTATATATTTGCAAATTCTTATCCGCCAATTGTTTATTCTTTAACTATTGATGAAGGTGTAGAGCTTTCATTTGACAATGGGTCTGAATTGTACTTTTCTCGGGCAAACCTAATATCCAGTGAAAACTCAATCCTTAATTTCGGTACAGGTACAACTATTGAAGGCTTTGACCCACTTTATTCCGAAATGGATATCCTTGGCACAGGTTTCACGATTGGGGAAAACTCTACCATAAGTAACATATACATATCAATGCCTGGTTTTTCAATCAACAATTTGATGTTGAACAATATTGATTTTTATAATATTGACAATTTTATATATTACGGGAACAACCTTGAAATTACGGAATGCTATTTTGAAAGCACAGACATTATCGGTTGGCTAAAAAGCGTTGAATTGCAACATAGCATTTTTGATAATTCAAGTGCATATTTAGAGTGCGTGTATTCCAATGGTACTGCAAATATTGGCACTTGTGTGTTTGATGGGATTGATTATTTTTTGGGCACCTCTTTGAATGTCCAGTATTTTGAAAATTTCTCGGTACAAAATAACCGTATCTCGAACAATTCTGTGGGAATGTTTGTAATAGGTTCAGGTTGGGGTGTTGGTAGTGCCATCTCAAATAATGAAATCAATAATTGTGTTCATGGTTTATCATTATATTGGACAAAAGCCAGGCTTACCAAAAACAACATCCATAATAATGAAAATCATGGGCTGATTTTACAACAAACATGCAATGTTTCCTTATTGGGCAATAAGCAAGCCACTACTGTTGAAGAGACCCAAAGGATAATGGATAATGGCATGTATGAAATGGTTGCCTGGGATTATGAAAGTTTCCCGGCAATCTTTGAATGGAATGCTATTATTGACGATGACAATTTGCAAACAAATGAATTGGTTTACTGCCCAATCAACCAACCTATTATCGAACCTTTAGATGTGCGCAACAATTGTTGGGGCAATAATTTTACACCAAGTGAAGATCTTTATCCAAGTGGATATTATATTTGGGATCCTGTTTTCGAATTGGAATATAACGATGGTCAATCTGAAACTGAAAAGTTATTGTTTAATTCAGGTAAAGAAAAATTTGAGCAGGGCTTATATGTTGAGGCAAAAAATGTTTTCCTACAAGTTGTCGAACAATATCCAAATTCAAGATATGCAAATACCAGTTTGAAGGAATTGCTTTCGTTAGAGAAATTTGTGTCAAATGATTATGCTGGGTTAAAACAGTATTTCCTGACAAACACGAATATTGCAAATGATTCCTCCTTAAATAAACTTGGCAATTTCCTGGCTAACCATTGCAATATTTTATTGGGGGACTATCAAATGGCCATTGATTGGTTCGAGGGCAATATCCAAAACCCTGCATCTTTCGCCGATTCAATATATTCAATCATTGACCTGGGCCATACATACTTGGTGATGGAAAACGGCGGTAACAAGAGTTCATCGTACATTGGTAGCATGCCCGAACATAAACCTGAAAACCATATTGCGCACCAGCAAACCACCAATTATCTTCTTTCGTTGCTGCATGGCCCTCAGGATATTATGTCTGAAGAACTAAAGGGCAACCTGAACAACCTTAAATCAGGCCAACTACTGCAAAACATACCCAATCCATTTAATGGAAGCACAAGTATTTATTATAAGTTGGAAACCGATGCAATTGTTGCCATTAAGGTTTTCAACAGTATGGGGCAAATCATAAAAACCATTGATGAAGGTGTTAAGGAAAAGGGAACATATAACACAGAATTCAATGCAGATGGTTTGGTTAACGGTATGTATTTTTATACAATTCAAGTAAACGGTAAACAGACAGATACAAAAAAAATGAACCTGATAAGGTAATTTTTTATCTGATATTTTAACCAAAGCCTGTACATTTATGGTACGGGCTTTTTTTTGATTATTGAAACTATTTTAGGACAAGTCACAGTCCCACTTGACAAATCTTTTTACCAAGAACTGCCTAAGGGCATTGCGCACCTCAAAGACACCATTATTTGCCCCAAAGATGCCATTGTGTCACACGAAGACACTATCCTGCAACACAAAGACGACACCCCGTCACCCAAAGCTGCCATCCCGTCACACGAAGACAACGTTTCACAATCCAAAGATGCCAATGTGCCATACAAAGACAACGTTCCACAACACGAAGACAACATTACACTACTCTATGACTTCATCCCGGGCTTTCCGAATGGCACCCCACAACCCTGATACGTCATCCTGAGCTTGTCCCAAGGGCATCCCATTTGACTCGTGACTATTTCAACTAAACAAACATAATCTACTGAAAAAATCAATCACTTTCCCTCATTGAACTCAATAATATTGAATTAAACAACATAATTCATCTTTAAAATTCAACATCCCTGACTTGACTAACTTGATTGAATTAAACAACAATCCCAGAAAATAGAAAAATAGGCAAACCTATAAAATACCCAGACCTTGAATTACAAAAAGACCTCATTATTGAACAAAAACAATGTACATCTTTACAGCATCGAATAAAAACCCGACCCTAAATTGCATACACATTGGTCATTCCCACAGGCTGCCCCACGACCAAAAATGCCCAAAGAGTATACAATTGCAACTACCGTGAAAAGCATGTTTTATAACAATTTGCTAACAAAGGCTCATAGTGCATGCCGCAAACCAGCTTAAGCATAAGCACTGCATTCCTTAATTTACTATATTTGTGGGCAGAAAAATAAGTATTATCAAATGCGGCACGGCACCATAGCCCAGTACGTT
>Ga0209633_10002590_pt1 | contig 17301 bp, 12 predicted proteins | sample Cruoilmetagenom1_FD_187290 | JGI IMG/M metagenome (GOLD analysis project Ga0209633, IMG submission 187290) | Oil polluted marine microbial communities from Coal Oil Point, Santa Barbara, California, USA - Sample 1 (SPAdes) (version 2) | ecosystem: Environmental > Aquatic > Marine > Oil seeps ... | reverse complement strand
CATCCAGAGTATCGGCGCCGTGCAATTTGATGTGCAGGCCTGTCAGGCCGATTTTGTCATGGCCGATGGTCACAAGTGGATGCTGGGACCGGAAGGCCTGGCGCTGTTTTATTGTCGGGCGGAACTGCGTGATCAACTTCAGCTGCATCAATATGGCTGGCACATGGTGGAACACGCCCATGACTTTTCCCGCGCTGACTGGCAACCGGCGGCCAATGCCGTGCGTTTCGAATGTGGCAGTCCCAACATGCTGTGCGGTCATGCCTTGCGGGCCAGTGTCTCACTGCTGCTGGAAATTGGTATGGATAAAGTCGAGCAGGCCGTGTTAAGCCGCACCGAAAGAATTTTTGAGCTGTTGCAACACAGCCAAAACCTGCAAGCCATTACGTCAAATCAGACTGGGCGCTATGCCGGTATTGTCACGTTTGCGCATAAACAAGCCGATGCTACCGATCTGTATAACGACCTGATGAGCAAGGGTGTAATGTGCGCCCCCCGTGGCGGTGGTGTTCGCTATTCCCCTCATTTCTATACTCCATTAAACAAGATTGAATCCGCCATCCAACTTGCCGATAACTATCCAGGCTCATGAGCAGGGTTAAATTCGAATTGTTGCGCATTAGCTATAATTAGCCTGCACTGGTCGCCCGCATTATCTATATTTAAATAAGAATAAAGCAATTTTTCGTCACGGAAAGACATATTAATAATGAGGGCATAATGGAAATTCTTGGTTTGAGAAGAAAAATCAGTCGCTGGATCACACAATCCTTGATGAAGGAAGCCCCCCCTGCACCTCATACTACCCCACTATATGATTTTGATCGGCTTTGCTATGAATTGCGTCCGGGCGATGTGTTGCTCGACGAGGGGCGCAGCCACGTGTCCGAGGTTATCAAAATAGTGACCCAGAGTCCCTGGACACATTCCTTCCTTTATATTGGTCGCTTGTACGATATCGAAAACCCAATCATTCGCGCCAAGGTCAAGGGCAATTATGATGGCGACCCGAATGATCAGCTCATCATCGAGGCCATGCTGGGTGAAGGGACTATCGTCAAATCGATACAAAAATACAAAGATGAACATATTCGAATTTGCCGGCCTAAAAATCTGTCGCCCCACGATGCGCAACAAGTCATTGCCTATGCCGTGAAGCAGGTTGGGCTTGATTACGATGTTCGGCATGTGCTCGACCTATTAAGATTTATGTTCCCGTATTCTTTTTTACCGCGTCGCTGGCGTTCCAGCCTGTTCGCCAAAAACCCGGGGAAATCGACTCGAACTGTTTGTTCGACCATGATGGCCGAGGCCTTTCACTCGGTAAAATTTCCCATCCTGCCCTTTGCCGAAAAGACCGAGGATGGAAAAATTCACCTGTTCCAACGCAACCCACGTTTATATACCCCCAAAGATTTTGATTACTCACCCTATTTCGATATTATCAAATTTCCATTCTTTGGGCTGGACGATGTCAGTATCTATAAACGCCTGCCATGGGAGGATGAAGAGATCTATTGTAACGATTTGAATGACTGTTATGTCAAGACCTCACATGAACCGGTCAAATTAACAAACAATAATGAATTTCCAAAATATAAGACTGTCGAATTGAATATAGATGCCGAAAAAGAAACAACTACCGGGCAGTCTGACAAACAAAACAAGCATCAATCAAACTAACATTCTAGATAAGGATTATGAGTATGGACGATCAAACCCGACACACCAGTAAAGACAGCTTCAAGCTCAAGTGGATCAGTGGACCACTGCTAAAGCTATTTAAAAAGGTTACCCCTGCCATGTCGCAGACCGAACGAGAGGCTATCGATGCCGGTTCGGTCTGGTGGGACGGCGACTTATTCAGCGGCAAACCCAAGTGGAAAAAACTCCTTGCGGTGCCGCCATCAAAACTCAGTCCTGAAGAACAGGCCTATCTCGATGGCCCGGTGGAGCAGCTTTGCCAAATGCTCGATGACTGGAAGATCACCAATGAAGACTATGATTTGCCGCAGGAGGCCTGGCAGTTTATTAAGGACAATGGCTTCCTCAGTATGATCATTCCTAAAAAATACGGCGGTCTGGATTATTCCAACCTCGCTCACTCCGCCGTGGTGATGAAGGTCTCCACCCGTAGTGTCTCGGCCGCAGTGTCGGTCATGGTGCCCAATTCGCTGGGCCCCGGCAAATTGATCCTTGAATATGGCACACAGGAACAAAAGGATCATTATCTGCCACGTCTGGCCAAGGGACAGGAAATCCCCTGTTTTGCCCTAACCGCACCCGATGCGGGTAGTGACGCCGGTTCGATCCCCGATTACGGTATTGTCTGCAAACAGGACTATGACGGCAAAAAGAATGTATTGGGAATCAAACTGACCTGGGACAAACGCTACATCACGCTGGGTCCTGTTGCCACCCTTCTGGGCCTGGCCTTTAAGCTATATGATCCGGATCAGCTGATGGGTGAAACCGAAAACCTCGGTATTACCCTGGCCTTGATCCCGGCCAGCCATCCGGGTGTGAACATCGGTCGACGTCACATGCCCCTCAACCTGGTATTCATGAACGGACCCAACTGGGGTAAGGATGTGTTTATTCCCATGGACTGGGTCATCGGCGGACCGGAACGGGTAGGCCAGGGCTGGCGTATGTTAATGGAATGTCTGTCCGATGGCCGTGCTATCTCCTTACCTGCCCTGAGTGTCGGTGCCGGTAAACTGTGTAGCCGTGTGGTGGGTGGCTATTCCCGTGTGCGTCGTCAGTTCAAGATGCCGATTGGTCGTTTTGAAGGTGTCGAAGAAGCCCTGGCGCGTATCGCAGGCAATACCTATATGATGGATGCCGCGCGCACGCTGACTCTTAGCGGTCTGGATATGGGCGAAAAGCCCTCGGTCATTTCAGCCATCGTCAAATACCACCTGACGGAAGGTATGCGCCGTATTATCAACGATGCCATGGATGTACAAGGCGGCGCCGGTATCTGTCTTGGTCCACGCAATACCATCGGTCGTGTCTATCAGGCCTTGCCCATTAGCATCACGGTGGAAGGGGCAAACATCCTGACGCGCAGCATGATCATCTTTGGTCAGGGGGCGATTCGCAGCCATCCCTATATCTTCCAGGAAATGGAGGCCATGGCCGAGGTTGATCATAAAGTTTCGCTGACGAAATTTGATCGTGCCTTTACCGCCCATGTCTATTTTGTGATTCGCAACCTGGGTCGCTCCCTGTTTCATGGCCTGACCGGTGGCCGTTTGATCCCGACTCCCGGTAATGGCGTCACCCGCCGCTATTTTCAAAAGCTAACCCGCATGAGTTCGGCCTTTGCCTTTGTTGCAGACGTGGCCTTGATGATGCTGGGCGGTTCATTAAAACGGCGTGAAAAACTCTCCGGCCGTTTGGGTGACGTTTTAAGTGAGCTTTATCTGGCGTCTGCTGTGTTGAAACACTTTCATGATCAGGGCTGCCCCAAGGAAGACATTCCCCTGTTACGCTGGAGTTGTGATCAGAGCCTGTACAATATCCAGACGGCCCTGGATGGTTTTTTGAAAAACATGCCTTACCGTCCGGTGATGTATGTCCTGCGTTGGCTGGTCTTTCCCTGGGGCCGCTGTTTTATGCAGCCAAGTGACCAACTGGGACATCAAGTGGCCGATCTGATTCTCAATCCTTCCGATGCGCGTGATCGTCTGACGGTCGGCATGTTCCAGCCGATGGACATAGACGAACCCATTGGACGCCTGGAAGATGCCCTTAAAAAAGTGGTTAAGGCTGAACCCATCGAAAAACGTTTGCGTAAGGCAACACGCGGCTTTGAACCCGGTATTGCTGGAATGGACGCCTTGATTGATAAAGGCGTGGCAGAGAGTATTATTAGCAAAGAAGAAGCTAAGACATTGCGTGAAGCCGAAGCTGCGCGCAGTGATGTGATTCAAGTCGACGACTTTCCATTTAATCTCGGTAAGGAGGCCTGAGGGTGACTAAGAAAAAAACAACAGTAAAAAAGAAAAAGCCCGCAGCTACATCGGATAATCCAGCGGAAAAAAGCCATCCATCTGCCACAAACAAAAACTCTTACGGCAATGGCAGAACCGTTTATATCGTTGATGGCGCCCGCACCCCTTTCCTCAAGGCCAAGGGCAAACCCGGTCCCTTCCCGGCAGCAGACCTTGCGGTCGGTTGCGCCCTGCCCCTGTTGGCCAGACAGCCCTTTGAACCGTCAGATATTGATGAGGTGATTGTCGGGAGCGTGATGCCCGGCCCCGATGAAGCCAACATCGCGCGCGTTATCGCACTGCGCCTGGGTTGTGGTAAACACGTGCCGGCCTGGACGGTACAACGCAACTGTGCCTCCGGTCTACAAGCCCTTGATTGTGCCGCCATGGAAATCGTCCTGGGTCGTGCCGAGATTGTACTGGCCGGTGGTGTAGAGTCCATGAGCCATGCCCCGGTCTTGCTTAACAACGATATGGTCGGTTGGCTGGGCGCCTGGATGGGCGCCAGGAAATGGCAACAACGCATCAAGGCCCTGTTGGCCCTGCGACCGAAGTTTTTCGTACCCATCATCGGTTTGTTACGCGGTTTGACGGATCCCGTGGTGGGTTTGTCCATGGGCCAAACGGCAGAAAATATTGCCCACCGTTTTGGTATTACCCGCGAGCAAATGGATATCTTCGCCTCAAGAAGCCATCAACGCCTTGCTGCTGCGCAGGATAATAATCACCTGGATGAGATCGAAGCCATTTACGACACACGCGGTCATGCCTATGCCGATGACGATGGTGTGCGCCGTGATAGCGAACCCGGCAAACTGGCCAAGCTCAAACCGGTATTTGATAAACCCTTTGGCAATGTCACCGCAGGTAACAGCGCGCAGATCACGGACGGTGCCGCGATGCTGATCCTCGCCAGTGAAGATGCCGTGAAAAAATACAAGCTGCCTGTCATGGGCAAAATCGTTGACTCACAGTGGGCAGGTCTGGAACCTGCGCAAATGGGACTCGGGCCGGTGCATGCCATTAGTCCCATCCTGCAACGTAATAATTTCAGCCTCAAGGATATCGACTTTTGGGAAATCAACGAAGCCTTTGCGGCACAGGTGCTGGCCTGTCTCGCCGCATGGCAAGACAAGGACTACTGCACCAAGGAACTCGGACTGACTGATACCATCGGCGAACTGGATCAATCTGTATTAAACGTCGATGGCGGTGGTGTCAGCCTGGGTCACCCGGTGGGCGCCAGTGGTGCGCGTATTGTCTTGCATCTATTGAATATACTGGAACGGGAAAAGGCCAAGCGAGGCATTGCAAGCCTGTGTATTGGCGGTGGCCAGGGTGGCGCCATGTTGCTAGAACGCATTTAGGGGTTGGGAAAGTTAATGGCTAACAATAATTACAAAAACTGGAAAATCAATCAGGACAACGACAGTATTGTCTGGCTGCATCTCGATAAGCAAGGCAGCCCGACCAATGTGTTATCACAAGACGTGTTGCATGAATTGCGTGATATCGTATTTGATCTTGAAAAAAATCCTCCGCGTGGGGTGGTCTTTCTGTCCGACAAGGAAAGTGGTTTTATCGCCGGGGCTGACATCAAAGAATTTCCCGAGATCAAAACAGAAGAACAGGCGCGCGAAGCACTGAATCTCGGACATTCGATTTATAACAGCATTGAAAATCTGTCCTGCCCCACGGTTGCCCTGATCCACGGCTTCTGCCTGGGTGGTGGCATGGAGCTGGCCCTCGCCTGTCGTTATCGCATTGCCGACAATGACCCGAAATGCAAAATGGGCCAGCCCGAAGTGAAACTCGGTATCCATCCGGGCTTTGGTGGCACTGTTCGCATGATTCGTTTGATCGGTATCATGAACGGTCTGGATGCCATGTTAACCGGTCGCAATATTTCTGCCCGTGTCGCGAAAAGGATTGGCCTGGTTAATTATGCCATACCCAAACGCCACCATATCAATGCTGCACGCAGTGTGGTGTTTAAGCCACCCAGGCCTTTCAAACTACCATTCTGGAACAAGCTCCTTAACCACAAACAGGTTCGTCCCTGGGTCGCCAAACTGTTGACCAAGAAAGTGGAAAAGAAGGCATCCCGAGCACACTATCCATCACCCTTTGCAATGATCGATTTATGGGTTCGCTGTTATGATGACCACCAGTACATGCTACAGGAAGAGATCAATTCCTTTGTCGGATTGATTGTCGGCAAGACGGCACAAAACCTGATAAGAGTCTTTCTGCTCAGTGAACGTCTCAAGTCACTTGGTAAGGCCGGTGACTACAACCCCAAACATGTGCATGTCATCGGTGCCGGTGTCATGGGGGGTGATATTGCGGCATGGTGCGCAATGCGTGGCTTTAAAGTCACCTTGCAAGATCACAAAATGGAAACACTGGCCAAGGTCGTGCAGCGGGCATTTGGTTTATACAAAAAGCGGCTCAAGGATAAACGCCTTATCCGTGGCGCACTGGATCGTCTGATCCCCGACATCAAGGGTGATGGTCTAAAAAGTGCGGATATCGTGATTGAAGCAATTTTTGAAGATGCCCAGGTCAAACGGGATCTGTTTGCCGACATTGAACCCAAACTCAAAAAAGATGCCATTATTGCCACCAATACATCCAGTATCCCACTGGATGAACTTAATACGATATTAAAGAAACCGGAACGACTGGTGGGGCTGCATTTCTTTAACCCGGTTGCCATGATGCCGCTGGTGGAAATTGTGCATAGCCCAAAAACCTCTGAAGAAGTTTCCAACAAGGCTGCGGCCTTTACACGCCGCATAGATAAACTCCCCTTACCGGTCACCAGTACCCCCGGCTTCCTGGTCAATCGGGTGTTGATGCCCTATCTCATGGAATCCGTTGAACTGGCAGAAGAAAACATCCCGCTGGCACTGATCGACAAGTCTGCACTGGAATACGGCATGCCCATGGGACCGATTGAACTGGCCGATACCGTTGGACTGGATATTTGTCTGAAAGTGGCGGAAATCCTCTCGCAACACATGGATATCGCCGTACCGGATCGTCTGCGCAAGATGGTCGAAGCCGGCAAGCTCGGTAAAAAAACCGGTAAAGGTTTTTATGCCTTTAAAAACGGCAAACCGGTCAAACCTGCTATTCCAAAAGACTATCAGGCACCGACTGACATTCAGGATCGTTTAATCATGCGACTGGTCAATGAAGCCGTGGCCTGCTTACGGGATAAAGTTGTCGATGATGCAGACTTGGCCGATGGTGGAATAATCTTTGGCACCGGCTTTGCTCCGTTCCGGGGTGGGCCCTTCCATTACATTGACAGCCGGGGCAAGGATCAACTGATCAAGCTACTGGATCAACTTGAACATCGGCACGGTCCGCGTTTTGCTGCCGATAAGGGTTGGCAACAAATATAAATATAAAAATCAGGAGAGCATAAATGGAAAAGGCACTCGACATAATTACGCCACAAGAAGCAGTTAGTCTGCCAGGTTTGTTTTATGCTCGCCTGCAGCATACTCCTGATAATATCGCTTATCGTTATTTTAACAATACCACTTCTGGCTGGGTTGACTTGAGCTGGCAACAAACCGCTCAGCAAATTTCGCGCTGGAAGGCGGCTCTCGAAAATGAAGGCTTGTCTAAAGGTGATCGGGTTGCGCTAATGTTGCGCAATTGCCCTCACTGGGTCATCTTCGAGCAGGCAGCACTTGCAGCTGGATTGGTAGTCGTCCCCCTCTACACCAATGATCGCACAGACAATATAGCCTACATCGTGCAAGATGCAGACATCAAGCTTATGTTGTTTGAAACAGATGAGCAATGGCAGGCCATCAAGGCCGCAATTGATCAATTTTCTGACGTCAAACGATTCATTAGTCTGGATAAATTACATGACAATTCAGAATCCAGACTAATGTATGGCGACGACTGGTTACCCGCGTCCGGCGAGCCATTACGCAAACCAGAAATTGGTGCTAATGAGCTGGCCAGTATCGTGTATACCTCTGGCACAACCGGCCGACCAAAAGGCGTGATGTTGAGTCACAACAATATTCTTTCCAATGCCCATGCCAGTTGTTTGTGTGATGAATTTTTCACGACTGACCAGTTTTTATCTTTTCTACCTTTGTCACATATGTTTGAGCGGACGGCAGGATACTACATGCCCATGGTTACTGGCAGCACGATTAACTATGCCCGTTCCATCGAACAACTGGCCGAGGATTTGATCACGATCCGACCGACCGTTCTTGTCACGGTCCCGCGTATTTTTGAGCGCGTATATAACAAGATTCATACCCAGCTATCAGCAAAGTCCCCAATTGCACAAAAACTCTTTGCAGCAGCAGTTAATATTGGCTGGCATCGCTTTCTTGTCAGACAAAACAAGGCCGACTGGCACCCGAAATTAGTGTTATGGCCCATACTCAATCTTCTGGTTGCCAGCAAGATCATGGCCAAACTCGGCGGAAATATGCGAATTGCGGTCAGTGGCGGTGCCCCCCTGACCTTGAATATCGCCAAAACATTCATCGGGCTTGGGCTTGAAATCAGTCAGGGCTATGGCCTGACCGAATTAAGCCCTGTCGTCTCCACCAATCGTTTACCCGACAATGACCCTGCCAGTGTTGGGCAGGCCTTACCCGGCGTGAGTGTCAAACTGGGTAAACGAGATGAACTGCTGGTCAAAGGACCGAATGTGATGCTGGGTTTCTGGGGCAACGAACAGGCCACAAAAGAAATCATTGACAGTGATGGCTGGTTGCATTCCGGCGACATTGCCCGAATCGAAAATGATCATATTTACATCACCGGTCGAATCAAGGAAATTATTGTGCTGGCCAATGGTGAAAAAATTTCACCAACTGATGTCGAAATGGCCATTGCTACAGACATTTTGTTTGAGCAAGTCATGGTAGTCGGTGAAGGTAAACCGTATTTGAGCGCCCTAACAGTTTTAAACCCTGAACAATGGCAAGCCCTCGCAAATGAAGCCAATGTTTCCCCCGAGGCAACAGAGAGCCTGAATAGTGCCAGAGTCAACGAAATAATTATTGAGCGCATCACTGCCAAACTACATGACTTCCCCGGTTACGCCAAGATTGTCCGGGTGCATAACTCCCTTGAGCCCTGGACAATTGAAGAAGCCCTTATCACCCCCAAAATGAGTTTAAAACGAAACAAGATATTGGAGAAGTTTTCCGTACAAGTTGATGAGCTTTATGCGGGGCACTAATTAACATGGAATTTCCGCATGACCAACAACCTGCGATTCGTGTCTTTGCCATGCCGGCAGACACCAATGCCATGGGGGATATCTTTGGTGGTTGGATGATGTCACAAGTTGATGTGGCGGGCAGTGTTGCCGCCTTTAAACGGGCCAATGGCCGCGTCGTCACCGTTGCTGTCAATGAATTTCTTTTTCTGAACCCCATCTATGTTGGTGATTTGGTCAGTATCTTTTCGGAAGTTATCAAAGTCGGTAATACCTCGATCCAGGTGGCTGCTCATGCCTTTTCCGAAAGACTGATCGATAACTACGAAACGATAAAAGTAGCAGAGGCCACCCTCACCTATGTCGCCATTGACAATAATCGGCGTCCACGTCCCGTTAACGGATAAGATCAAGACTCTCCACCCTTTACTGATATGTCAGACCAATTAATTAATCATATCAAGACACTGATCCCACTTTGCGACATCAAAAAAGAGAAAAACCTGAAAGATCTTTTCAAGAATATCCTGCTTGGTAAAATGCCTGCTGATAAGACCCTGTATCATTCCGCCGAGAAAAATGCATTCACTTACTATTTACTATCTGGCCAATTAACCCTGATCGATGCCAATGGCAATAAATCAATTTTACAAGCAGAAAATTCCAGCTGCCGTTTTCCTGTCGGCTATGATCAATCTAACAAATATACCGTTCAAACCGATACCGCCATCAATTATCTAAAGATTAACAGTCAAACACTCGATGTACTTTTAACCTGGGATCAATCTACAACTCCGCTAATTCGTAGACCCGTTAGAGAACAAAGCGAAGAAAACGAGGTCAACTGGATGTCCAAAATCCTTGAACTTGAGTTGTTTCAGCGCATTCCCCCGGCCAATATCCAGGCCATGTTCCTGCGTTTTGAGAGTGTCGAGCTAGCAAAAGATGAAGTTGTCATTGAGCAAGACAGTGAAGCTGCATATTACTATGTAATTAAATCCGGGAAAGCGGCGGTCTACCGTTCTAATGCTGATGACAGATCCAGTGCGTCCAAAATTACAGAACTGAGTCCCGGTGACGCCTTTGGTGAAGATGGTCTTGTTGCTGACAGCCCACGCAATGCAAGCGTTATCATGCTCGAAGATGGTGAACTGGCCAGGCTATCGAAATCAGATTTTATTCAACTTCTGAAAGAACCGGTCATGAAATCAATAAGCTATCAGGAAGCACAAGATATGCTCAAGGATGGGGCTAAATACATTGATGTGCGAACAAGCAATGAACATCAGCATAATCAGTTGCAAAACAGTCTGAACATCCCACTCAACTCAATACGGGAGCAATTGGAAAACCTGGACAATAACCATGCTTATATTGTGTTTTGTGATACCGGTTCTCGTAGCTCTGCAGCATGCTTTATCCTGAATGAGTATGGATTTATCGCTTATTTACTCGAAAATGGGCTTAACCAGGTACCATCTGATGCGATCTTTCACCCCAAACAAAACTAATGACCTGTCAAATATGGCCGATATTTCATGTACGAGTTTTTTGAACCTGTTCACAGAAATAGAGTCTGAGATGCAACCCGATGGCGCCCAAACTGTTACACATTCCCCTGCTATTGCTTTTGGGCCAATATCTTGTCACCCCGGCACATGCAGATGAGTACCTGACAACCAAGCAACTCTTAAAAGAAAACAAGCCTGAACAGGCCTATCAACGTCTTACCACGAAAAAATCCAACCATATTGGCGAGCCAGACTATGACCTGCTACTCGCTCGGGCTGCAATTAAAGCGGGCCATCCCCATGAGGCCATCTTTGCTTATGAACGGGTATTAATAAATATACCTGGTCATCATCAGGCCCGGGCTGAATTGGCCATTGCTTATTATCAAATCAATGAACTGGAAAAATCACAGCAATTGTTTGACAAAGTCTTAAAATCAAACCCACCAGATAAAGTCAAAAAATTCATTAACAATTATATTGAACGGATAAATGCGAAAATCAGTTCGAGAAAACACAGTTTCACTGGTGTTCTGACACTCAAACAAGGCTGGGACAGCAATATAAATAGTGCCACCAACGAATCAGAAATAGTATTGGCCATTGGAACATACCAACCAACAGAGGGGGTGGACAAGCAAACCTCGGACTCCTTCACCGAGGTAGCCAACCGCTTGCACTATAACTACAACTTCAATGTTAATTCCAGATTCTTCAGCAGCGCCGGTTACTCCAACAGGGAAAATAACAATAAACAGTTCGACACCCAAACAGCTGATATCAGGGTTGGATACAGTCATCTTACGCCTATTGGCAGGATATCAATTCCGCTGTTATACCAGACCATGTGGCTGGATGAAAAACAGCTGCGTGAAGTGTCCACTATCAGTACCAGTCTGAATCGCGCAAGCGGTGATTCTTTTTCTGATTATAGTCTTCAATATGGTGAGATCCGTTACCCATATCAACAAGCCCTGGATGTGGATTTTGTTGCCGCCAGTTTTACACTCGGTTTCTCGGATAAGGCGTCCGGATTTGGCCAACAATATGCCATCTTTTATGGTGATGAAACCCCGACAAACAGCTTGTATGAGTTCAACGCCAGGGAATACTGGGGTATGCAACTTCGATTGCCGGTTCGACTTTCAAACCGCCATTCCCTTACCCCAAAAGTGGTTTATCAGGTGGCCGAATATCATCAGCGGCACCCGTTTTTTAATGATAAAAGAAAGGATGACTTCTCATACTATGAGATTGCCTGGAGGTGGCATATTACTCGCGCCTGGAGTCTGAAAACACAGGCAAGCCATACCGAGTCAAATTCCACTGTAGCCCTGTATACCCATACCCGGACCGCTATCTACACTGGAATAAACTTTAATTATTAATATTGCTGATATCTATCATTAATATAACTGATGGTACGAGATCACATTTCGACTATAACTATTCTAAACCCTACATTTCTTGTCCGATACTTGGGATGCGAGACGGCAAATCCGCAAATTATATGCAAACGCATCGAGGCGTTTGCGTCCAAATGAGGTATGCAGGACGCACCCTGGAGGGTATGACAATGAAAACAATACAACGACTCGTATTTACCTGGGCCATCGTGATGCTGACAACCATCATCACCATGCCCAATGCGTATGCCAAAGATCAAGCCGCAATTGTAATCGTTGCGACAGGTGATTTTTATGCAGTTGATAACCAGCAAAAGAAACGAAGCCTGCAACGCCGTTCCAAGGTGTTTGTTGGCGATACCCTGGTGACCGGTAAAAAAGGCCGAGCCCAGGTGCGTTTCATTGACGGTGCCGTAGTATCACTGCGAGCCGATTCAGAATTGAATATCCATAAATACAGTTATGGTAAAGTCAAGGCTGATGAAGGCAGTTTGATGACGCTGATCAAGGGCGGCTTTCGGACCATCACCGGCGCGATTGGTAAACAGAAATACAAGGTTATTACCAGTATGGCGACCATTGGTATTCGTGGTACGCATTATGAGGCCGTGATCAACAATAATCAGTTGTTTGTTGCCTTATGGGACGGCGGTGTCACACTGTCAAATAATGCCGGTCAAATCGACCTGGGGCTGGGCGCCGATTATAACTTTGGTATGGTTCAGAGTGAGAACATTGAACCTCAAGGTCAGATCGACCCGCCTGAAGCAATAGTGAATGAAACCCAGCCGAAAATCGCGCCTGACATGAGTAACAATAGCAGTAATGATGATGCCCCCATCATTCTGGCTGCCGATGGACCAATTCTGACTAACGATGAAAGCTGGTCTGAAGTGAACACGATAATGCCAACTTCAGGCACAGCCAACTATGTCAATGTGGCCAGTGTTTCGGCAACAGGCAGTACCGACAGCATTACTAGTTTTAATTACAACGCAACGGTTGACTTTGCTGCCGCAACGGTCAATGGCACCATGGCGTTTGATTCAACAGGCAGTAGTGGTAGCCATACCTGGGCTCTCAGCTTTAGCGGTGGTCCCTCTACAGGCAATGGTGTCGATGGCACCAACTTCAGTATGAATGTTGACTCGGGGGCTGTTGATGGTGTGAATCCGGTATCTGGCGCCATTAGCGGTTCCTTTGCAGGCAGCAATGCCGACCAGATGGTTGGTAGTTTTAATGTCGTAAACAATAATGACACGACCGTCACTGCAGAAGGTACTTTTACCGCGACGCAATAAGACTATTTTTCCCGCCGCTCAAAGACCCCGTTCCATTGGGGTCCAGGCGGGTTTTTTCTAAACCACTCTATCCGGTCCAGATACAAGTGATAGAGTGGTTTTTCATTATCCCTGGACAGATCTTCAAAGATTTCATTTGCTGCACGCCAGTTCTGGGTACGATACAGCCGCAAGGCCTCCAGATTCAGCGCCATTTCATTCAGCAGGGTTTCATCTTCCTCCCCAACTCGGCATATCGGATTATAGACCTTGATTGGGCGTGACGTGCCTTTCACTATAATCAGATCCAGTTCCTGACAAATAAAACGGTGCTCGACTTGCTCGTAAGTCTTTTCGCCGATCACCAGGGGCAGATCATAGTAACGGGTCAAACCTTCAAGACGCGACGCCAGGTTTACCGAGTCGCCAATTACTGTATAGGCACGACGATATTCCGAGCCCATGTCACCGACGTTCATGACGCCGGTATTGATACCGATACCAATCTCAAAGGGTGGCAGCCCTTCGGCCAGGAATTCCTTCTTGAGTTTTTTTACCTCTTCCAGCATACCAAAGGCCGCTTCCACGGCATTGGCCGCATTTTCTTCATCCACCAGGGGCGCCCCCCAGAAGGCCATGATCATATCACCTACATATTTGTCAATCGTACCGCGACTTTCGAAAATGACACGCGTCATGGGTGTAAAGAACCTGTTCAACAGGTCTTTCAGTTTACTGGCCGTGAGTGATTCAGAGATATTGGTAAAACCACAGATATCTGCAAACAGCACCGACATTTCCCGGCTCACCCCTTCGAATCCATAATGCTTGGGATTGTCGGTCATTTCTGAGACCAGTTCACGCGGAATATATTGTCCAAACATATCCTGCAACTGCGATTTACTTTCTGCCTCGGTAAGAAATCCGTAGGCCAGGTTAACTGCTGATAACACAAAGGCAAGCAGCAGGGGCAAGGCAATCGCCAACACAATGCCGTGTTCCGTCCACACCCAGATATTAAAAAAGGTGACAACTGAAATCACGGTAAGGGCAAACAGGATCTTCATAAAAGGGCTGGTCAAATAGGCCAGCACGAAAACCAGCAACAAACCGGTAACGATGACGACGATCAGATTTGCCCCGACGGCCCAGGCTGGCTCTGCCGGGAATTTATTGTCGAGTATCCCTGCGATGATATTGGCGTGTACCTCAACACCGGGATACACGCTTTGCATAGGTACCGCTCGCAAGTCGAACAGACCTTCTGCTGTTGTGCCCATAAATACGATTGTATTCGTCAGGACCCCTTGCGGTATCTTGCCATGAATCACGTCTGTCGCAGAAACATATGGAAACGAATTATAAGGGCCTTTAAACGGGATAATAACCCTGCCTTCCCCATCTGTCGGAATGATCCGCTCCTTGCTTAGACCAATGCCGGTAATATTGGTGATACCACCGATATCATCGGTCAATACGTTTATCTTGTCGATTAACTGATAAACCCGTGCCGTTTCAAGCGCCAGTGAAGGATAGATTTTATTCTTGTATTTGATCACCAGGGGAACTCGGCGAATGATTCCGTCAGGGTCCGCATCCAGTGAGAAAAACCCGGCATGCCTCGCGGCTCTTTGCAAAACAGGTAAGCTGGCTGTATAACCATGCATTTCGGTAACAGTAGAACGTCTAATTACCGGCAGGTTATCCGCATCGAGACTTTTGGGTAACAGGCCTATCGGTTTGACATTGCTGCGATGAAAAATATATCCCAGCACAACATCTTTGCCCTGCAAACTTTTGGCAAATTTTGCATCATTATCAAAATCGCTCAGCCGACTTTTCAATACCCTTTTTGCAAGCGCCGCACCGGGTATACTGTTATCCAGCTGAGTGAGAACTGTTTTAGCGCTGTTTCTTTCCGGCTCGGTGAACATGATGTCAAATGACACCACCACCGCACCACTTTTAAACAGCTTCTCAACAAGGTCAGCCATTTTGGCCCTTGACCAGGGCCAGCGCCCCTCGTAGCGCAGACTTTTTTCGTCAATGTCGACGATGACGATACGTTTGTCCTGTTTGGGGTTTTTTGGTAGCGTCGCGGTCAGACGCAAATCAAAGGCGAGTAGTTCAAGTCGTTGGCGCAGGTTAACCGCCGTGTCAAAATTGGTTGTTTGAAACCAGATAAACCCCCCGAAGATCAGGAGCCCGATGATAATACTGGTTATTTGCCGGGTATTTTGCATTAGTGAGTTGTCAACTTCGTCCTTCACCAAACAGGCTGAAATAGTTTTGCGTAGTTGCCCTGGCTATTTCTTCCAGCGAGGTTTTCCTTAATTCGGCAATATGCTCGGCAACTTTTCTGACATAGGCCGGTTGATTTGATTTACCGCGATATGGTACTGGCGCCAGATAAGGGGAATCGGTTTCAACCAACATGCAATCCAGCGGCACCATTTTCGCCACTTCTTTTAATTCCTTCGCACTGTTGAACGTCACAATACCCGAGAATGAGATCATAAAATTCAAATCCAGGGCAGCCTTGGCAACATCCCGATTCTCTGTAAAGCAATGCATGACGCCCCCCACTTCATCGGCCTTTTCTTCTTTTAATATTTGCAGCGTATCTTCAGCGGCATCACGCATGTGAATAATAAGGGGCTTACCGGTTTGTTTGGCTGCGGCAATATGGGTTCGGAATCGATCCCGTTGCCATTCCAGATCTCCTTCACTACGAAAGTAATCCAGACCGGTCTCTCCAATCGCCACGACCTGATCGTCTTTGGCCAACTCAAGCAATTCATCCACAGTCGGTTCCTTGCCTTCGGTCTCATTCGGGTGGACGCCCACCGAGGCCGAAACATTGGTATGTTGTCTGGCAGCTTGTAATACATCTTCAAAGTGTTCAAGGTCAATACAGACACATAGCATGTGACCGACACCTTGTTCGCTGGCCGCTTGCAATGCGTTTTCAAGTTGACCATCAAACGGTGTCAGGTCAAGGCGGTCAAGGTGACAATGGGAATCAACAAGAAATGGGGTCATAACAAATCGAACTTTTGCCTGGTGAGACAGTTTATACCTGCGTCACATGGTATGGGTTTGACGATCAGATTTTAGCGCGCCGGCCAGATAGGTCTCGATTTTATTGCGTGCCCCACCGCCGTCCTGTTCACTGAATTGCACACCGATACCGGCTGCCCGGTTTGCCTGAGCCCCTTTTGGGGTGACCCAAATGATCTTGCCGGCGACGGGCAGCTTTTCGGTTTCATCCATCAGGGTTAATAACATAAAGACTTCATCACCCAGCTTGTAGGTTTTATTGGTGGGGATGAACAAGCCGCCATTTTTCACAAAGGGCATATACGCTGCGTAAAGCGCACTTTTATCTCTTATGGTCAGGGATAAAATCCCCTGTCTTGCCCCGATGCCTGCTGGTATATCTGCCATGTTAAGCCCGTTCCTGTTTCCTGTCGGTTTTCAAATAGGTCCAGTTCAACAACAAACCTTCCAGTAGCAGCAATTCATTTGCTGATGTCTGTCGTAAGCGGATTGCGTCACTCAATTGATCAAGAAAATGATACAGCCTGTTTAAGTCTACCGTCTGCGCGAAGCTTTGCAACTGACGGGCAATATCCTGATTGATGACAAAGCTTTCATCCCCACATTTAATACGGATCATGTCGCAGACCCAGTGATATACCCATTGTAGCGTCTTGCCATGGGCTTGCTTTAACCATTCAGCGGCAACCGTCATGGCCTGCTTTTTACCGGCTGAAATGGCGGTCAGATCCTGCAAAACCTGCTGCCGAAACCGGATAGTCTCATCCCCGGCCATTTGTCGGGCTAAAAGAGGTGCGCCATTGGCCGCCATCAATAACTGTTCGGCCTGAG
>Ga0209633_10002589_pt1 | contig 17302 bp, 18 predicted proteins | sample Cruoilmetagenom1_FD_187290 | JGI IMG/M metagenome (GOLD analysis project Ga0209633, IMG submission 187290) | Oil polluted marine microbial communities from Coal Oil Point, Santa Barbara, California, USA - Sample 1 (SPAdes) (version 2) | ecosystem: Environmental > Aquatic > Marine > Oil seeps ... | reverse complement strand
AACCAGAATGTAGATAACAAGCAGGCTGGATAAGAACATTGCGTATTGAGAATTCCCGGGAAAAACCAGTTGAACGGAGTACAGTATTCCTGAAATAAGAAGAAATACAGCCAGGAATATCCATCCGGTGGGTGTCAGAAAATATGTTTTCAGTTCTTTTTTGAATATGGCCAGCATCAGACGTCCTCCTCACTGGTTGTCAGATTAAGAAAGATTTCTTCAAGGCTCAAATCCATGGGGCCTATCTGAAGTATGGGATAGTCAGCAGAAGCCATAGCCCTGAAAACGTCTTCCCGGATATCTCTGATTCCCGACGCGGATATCACCGCTTCAGTCAATCCATCCTCCGGGCCGCTTCCGGTGGTTACAGTTTCAATAGATGAAATCTTTTCCAGGACAGATTTCACCTTCAGGCTGTCGCCCTTAATCAGAAGTTTCTGTCTGGCCGATCCCGAGGCTCCTGAGAGACGGCCTGAAAGATTTTCAGGTGTATCAGATGCAACGATTTCGCCGTTGTTGATTATAAGAATCCTGTGACATGTGGCGCTTATTTCCGGTAGTATATGGGAGGACAGTACAACGGTATGTTCCTTTCCCAGATCTTTTATCAGCTCCCGAATCTCAATAATCTGTTTGGGATCCAGTCCGACAGTCGGCTCATCCAGGATGAGTAACGGCGGACTTCCCACCAGGGCCTGTGCTAATCCCACTCTCTGTTTGTAGCCCTTAGATAAGTTTTTAATCAGCCGCCCTCGAACATCGCCAATCTTTACCAGTTCACGGATTGATTCCAATTCTGATTTTCGTTGATTTTTTGGAACCTTTTTAAATTCACTTACAAAGTTCAGATATTCATCAACAGTCAAATCCAGATACAGAGGAGGTTGTTCAGGAAGATAACCGATTTGTTTTCTGGCATCCTCAGGGGCTTCGAGTATGTTGATACCGTCGATAAAGATGTTGCCCTCGGTAGGTGCCAGATAACCGGTAATCATGTTCATGGTGGTTGTTTTTCCGGCCCCGTTGGGGCCGAGAAATCCGATAATTTCACCCTTTTGGATGTGGAAGTTTATTTCCTTAACGGCTTTTATTCTTCCAAAGTTTCTTGAGAGTTGTTCCCCGCGGATCATTGTTTCTTGAATCCTCGCTTAGCCTGGATTTGGTTTGATATTGTTATAAGAGTATAGAGAGCTGGGTTAACAGTCGCAACGATGATTACCAAATAGTCATGTTTCTCAGTTGAGTTCGGCAATTATCTGATAGGCGATGATTTTTTCATCGGGGTAGAGATCTTCCGGTACTTTCTCAGGACCCGCTGCCTGGATAATCATGTACCGGGCACAGTTCAAGTTGTTACTTTTACAGTATTTTTCTTTCAACTCTTCAGTTTCTACCGGTTTTTCAGCCAGCTTACCCTGAAAGAACGGGCATTTTTCGAAGAATTCACATTCGTTCATAGCGGAGTCCATTGTTACTTAATACTGATTTCCCGTCAATCTCAGCGGAACTTCTCCACCCCGATCTTCGGGCAGTCTTCATTAGCGGGGCAGGAGGAGCAATGGGGTGATACTGGAGTGCATACAATCTGTCCATAACTTACAAGCAGTCTGTTTATAGGAATCCACCATTTTTCCGGGAGTATATCGCTGAGCAGTTTTTCTGTCAGATCCGGTTTATCAGAGCTTATCCACCCCCGGCGGTTGGCAATCCTGTGAACGTGAATATCAACACAGAGTGCCGGAATGCCGAACCCGACACCCAGTACCAGATTGGCTGTTTTTAACCCGACTCCCGGGAAACTCATCAGAGTTTCTTTGTCGGGGGGAACCCGACTCTGATGTTTTTCTATCAGGATGTATGCAATCTGAATCAGATTTTTTGCTTTGGTATTGTAAAAACCAGCCGGGTATATAAGCCTTGCAACCTTCTCAACCCCGAGATTTATTAAGTCCTGAGGGGTTCCGCCCCGGGAAAGAAGCTTTATAGAGGATTTTAGAGTTACTGCATCTTTGGTCCGTAATGAAATGATCGTTGAAACAAGAACACCCCAGGGCGTTCCGTTTATCGATTTAATTTCGTTTACAGAAGGTTCGGGATGTGAGCGGACAATTGCTTCAAAGGCAGCTAATTCCCTGTCCCAGTCCCGGGGCATTAATCTACTCGCCGGCCTCAAGTTTCATGAAAATCAACTGCTCCACTTCGTCTTTCTTCTTTCCCAGAGAAAAGGATACTTCGTCAACAAGAAGGCGAAGGGCGTTATCGTAGAGTTTCCGTTCGAGGATGGGAAGTTCTTTTACCTTGCTGCGGTGGTAGAGTTTAGTTACCACCAAAGCAATATCGGTAACAGCGCCTTTCCGGAGGAGGTCGAGGTTCATCTGATAGCGAAGCTTCCAGTCGGTGGGAACCGGCTCGTATTCACTTGAGATAATTTCCAGGGCTTCTTCGGAATCGGCACTGGGAACAATGGCTCGAATGCCCTGTTCCGGAGCGGTTGCGACAGGGATTCTGATGGTCATATCTGATACATCAAAATACATAACGTAATACGGGACCATTTCGCCTTTAAACAGGCGTTCTTCGATGTTTTCGACAAGGCCGACGCCCTGCAGAGGGTAAACAACTTGTTGTCCCTTCTTGAATTCGGTTGTATAGGTCTTTTTGGCCATGGCCGTCCTAATATATCGAAAACTATTATGGGCGTCAAACCACTGGGGACATCTTCCGATAATAATAGCATATGAGCCGAAAAACTATCCCTATTTTGATGACATCCATAGCCTTTCTCCTTATTGTGCTGGTTGTTATCATCGTATTTATGCTGAACTCTCCGGATTTCCGGGTTGCAAGACAATTCAGAAGTACGGCATTAAAAACCCTGTTGTCCCGGAGTCCTGATAATCCTGAGGACAATCCTCTGAATCTGAATCTTATCGCAATGGGCTTGCGCAAACCCTATGAAACCGGCGGAAGTCTGGATAACCTGTATCATTTTCTTTCAAAAGACCCCGGCCGCCGTGATTTTCCCGGAGCTGGAGGCCGCAGGAGGTCTGCTGGTTATTTAGGTGGGGCAACGGGTATCAGGGCTGAGCAGTACATTGCCGATATGAGGGCTTCCGGAGACCCGGAGAAACTCCCGGAATGGGTGCCGGAATATACAGGTAAGGTTCGTGCGCTTTTTGACAATGTCAGAAACGATCTTCTTGTTATCACCGGAGTTCCTGAAAACTTGACGGAGTTACCCCGGGGGGATTCATCGGAGAGGTCAATTACTCAAGACACAGAAGCCGCTGTGGAACATTTTGCGATGATGTGGCTGCCCAGGGGAGAAACAAAATCAACCTATAGTCCAGACCGTCAGAAGATTCGTGAATTTCTACAGGGAAACAGACGCTTCAGAAAACGGATGGAAGGTATTGATGATGGATGGAAAGAACTTGCAGCCTCCATGTACAACCTCTCGATGAACCCCCGGTGGCTGATTGCGGTTCACTACTTTCCGGATCTGGAATCAGAATTGGACGAATTAACAAAGATTGTTCTGGCGGCAGATATCTTTCGCCGTCATGAAGATATGATGAAACTGGTAGCAGGTACTGATGGCCCCGGCATCATGTGGCTACCGGAATTTTCCTACTATAAAAATATTCCGGAGCTTACGGGGCAGATCAGATCGGCGGATGTTGAGGATGTTACAATATTCTTTGCCAAGGTGAATTTGGGGTATTCTTTTCGTGACGGCCGGACACAATCCTGGCTGAATCGCCGAAAAGACTGGCTAACAGACTATTTTAATGTGTTTTTCTCGGAAAAAGAATTAAGTGATTTTTCCTCAGTCGATGATGCTGAATGGCGGTTGGCACTGCTCAAGGGCAGTGGACTGAATGAGATTAATAAAAAAATTGTGCTTACACTGCCATTTGGAACAAAAAAGGTGTACGGGGTTAGGGAACTGGCACTTGTTAAGGTGAACCTGCTTACAAACCCATAACAACACCGGGAATATCGTATCCCAGCCGTGGGGATAGATTCTTAAACGGATGGATGTCCAGAGCATTGGGGTACCATCCCTCGATAAAACGCCGGTCGATAATATTAACAGCGGGGAAATGCTCGATGGGTATCACTTCACAAGATCTGAGCAGCAGTTCTTCTGCTTCTCTGAGCTTTGCAAATCTCTGAAGAAAAGGGAGTTTGGCAGCATCATGCAGCAGTTTGTCGTATTCGGTGTCTGAGTAACCCGCGTCGTTGAAGCTGCTTCCCGAGTCCCACATGCCCAGAAATGTGTGAGGGTCTGCATAATCCCCGGTCCAGGTAAGGGTGGCGATATCGTACCCTCCGGCTTTTACCGAATCGTAATAATCCGGAAACTCGACAATCTGAATCTCAGTGTTCATTCCTAAAACCTCATCCCAGGTGGACTTCATGGCTTCAGCCACCGCATCCTGAGAGGGAACCCGGATAACAGGATTCGGTAATCCCATTCCCATTGGATAACCGGCTTTTTCAAACAGAGCCATCGCCTCATCTTTTTGCTCTTCTTTCGGAGGAAAGCCGGCATCGGCCATGGGGTAATTGGGAATGGGCGGGACAAGGGATGTTCCGGGAATAAGCCGTGTGCTTCGAATCTCATCCCAGGGAACAAGCAGCGCCATGGCCCTTCGGATATCCGGATTCGACCAGATTGGTGAAGCGTTGGAGAAGTAATAGTAGGTGGTGGAAAAAAGGGGCTCAATGCTCAGGGCTTCGGGTATGGCCAGTTGGGCTGTATCCATTCCGGAGATAATCCAGTCAATTTGAAAGCGGTTGAAACCTTCCATGGTTGTATCACTTTCATCGGTAAATAAAAGTCTCAATCCTTCAACCTTTACCGAATCGGTATCCCAATAGAGCGGATTCTTATCCAGCAGGATTTCTCCGGAGCTTCGGGCCCGTATAGTGTATGGCCCGTTAACAGGAATCGAGCGGAGGGCCGACCAATCCGAAACCGTTCTGAAATCCTTGTAAACTGGGGCAAAACTGTAGTGGCAGAGAATGGAGAGAAACTGAGGGGAGGGCTGTTTCAGATTCACAACGAGAGTTCTCTCATCAACGGCGGTAATTTTGACATTTTCGGCAGGCCCTGTTCCGGTTCGGTACTCTCTGGCACCGATAATATCATCCAGTAATGATGCGTATCCTGCTTCAGTTTCCGGAGAAAGCAGCACCATCCATGAATTCCTGAAGTCTTGAGCGGTAAGACGGTCTCCGTTACTCCAGTTTAAACCTTCTCTCAAAGTGAAGGTAATCCGGGTGTTATCTTCTGATAATTCCCAGGATTCAGCAGCACCGGGAACCGGCCGTAAGGTGGCTGGATTAAAAATAACCAAACCTTCATAGATGCCCGTGAAGATTTGAGCTTCGGTGGTTGTGTAGGCATAATGAGGATTCCAGCTGATTTTTGCCGGGCTGAAATGAACTGTAAATCTGTAACCGGAAGTTTCAGCTCCCAGCCCTGATACAAACAGGGCAATCAGACAGAACAGCAGGGGTATTTTTTTCATGTGAGATAAGTCTCCAGTAATTCTTTGTAATCATCGGCCCGCAGGGGCTTCACATACACCGAATCAAATGTCGCTTTTAAACGTGGAACGCAGCTGTCATCGCTGGTTATCGCCACAAGAGGTAGATTCGGTTTCAGTTTCCTCAGTTTTTTTGCAATCTCATCACCGTTGAGCCCCGGCATGTACTGATCCAGTATAACAAGATCGAAATCTTCCCTGCTGCACCTATCCAGAGCCTTTCGTCCATCTTCTTCCAATGTACAATCAATACCGAAATTACGGCACTGTATTTCCATTATTTTTCTATTGGTAAATTCGTCTTCTGCGTAAAGGATTGATTTATCTTTCATAACCTTTCCCCTTAAACCAGAACTCTATTCTATCCCAGATGGCTTCAAGGCGTCTCTGTTCTTCTGTTGTATCACCCTTTTCTTTGATTTTTCGTTCCAGAGCCCCGGCTGCCGCAGCTAGTTCAGGAGCCCTGAGTGTCTTTCCGGCACCTTTGAGTGAGTGAGCCGCCCTGAAGTATGAATCAGTTTCCGATTTTTCTTTGGTTTTCAGGATGCTGATATACGTCCTGGCTTTTATTAGGAATTCTTCCAGGATAGCCCGGGCATCTTCAATATTAATCCCTGTTTCCCTTGCCATTGCCCCAATATCCACTGGAGGATATGCCGGAGAGACGGGAAGACTGAGGGTTAAATCAACCCCTTGTTCTCCTATATGAATCTGCGGATTCCAGGCGGCAGCTTTTTTTGCAAGGTTTTTCCACAGCGATATAGACCGGGCTGTGGTCGAATTATAGTTGAAGTAAACTCGAATCTCCTCATCATTGCCGGAAATCCTGATATCAATTCGTGAGACAGAAGCGGGTAGCAGCCCCACCGGCATCATCAGAAGTTCTGTGAAAATATCTTTTTCCCCTTCCCTTGGGCGACTCAGAGAGGGATCCACCAGTATTTCCACTTTGAGGTTCTGATGAGATTGCCAACTGTGAAACTCGTTACGTATATTTTCCGCAATCTCACTGAGAAGAATCATTCTTATCTAAAGATACCTCCGGTATTGAAGCAAGTCCACTTCATATTCACCGTAAAATCTTCACAAAAACTCCATATAATTCGATATTCAGTCTACTTTACCTTCCCTCTTAAATCCTGTTCACTTCCTAACGTTTCAAATTTAGTAGTTTTGTCAAAAACAGGAGCTTTATATCAACCGTATTCTTGTCACTATTTTCGCCATTGTTCTCGGATCTCTGGGAGCACAGAATGATTCAGCGGTTTCACAGCCTGCTGCTATAAATGATGCCGATAACCCTTACTATATATATGTGGATTTCAGTTCCGATCAGACCAGCGGCGGTTTGATGGCTCCCTTCAATAATCCATCAACCCGGGCTTCTGTTGTGAAGTTTCTGGAAGAACGGATTGGAAAAACTGAAGTGGCGGAAGCCCTGGTTGAAGCCGCAGACCGTTATCAGGTGGATCCCGCTCTTGTAGTGGCTCTCTCCTGGCAGGAAAGCCGTTTTCAAGCCTCAGCGGCGGGGGTTAACCGGAACAGCACAATTGACCGGGGCCTGATGCAGCTGAACTCCTCAACCTTTACATCGCTGAGTGAGGATGATTTTTACAATCCTTATCTCAATGCCGATTATGGTACTTCCTATCTCCGGCAGATACTGGATCTTTCCGGAAACACCGTAACCGCTCTGGCGATGTACAATGCCGGTCCCGGTCGGGTGGGCAGCCTGGGTGCTCCCAGTATAACTCTGGAATATGTCGATCGTATTTTTGCTTATCGGGATTCTCTGGTTCGGGATTTCTACGATGAGTATGCCTCCGGTGGTGTTCTGATGTCCCGGGATATTCAACCTGTGAAAAATCCGGACTATCTTTAACTGAGAACCAGTCTGTCCGAACCACGGTTGATCCGGTAAAATCGGGTTATGATTGTAGTACTTAAAAACGGAATCTCTGATTCTGCAAAAAATAATGTTACCGGGTTTCTTTCCTCAAAAGGCTTTCAGGTACGTGAAATTGTCGGTGAAGAGGATACCGTTTTCGGCGCTGTAGGCAGTGTCCTCATCGATTATCGGGAAGTTGAAGTTCTCCCGGGTGTAGACCGGGTTATTCCCATAACCAAACCCTATAAGATGGCCTCCCGTGAGTTTCATCCCCGGGATACAGTTGTCAGCATCGGACCGGTGAAGATAGGCGGATCCAGGATTGCCGCTATAGCCGGCCCATGTGCCGTTGAATCCCGACAGCAGATACTGGATTGTGCCTGGGCAGTAAAAGAAGCCGGGGCTGTGATGCTTAGAGGTGGTGCCTACAAGCCCCGAACTTCACCCTATGCTTTCCAGGGCCTGGGTGTGGAAGGTTTGAAATACCTCCGGGAAGCCGGAGATACCACCGGGCTGCCGGTGGTTTCCGAGGTGGTTTCCCCCAGCGTTGTTGAAGAGATGAGTCGATACGTTCATGCTTTTCAGATCGGCACCCGGAATATGCAGAACTTTGAACTTTTAAAAACTGTCGGTTCAACAGGAATGCCGGTGATACTGAAAAGAGGGATGGCCGCCACCATAGAAGAATGGTTAATGGCAGCAGAATATCTGCTCTCTTCAGGTACCGACAATGTGATTCTCTGTGAGCGTGGAATCCGTACATTCGGCCGGGCCACCCGGAATACCCTGGATATATCTGCCATTCCCGTAGTAAGGGAACTCAGCCACCTGCCGATTATTGTCGATCCCTCCCATGCCACAGGACTTCGTGACAAGGTTCCTCCCATGGCCCTGGCCAGTATTGCTGCCGGAGCCCACGGCCTTATTGTCGAAGTACATACCAATCCGGATAAATCATTCAGTGACGGGCCTCAGTCTCTCTGGCCTCAGCAGTTTGAGAAACTTCTTCGGGATGTGGAAGCTCTATGCCCGACGGTAGATCGGGAAATGGCCCGTTTGCCGGAGCGTCATCAGGAAGAAGTACTCCGCTCTCATCTGGGAAACAGCAAAAATGGTGAAAAACCCAGGGTAGCTTTTCAGGGAGAACGCGGGGCTTACAGCGAAAGGGCGATACTCAATTATTTTCCCGAGGGCGAAGTTAAGCCGATGCCCCTACCGGGTTTCAGTGATATTTTTGCCACTGTGTTATCCGGAGATGCCTCCTGGGGAATGGTTCCCATCGAAAACTCCCTGGCCGGCAGCGTCCTTGAAAACTATGATTTACTTACCCGTCATCCGGATGTGAAAATTGTCGGTGAGATAAAAGTGCGCATCAGGCACAATCTGATCGTTATTCCCGGCACTGTAGAGAGCGGAATTACAAAGGTGTACTCCCATCCTCAAGCCCTCTCCCAATGCGCCGAATACATCAGTAAAAAAGCCTGGGAAGCAGTTCCGTATTTTGATACCGCCGGTGCTGCAGCTATGGTAGCCCGGGAAAAAGACCCAACCATCGCCGCCATCGCCAGTGCCGCTGCTGCGGAGTATCACAAAATGGAAATACTCGCCGAAGATATCGAAACCAACCCGAGAAACTATACCCGTTTTGCAGTTATAGCTCTTTCGGACACTGGAGAGCCGGAGAATGCGGATAAAGCCTCCTTCACCTTCTCGATAAAAAGCCATCCGGGATCTCTTGCAGATTGTCTTGAAGTACTCAAAGAGTACGGAGTTGATATGACCAAGCTGGAGTCCCGGCCAATCGCCGGACAACCCTGGAGTTACATGTTCTACGTGGATGTTTTGCTCCCTGAAAATCCGGCTGTATTTAAAAAGGCGGAGGCAGCGTTCAGAGATGCAGCAGAAGAGTACCGAAATCTCGGGATTTACCGTTCGAGTTAATCTGCGGCTGTTTACTCCAGAAGCCGATTTTTCAGAGTTTTAATATCCTCATTGCTGAGTTTCAGCCCCTGGTGTTCATAGTTCTCAAAACTTTCCCATTTGGAATCTATGGCATCAAACGCCGTCTGCAGATATCGGCTGTCCACAGCTAGAAGCGGCCGAATCTCCTCGCCGTCGTTTTTGATAAAAGTCAGAAGCTTAATCTTTTTGATGGTTTTTTCAATGTATTCAGCGTTGTAGTCGTTACTTTCAAGATAATTAGCCATGATGGTTTCTTCCGGGACTTCCAATATCCGTAGCAGCAATGCGGCGGCAAACCCGGCTCTGTCCTTTCCTGCTGTGCAGTGAAACACCTGGGGCAATGAATCGGGATTGTCGATTATATCGTGAATCCATTTTCCGTAGGTTTCACTGTAATTCAGTGCAAGCTGACGGTTGATATCCAGCATGTATCCGATCATATCCATATCAGATTCGCCCTTTATCACAGAGATGATTTTCTCCCGCAGTTCGGATCCGGCAATATCAATAGGGTAGGATAAGTAAGACATACCTTCGGGGATTTTATCCGGTTCATCTTCAACTTCCGAAGGACCCCGGAAATCGGCAATAGAATGGACTCCTGCCAGTGTAAAATATTCAGTGTCGGCTTTTGTCAGATCGTGAAGATGTCCAGAACGATAGAGCTTCCCTTCTTTGAGCTCTCGGCCATCCGTGGTTTTGTATCTATCGAGGCTGCGGAAGTTTTCAGCACCTTCCACCGGAAGTTTTCCGTAAATCAAACTCTTCTCCTCAGAACATGAAATGCATGGTAATAAATCCCCAGCGGGGTATGTTACCATGCTTTCCCTGCGCTCATTTCGCTTGGGAATCATTGTGATAAAAACCGCAATAGAATTAGCTGCTGAGATGTGAATAAATCGGGGTATAATTTACTTCTGTGTAAAATATAGAGAGAGAAAGAGAGTTTCGTTAAGAAACACATCAATCTGCGATTCCCAGTTTTTTAAGCTGTTCCGCTTCTTCTCTCTTTAATTTGAAATCATTTAATTTTTTTATCGTATCAGAAATGGCGGATTTCAAAGATTTCATGTTGAGACTCGAGCTTTTCATTTCACCTTTTATCTCCGGAGGTATTTCTTCGGATTGAAAGTACTTATCAAGACCGGTGATTCTTCGATGGATAGTTTTCAGCTCGTTCAGGTTTGTCTCAATGTATTTAATAAGCTTCTCTATATCGGCAGCGGCGGCTTTTTTACGGGGAAGGGATTCCGCACTCTGAAGTTCCTGTATCAACCGGGCCTTCCGGATTGCCAGAGATGAAAAATCGCTGAAATTCAAGGATTCCTTACTCACGGATCCCGTTCGAGGATCTTTCGTGATTATCTCATAAATAACCCGGCGGTCGGATTTCTTGAACATATGTGAGAAGAGTTCAGAAAGCCGCTCGGAGAAACTCTTTTTTCGGCTGTTGAGAATTCGGGAGTTCTCGTTCATCCTCAGGAGTGCCGATCTGATCGGCTCACTGGTTCTACCAAGAGTATCCAGAATCTGAAGCAAGGCCTTTTTCTCATCGATACCGGTTTTCTTCGATCTCTTTTCTTCTGTTTTACTTACCTGCAGTATTTCGAGAACGTTAGTTCTGAGTTTTTCAGCAGCCGTTCCGAAATCTTCCTCCAGCAACTCGCTTATAAGCTCCTTGTACCAACCGGCTGCCTTCATTTTGTGGGAAAACTCAAACTTGACATTGTCCATAATGGACAAGGGTTTTCTGCGGTACTGCTCAACATTGATTTTCATCCGGGATGTGATATTTTCCCGAACTTCTGTTTTGTACCGTTCTCTTAAAAAGAGAGTGACGGTTTTCAGCTCATCTTTAATATTGTAAGTTACTTTCCCTAGATTTGAAGCGGAACTTGATATGATTTTCCCTGCCATGGGATCGTTCATTTGAGAAACCCGTGTAAGGATTCTGGCGATACCCCGGGTTGTCTGATAGGAAGATGTGGTAGATAAATCGGTCCACCGGATATAGCTGAGAAGATCCATCATCGTGTGAACTTTTTTAAGGCTGAGATTCGACAGACTGACATGAAAGATTTTCACAAGGAATTCCCACTGGCTGGTATAGTGGGAGAAGCGGAGGCTGAGCTCCTGCTGAGAATCAATTTCCGGAAGCATTTCAGAGGAGGGAAGTTTCAGCTCGGTAATCGACTTCTCATTCCTGTAGGGATCCTTCTGTATCATGCCCTTTTCGAGCAGAAATTTGTATATAGTTGATAAACTGGATTCGAACTCCTGAAGGTGATTCCTCAGATTTTTTAAGGCAGTCCGTTCCAGGCTTTCAGCTTTGATTTCCAATGCAGAAACAAGTTTGTTGAAATATTCCCTCTGGTCTTCCATCTCCCGACAATTCTAATACGTAATCCTGATTTTCCGCAATTATCTCGATTTCAGACTCAAGCAGCCGGCATTTTCCAGCAGTTAACAGTAGTATGAAGCGGAATTTCAAACTTTCTTTTTTGTTGACCTCTTTCAGGGCGGCTGTAGTTCTGTTCTCTTCGGCAGCGTTTATCTCCTGCAGTTTTATCAGCACTTCCGATGAAGTTCAATTAATCTATCCCCTGGGACTTGAACCCGAATTCTGGGACATCTCCTGGCTTTCATTCGATGGTACAGTACTTCGGAATCGGGTTTCCCGGAGGAGTATGGCTGTAATCTGTATTCCCAGGGAGCTCCCTGTTGTTGTTTCAGCGGCTCCGGTGATGGCTGAATCTCTGTTCCCTTACCGGATTAAGCCCGCAGGATGTGTTGTATCAGCGGATGAACCGGGAGCTCCCAGGATTAATTTAAGCTGGGAACAGGGCTTTGAGGCTTCTTTCCTTCTAAACCTAGCAGAATCAGGAATACCACCGGACGCCGTGAATATCAGGAGATTTGTTGAGACGGTGGAGAGCCGGAGTAATGGAAACCCCTGGAACCTGGATATTAAGAGGCTCAGTACTGATTTACTGAACGGGGAACTCTGGGTGTACAGTTTCAGGCCGATACAATCAGTTGATGTTTCAATACCCCTGCCCGGAGGCCTCTGGTATTCCGAATATCCGCCAGAGAAAGAAATGGAATCAGAATCGGGGTTCTGGAGTGGTGAGATTACCATTGGAGTCCATAATTTTATCCGAAAGGCTGACGGTATGGTTGTTTCCGTCTCTGTAGATGAGAGTGCCGAAGTTGTTGTTTTCTCAGGTAACTGAAGGTTGTGCGGGCAGCTGCCAGTTCACAGGTTTTTTCCCCTGACTTATAAGCCATTGATTTACTTTGGAAAAGGGCCGGGTGCCGAAGAATCCTCTGGAGGCAGATAATGGTGACGGATGAGGGGCACTGAGCACAAGGTGCTTTTTTCTGTCGATAAAAGCACCTTTTTTCTGGGCATAAGAGCCCCAGAGAATAAAAGCTGCACCCTCGTGTTCTGAGTCGATGATATGGGCGATTCTATCGGTAAAAGTTTCCCAACCTCGGTTTTTATGGGAAGCAGCTTTGTTCTTTTCCACCGTAAGAACCGAGTTCAGCAGCAGAACTCCCTGCTCCGCCCATGGTAGAAGATAGCCGTGATTAACCGGGGTCGTTCCAATATCCGAAGCCATTTCCTTGTAGATGTTGATAAGAGAGGGGGGGATACGGACTCCGGGAAGGACTGAAAAACAGAGTCCGTGGGCCTGATTCGGTCCGTGATAAGGATCCTGTCCGAAGATTACCACTTTGATACTCTCAAAAGGAGTGTGGTTCATGGCGGCAAAAATATTATCCCCTGTAGGATATATTTCCTTTCCAGCCTTCTTTTCTGCGACAAGAAATGCTCTTAATTCCTCCATGTAGGGTTTTTTAAACTCGTCTTTGAGCCGGGAATACCAGCTGGGGTTCAGTTTTACCTGGCGGCTCATTCGGGAAACTCCATAAGAAACATCGTGCCTCCTTCTTCTCTCGGGATAATTCGGATACTGCCGCCGTAACCTCAGAAGGTGTTTGAGCGCTGGTACACCGACAGACCGGTATGATCCGAGGATTCCTCTTCCGGTCTGTCGGTGTACCAGCGCTCAAACACCTTCTGAGTGGCCTCTCCGGGGATGCCCGGGCCTCGATCGGCAATACTGATTTGAATACAGCCTTTTTCGTTCTTTCCCCCGGCAATTTTTTCCAGCTTGAGTTCTACTATTGCTTTTTTAGGAGAAAAGGATATGGCATTATCCACCAGATTTAAAACCGCCTGGGCCAACCGGTCGGGATCGGCGGCAATGTACACCTTCTCTTTCGATTCTTTTTCAGTCGTATCAATGAATTCAATTTCCACACCTGCTTTCCGGTGATAAGGGTAGGCTGATATCAGGTTTCTCAAAATGGTACCGGTATCCACCATCTCACGATCACCTCTGTTAAGGCGGACATCCACACTGATTAATTCCCGGAGATCATCCAGTAACCGCTCTATACGCCGGCCTTCTCTATCAATCACCTCGAGGAACCGGAGGGTTTCCTTTTCGGCGGTTTGTTCTGCCAGTTCTGATGCGCTTAAGATTCCGGCAACCGGGTTTTTCATTTCGTGAACCAGATCGGCCATAAAGGATTCCATATGGTCGGTTCTCTGCTGCAGCCGTGAAGAGAGGCGGAACAGGGCCCGGGAGAGGTCGGCTACTTCATCCTTTCCGGCCAGAGGTTTGAATCCGGCCTGAAGCTTTCCTCTTTCATCAAGAATGCTTTCCGCCTGATCCCTCAACCTGCCGACGGGAACCGTTACGGTTCTTGCCAGAAGGATGGAGAGAATTATCGCTGCACCCACACTGAACAGAAAAATAATAGCGATATCCAGTCGGAGCTGATAAAGGTCTGAAAGAATGGAAAAGGTGGAACGGGATACCAGAACGGCTCCGATAACCTTATCTTTTCTGAATACCGGGATGGCGGAATAAAGGGTAACTGACTTCTGTCCCTGGGAGATTCTGGTTGCAGCACCGTAGCGTCCGTTCAAGGCGGATATTATTTCCGGACCATCCAGAATATCCCGGCCGCTGTAATACTCACTGATTTCCGTCGGGGTTTGAGGAGGTTTTATATACCCTGAGAGTGTTTTGTAGGTGCGTGTTGGAAGAGCACCGATACGGTAGATAACATTTTCCTCAGGGTAGCTTGCCTCCGGGTTCTCCTGAATTGTATTACTGGAGATTTCTTTCTCATCGGATTCCGGTTTTGCAGAATCTGCCAGGAGCAGCCCGTTTTCATCCACAACCCTGAGACGAGCATCGGTTCTTTCTCTGAGCCTTTCAAAAATGGAATGAGCTTCCACTTTAAGATCGTGACCGGCCAGAGCGGAGGCCAGAATCCTGCCCTGCTGTACCATCGCCCGTTCCTGACTCTCCAAAAGTTGTATTTCATAGGTTCCGAGAAAGAGAATCGCTCCGATGGGGAATACGGCCAGCAGGAGATTGAATATCAGCAGCCGGGAGGTGAGACCTTTCAAACGTCAATCCCCAGACGGTAACCCAGACCATATATTGTTTCCAGGATATTCTTGGGTGCACCGGCCAATTCGAGTTTACGCCTGATACGTTTAATGTGGCTGTCTACCGCTCGTTCGTTAACGAATTTGTCATCGGGGAAGGCTGAAACGTAGAGGGCTGAACGGGTTCGAACTGTTCCCGGGGACCGCGCCAATTCAGAAAGCAGCCTGTATTCGCTCAGGGTAAAAACCAGTTCTGTTTCATTCCATACCGCTTTGTAGCTGTCGGGGTTCAGTTTGAGAGGACCGGCTTCAATAGCAGGTTCACCCAGGCCTATTCCATCAGCCCGGCGGAGAACCGCTTTGATACGGGCCAGTAATTCCCTGACGCTGAAGGGTTTCCCTATATAATCATCCCCCCCTGTCTCAAGACCCAGAACCCGGTCGAGTTCCTCATCTCTGGAAGAGAGAAAAATAATCGGGGTCCGGGTATCTTCCCGGCGCAGCAACCGGCAGAACTCCAGCCCGTCCATCCGGGGCATCAATATGTCCAGCAGGTAGAGATCCGGTGGATTCTCATGAAATGCGTCCCAGGCATTCTGTCCGTTGGGGTAGGTTGAAACCCGGTATCCTTCCTTATCCAAGGCATAAGAGAGATTTTCCCGCAGGGCGGCTTCATCGTCCACGATGGCAATATGCTTCATGGGAGTTATTTTAGCATGTTCAATCAAGTCGATCCATTTTGAACCGACTTTGCCCTCTTTCTGCCGGATTACAGCCTCTGCACCGCCTGAACCGGGGGATAGACTATCGGTGCGATGGAGGAATAAACATGTTGAAAATATCCGGGAAACCCGGCCTGCGGTCCACTATTAAAGCTTTGGTTGTAATACTGATAATTCTTTTACTTCTGATACCTTTATCGATGATCCGCTCCCTGGTGAGAGAACGTGAATCAAGAGCTTATGAAGCAGAAATGAATATTATTGATGGAGCCGGCGGCTCTCTTATACTGACAGGCCCGCTGATGGTTCTTCCTTATGAGCTTACCGTTTCCGAGGAAATTGACGGGAAAATACACAGCTACATCCGCCGGGGGGAAGTATCGCTGCTGTCAGAAGATATCAGAATTTCAGGCCGGCTGGAGGTTGAATACCGGCAACGCGGGATATACAGGGTTCCTGTTTACTCAGCCTTTGTTGATGCTTCAGGTTATTTTCTCATGCCGGGTTCAGAGATTTTTCCCGAAGGAGCCCGGCCTCTGAAAGATGAGATCAAGTTAGTTATCGGTATTGCTGATATGAGAGGTATACAGGCTGTTTCTGATTTAAGCTGGAACTCTGACTTCCTTGTATTAACTCCGGACGCCGGATTATCTTCTCTCGGTTCGGGTATCAGTACCTTGATACCCGGTTCAGGTGCCGGATCATCCGGAAACAAGGCAGAATTTTCCTGGAATATGGAAATCGGAGGCGGCGGATCTGTCGCAGTAACTCCCCTGGGGCGTAACTCGGAATTGATACTGTCGGGGAACTGGCCCTCTCCATCTTTTCAGGGGGCCATACTTCCCGATGAAAGAGAGCTGGATGATACGGGTTTCAACGCACGCTGGCGTATCCCTGAGGTGAGCCGTCCCATTCAACCCTGGTGGGATTCGAGTAATGATCCGGAAATCAACCTGGTTGATTATTCCCTTCGAGTGGAATTACTGGAACCTGCCGGGGCCTATACCCGGATTGAGCGCTCGGTAAAATACGCTGTAATATTCCTTCTTATTCCTTTTGCGGTGTTTTTTCTCTTTGAAATACTCGGAGGACTCCGTGTTCATCCGGTGCAGTACCTGCTTGCCGGGGCTGCAGACATCATGTTTTATCTTTTACTGCTGGCCTTTTCAGAGCATATTGGATTCAATATTTCCTACCTTATTGCAGCAGCAGCAGTAACACTACTTATCTCCTTTTATTCCGGCAGCATTACCGGCAATCTTACCGGTAGGAACCGCCATTCCGCTGTATCCATTCCCGCAGTACTATCCGCCGCATATCTCTGGCTCTGGGTAACACTTCAGTCTGAAGATTATGCTCTGCTCATCGGTTCGGCAGGCTTGTTCCTGATTATAGCTTTGGTGATGGTTCTTACCAGGAAAGTGGATTGGTATGCCGGAGAATTAAACCGGATGGATAGCGGTACCGAAGGGAATCAGGGAGAGTCTGGTGAGCTTGATGTGCTGTTTTCCGAAGGGAAAGCCGATGATGGTGATGGTGAATAACAGGGCCAAAAGGGCATGATATACGGCCAGTTCCCAGCCGAAAAGCATTATCCAGATAATATTGCCGATAGCACCGCCGATACCGAAGTTACCGATTTCAACCTCTCTTCCGAAGGGCCAGAGGGTGAATCCCACCAGCTTCAGCGCCTGGAGGC
>Ga0209633_10002588_pt1 | contig 17303 bp, 19 predicted proteins | sample Cruoilmetagenom1_FD_187290 | JGI IMG/M metagenome (GOLD analysis project Ga0209633, IMG submission 187290) | Oil polluted marine microbial communities from Coal Oil Point, Santa Barbara, California, USA - Sample 1 (SPAdes) (version 2) | ecosystem: Environmental > Aquatic > Marine > Oil seeps ... | reverse complement strand
GTTGAGTTCTTGCTTCTTGCGTTAAAACACAAGCTACAAGTACCCACACAAGTTTTTCTGGTTCTCATTTTTTAAAGCGCAGCTCAAACCACCTGTTTGAGCGAGGAGGCGAATTATATTCGCCTAAATAAAAGTATTCAACATCTATTAACACTTTTATTTAATTATTTTCCAACTCTTTCATTAGCGTTTTAGCGCCACTGTTGTTCGTCAGAGCGGCGCATTATAGACAGATGAAACTTCGAGTCAATGACTATTTTATAAATTATGCAATTAATATTTTAGTACAGTTTTTCAAGCTTTTCTTCTTTAATTTTCAAAGACTATCAAACCAGTTCACGCCAATCAAAACCACCGGTTTGTGTCGCTACTGATACCGCACTCTGTTCACAGTTCATGCCTTCACATAGGGCATTAATAGCAAGTTCCTGAGTGTTATTTTTCTCACTAACATGCATACCTACAATATGTTTTAACTTATTTAGATTCAATGATTTCAAAATTTGGGTTGCCTGCCTATTATCAAGATGTCCTTTGTTACCAGCAACCCTAGCCTTAAGTGATTGAGGATAGGAGCCACTAAACAGCATATTCTCATCATAATTACATTCCAGCAACAAACCATCAAGATTATCCAGCTGATCATTTATATGAGGAGTATAGCAACCCAAATCTGTAGCTATACCCAATCGGTTTGCTCCATCCGAAAACACAAACTGACAAGGCTCACGCGCATCATGCGGAACCGGATAAGGATGCAGCTTTAAATCACAGATTTCAAAATCCGCATGTGAATCTATAAAATGGATTTTTGCAAAGTCTTTATCTTTGCATTTGCTCCAGCTACCAACCGTAAGCCAAACTGGAATATTATATTTACGAGATAATCGCCCTGCACCAATTACGTGATCAGAGTGTTCATGAGTTATGACTATTGCGGTTAGTTCGTTTGCTGAGCGACTTAATTTGTTTAAACGGATTTCTGTTTCTTTGACTGAAAACCCACTATCAAGAAGGATACGTGTATCAGCGCCTTTCTCTCCAGACTCAATAAGTGTTGCGTTTCCTTTACTACCACTCCCCAATGAGGCAAATCTGATCATATTAAGAAATGATATTAACGATTAAATTCATTATTAAATAATGTGATTATTTGGACCTGAGACTTGTTAGGGAGAGTCTGTCCCGTACCACCTTTAAAATACAGTAGAGGTAAACCGCCTTGATTAACAACGCGGACCTGATAAATACTATTATTTGCCAGGACTTTACCAGCAGAACCTGCCGTGAGGCTTTTAAAGTAATCAAGTGTGCCAGAAAGAAAACCTTTCTTCTTTTCTTTTGTAATATCGGCACCCTTGTATTGAACTCGATAATTTCCACCAGCATCCCTACTTAATATGGAAAAATGTATCCTCTCCAACATTATCTCAGTCAATATCAAAGCTCTGGGGTAAGTGTCATGAATATGTAAAACAGTTTCACCAGCTTGAGATTTTATACTTGAGAGCACGCCTGTTCTTTCTCGCTTTCTTGTATTACCAGAATAATTAACCGCCGAAGTAGCTGGTTGTGCAAAATTATTATCCGTCGAAACAATACCACCTGAGCGCATTGAAACTGTACTGGTTGATGATGGCAGTTCAAACTCCTTATCAAATTCAGGAGCGGTAAGATCTGGCGGAAACTCAAGGTCTTTTACTGAGCGATTATTTTGATAGTTTGCCGTTTTTTTATCACTCAAGAAACTACCAACTTTATTTAAGCCACTACAAGCAGAAAGGCTGGTGGCAACCACTAAAGCCATAAGAAACGACACTATTCTATGTTGCATATTAATCATTAATTCCTCTTTATATACTTCACTAATTATTGTTAGATTGTTATTCCTGCAGATGCCGCAGCTTCCGTCACCTGAGAATAATAGTCTTCCGCCAACGGAACTAATGGTAAACGCATTGTATTACTTCCATAACCCATTTTATGCAATAACCATTTCACCGGTATAGGGTTAGGTTCAACAAATAATTTTGTATGCAATGGCACAAGGCGATCATTTAATTCTTGCGCTTTTTCTCGATCTCCGGCTATCGCAGCTTTACACATTTCATGCATCATCGCAGGCGCAACATTGGCTGTAACAGAAATATCACCTTTGCCGCCCAAGAGCATTAGTTCCATAGCTGTTCCATCATCACCACTTATAACATCAATACGATCACCGCAACGATCTAATATTTCTCGCGCACGTTCTAAATCACCTGTTGCTTCTTTTATGGCCACAATATTTGAGATTTTAGATAATCGCTCGACGGTTTCTGGCAGAATATCTCCCGCTGTTCTACCTGGCACATTGTATAAAAGCTGCGGAATAGCGACCTGCTCCGCAATCATTTTATAGTGTTGAAAAAGTCCTTCTTGTGGAGGCTTGTTATAATAAGGTGATACTAACAGCGCCGCATCAGCCCCATCTTCTTTAGCAGCTTGCGTCAAAGCTATAGCTTCCGTTGTACTATTAGATCCCGTGCCAGCAATTACTGGAATTTTTCCTGCAACCAGATTAATGATTAGTTTAATAACTTCACGATGATCCTTATGAGAAAAAGTGGCAGATTCTCCAGTTGTACCCATTGCCACAATAGCATCTGTACCATTTTCTAAATGAAAAGCGACCAATGCTTCTAATGCATTATTATCTAATTCGCCTGTGCTTGTCATCGGTGTTGCAAGAGCAACCATACTTCCATGAAACATTACTTTTTACTCTAAGTTGAAACTAACTAGTTTAAAGCGTGCAGTCTAATGCCGCCTTTATCGAAAAACAAGTTCTTGCGACATCATTTTTTATTGAAATCTTTGTACGAGAGCATATTGAAAGAAAAATTAGCATAATTTTCCAGGTTATTCATTAAAACGAGGTTAATAACAAGGCTAATGACCAAATTTTTAGGGGAAAACTGAGAAATTTAAGAAATTTTTATTCGTCATATCTCTCGTGCTTAAGGTCTCTTAATTATAACAAAAGCAATCAACACTGTGATCGTTAACCATACCGACTGCCTGCATGTAGGCATAACAGATAGTTGTACCTATAAATTTAAATCCTCTTTTCTTTAAATCTTTACTCATGGAATCTGATTCAGGCGTACTTACAGGAACTTCTGCCATAGTCTTCCAGTGATTTTGTTTCACTTTTCCACCTACAAATTGCCAGATATATTTATCAAAACTTCCAAATTCTTCTTGCACTTTAATAACATTTTGAGCATTTGTGACAGTTGAGTTTACTTTTAGTTTATTGCGAACAATTGCCGGTTTCTCCAGCAAGGAGGCAATTTTCTTGTCATCATAACTAGCAACTTTTTGAATATCAAAATTATCGAAAGCTTCACGATATCCTTCCCTTTTATTTAAAATAGTTGACCAACTAAGTCCCGCCTGTGCACCTTCCAAAATAAGGAATTCAAATAATAAACGATCATCATGCAAGGGCACTCCCCATTCATTATCGTGGTAGTTATAGTAAAGCTCATTACCGCCAATTACCCACTCACAACGTGTTTTATCACCTCTCATAAACATCACCCTTAATTAAATCCCGAATTGTTTTTGTGATTGCTTTAACGGGCAAACCATGCGGCAACATATCTACAATTTTACTTTTTTGACCAACCACGTAAACCGATGCAGAATGGTCAACCAAGTAACCCATGGCAGAATCGCTTTCTACCTTACGATAAGCTGCGCCATATTGTTTAACCACTTGGTCAAGTTCGGTTTTAGTTCCAGTAATACCGAGGATTTTGGAATGAAAATATTTGGTATAGTCACGAAGTTTTTGGGGAGTGTCTCGCTCAGGGTCAACACTAACAAAGAACACTTGTACTTGTGCCGATTCTTCTGCTGTTAATTCCTTTAAAGAAGCACTGATAAAAGCCAACGAAGTCGGACAAATGTCGGGACAAGAGGTATAGCCGAAGAATATAAACCGTATTTTTCCATCAAAATCTGAAAGGCTAATTTTCTTATCACCATCATGCAAGGTAAAATCACCACCCGCTGGGTAGTTCATTTGAGACGCACTTGAGCGTGAATGACCTCCACCCTTACCATCAAAAAAGGTCAATCCCAAGCTGATACCAAGAACGAATGCAATAATTGCCAGTGGTAATAGTATTTTCATCGATTTTTCACCTGATTTATCTCTGATATTGATTAACTGAGTATACAGAATAGTCATTGACATAGTCTTGTTTGAATCATAATAACTAACAAATTTTCGATTATATGTACCTTCACCCATATAATTTACGTTGTTGTTATATATAGCTAATTATCTGTGCAATTATGTTCAAATAATCTACAAGCAATATACAAATAATTTTAAAATCAGACAAGCAAGCACTATAGTAGAACTCTTATTAGCGGAAGAGACATTAATTAACCGGTCTAAAGAGAGGTGTTTATGTCAGTTTCAACAGCAAATCACAGCAATATCAGCAGTAATGCATCAAACACAAATACACACTAATCGGCGAGTTTTGAAATACGCAAAATTAATAGAGACACACCGAGTAGATGGTTAACCAATGATATTGATTATTTTAAAACCGCAAATATCAATAGCCTTCTATATGGGCTGCTATTTACCATCGCGGGTGCAATAACTATTTGGTACACACGCAGTAATCCTTACCTTGTCATGACGATAGTTGCTGGTTTTTATCTTGTAGGTCCACCGGTTGCATCAGGTATTTATGATATGAGTAGACGTATTGAGAGAGGAGAAACCCCAACTCTGATTCATGCTATTTCAGTACTAGGGCGTCACATGCGAAGCTTGTTAGGACTAACATTGATACTAAGCGTATTAATGGTAGCGTGGACAGCCATAGTTACATTGATCACCAATGCATTTTTAGGTCGTGAAATTTCAGGTGTTACAAGTTTATTTTCAGTTGATCTATCCATTCCATTTTCTGGCGTTTTACTAATTGGTGGTGTTCTACTTGCCCTGCTCGCCTCTGCTATTAGTTTTACCTTTTTACCTTTGCTAGATAATAAGCAAATGGGCACTATTACTGTATTGGTCATATTAGGTTGATTGCTGTGGGGTTAGGTTTGTTTTTTGTAGGCTTGGCGCGGTTGCGTTACCAATTATAGGCCATGCAAGCTGGCATGCTTACCGCGAAGTTATAACGAAATAATGATACTTTTTTAACAAAAAAAGCCCTTATAAATAAATATAAGGGCTTTAGTTTTGATGAGCGGCTTATTTTAACTTGCCTTTCATAGAAGGGAAAAAAGGTAAATCACAATCATCAGCAGTCATAACACTATCATCTACGACTAGCTCTCTATATGCATGCCAGCTTGCATGACCAACAATAGGCAAAGTTATGGCAACACCTACAAAAGCAAATGCGAAACCTAATCCAATCAAAGCAACAATTGCAAACGCCCAAGTGAACAAAACCACAGGATTCTTTTTAACCGCCCTAACACTCGTCACCATCGCAGTCACAACATCAGCTTTTCTATGCGTCATTAATGGTATCGATATAACACTCAATGAGAAGCTAACCACCGCAAAGAACAAACCAACTACTGCCATAATTGCTACAAATGGTACGATTTTTTTATTTGCCATCATAGTAGCTAAAACATCACCTGAAATGGTCATACTACCAAAATAAACAGCAAATATCGCCGCTGCTATGATTGTCCAAAACACAATTAACATCCCCATTACAATAGAGAAGCCAATAACCCCGATAGGATTATAGCACATGGCACGACAACCTTGGTTAAAACTCGGCTTAACACCAGCCTCAATATGTCTGCTCATACAATAAAGACCTACTGCTATTATAGGACCTGCGAGATAAAAGATAGTCACCATACCGAAGGTATAGACAGGGCTTTTATAGGTTAACCAAATCAAAAGTAAACCAATAGCGGCATATAAAATACCGTACCCCAAACTAAGTGCAGGCGAAACTTTAAAATCGTTCATACCTTTTTTCAACCAACGCATCGGTGCACCACTGTCTAGTTTGCGAATTTCAATCTTCTGAGAATAATCAAACTCTTCTTCTTCATAAAGAATATCTTGCTGAGCTACCGCCATATTTAAATCTCCTAGTAATTAGATTGTATAATTATTATTGTTATATTTTTTTTTACTGCCATTTAAAATAAATAGAATGTAAGAGCATAAAAAGCCCCCTATAAAACAATTTATATAAGCATTTATCCCCTCATTTTTGATAAATGTCAAATTAAAAAAGTAAATTTATTAAAATTATCGATGGCAAACATTAATCAAATATAAATAATACAATTGAATAGAATAAGAGTGCAGTGACCTTTTAAATTTTTATATCTAGCGTAATATCTCCTAAGAAATTAGGTTAAAGTTATCTTATTAATCAGTATATGAAAAGTTTATTACTTAGGGCTTTATTAGAGTTTGGTATTTGCGTTAAGTACAAGCTGTACGACACCCCAAACTGCAATAATAAATAACAAGGTCATTATAATTCCAGCGACAATAAAAGGTGTAGCGCTACTCTTGGAGAAATCTTCTTTAAGGTTCTTTTTTTTTTGCACACCTATCATAGCGGACATAACACTTTTGATTACACGTAAATATTCCATAAAGCCTCTAAACTTTTCGTAGCATGAAAGCTCGAATCAAGTAAATCTAATTAAGTAGTAATGATCAACCAGTAAAATCACAAAAAGAATCATTAGGTAATTAATTGAATAACCGAATGTTCTCATCGGCAGTTGCTTATTTTCTGGTAGTCTTAACATTTGAACCGCAAAATATAAGAACCCTAAACCCAACATTATTGCACCCACAAGATAGATCAAACCACTCATACCAACTAAATAAGGAATAATCGTGATTATGAGTAATAAAATTGTATACAGCAGAATTTGAATACGAGTAAAATAATGCCCATGTGTGACAGGTAACATAGGAATGTTAACTTTTGCATACTCTTTTTGACGATGTATGGCTAACGCCCAAAAATGTGGCGGGGTCCAAATAAAGATAATTAAGAATAATAGCAGCGCTCCTAGTTCAATAGAGTTAGTAATTGCCGTCCAGCCTAATAAGGGGGGAGCTGCACCTGCTGCTCCACCAATAACAATATTTTGTGGCGTAGCCCTTTTAAGATACATCGTATAGAAAACTGCATAACCAATAAGCGCTGTCAGGGTTAATATTGCCGTTAATATATTTACACCAATAACTAAAATTCCGATGCCCAAAACACCAATAACCACTCCAAATAATAAAGCTGTTTTTGATGATATTTTACCCTCAGGCAACGGTCGTTTATGTGTTCGTGTCATCTCACTATCAATCTTTTGATCAATAACATGATTAAAAACAGCTGCTGATGAAGATGCCAATGCAATTCCGATTGATGCCAAAATAACCAGGTGTATCGGAGGGAGATCAGGGGTAGATAAAAACATACCAACCACTGCTGTTAGCATGATTAATGTCACTACCTTAACTTTACAAAGTGTTAAAAAATCTGAAATTGTTGGGGTTGTAGTAGTTATTTGCTGGCCAGTAGTCATAATAGTGTTTTCATTTAGATTTGAGTTAGCCGAGGTGAGAATATTTCAATAGCTTTAGCAAATCTTTTATCATTTTTTTAATGTCTGGATTCTCCTGAGGGTAATACATCATCAAGTTCCCTAAGGGGTCTAAAAGATAAACTGGGGTTTTATCCAACTTTGGGTATTGCTTTAAAAAAGCTGATAAAGCCATATCAACGTGTGTCAGAACCAAGTCTGGATTTTCATTTGCAGAAACAAGCTCACTTACTGCTTTATTAGCAACCAACACTGTACGTACTCGTCGCATTTGCTCATTCATTAATAACCTAACGCGCTTTATTAACTGCAACCGAGCAAGGCATGCTTTATCACAATCACTGGGCTGAATGTACAACATAGTCCATTTTTTTGCTAAGGTATTCTCTCTGGCTGCCGGCTTATCTCCTTGTTTCAAGTCATGTACCTGCACAGGAAAAGCAGGTTGAATCAAAATCCCATAATTCACTGCTCCTTTTTCAAAACCTAATTTCTCTAGATTAAAAAAGAGCATTGAACCCAATAAAATAGGGGCTACAAAAACAGCAATAAGCCACAAAAATGATTTTTTCCCAGCATCCATTAACTAAAACCAAACAAAAAAGTGCGCTTCATCATATACCAAAAAAAGAACAAAACGCTATGCCTTAAAAAGCTTATGGTTAATCGTAAATATAGTTAGTAATATTAATGCCGCAACAAAGTTATGCAATTCAGCAATCGCAAGCAGCAATGCATACACGACATTCATAATACCTAAACTTCACAGTAAAAATAATGTTGTCCTTCCTTCCATTCAGTGTACAGTAATAATAATGGGACTCAACAATAAGGTAACTGTCCACATGCCAAATAATGCCTGGAGAATTACCGTCACTAAAAGCAAAAATGGTAGCCCTGCTTACTGTCTGCGTTTTGGCAACCCTTTTATAACCATAAGTAATATTGCAAGGATCATTAAGCCTAAAGCTCAAGCAACATACTGATGAATCATTTCTTTCCAAGCTTTGCCAGATTCGAGAGGAAGTTCAAAACCACTACCTGTCACATTATTCGGAACACTAAGCTGACCATAACAACCTGTCCAATCAGAACACCCCAAGCCTACATCTGACAAGCGCGCACATACCCCTAGCACAATCACAATGAGCGCTAACAAAGCCAAAAAACTTAGAATATTGCGAAAAGGTGACGAGTTATTTGATGCTTTTCCCTACCATTTAAATATCTTTGTGAGTCTATCACGCACAGCTCGATAAATGTTTACTATTATAATTTGCACCAATAGTGGTCTATATTATATATTTATCTATAGATCAATATATAGTAGTACTAAAATTATGTGTGAAATAACACAAAACAATAGCTTAATTTTTTTTGAGACTGTAGACTAGCAAAAGTTTTAAGGAATATTTGATATTTATCAATGACAATTTTTAAATATTAGAAATCACTAATGTCATTTAATAAATTTGCAGTATTAAAACCAAGAAAGTCTTAATTATTTAACGGAGATGATTAAGACACGCATATCAGAGGAGGCTGTATGCTAGGAAAAAGGTTCTCACCCCATCTTTCATTTATTTCACATCTAAAAAAGAATTTATCACTAATTAAAACGATTCTTTTATCATTAATATTCACCCCCCAATTGGTTCATGCTGAATACGGATTAAACCTTCCTAAAGGTGTTACTTCTATTAGTCGTGATATTTACGGTCTACATATGCTCATCTTCTGGGTTTGTGTTGGTATAGCCGTATTAGTTTTTGGTGTAATGATTTGGTCAATGATCTTTCACCGTAAGTCGCGCGGGGCTGTAGCATCTAATTTCCATGAAAGCACAGCAGTAGAATTAGTTTGGACTTTAGTGCCTCTCGCTGTTCTCATTGCCATTGCGTTTCCTGCGACAAAAGTTCTAATTGATTTAGAAAATACTGAAAAAGCTGATATGACTGTAAAAATTACGGGATATCAATGGAAATGGCAGTACGAATATATGGATGAAGGCGTGAGTTTCTTCAGTAGCCTCAATAAAGCCAGTAGTGATGCTACACGTGACGATGCAGCCCGCGCTAAAAATCCAAACTACTTATTAGATGTTGATAATCGTCTTGTTTTACCTACAGGCAAACGCATACGCTTTCTTATGACATCTAATGATGTTATCCATTCGTGGTGGGTTCGTGATCTCGGCGTTAAGCAAGATGCTAATCCTGGTTTTATCAATGATTCATGGGCAAAGATTGATGTACCTGGTGTTTATCGAGGACAGTGTGCTGAACTTTGTGGTAAAGATCATGGCTTTATGCCAATTGTTGTTGAAGCAAAATCAGAAGCTGATTACAAAGCATGGATAGGCGAGCAAAAAGAAAGACAAAAGGCAGCTGCAGCTGCAGGTGATAGAGAATGGAGCAAAGATGAACTAATGGCACAAGGCCAAAAAGTTTATAGTGGTAGCTGTGCAAGTTGTCACGGTGTTACAGGTCAGGGTATACCTGGTGTATTCCCTGCAATAACAGGTAGCCCTATTGCTTCAGGTGATATTAAAACTCATATTAATATAGTATTGAATGGTAAAGCAGGAACAGCTATGCAAGCTTTTGGGAAACAACTAAATGATAGTGACTTGGCTGCTGTTATCACATACGAACGTAATGCTCTCGGCAATAGCAAAGGCGACCTCGTTCAACCATCAACCATTAAGTCAGCACGATAGGAGATTCTCATAATGTCTACAACAACGACCGATTTACAAAATGAGATTGATGCTCATGCAACTCATGATGATCATCACCATGGACCTGAAAAAGGATTGTTACGCTGGGTTAAAACAACCAATCATAAAGATATAGGAACACTCTACATCTGGTTTGCTTTTGCTATGCTTCTCATTGGAGGTGGAATGGCAATGTATATACGTGCTGAGTTATTCCAACCTGGCATGCAATTTTTTGACCCTCAATTCTTTAATCAGATGACCACGCTTCATGGTTTAATTATGGTATTTGGTGCAATTATGCCTGCTTTCGTTGGCTTGGCTAACTGGCAAATACCTTTAATGATTGGTGCTAAAGATATGGCGCTGCCTCGAATGAATAACTGGAGTTTTTGGATTCTTCCTTTCGCAGGCATGATGCTTATCAGTACATTATTTATGGAAGGTGGCGGTCCGGCATTTGGTTGGACTTTTTACGCGCCATTATCAACAACTTTTGCTCCTGATAGCACCGACTTCTTTATTTTTGCCGTTCATATGCTTGGTTTCTCATCCATTATGGGTGCGATCAATGTTATTGCTACTATCATGAATATGCGCGCGCCAGATATGAAACTAATGGATATGCCATTATTTGTTTGGACTTGGTTTATCACAGCCTTCTTACTTATCGCAGCGATGCCAGTATTAGCAGGTGCGGTTACAATGATGCTTACTGACCGTAACTTCGGAACCAGTTTCTTTGATGCGGCAGGTGGTGGTGACCCAGTTATGTTCCAGCATATATTCTGGTTCTTTGGTCACCCTGAAGTTTACATTATGATATTGCCAGCCTTTGGAATTGTATCTCAAATCATACCAACCTTTGCACGTAAACCACTGTTTGGTTACAGCTCTATGGTGTATGCAAGCGCTTCAATTGCATTGCTTTCATTTGTAGTTTGGGCACATCATATGTTCTTAACTGGTATGCCTATTGCCGGTCAGATGTACTTCATGTATGCAACCATTATGATTTCTGTGCCAACAGGTGTAAAAGTATTTAACTGGGTAACCACTATGTGGCGAGGTTCTATGACATTTGAAACACCAATGTTATGGGCAGTTGCTTTTGTAATCTTATTTACCATTGGTGGCTTTTCCGGGCTAATGCTTGGAATCGCACCTGCTGATATTCAATACCATGATACCTACTTTGTTGTAGCTCATTTTCATTATGTATTAGTGACAGGCGCCCTATTCTCAATTATCGCCGCCGTATTCTACTGGTTACCCAAATGGTGTGGACGTATGTATAACGAGAAGCTTGCTAAGATACATTTCTGGTGGGCTGTTATATCTGTAAACGTATTATTCTTCCCTCAGCATTTCTTAGGGCTTGCTGGTATGCCTCGTCGAATTCCTGATTATTCATTGCAATTTGCGGATTTCAACATGATTTCAAGTATTGGTGGATTTGCATTTGGTGCATCTTTCATCTTACTTACATACATCATTGTTGATGCAATTCGAAATGGTGAAAAGGTAACAGATGAAAGAGTTTGGGATAGTGCGAAAGGACTAGAATGGACAGTAGCAACGCCAGCTCCATATCATACATTTGATACTCCGCCAGACGAAAAACAAATTCTAGCTGAGTCTAGTCATATTCATGTAGAAGGTGTTCACTAAGAATGCCTCTAACTGAAGACGAGCTATTAGCAAAGCAGCGAAAAGGCGCAAGAATTACTGCGCTTATCGTCGCTGCCATAGCATTTGGTATTTTTGCTTTCACCATTTATATGAGTCAATAATCATAAGTTATGAGTGAGTCAGATAGAAGACAACCAATAAGTAAAGGATTCTGGATTAAACTAGGTCTAGTTCCTTTTGGTATGTTTGCTTTTGCTTTTGCGCTTGTTCCACTTTATGACACATTTTGTGACATAACAGGATTAAATGGTAGAACCAGTAGCAACATCTACGATGGGAAAATGATTGGAACGGTTGATGAATCACGCACTATAACTATTGATTTTTTATCCGCAACAACACCTGGCTTTCCGGTTAAGTTTTATCCCATGACAAAGAAGATGGATGTTGTCCCTGGGAAAATCTACACCATTAACTACTACGCGGAAAACCGTTCAGATCAAACAATTATAGGTCAAGCTGTACCCAGTGTAGCACCAGGTCAAGCAGCTTCACATTTGAAAAAGTTGGAGTGTTTTTGTTTCACCAACCAAGAATTTAAACCTAAAGTCCCAGTTGAAATGCCAGTTCGCTTCTTCATAGATAGCGATCTGGATAAGGACATCACTGACATTACATTATCGTACAACTTTATAAAAATTAAAGAAACCGATAAAGCCAAAGCAGGCTTAGCTGGACTTTAAAATAAGGAGAAGAGCTTCATGCAATCAAGACTAGACTATTTTGTACCCGACGGAAGTTATTGGCCTATTTTAGGCTCTATTGGCATGGCTGCTTTACTCGGTGGTTTTGCTAGTTCATTGCATGGAAGTTTGGTTGGTACTATTTCTATGATATTAGGCTTTGGTATTATCATATTCATGGTATTTGGCTGGATTGGTCAAGTCATCCAAGAAAGTGAAACAGGTACTTACAATCTCCAAGTAGATAAGTCTTTTCGTATTGGAATGGCATGGTTTATTTTTTCTGAGGTTATGTTTTTTGCAGCATTCTTTGGTGCTCTCTTCTACGCAAGACAACTCTCTGTTCCTTGGCTAGCAGGGGAAGGCAATAACTTATACACAGGCGAAGTTTTATGGCCTGAGTTTAAGTCTGTGTGGCCTTTGATTCAAATGCCTGATGCTTCAAATTTTACTGTACCAAAAGGTATTATTGAAGCATGGGAAATTCCTGCTATTAACACACTTACACTATTAACCAGTGGCGCAACACTTACCTATGCACATTGGTCTTTAATGAATAAAAACCGTTCTGGCCTGATTGGAGGTTTAATTGCAACAATCATATTAGGTATAATTTTCTTAGGATTACAAGCTTTTGAATACGTAGAAGCGTACCAGCATCTTGATTTAAAACTAACCTCAGGAATTTATGGTAGTACATTCTTTATGCTTACCGGTTTTCATGGCTTACATGTAACGCTTGGCACCATCATGTTAATTGCTATTTTAATGCGTGCTATTCGTGGACACTTTAAAAAAGATCGCCATTTTGGTTTTGAAGCAGTGGCATGGTACTGGCACTTTGTTGATGTCGTTTGGTTAGGTCTATTTATTGTTGTTTACTGGTTGTAATCCTTAGATAACAAGCGAGGCTTAATCAATGAATTACATCATACTGATATTTTTTATATTCATAATTTATAGCCTTGCATCAGCTTTATATTACATGATGAAAGATGGTGATGGATCTAAACGTATGGTGAAAGCTCTCACATTGCGCGTTGGCATTTCCATCGCCCTCTTTCTTTTTATCTTATTCTCTTTTTGGATGGGGTGGATTAAACCCTCAGGTGTCGCTTAACGCTAATGATACGTTTAAAAATTGGAAGTTATCACTTTGCTCCAAAACTTATCCCTACATTAGCGGCTCTTGTATTCGTACCTTTTTTAGCGTCATTAGGTTTATGGCAATTAGACCGGGCAGATCAAAAAAGAGTTATTGATAATGGGATAGAAGAAGCGCAACAAAAAGAAGCACTTAATCTTAATAACTTTATTAAAAGAGGAAAAACAAATACAGAAGACTTCTCAAAGGAGATATATCGCACAGCATTATTATCAGGTAACTACGATGGCAACCACCAGTTTTTATTGGATAACAGGACACACCATGGAAAGGCAGGATTTCATGTGTTAACTCCTTTTTTATTAGAAAACACAAATAAAGCAATACTCATAAACAGAGGATGGATAACGTATCAAGGAACGCGTGACAATATTCCTGATATCAATATTAACCAAAACACTATAAAGATACTTGGTGTTATGAAACGACAAAATCGAGCCATTGTACTTAACAACAATAGCTCAAATAAAATTGAGTGTAGCTATCCAAGATTAATTCAGTCGATAAAGTTAGTTGAATTATCAAAAGAATTAAAGTTAGAGCTATTACCTATTGTTATTGAGTTAAATAAAAACAATAACACAGGTTTTGTACGTGAGTGGCAGCCATATTACGGCAGTATAGACAAACATAATGCATATGCAGTGCAATGGTTTGCTATGGCTGTGATTTTATTATTTTTATTTATAAAACTGAATACTACAAAAATTAAATTGTGAAGATCTTTGATGCTCACAACCTTTAGGAGGAAAAATGACAGATTCACACGATAAATTACCTAAGCTATTTTGGATCCAACTCGCCTTAGCTGCAATTATTGGTTTCATGTATCTCACGGCAGAGCCCATTACAAAACATGGAGACACGCAGCATTCGACCAAGAAAATGGAGTTAGCCGCAGCAAACCTTGCACCTGTTGGCAAAGTAGTTGTTGCATCAGCTGATTCGGCTGTCGCTGACGCTGCACGATCTGGTGAAGTGGTTTACAATGGGGTTTGTGGAACTTGCCACAATGCAGGAATTGCTAATGCACCTAAGCTTGATGATAAAACTGCTTGGGAACCACGTGTAGCAAATGGATTAGATGGTTTAATTGAAACGGCTTCAAAAGGAAAAGGTGCTATGCCACCAAATGGCGGCGATCCTAAGCTAACTGCTGCTGAATTAAAGGCGACAATTATTTATATGACCAAGAAGGCTGGTTTTGATCTATAAGATTTCTTTGGCAATTATATTTATTCACCGATTAAAGATCACTGATCAAATTGTTTATAATCTAGCGATAGATATAGCAAACTAGAAATAATTGAACTGGATCAGAGTCAATTTCCCTATGTAATATATATAAAATTATTAATTAAGTAGACTTTTTACGCATATAACTAATGAAGCATATCCCATTTTTTGTGTCATTTGTTTGAATAATTTGTCACAAGCCAATATTTTTGATAGAACAATAACAATAGCTGGAACTATTTTTCTTGTTTGAGTTCCTATAACTTACTCACATCTCATAAAATAAAGTATCATAAGTACGGGGCTAAGGGAGAATGGTTAAACTAAACTTTGATGACTCACGCCATCTCGTTTCACGAGCTGGAATCGGTGCAGAATGGAAAATCATCCAGCAATACCAAAATCTGACACGCCAACAGGCTATAAATCATTTATTAAAAAATCAGGACTTCCATTTAAGTAATCCCCCTGCAATGAGCTCCTGGAGTAAAACACTCAGTCTCAAAGGCAATATGCGCCGTAAGAAAATGATTATGCGCATCTCAAGAGACGAAGGTAAAAGTCTTCAAACATGGTGGGTAAAGCATCTGCTGAAAACACGATCTCCCTTTCTCGAAAGAATGACCCTTTTCTGGCATAATCACTTCCCTTCTTCTATTGATAAAACACAGCAATGCAGCATGCTACACCAGCAAAACCTGTTATTAAGAAAACACGCACTGGGTAATTTTGGAAAAATGCTACATGCCATTGCCAAAGACCCGGCCATGCTGGTTTATCTGGATGGATTTGTCAGCACCAAACAGGAACCCAATGAAAACTTTGCACGCGAATTACTTGAGCTTTTCTCCCTCGGTATTGGTCATTACACTGAAAATGATATGCGCGAAGCCGCCCGTGCCTTTACTGGCTGGGGGGTAGATGATCATAGTGGGCGATATATTTTTCGTGGCAATGATCATGACAAGGGCGTGAAAACATTTCTCGGCCAACGCGGTAATTTTAATGGCGAAGATATTATAAATATCATACTCAGACATCCGCGAACGGCAGAACGGATTGCTATAAAAATGTGGCATGAATTTATCAGTATTTCACGACCCGACATGGGTGTGATAAAACAATGGGCGCAGGTGTTTAGAGGTTCTAACTATGATATCTCACGTTTGTTAACAACAGTCTTAAACAGCCCCGTTTTCTGGGAAAAACAAAATCGTGGAGCACTTATAAAGTCACCGATTGAATTAACCATTGGCACGCTTCGAACCTTACCTTACTCTTCTGCGCATACCGATCTGGCGCATAGTCTAAATATCATGGGGCAAGGGGTTTTTGCCCACCCAAGCGTAAAAGGCTGGGATGGTGGCACTAACTGGATCAGTACCCAATCACTTTTGAGACGAAACTCCATGATGACGAATCTAACTCGTGGCAACCTGAATGAGCGAAAACATAAAAGCGGTATCGCTCAAAAATTACCCGATATATCACCTGAACAAATGTCCAACTGGTTGTTACCGATTCCAGCTTTACAAGCTCTCCCTCTAAAACCCGGCAAACAACGTCTAGTTCGCGCTCTAGTTTTAGACCCATCCTATCAGGTAGCCTAAGATGAATTTACCGCGTCGATACAAAAAAGTGGGGGGGGTGCCATGCTTCGACTCCGCTCAGCACAGGTTTAAAGAAAATGGTCCAAATACAACACCCCTTAAGCAACTAAGAGAGCAAATATATAGACCAATAAGAGACTATCAAAATGGATCGTAGAGAATTTTTAAAGTACGCTGGTCTAATCTCATCTGCCGGGATGGTTCCTCTACTAACACCTGAATTAGTCTGGGGCGCAGGTAAAGGTCAACAACGCATTGTTGTGCTGGTAGAACTCAAAGGGGGCAATGACGGATTTAATACATTGGTTCCATTTAAAGATGAACTGTATTACCAATACCGACCACGCATTGCGATTAAGCAAAGACAGGTTCTCGGTTTAAATGACAGCGTTGGTCTACATCCACGTATGAAGGCTTTACTGCCAATCTGGAATACGGGTCAGATGGCGTGGATTGAAGGAGTCGGCTATCCGCATCCAGTTTTATCTCATTTTCGTTCAATGGATATTTGGAACTCAGCTTCAAATGCCAATCAGTTTATTGAAAGTGGCTGGCTCTCACGTGTTCTACCTAACTTC
>Ga0209633_10002586_pt1 | contig 17306 bp, 13 predicted proteins | sample Cruoilmetagenom1_FD_187290 | JGI IMG/M metagenome (GOLD analysis project Ga0209633, IMG submission 187290) | Oil polluted marine microbial communities from Coal Oil Point, Santa Barbara, California, USA - Sample 1 (SPAdes) (version 2) | ecosystem: Environmental > Aquatic > Marine > Oil seeps ... | reverse complement strand
GATTCAGCAAGCTAGAGCTTTAGCAATAGCTGCACTAGACAAATACAAAGCTAATTTAGAATCTATAATCTCAAATACAGAAGCATTCAGGTACACAGAACAAAAATATCAGGTTGGATTAGTAGATATATTAGAATATAATACTGCAAAAAACAATTTGAATAAAGCCAAATCTGATTTAGCACAAGCTAAATACGAGTTTATTTTTAGAACTAAAATATTAGATTTTTATAAAGGAGAGCAGATAACACTATAAATATTTATTCATGGTAGAAGTTAAGGGTTAATTATTTTCAAATTTTATTTATAGTTTAGGATTATTAGTTGGTTTTAATATTTGCTTAAAAAAGAAGGAGTCATCAGACTCCTTCTTTTATATATTGTATTTATCACTAAATAATCTTTTCTAAACACTTAAAGGGTTCCTTTTGCTTAGGATACAGAATTTCTCCTGTATAATTATAGCCAGTACTTTCGTACAACTTTATTAAGTGCTCACTGGAACTTGCAACATCTAATCTTATCGATTTTAAATCGTTTTCTTTAGCAAATCCTTCGGCAAACTCAACAAGTTTTCTTCCTATTCCCCTCTTTTGCCAGGTTGGAAAAACAGCTATTCTATGTATCACCAAAAAATTATCGGTTTTATTTACCCAATCAACTTCGTCAAAAACGGATTCTTGTTGTTTATCAATAGTTATTGTTCCTATACATACTCCTGTACTCTTAATAATAAACAATGATTCATTTTCAATTTCGCGTAATAATTTAAAATAATCAGGATAAGATGCATTCCACTGATAAACACTATTCTTATTGAAATCTTCAATGCAATGTTGAAGTAAGTACATCACTTCTAATATATTACCTATTGTTGCTTTTTCTACTTGCATGTTATTTGAAGAATAATTTAGTTTATTATTATAACAAATGTAATCAAATAATTAATTTCGTACCATATATGTTTTTGTAAAAATCAAATTCTAAGCTAATTATTTTTTTAGATAAATTAAAATTAAAGATCAAAAAAATCGTTTTATTTATGTTAATTAGCAATAAATAACCTAGAATAATGAATAAAAAGATAATTATATACCTTCTCTTAATTTATACTCTTGCATTTGTATCTTGCGAGAAAGACGAATACATTACATCATCAAATAGTAAACTTGTATTTTCGCAAGACACAATTCTTTTTGATACTGTTTTTACAACAATAGGATCTGTTACAAAACAATTTACAGTAAAAAATCCTTACAATAAAAGAATAAATATTTCTTCGATCAAGCTTGCCGGCAATACCAATTCACCCTACAGACTAAATATTGATGGTTTTTCTGGAAATAGCATAAGTAATGTTGAAATACGTGAAAAAGATAGTATTTATATTTTTGTTGAAGTAACCATTGATCCTACAGGGGAAAATTTACCGCTCATCGTGCAAGATTCAATTGTATTCTCATTTAACGACACTCAACAGGATGTAGATCTGGTTGCGTTTGGTCAGGATGTTCATATGATCGATGGAGAGATAATTGGAAATGAAAACTGGATTGCCGATAAACCATATCTAATATACAACTCCATGCTTGTAGATACCAACACGACGTTAACTATATCGCCAGGAGCTGTATTACATTTTCATAAAAACTCAAGACTTTATGTTGCAGGAACAATAGTTGCAAATGGATCTTTTGATATGCCAATTATTTTTCAAGGTGATAGACCTGAAGAAGATTACGATGACATTCCCGGACAATGGGATGGGATATGGTTAATGGCAGGCAGCAAAGACAATATCTTCGATTTTACCGAAGTGAAAAATGCAATAATTGGTATTCAGGTTGACACTTTGGCAAATATGGCAAAACCAACTCTACAGTTAACCAACAGCAAAATTACAAATATGACTTCGGTTGGAATATATGCGCAGGGATCTACAATCTATGCTTACAATAATTTAGTTGCAAATTGCGGCCAATATGCAATAGCACTTACTATAGGAGGCTCATACGAGTTTTATCATTCTACGATTGCCAATTATTGGAGGCATTCAACACGAACAACTCCTTCGGTTCTTATAAATAATTATTATACCGATATTAATAATATAATTCAAATAAGACCAATTGAAAAAGCTGTATTTAACAATTGCATTATTTATGGCCAAAAAGAAACGGAATTAGTTATTGATAAAATAGATGGAACTATTCTCAATTATGAATTTAATCATACATTAGTACAAGTAGGTTCTGGGTTTATTCCAGAAAATCCCGATGCATTTACTAAAGTTATTTTCGATACTGATCCGAAATTTAAAGATTGGAAAAACGAAGACTTTGAGCTTGATACTTTGTCGGTTGCAAAAGATGTTGGGGATGCTTATATTGGTTCATTATTTCGATTAGATATCCAACAAAATGATAGAACCACTGACTTAGGTCCTGATTTAGGAGCTTATGAACGAATAGAAAATCAGTAATAACATGAAATTCACTTTTATTCTTTTCTTCGTTACGTTTATTAATATTAACTGCTATTCTCAAAACGAATACAGTTACAAGGTGATGTTTTACAATGTCGAAAATTTATTTGATACCTTCGACGATAGCTTAAAAAACGACGAAGACTTCTTACCTGAAAGCAATCATTTCTGGAATAACCATAAATACTATACTAAATTAAATCATATTTATAAAGTTATAACTGCAGTTGGTGGATGGAATCCTCCAGCTATTATTGGTCTTTGTGAGATTGAAAATCGAAAAGTAATAGACGATCTTATAAACAACACCCCCTTAGTAAAGCATGAATATCAGGTAATCCATAAAGAATCACCTGATAGAAGGGGAATTGATGTTGGTTTTTTATATCGTCAAGATCTGTTTAAACCAATATCTAATAGTTTTATACCTATAAATTTTCCAAATAATCCAGAAAATAAAACACGTGATATATTATATGTAAAAGGAATAACAAATAAGCTTGATACTTTACATATTTTTATTAACCATTGGCCTTCTCGCTGGGGCGGACAACTAGAATCCGAAGATAGACGTTTATTTGTAGCATCAGTGTTAAGATCAAAAGTTGATTCTATTTTTAATCAGAATACAAACTCAAATATTATTATTACTGGTGATTTTAACGATTATCCCAATAATAAAAGTATAATAAAAGTACTTTCTGCAAATCAAAACTTTGATGTTATAAAACCAAATTCGCTGTATAACTTATCAGCCTATCTCTATAAAACAAAAAACATTGGAACACACAAGTACCAAGGAGAATGGGATGTTTTAGATCAATTTATTGTATCCGGAAATCTTCTTAATTCTGAGAATAATATGTACACATCGAAAACAGACGTACATATACTTAACAAAGACTTTCTTTTAGAACCTGACGATAGTTACTACGGTTTTAAACCGAATAGAACTTACATTGGATATAAATATAATGGAGGATTTAGCGATCACCTACCCACTTATTTAATCTTAAATTTTAATAAGTATATTAATTTTTAACAGTAAACCCAAGCTCTTTGCCTGTCTTTATCATAAATTCGTATGCTTCGTTATACTCATTCTGTATGTCACCATCTAAAATTGCATCCTTAATTGCATTTTTGATATCACCAATTGCTTTACAAGGTTTTAAGCTAAACGTTTCCATTATTAGCTCACCTGAAATTGGTGGTTGGAAATTTCTCAAAGCATCTTTTTGTTCAATTTCAACAAGTTTGTCTCTTACTAACTTAAAATTATTTAAGTGCTTTTGTACCGTTTTTTCATTCTTCGATGTTATATCTGCTTCGCACAATAACATCAGGTCATCAATATCATCACCAGCATCAAATAACAACCTACGCACAGCAGAATCTGTTACAATTTCTTGTGATAAAACAATCGGACGTAAATGAAGTTGAACTAACTTTTGCACATATTTCATTTTCTCATTCAAAGGCAGTTTCAAACGTGTAAAAATTCCAGGAATCATTTTAGCTCCAAAAAACTCATGAGCATGAAAAGTCCATCCAATACCTTTAATAAATTTTTTAGTTTTTGGCTTCGCAATATCATGTAAAATAGCAGCCCATAACAGCCACAAATTATCTGAATTATTTCGTAAATTATCAACCACTTCTAGCGTGTGATAAAAATTATCTTTATGTGCTTTCCCCTCTTTAGTATCTACTCCTTTTAGTATTGCTAGTTCGGGGAAAAATTCCGACAATAATCCTGTATGCTCTAGCATTTTAAAACCAATAGATGGTTTCGAAGAAAGTAATATTTTATTTAATTCATCAATAATTCTTTCACGAGAAAGTATACGTATACGTTCCTTATTCTTACTAATAGATTTATATGTAGAATCTTCTATATTAAATTTTAATTGCGATGCAAATCGAATTGCTCTGAACATTCTTAATGGGTCATCAGAAAATGTAGTGTCAGGATTTAATGGTGTCCGAATAATTTTATTCTCAATATCATCAACTCCATTAAATGGATCAATTAAATCTCCATAATTAGCCTTATTTAATGAAATAGCAAGTGCATTTATTGTAAAGTCTCTCCTATTTTGATCATCTTCGATAGTTCCATTTTCTACAATTGGTTTTCTTGAATTCTTACGATAAGATTCTTTTCTTGCACCTACAAACTCTATTTCGTAATCTTTACTACGAACCATTGCTGTTCCAAAGTTTTTAAAAACATTCACTTTTACCTTCGGACCAAGTCTCTTAGCTACTTTAGTTGCTACTTCAATACCGCTTCCTATTGCAACTACATCAATATCCTTGGATGGTCGATTCATAATACAATCTCGCACAAACCCTCCAATAACAAACACTTCTATCTTTTCAATGTCTGCCTCCTGAGATATTAGTTTAAAAATCGGATCATTAAGACATTTCTTCATATGTATATATGACAATTTATTAGTTTTCATGACAAAATTACAATTATTTGATTTGAAATTGAACTATTCACTACATTTTCATGTTTGGAATGCAGTTTGAAGAAACACAAATAAATTCATATATTTATTTTTAAGACTTATGAATATTAACTAATAATATAAATAAAAAGCGATGTTAGAACATTTAACTAAAGAAACATTTAAAGAAAAAGTTTTCAACTTTGAAGAAAATAAAGATTGGAAATTCGAAGGTGACAAGCCTTGCCTGATTGACTTTTATGCAGATTGGTGTCAACCATGTAAAGCAGTAGCTCCCGTTTTGGAAGAATTACAAAAAGAATACGAGGGGAAAATTAATATATATAAAGTAGATACAGAAGCACAACAAGAGTTAGCAGGAATGTTTGGTGTTAGAAGTATTCCTTCACTTTTATTTGTTCCTATGAATGAACAACCTCAAATGGCACAAGGAGCACTCCCAAAGGACTCTTTCGAAAAAGCCATTAAAGATGTATTGAAAGTTGAATAAAAGCGATCTTATTCTTTTCAACAAAAAAAGTCGGATTTTATCTGACTTTTTTTGTATTCTTTAAAATTTACATACATTTGCATCATCAATGGGGTGCCAAATATTACAGGCTGAGATCATACCCTCCGAACCTAGTACAGGTAATGCTGTATAGGGAACAGAGATAATCAAAAAATTCCCATTGTTTTTCATTAAAGTTGATAAGTTGTTTGCTTACATAAGTAAATGTTAATCATTTTTTAATAAAAACAATGATTTTAAGAGGCCTCACAATTATTTGTGACAGCAATATTCTTTTCAACTATCCAAAATGTTAAACAATAATTTTAAACGAAATGAAACGGATAGGTATTTTAAGTATTTTATTATTTATGACAATGGGCTTATTTGCCCAACAACTAGTTAATGGAAGCGTTAAAAATCTTAACGGAGAACCTTTAATTGGAGCTAATATCTTTATTAAAGAAATTAATAAAGGTGTTGCCACAAACGAGAATGGAGTATTTAACTTTATGAGTGTTGCTCCTAACAATTACACATTTATTGTATCTTATATTGGATATAAGTCTCTTGAAACCAAAATCAAAAAGGATGAACTTGAAGATTTAGTTTTTGTTCTTGAAACAAACAACTTTATGTCGGAAGAAGTAATTGTTACAGCAACCCGTGCAGGTAGCAAAACACCAATGGCTATTAATAATCTGAATAAAGAAGAAATTGAAAAAAATAATACTGGAGCTGATGTTCCATTTATTTTAAGCTCTATTCCTTCTTTGGTAGAAACATCTGAATCTGGTTTAGGTATTGGATTTACAAGCATGCGAATTAGAGGAATTGATCCAACCAGAATTAATGTAACTATAAATGGAATTCCTTATAATGATTCTGAATCTCAGGGAGTTTATTGGGTAAATTTGCCAGATATAACTTCGTCGGTTCAAGATATTCAAATACAACGCGGGGTAGGTTCATCAACAAATGGTGCAGGAGCTTTTGGAGCAACAGTAAATTTAAGAACTAAAAGTTTACATACTGAAGCTTATTCTGAAATTAATAGTTCTTTTGGATCTTATAACACTATGAAAAACAGTATTCAGCTTGGAACTGGATTAATTAATAATCATTTTAGTTTTGATGCAAGATTATCAAAAGTGCAAACGGATGGTTATGTTGATTATACTTCATCAGATCATGAATCATTTTTTGTTTCTGGAACTTACAGTGCAAACAAAACACTCATAAAAGCAAACATCTTTAGAGGAAAAGAAAGAACAGGAATTAGTTGGTGGGGAGTTCCCGACTATCTATTAGAAAACGACAGGACTTACAATCCTGCTGGTGAATATACCGATATGGATGGTAATACTCAATATTACAAAGATCAGACTGATAATTACACTCAAACTCATTATCAATTATTATTCTCACAAGAACTATATCAAAACCTAAATTTAAATTTTGCTTTACATTATACAAAGGGCGAAGGTTACTATGAACAGTATAAAGAAAGTGATTCGTTTAGCGACTATAATCTTCCTAATATACATTTAGGCGATACAGTTATGTACATTGGTTCGCGAGCTCTTACGTTCGCAGATAGCACAATAGCACAATCTGACATCATCAGAAGAAAATGGCTTGAAAATCAATTTTATGGTTTTACCTACTCATTAAATTATAAAAAGAACAAAACCAATTTTACTCTTGGTGGTGCATGGAATAAATATGATGGTGATCATTTTGGAACAATAATTTGGTCGGAATTTGGAAACGATATGGCTAAAGACTATGAATGGTATAGAAATAATGGAGCAAAAACGGATTTTAATGTTTTTGGGAAAATAAACTATAATCTATTATCTAAGTTATACTTGTATGGCGATATACAATATAGAAACATATCGTATAAAATGAGTGGTTTAGATGATAATTTTGACATTCTAGATCAATCGCACAACTATAGCTTTTTAAATCCAAAATTAGGTTTATATTATGATCTTAATAAAAAAATGAGTTCATATATCTCTTTTGCTATAGCAAACAGGGAACCTACTCGCAGCGATATTAAAGATGCTATTGGTGATAAATCAGCTTTGCCAAAACATGAAACATTATATGACTTTGAACTTGGTGGAAATTACAAAACGGACAAGTATCTTTTATCAATTAATCTGTATTATATGAAATACAAAGATCAGCTTGTAAATACAGGACAGTTAAGCGATGTTGGTTATGGAATACAAACAAATGTTAACGATAGCTATAGGGCTGGAATTGAGATAATGAGTAATTTGATTGTAAATAAATACCTTAATTGGAATATTAATCTAACTTTAAGTAGTAATAAGATAAATAATTTCATTGAGTATTCTACATACACTGATACAACAGGATCAAATTCTAATAATGATCCAATTTATTTAGGAAGCCTTCCAAGAAAATTAGGTACAACTAATATTTCATATTCTCCCGAGATTGTTGGATCGAATATTATTACTATAAAACCAGTAAAAAGGCTTGAATTTAGTTTAGTAAGTAAGTATGTTGGCAAACAATATTTCGATAATACATCGAATGAAAATAGGAAGTTAGATCCTTATTTCATTAACAACCTAAAAGTATATTATTCACCTAAAGTAAAATTTGCAAAACAATTAGGATTCTTTGTTCAAGTAAATAATATTTTTAATGTGCTGTACGAAAGCAATGCATATGGTGGTAATTGGTACGAAAATGCTATAAGTAAAGACAATCACTCAGGGGCAGAAGAAAACAGTTGGGCTTATTTTTACCCACAAGCAGGAACAAATATTTTAGGAGGTATAAGCTTAAAATTTTAAACCATAGTTTTAAATAATCGGCAAAAATAAATTTGTCGATTATTTTTTGTTTCTGTAAGATACACAGAATAATAGATTCAGATTATTTTGACAAAAATTAACAAAAAATTACATTTTTTTCGAAACAATAACTCGATAAATACGTTTTATTAAACAAAGAACGTTACAGTTTTTTCAGTTAAATTTTAGGTTTAATTTTTAGGGTATTAAGAAAGTCAGGGGCAGTAGGTTTCTGGCTTTTTTAATTTGCAATTATTAGTATAGATTTTACTTCACTTTCCTTGGCTTTTTTCTCTATTTTTGTAAAAAGATACCCCAATTATGAAAAACTTTATTTTATTTTCTCTTCTTTTTGTATTTTTTTGTTCTTGCTCAAACAAAAGTGGAGAAAAAAACAATAATGTATTCAGATATAATGAATCGAAAGGTATTTCTACACTCGATCCTGCTTTTGCTAAGAGTCAGGTGCTAATTTGGCCCACCAATCAATTATTTAATGGTTTGGTACAAATGGATGTCAATTTAAAAATATGCCCTTGTATAGCTAAATCGTGGAACATAAAAGATGAAGGAAAAACCTACGAATTTATTTTGCGAAACGACGTATTCTTTCATCAACACAAAATATTTAAAACAAAAGATGATAGAAAAGTAACAGCATACGATTTTGAATATAGCCTAACTCGTTTAATAGATCCTAAGACAGCATCGCCCGGAGCATGGATATTTAATAATGTTCAAGAAAATGGGATTAAAGCAATTAACGATACCATATTGCAAATAAAATTAAAGAATCCTTTTCCTGCATTCTTAGGTTTACTAACAATGCAATATTGTTCCGTTATTCCACAAAAAGCAATTGAACAGTTTGGACCTGATTTTAGAAACAATCCAATTGGCACCGGACCATTTCAATTTAAACTTTGGAAGGAAGGTGAAAAATTAGTCCTAGTTAAAAATCCAGAATATTTCGAAAAAGACAAAAAAGGAAATCCCCTTCCCTATTTAGATGCAGTTGCTATTACTTTCATTAACGATAAACAATCTGAATTTCTTCAATTTTTAAAAGGGAATATCGACTTTATTTCGGGATTAAATTCAGCAAATAAGGACGAACTAATTACTCGAAATGGAAATTTAGCTCCTAAATATATTGGAAAAATAAATATGTTAAACCAAGCTTATTTAAATACTGAGTATCTTGGGTTTTTATTGGACACATCAAAAATTGAAAACAAGAACTCCCCCGTACTTAACAAAAAAATAAGACAAGCCATAAACTACGGATTCGATCGCAAAAAGATGATGAAATATTTAAGAAATAATATTGGTTATCCTGCAAATTACGGATTTATACCCAAAGGATTACCTTCTTTCACAGAAAGTTTTTCAGCCTACAGTTACAATCCCGATAAAACAAGAAATTTATTAAACGAAGCGGGTTTTCCTGATGGTAAAGGATTAAATCCAATAATAATTACAACAACAAGCGATTATTTAGATTTATGTGAATACATCCAGCAACAGCTTTCTGTTTTTGGTATAAAAATAGAAATAGAGATAAATACCGGAGCAACTTTTAGAGACATGGTTGCAAATTCTAAATTAGAGTTTTTTAGGGGATCGTGGATAGCAGATTATCCAGATGCCGAAAATTATTTAGCACTATTTTATAGTAAAAACTTTAGCCCAAACGGACCAAATTATACTCATTATAAAAACTGCAAATACGATGAACTATACGAACATGCTATGCAAGAAATAAACGATAGTTTACGTTATCAGTTATACAATAAAATGAATCAACTAATTATTGATGATGCAGCAATTGTTCCTTTATATTATGATGAAGTTGTTCGTTTTGTTAATACGAATGTTATAGGGTTTGAAAGTAATCCGATGAATCTTTTAAATCTTAAAAAAGTAAAAAAACAATAAATGATTCTAGTTGCCGACAGTGGTTCTACTTGTACAAATTGGATAGTAATTGAGAATAAAACAATACTTTTAACTTTCGATACTATCGGTTTTAATCCATACTTTACAAATAGTAAAGAAATTAAAACTGAATTAATTTCCAAGTTTCCTGAATTAATTAATCAAAATAGAATTAAAGAAATCTTTTTTTATGGAGCGGGTTGTTCTTCAGATAAAATGAACAGAATCATTTATAACGGACTATATTCCTTCTTTCAAAACTCAATTATACATGTTGAGAATGATTTATTGGCTGCTGCACGAGCGCTTTTCCAGAATGAATCGGGAATAGCTGTAATTATTGGAACCGGAGCTAACACTTGTTATTACAACGGATCAGAAATTACTAAAAACATAAGCTCTCTTGGTTTTATACTTGGCGACGAAGGTGGTGGAGATTATTTGGGAAAACTTTTTATTCAAGCCTATTTAAATAAAGAGTTATCATCAGAGATTGAAACTAAATTTAATGCAGAGTTCAACTTATCGGCTAACGACATTTTACATGCTGTGTATAAAGAACCAAAACCCAACAGATTTTTAGCTTCGTTTACTAAATTTATTCATACACACTCCAAAAACCCTGTAGTTACTGAACTAATTACAAAATCTTTTAATGATTTATTCACGAAACATATATGCAAATACAAAAACTATAACAACATTAAAATAAGAGCTACAGGTTCTATTGCTTTTTTCTTTCAAGATTTTTTTAAGAATGCAGCTCAAAAATTTAATTCTAAAATTGATTTAATTGAAAAAGAACCAATACAACTATTAACAAAATACCACTTAAATAATTCCGACAATTAATGTAAACTTTGATAATAACATTTTATCAAGTATCTTTAATCTAGTAACGTTAATTTTATTAAAATGAAAACATGCATTATTATAGATGATGAAAAACATGCAAGAGAAGCTCTATCAAAAATTATTGAACGGTATTTTAATACAAGATTAAAAATATTATTCACAGCTGACTCGGTAAAAGAAGCTGTTTTCGCCATAAATAAATATAGTCCCGATATTGTTTTCCTTGATATTGAAATGCCAGAAGAGAATGGCTTTAAACTTTTCGAATATTTCGATATTTATAATTTCGAGGTCATATTTACTACGGCCTATAAACAATACGCTATTGATGCCATAAAGTTTGCTGCACTTGATTATCTATTAAAACCAATAAATTATATTGATTTACGTGATGTTTTAACCCGTTTGGAAAAGAAAGAAAGCAAGTCGTCTAATACGGTTCAAATAGAAGCGTTTATGAACAACTTAAATCCAGACCCGGGAAACTTTAATAAAATTGCACTCCCAACTTTAGATGGTTTTCAGTTAGAAAAAGTAAATAATATTGTGTATTGTCAGGCTGAAGAAAACTATTGTAAAATATTTACAAATAGAAATGAATTAATTCTTGTTGCCCGAACTTTAAAAAGTATTGAGGAACTGTTACCTGTAGAGATATTCTTTAGGATTCATAAATCATATCTTGTAAATATGAACTACATTAAATCATATAGTAAAAGTGATGGTTACAAAGTAAAATTAGAAAATGGTATTGAACTTGATGTAGCAACTCGTCGAAACGAGGATTTTATTAAAGCACTTACCAAAAGATAAGCTTCAGGCATAAATGAAAAAGCTTCTAATAATTATATTTTCAATAATCTATTTGAATATAAACCTAACACAGGCCCAAAAATTCTATACCCGAAACTTTAGTATAAATAATGGATTACCTTCGAATAACATAAATGATATTTTTAAAGATAAACGAGGGTTTGTATGGTTAGCAACTGATGCTGGGTTATCACGATTTGATGGCAATAATTTTCTAAACTTAAATTCTCAGTCAGGACTAATTGGTGATGATATTCGATCTGTATGTGAAGGGGAAAATGGAGAAATATGGATTGCTGCTTATAATTTAGGTTTAAATAAACTAAAAGGCAATGCAATACAATCGTATAATACAAGCTCTGGAATCGTTAGTAATACAATAACAAAACTACACTATTCGAATTATATTAAGATATTATTTATAGGAACTGAACAAGGTCTAACTACCTATAGTAAAGAATCAGGATTTAAATCTTTTCACAAAAAAAACAATAATACTAAACAAAGATTACAAATAACTGATTTTCTTGAAAAAGACGGACAAATTTATATTTTCACAAACGGAAGTGGTGTATTTAAGTATCTTCCTGAAGCCGAAGGAATAATAAAGTTGCCGTTTGGTAATAAGTTAGTTAACAACTCTATAAATTCGGTATTTGTAGGGAATCAAATTAAAGATACTTTAATTCATTATAGCCGAGTTAACCTAGAAATTTTTCGTAAAGGAGAAAGTCAGATATCAGAGAAATTTGGTCCAATTTCAGATTTTACTCAAGACCTTGATTCAAATATATGGATTTCAATTTCTCACAGTAGTTATTGGAATTCAGGCGGTATTTATCGTTATAATAAGAATGGCCTTACTAATTTTACCGACAAATTAAATATAAATACCAACAATATAACTTGTTTAGAATACGACAGAATTGAAAATATCCTATGGATTGGCACAAAAGACAAAGGACTATATTTATATCCGCTAACAAGTTTTACATATTTCTCTCCATCCGATTTTAAGCTGAACAATTTTAATATTATTGATTTTGATATTATTAAAGATAAATTGGTTATAACCAGTAATAATGGGATTATTATTCATAGCGATAGCATTTTTGACTTTATCTCTTTTGAAGATTTTAATAATACATTTAAAAGCTATAAAAAGAAACACTTACGAAGGAAATATCAGTATTTAGTTGATGAAAGCGGAACCTTTAAAAAATATCAGAACTTAATTAACTCAAGGAAATATCAATATTCGAACCCATACCTTCAACTAGCAAATGGAATACAAAAAATAGTTACGGACAACAGTCTTTTTAAGCCATTAAAGTACAATATTCTAACAAACAAGGAACTTACTCAATTAACAAGTGTATTTTCAAATAGTGATAAAGATTTATGGGTAGGAAGTAATGTTGGTATTTTTAAAGTATATGATAACAAACTGGAGTTTTACGATTTAGAAAGCAATTTCTTTTCAAGTTTTGAAATTGATAAACACAACAGAATATTATGTTCTAGTTGGGATGAATTGTTTATTTACCCATATTTGAAAAAAAGTAATATTCATACGCTTTTAAATAATATTGACCATGACTCCCCAATTCATGTTAAGAAAACAAAAAATCATGCAGATTCAACATGGTTTTTGAGTTCAGATCATGGAGCATACATATACGCTAACAATAAATTTACTAATACTTTTGAGATAAAAGACCTTGAAAACATTTCGTTTAATGATGTTTGTTTTGATAATTTTAACAATACTGTATTAGCCGGAATAAACGGTATAGTATATATCTTAGAAAATCAAAAAGGATCGCTTAAGATTAAATATCAAATTAGTGCAAAAAATGGATTAAGTGGAACATGTATAAGATGGTTAACTTGTTCGAAAAACAATTTGCTAATAGTAGGAACCAATGCTGGTTTAAATATTATCGATCTTAAACAATTATATAAAAATAAGACGATAAACCTTAAACTATTTGATAAGTTTTCGGGTTTTATTGATTACGCAGGGAATGCATCCATAATAGATGAAAATAATGATTTATGGATCGGTTCTAATCAATATTTAACTAAAGTAAATCTCAATAAAATTAAATCTAAACAACAACAACAAACAAACTTCTATATTAAAAAGATAGAAGTGAATAACGAAGATTATAGTTTATCGCAATTAACAAACAGAGACATCTGGACGAATATTCCAAAATCAAGTTTAAAATTACCATACAACAACAATTCATTAACATTTTACTTCGATGTTTTGCAATTTCTAAATCCCGATCAAGTGAAGTTTAGCTATAAACTCGAAGGAGAAGATAAGGATTGGTCGGAAAAAAGCAAGGATAAAAAAATCATTTTTCAGAATCTAAAACCTAAAAAGTATAGGTTAAGAATAAGAGCATTTTACAATACTGAAACTAACTCAAACAGAGAACTATCAATAAGTTTTATTATTGAGAAACCTTTTTGGAAAAAATGGTACTCAATAATTTCTTTTATTTTAATAATCACTCTAATTATATGGTTAATAGTATATGGTAGAACAAGATCTATAAAGAGAAAAGAGCGTATTCGTGCTGAAATTTCTGAACGAATAACAGAATTTGAGATGAAAGCCTTACGAGCACAAATGAATCCGCACTTTATTTTTAATGCTATTAATTCCATTCAGAATTTTATGCTCGACAATAATATTGATGAAGCACTAAATTACCTTTCAGATTTTGCCAAACTAATTCGGTTAACACTCGATAATGTTTCTAAAAAGAAAATCTCACTCGACGATGAACTAGAGTATCTTAAATACTATCTTAGTTTGGAAAAAATGAGATTTGATAAGAAATTTAATATTCAAGTTATAGTACCCGATGAGTTAAGTTACAGTAAAATAGAAATTCCCCCTATGGTAATTCAACCATATATAGAAAACTCTATAAAACATGGTTTTGCTCACAAAACAACTGACGCAAAGATTATAGTCAAATTTGAAATAGTTAATGAAGATTATCTGATTTGCACTATAGAAGATAATGGTATTGGAAGAGCAAAATCGAAAGAATTAAATAAAAACAATAAGACCCATAAATCGAAGGGAACTTTTATTACTAATGAGCGATTAGAACTACTTAATCAAACACAACAGAAGAAAGGATATAAGGCGGTAACAATAGATCTATATAATGATTTTAACATTGCAATAGGTACAAAAGTAAGAATACAAATACCGATATAAAATTCTATCCAAAAAGCAACTTACCGAATAAAAAACACTTCGGCATACTCAGTGTAACAATCTGAATTTCACATAACTATCATCTTGAACTTGTCGAAAGATAGTCAACTATTTTGCTTTTTAGACAGCATCTTAATTTAGTTATTCTTCAGTAAAAAACTCACAAATTCTTTACCTTCTACCTCGGTATATTTAAAAGAAGTTTCTCCATCAAACTCAACATTATTTAATTTAACAGGTTCCGATAAAATTGCATATTTAAAATCAGCATAACCGTCGAAATAAGCGTTTTCGAAACTTACCCCTTCAGGAAATTTAGTATATTTAAATATGGCATCAGAATTAAATTTCACATTACTAAAATCAATAAATTCTTCTATTTCTGTATACTTAAAATTTGCCAGTCGATTAAATTCAGAGTTCTGAAAATTAACTTTATCTTCAAACTGTGTATATTTAAAATTAGCTTCGCCATTAAACTTTGATTTACTAAAATTAGCTACCATTGGAAAATTTGTATATTTAAAATTAGCATCTTCTTCAAAAACTGAATTTGAAAAATCTATCTCGCTATTGAATCGTGCATATTTAAACAAAGCCACATCTTCAAATAAAGTAGATTTAAAAGATGCATTTTTATAAAACTTTGTATACTTCACAAGAAAGTCCTTCTTAAAAGTACAATTAGCAAATAACACATCTTCATGAAACATTACAATATGAAGCTCATTACTTTTATCTTCGCTATAATATCCAATAAAATTATCTTGAAAAATACAGTTTGCAAACTGTAAAGAATTATTAACATGGTATTTAAAAGTAATATTATCTTTAAATAGCACTTCTATATCCCGTTCCTTTTCAACATCTTTAATCATTCTAAAATCTAAATCTCCCACGATTGTAGCATTCTCGTATGCTACTGATTCTCCATTATTAAGTTTATTAATAATAGTTTTCGCTTCGACCCTTGTTTGCATGTATCCAAGAAATGGAATTAATGCAACTAAAAATGTAAATAATACTTTTTTCATAATACTCGATTTATGTTTTTTTAACGACGTAATTTTAGAATTAATGCTGCATTATAAAACGCAAAAAGTATTTATACTATACAAGTACAAATACTTAATAAAAGGCTAACAATGAATAATATCTATAATATACTTTACTTACAATTTTTCAGCCTTCTTCAAATATATATAATTGTAAATAATCAGTAAATACTATTTTTTCGCTTTTAATCAATTCTACTTATGTTATTCAGCGTTGCCTTTTACAGTGTTCTTTTACGGTATAAAACCTGAATAAATTTAGATTTATCTGCTGGAGTAAAAATCTGGATTAGTTCCCATGCTTTATCATAATTTTCTATTGATGCTTTTAAACGACTAATTCGTGCTAATGAAGTTGATAAAGTATCATTGTTACCATTTAACTCATCTTCTATATCCCAAGGAAATGATTCAACCCTGAAGTCGTAACTAATTTTTCTATCACCTACTTTTAAATGAAGTTCGGCAATTTCATTTTCACCAAACCCTGGAATTGGTATACATAAATCTTTTAACATAATTTTTCCCTTTCTTTAAATTATTAATTATTCGAATGTGAGTTAACTGAATAATTCTGTTTGAGATGATCTGGGTTTAATATCAAAACTTATTTTTTAACATCATCTTAACAATTACAACATATATGCCACTCATTACATTTTATTGTAATTCAGATTATTATGGCGATCTTAGAATTTAATTATGAGATGTTTTCTGTGCGTCTCCGTTCGTACATTGCCCGAATACGAACAAAAAAAGAAACCCTTAAAGAGCTTCTTTCTATAAAAAAAATACAGAAGTGAAAAAATTGGGGATCTTATATACTCAAAAATCGGGAAAGTATAGGGGAATTTCACTCCTGCATTTCAAGATCTTTATGTACTTATAAAACTTTCTTAATGTTTTCAGTAACAATATGTCCATCGAACAATTGAATAATTCTATGTGCTTTTTCAGCATCCGAAGGTGAGTGAGTAACCATAATAATAGTTGTTCCCTCGGTATTCAATTCAGTTAATAAACTCATAACTTCTTCTCCATTAGCCGAATCTAAGTTTCCAGTAGGCTCATCAGCCAAAATTAATTTTGGATTTGTAACTACG
>Ga0209633_10002585_pt1 | contig 17313 bp, 16 predicted proteins | sample Cruoilmetagenom1_FD_187290 | JGI IMG/M metagenome (GOLD analysis project Ga0209633, IMG submission 187290) | Oil polluted marine microbial communities from Coal Oil Point, Santa Barbara, California, USA - Sample 1 (SPAdes) (version 2) | ecosystem: Environmental > Aquatic > Marine > Oil seeps ... | reverse complement strand
CCATCAGCTTTGCAACCCTTAGCAAAGATGTGATCGCCCAAGTGGTCGAAAAATTCGTGCTGCAACTGGAAGCGCAACTGATGGACCGCAATGTGTCGATTGAACTGACCAAAGCTGCGGCTGACTGGCTGGGCAACAAGGGCTATGACGACAAAATGGGCGCACGCCCCTTGGCCCGTGTCATTCAGGAACACATCAAAAAACCGCTGGCCGAGGAATTGCTGTTTGGCAAGCTGGCCAAAGGTGGCTTGGTCAAAGTCGGGATCAAAGGCGGCAAGCTGGATATCCAGATCTTGCCGGTGCAAAAAGCGCGCCTATCAACCGGTGACAAACCTCCGTTGCTGACAGCCGAATGATCCGCGGCGGAGCTTTACTGCTCCTTGCTTTGGCCGCACCGCTTGCGGCCAAAGACCTAGCCTTAAGTCTACCAATCGATTGCACGCTGGGCGACACTTGTTTCGTGCAGCAATATGTTGACCGTGACGCAAGCGATAAACACAGCGATTTCTCCTGCGGCACACTTAGTTATGATGGCCACAAAGGCACTGATTTTGCCCTGCCCTCACTGGCAGCAATGAGCGCGGGGGTTGATGTCTTGGCCGCCGCCAGCGGTGTGGTTGCCGCGACCCGTGACGACATGCCCGACATCCTACAGGGGGCAGAGGGGGCGCCTGACATTGACGGCAAAGAATGCGGCAACGGCATTTTGATCAAACATACGGGGGGCTGGGAAACCCAGTATTGTCACTTGAAAATGGGCTCGATCATCGTGGAGCGTGGCCAACAGGTGGATCAGGGCGATATGTTGGGCGAGGTCGGGTTAAGCGGCCAGACCCAATTTCCCCACGTCCATTTGTCCCTGCGTAAAAACGGCACTGTCATTGACCCATATGATGCCGATGACAGTCTGACCTGTGATGGCACCGACCGATACAGCCTGTGGCAAAACGATATGCCCTACGTCGGTGCGGGGGTGATCAGCCTTGGGTTCAGTACCAGCGTGCCAAAATACACCGCGATCAAAGCCGGCATTTCCCCGCCGAAAACCCTGCCGAAAAATGCGCCCGCTCTGGTGTTATGGGGCTACGTCTATGGCGGACAACAAGGTGATATACTTGAGCTGCAGATTGATGGCCCCACGGGGCAAGTGATCTTTCATCAAGCCCAGTTAGACAAAACCCAATCACAGCTTTTTCGCGCGGCGGGCAAACGCAATAAGGCAAATGGCTGGCCGACCGGTCCCTATCAAGGCACCGTTAGGATCATACGGGACGGGGCCGAATTGGGGCGCAGGCAAATACCCCTTGTGATCGAATAGCCCCCTTTAGCGCTCGGTAAATTTCAGCTCGATCCGACGGTTCTGCGCGCGGGCTTCGGGCGTGTTGGCGGGGTTGATCGGTTGATATTCCCCAAACCCGTTCGCCGCCAGCCGCCGCGGGGCAATCCCCAACCCATTAGACATATAGCGCACAACGGAAAGGGCGCGCCCTTGGCTTAGCTCCCAATTGTCCCGATAGCGCCCAAACCCCGATAAGGGCTGGTTATCGGTGTGACCATCCACACGGATAACCCAATCAATCTCCGGCGGAATCTGCTCCGACACCCGTTTCAAAATCGCCGCAATGCGGGCAATCTGCGCGCGGCCCTCGTCTGACAATTCAACCGCTCCGGTTTGGAACAAAACCTCGCTGGAAAACACAAAACGGTCGCCAACAATCCGCACCCCTTCTTCGCGCCCCAACACATCACGCAGCTCGCCGAAAAATTCTGACCGGTAGCGGGCCAAATCCTTGGCCTCGGCCTCCAGCCGCTTGCGCTCACCCTCCTCCAGCTCGCGGCGGCGTTTTTCTTCGGCGGCCACGCGGGCCAAAGCCGCATTCAATTGCGACCCCAGCGCTTGCAGTTGAACATTGCTTTGCGCATCCTTGGCCGCCGATTGATCCAACAAGGATTGCAAGCTGCCCAATTGGCTGCGCAACGCCGCCACCTGCTCGTTCAACAACGCCAGTTTGCGCTGTTCCGCGGCGGTTTGGGCCTGCTGCTCTGTCAGCGCGTTTTGGGCAACGGCCAGCAAAGCCGCCTGCTTTTGAGCCGCGTTCAATTGCGTTTGCGCGTCCAGATCCGCAGCGCCCTCGGCAGCCTTTGCAGCCGCCAGCAATGTCAGGGTTTCCTCGGCCTGTTTGCGCTGCTCTTCCAGCGCCAATGTCATCGCCGTCAGTTCGGTGTCGGCATTTTTCAGACGCTCCCGCAAGGCTTGGGCGGCGGCAGCATCGGCCAAACGGGCCTGCTCCGCCTCGGACAACTGCCCCTCGGCGGCCTCCAGTTGCGCCATAGACGCGGCCAGTGTTTCGCCCTGCGCCACAGCCTGATTGCGCAAATCCTCAATCAACGCCTGCAACGCCTCTTTGCGGGCCGCCGCCAGTCGCGCCGCCTCGACTTGCAGATCAATTTCATCGCGCGTTTTGGCCAGCGCCAGTTGCAGGGCCTCTTGATCCGACATCAACGCCGCATTCGCCGCCTCGGCCGCAGATAGCTGCCCCGCCAACGCCGCCCCCTCGCCCCGTGCAGCATCGCGTTCCACCAATAATGTGGCAACCTGCGCTTCAAAACTGCTGATCTGGGCGCGTTGTTGCCCCAGTTGTGCCGCCTGTTCATTTGATTGCGCCGTAAGCGTGGCGATCAAAGCCAACCGGACATTGGCCTGATCACGGGCCTCTGCAAGCGAAGTGTCCAACCGCGCCACATCGCCCTCTAATTGGATATTACGTTGCTGCTCCAGCCCCAAGGCATCTGCCAATCCGATGATCTGCGCGCTTAAGTCATCCAGTTCGGTTTCCTGGCCGGTAATGGTTTCGCGCAGCACAAATTGAACCACCATAAAGATCGTCAGCACAAACATCAGCACCAGTAAAAGCGCCGTCATCGCATCCACGAATCCAGGCCAGATCGAGGCCTGAAACCGTTGGCCTGTGCGACGGCTTAGCGCCATTAGCCCTGCCCCCGCCCGCCACTGCTTTTGGGGGTCACCGCCCGCAGCGCTTTGGTCAATGCCGCCAGATCGCCTCGCAATTCAGTGGTCACTTCTTGGCGTCCTGCCGACATTTCCTCAAGCAGGCGCAACAGCTGCACATCAATGGACCGCAACCGCATCCGGCTTTCGGCATCCACATTTGCGCCGCCCTCTTTGGCCTGTTTGCCCAACAGCTGGATCAAGGTTTCCTGCCCCTCCGCCATCCGCAGCAGAGCATCAGATGTGCCGGTGTCTTGCATGGCGCCTTCTGCGATCCGGGCTCCCAGATGTTCCATAGAAGTGGCCAACGCCCCAAGTTTCTCATCCATCAAGGCGCGGCTGACATCGGACTGGGTGAACATCGCGCGCATGGCTTCCATTTGCTCGGACATATGGTCCAACACACCGGCAATCACCCCCTGCTCGCCGCCATCGCCTTCGCCATCGCCGGATGAATATCCGACCCGGGTGATGGTTGAGAGCCACTCTTCCAACTCGCGGTAGAACCGGTTTTGCCCGTGGCTGGCAAACAGCTCCAACAAGCCAACCACCAGTGAACCGGCCAAGCCCAACAAGGATGAAGCAAAGGCCGTACCCATGCCACCCAGCTGTTTTTCCAACCCGCTCATCAGACGGCCAAACACCTCGATGCCGCTTTCGCCATTTGCAGGGGCCAGCGCGCGGATGGTTTCGACCAGCGCCGGAACCGTGGTGGCCAACCCGTAAAACGTGCCCAACAAGCCCAGAAAAATCAGCAGGTTGACGATGTAGCGGGTGATGTCGCGGGCCTCGTCAATGCGGGTGCCAACCGAATCCAGAATCGAGCGCGAGGACGACGCGCCGATCTGCATTTTGGCCGCCCGCGAGCGCAACAATGCGGCCAGCGGGGCCAAAAGGCGCGGCGCAACGTTCGCCTCGGTTCCTTCGCCGTCCGCCACAAACGCCTCGATCCAGTTCACCGAGGTGATCAGTTGAAACACCTGCCAAAAGCAGGCAAAGACCCCGACCAAAAACACAAACGCGATAAAGCCGTTCAGCAGTGGATTGGCCAAAAACACCGGCGCGACGCGCGGAAAGGCGATATAGGTGCCGAACCCGACAAGCCCCAGCACAATCAGCATCGTTAAGATCTGACGCACCGGTTGGGTGAAATGTGTCTTGGCCCTGTGATCCGGCTGGGCGTCAAAATCCGGCTGGTCCATATGGACAATTCCTGACCTGTTTACCAATGTTAGGCCAACGATAGAGCGATGCGGGCCGCATGCCAACAGGCAAATTTGGCACGGCTTAGCTCAGCAACTTAACCCGATCCGATAGCCAGTCCAGATCGTCGTCCGAAATACCCAACGCGTGCAAATGACTGGCCGTATTATGCAAATATTCATCATTGGGTCCAAGCCCGCCAACGGTGGTGGCGATAATGCCGGCTTGTTCTTCCAAGGGCAGGCCGCCGCAATACTGCACATGGTCCGGATCTATCACGTAGGTGACGGCCTGAACGCGACGTCCGTCACGCAGGGTGATCGGCAACAGAATTTCAAGATAAGCCGAGGAAATCAGCTCGCGTTCGCGCAGATAATCCAGCACCTTTGAGGCATTGGCGCCGTCCACCTGAAACGCCAGCCCATCACAAGACGCCTCCGCCATTGCATCCAGCGCCAACACCAGACCGGGGGCGGCATCGGTGCCACGGTGATGGATCGAGCGCATGCAAAACGATCTGTGATAGGCCTGAAGCGTCGCAACTTGTTTATTGGCAAATTCAAACCCCGGATTCCACATCAGTGATCCGTATCCAAACACCCATATTGCTGATTGCGTCATCAAACTGGCCCTTTTTCCCTTATGCCTATAAACACCACATCAATGCAGGATAAAAGGGGCCAAAATGCGCAAACTGATCGGTATCATCACGGTTCTTTTCGGCCTGTGGGGCGGCTATTGGTTCGTCGGCTCAACCGCGCTTGAAACCAACCTTAAGAATTATCTGACATCTGAACACAGCCCCACTGATCCGGTCGAGATTGCCTATTCCGAGCTGACCGTGCGGGGTTTTCCAAACCGGTTTGACACCCGCCTGACCGACATCAGCGTGATAGATGCGGCGGCGGGCATCAGTTGGCGCGCGCCGTTTTTCCAAATTCATGCGCTCAGTTACAAACCCTATCACATCATCGCCGCCCTGCCCCACAGCCAGACCTTGCAACTGCCCGGGCAAGACTTGCAAATCTCCAGCGACGAGATCAAAGGCAGCGTGGTGTTGGCCCCCGGCGCATTGTTGGACAAAGCGCTGGAGATTGAGCGCAGCAGTATCGTGATCCGCAATCTGGGTGTGGAATCAAACATGGGGTGGAAAACCGCGATCACAAAGGCCAGCATCGCCACCCGCCAAACGCCGACCCGGCCTTTGCATTACGATCTGGCGGCCTCGGCCAACGCCATTACACTGCCCAAACCTCTGCGCACCCTGATCGACCCCAAACAACAGCAGCCCGCCGTGCTGGACCGCGCAACCTTGGACAGCACCCTGACGTTTACGCAGCCATGGAACCTGCTGGCGGCCCGCGCCATGACCCCGCATTTGACCGAAGTTGCGGTGAATGGGTTTAATATTTTCTGGGGGGATGTGCAGCTTCAGGCCAGTGGAAGTTTACAAATAGATTCTGGCGGACACCCACAGGGCAGGCTTGAGCTGACCGCCACCAACTGGCAAAAAATGTATCAACTGGCCGAAAATGCAAATGTGGTGGACCCGAATTTCGCCCAAACCATCCAGAACGGTTTAAAGGTTCTGGCCGATATGTCAGGCGGAGAAAATGTGATCAAAGTGCCGCTGAATTTCACCAACGGACAGATATATATGGGGCCTTTTTTGATCGGTGCGGCCCCCCGCTTCAACTAACGGCAGTAAGTGCCATTGCCGTATCTGGCGGTGTCAAAATGGAAATGGTCCTGATGGTATTTGTTCGCATCCGGCCCCAACACGGTGCCAAATGGTCCACAGGCCGCTTTGTGCATACGCTTTAACACAGACCCTTTGCGGCTGGTGCGCCAGTCGGTTAACACCGTCAGGGATGTGCCGTTGTTCAGGTTGATCGCGGCGATATCAATGGCGCGCCCCTTGGCATGTTCCGAAATCTTGCCGCCAGACTGATTGTTGCGGTTCCGGCAGGCGTAATGCGCCACCACGCGCAGCGACTTGATGCCGCCTCCCATGCGCCCGACGGCAGGTTTTGCACCGCTATGAACCCATTGTTTCAACGCCTTGGCCGCCGAGCAATCCAGCGTTGCCGGGGTGCTTAAGGCCACCCCATCAACCGAAGTGACCTTGACCGGATTGGCGATCCCACAAGCGCTGATCCGGCCCCGAATGGGCGCGATCGCTTGGCCGCGAATGGCCCTGTCGCCACAGACAGACCCGCGCTTTGGACCGCTCACATCTGCGGCGGCGAGGGTCGGTGACACTTGGGCGTGGGCCATAATGCGACGCATGTTTTTAGGCCGTGCCATGGGGCGCAAAGACCGCTGCACCCCCGGCACGTTATGCACAAACACCGCCGCTTCGGGTTGTTCTGAAACGCGATTTACCGGCTGTTGAACCGCCGCAAAAACAGGGCGTGGTAATGGGCGAATACGGGCGTTATAAAACACCGGCACTTGCGGCGGCTGCGGCACATAACTGGTGATGCCAATGGGGCGCGCCATTGGGCGGAGCGAATTTGCAGGCGCCTTAGCCAGCGCCATCTGCCCCAAAAGAACACAAAAGAGCGCCGTCACAGTTTTTTGCATCCAACCCATGTTCTACTTTTTCACTCGTCCAAAATCAGCGACATCCGTATCTTGACCCGCCTCGATAATCCCGCGCCGGATCGCCCGTGTGCGGCTAAAATACTCATACAAATGGTCGCCATCCCCGGTGCGAATTGCCCGTTGCAGGGCAAACAGCTCCTCGGTGAAGCGGCCCAGAATTTCCAGCGTGGCTTCTTTGTTGTTCAAGAAGACATCGCGCCACATGGTCGGGTCAGATGCAGCAATGCGGGTGAAATCCCGAAAACCGGCGGCCGAATAATTCACCACTTCGCTGTCGGTCACGCGGCTTAAATCATCGGCCACGCCGACCATCGTGTAGGCAATCAGATGCGGTGCGTGGCTGGTCACGGCCAGAACCAGATCATGATGGTCGGCCTCCATTTCATCAACCTGTGCACCCATGCCGACCCACAAATCGCGCAAGCGCTGCGTGGCGTCCGCATCCGTGCCTTCAACCGGTACGATCAAACACCAGCGTCCGTCAAACAGTTCAGCAAACCCCGAGGTCGGGCCTGATTTTTCAGTCCCCGCCAGCGGGTGGGCCGGGATAAAATGCACGCCTTTTGGGATATGCGGGCCAACCGCATCAATCACCGCGCGTTTCACCGACCCCACGTCAGACACCGTCGCGCCAGCTTGTAAATGTGGCGCAATCTCGCGGGCGACGGCGCCCATCGCGCCAACCGGCACGCAAAGCACCACCAAATCGGCCCCCTTGACCGCCTCGGCCGCACTGTTGCACACCCGATCAACCAGCCCGATGCCAGCCGCCACTTTGCGCGTTTCAGCCGAACGCGCGTAGCCGGTGATTTCGTCGACCAATCCGGCGCGGCGCATCGCCAATGCCATTGATCCGGCGATCAGGCCCAGCCCGATCAGGGCAACGCGCTGATAAACTTGCGCCATCACCGCGTCTCCTTGAATCCGGCAACCGCATGGGCCACACGACGACACGACGCCTCATCCCCCACCGTGATCCGCAAACAATTCGGCAAGCCGTATCCAGCCACAAGCCGCACGATCAGCCCTTGGGTTTTCAGGTAGGCGTCGCAGGCCACCGCCTCTTCTTCAGAGGCGAACCGCGCCAAAATAAAGTTGGCGGTCGACGTGTCCGAAGGCACGCCCAACTCGGCTAAAGCTTCGGCCAGCCATGCGCGCATTTTGGTGTTATCCACGCGGCATTTGGTAACGTAATCCTGATCGCGCACCGCCGCGATGGCGGTCGACATTTGTGCCTCGGACAGGTTGAACGGCCCGCGCACCCGGTTCAGCACGTCGATCACTGCTTTGGGGCCATATCCCCAACCGATGCGCAATCCGCCCAGCCCGTAAATTTTCGAAAAGGTGCGCGTCATCACGACGTTATCGCGCCCGTCGATCAAGCCAGCACCACCATCGAACCCCTCGACATATTCGGCATAGGCGCCGTCCAAAACAAGCAAAGCTTTGGGGGGCAATCCATCCGCCAATCGGGCCATTTCATTGCCGCCGATCATGGTGCCGGTCGGGTTGTTCGGGTTGGCGACAAACACCAACCGCGTTTTGTCAGTGCAGGCCGCCAGCAGCGCGTCCACATCGGTGACGCGCTCGCGTTCCTTGGCCTCGACGGGGGTCGCACCCGCCGCCAACGCCGAAATGCGATACATCGAAAATCCGTGTTCGGTGAACAAAACCTCGTCGCCACCCCCCGTAAAGGCCTGACACAGAAAGGTGATGATTTCGTCAGAGCCAGCCCCGCAAATAATGCATTCGGGGTCCAGCCCGTGGACCTCGCCGATGGCGGCGCGCAGAGGCGCCTGATCGGTTGACGGATAACGGTGCAATTGATGCGCCGCCTGCGTAAAGGCCTTGCGGGCCGCATCGGACGGGCCAAACGGATTTTCATTCGAGGATAGTTTGATGACATCACTCACCCCCTCAACCGCCGCTTTGCCGCTTTGATAAAGGTTGATTTGCATGATCCCGGGTTGCGGATTAATATCTGCGCTCATGGCTAAATACTCCTGTTAAGAAGCGTTCTAGCTTAGGCCACCCCGCATTGCCACCCGCATAAAATGCACAAATCGTAACCGTTGCTTTGCTGCCAATCAATCGGCCACGTGGGCTTTGGCCAGATCTTCGAATTTAGTGGTCAATTCATTCACGCTTGAGATGATATAGCGCACTGTTTCGTCCGACATCAGATAGCCAAAGTTCAGCCGCACCCAGCCCGGTTTATGCACCTCGTTGCCCGTTAGTATCTCGCGGCGCAGCTGATCAGAATAGGCGTGATCAATGCCCAGTAACCGATGGCCATATGGCCCCGCGCAGGCGCAGCCACCACGGGCCTGAATGCCGTAAATGTCGCTTAACAGACGGGTGAACATTTGCTCTGACACCATCTTGCCGCTGGCATCCCGCACCACAAACGAAAAGATCGGCAAGCGATGAGCCGTCGCGTTGCCCAGCAACGTCAGGCGTGGATTGTCGGCCCAACCGGCCCGTGCCATCTGCACAAACGCGGCCTCGCGGGCGGCGATTGCAGTCTCGCCGATGGCCTCTTTGATCAGAAAAACAAGGGCGGCGCGGATGTCGCCAATGGCGTTGGGGGTGCCTGCTTCTTCGCGCTCGGACAGGTTGCTGGTATAGTCGTGGTTCCAGGGCGACACAAAACAAACCGTGCCGCCGCCCGGCCAACTGGGCACCTTTTGCTGCACCGTAGATTTGCGCAGAATCAACACGCCCGACGCCGCTGGCCCGCCAGCAAATTTATGTGCCGACACCACCACGGCGTCTTTTTCAGCATCCGTGCCGCATTGCATATCAATCGGCAAATATGGGCCACCGCCGGCATAATCCCAAACCGAGCGCGCGCCGTGCTGTTTCAGCAGGCGCGACACTAGGTCAGGGTTGGTCACAATCCCCGTCACGTTTGAGGCGGCCGAAAAGCTGCCGATCATCAAGTCCGATCCGGCGTGGTCTTTTAGCGCCTTTTTTAAGGCCGTCAAATCCGGCCCGCCGCAATCGGCTTCGGGTATTTCGACCACCTTGGCCTTGCTTTCGCGCCATGGCAGCATATTAGAATGATGCTCGTAGGGGCCGATAAACACCACCGGATTTTGCGCCTCGTTTACCCCCAACAAAGTCACCAACCGGTTCAGGCCCGCTGTGGCCCCAGCGCCGGTAAAGATCACCGCGCAGTCATTCGACGCCTTGGTCAGGCGGGCAATTTCACTGCGCGATTCTTCGCGCAAACGGGTCATGTAGCCACCGCAATACGAGGCCTCGGTGTGGCTGTTGGCATAATAGGGCAGCACGTTTTGGTTGATGAAATCCTCGACCTGTTGCAGCGCGCGCCCCGAGGCCACGTAATCGGCGTAAACCAGCGGCACGGGGCCATGCGCGCCGGGGATCATAACGCCCTCACCAATCAGGCCTGTCCGCAGATCGGCCAGTGTGTTTTTGGTGGTGATAACAGATTTGAAGGATGTCAGCGGCATGGAAATTTCCTCTTTTGATGACAATACCCCCTAAACTCGCAATAAACTTCACATATTTTCTTGCATTTTCGACATTATATGTGTCATATGACAACATGAAGCACGGAATAGCAGATCATATAGACCGTATGATCCTGAAAGAATTGCAACTAAACGCTGATCTATCGCAACGTGAATTGGCTGATCGGATCGGGATTTCGCAAAACGCGTGTTGGCGGCGGTTGCAGGCCTTGACCACGGCGGGTGTCCTACAAGGGGCCACGGCGCGGGTGGATCGTGAGCAGTTGGGGCTTGGACTGGTGGTGTTTGTGATGCTGCGCACGCGGCACCATTCGGCAGAATGGCTGGCCCAATTTCGACGCCATGTGCTGACCATTCCCGAGGTGGTGGATTTTCACCGCATTGGCGGGGATTACGACTATCAACTGAAGGTCGTGACCGAGGATATGGCCAGTTATGACGGCGTTTATCAGCGGTTGATTGAGAAGGTCGATCTGGATTCGGTGACGTCGTATTTCGCCATGGAAGCGATTGCCGAAGGGCGGCCGCTTCCGCTTTAAACTCGTCATCAAAGTGCGGCTAAGCCAACCAACGGACCGTCTGAATTGCCGCAACAAATAGAACTACTAAACTAGTTTAGTAGTTCTATTTCCATAATATAATCATGAGTTTAAGCTGGGTATTCAACAGGGAACCCAACGCTCAGGCGTTTGAAAAGCAAAAGGGCCACGCAAATGCGCAGCCCTTTGAAAATTTGAAACGTGATGGCGAAGATTAGTTCTTCGCGTAGAATTCCACCACCAGATTTGGTTCCATCATCACAGGGTATGGCACATCACCAAGCGCTGGTGTGCGCACGAATGTCGCTGTCATTTTGGAGTGATCCGCATCAATGTAATCAGGCACATCGCGTTCAGCCAATTGAGTGGCTTCCAACAGAACGGCCAATTGCTTGGAACGATCACGCACTTCGATCACGTCACCCTCTTTTACGCGGTAGGATGGGATGTTTACTTTTTTGCCGTTCACACGAACATGGCCGTGGTTCACGAACTGGCGGGCCGCAAATACGGTTGCCACGAATTTCGCACGGTACACAACCGCATCAATGCGACGCTCCAGCAGACCAATCAGGTTTTCACCGGTATCGCCTTTGACACGCTCGGCTTCGCCATAGATGCGACGGAATTGTTTTTCGGTCAGATCGCCGTAATACCCCTTAAGCTTTTGCTTAGCGCGCAGCTGAATGCCGAAATCCGACAGTTTTTGCTTGCGGCGTTGACCGTGTTGGCCTGGTCCATATTCACGGCGATTTACGGGGGATTTGGGGCGGCCCCAAATGTTTTCGCCCATGCGACGGTCTAGTTTGTGTTTGGCAGCTGTACGTTTCGTCACGGCTGTTCTCCTTCAAAAATATGTGCGCAGATGCGCAAGAAGGGCGTTGTCCTTTCCCGCCCCCTTTCGGGTTTGGGCGACAGGCATCCCCTTGCAGGGGCCACCAACACCAATTGGAATCCCCAGCCATTGCGGGCTGGGAACTTGGCGCTTCTAGGCGGCTACTGGGTCGGAGTCAATGGTGAACCACACCATCATATTTCAAAATCTCCGCCTCACTGGGCGAAAGGTTGCGCCGTGCGTAATCGCCATAAGTGTGCGGGTCCTGTTCAAGCTCTGGATAGACGTCGAACAAGCGGGCGCGCTGGCCATCTTCGATACTGTTTAGCGAGGTATTGGCCGGATGGAAACTTTCGGTTTCCACACCATTGGCCCATACCACGTGGTGGCGCTCAAGCATCATATGAAAATAGGTCACTTCGCGCAGCCCATGTTCAATCAGGACATTACTGTCATTCACCAGATCTTTGGCCGCCACCAACACCTCTGAGGTATTGAATAATATATTGGCCGCAGGCCCCTTCACCAACATCCGGTGATCCGGCGATACCAGTAAATCTTCATCCGGCTCGCCCTCGCACAGCGCGCCAGTTTTGATCCGGACCGGCCGCAAATGTGGCATCGCATGCAGGCGGGCGCCCGTCATCCGGCGCTGGCCAATCCATAGGATCTCTTGCCCGCCATCGTCCTTGGTTTGCAACCTGTCGCCTTCGCCCAGATCCTCAACCAGCCGCGGCCCATCAGGGGTCAAAATCTTGGTCCCCTTAGTAAAGCAGATAACACCGCCGGTTTGGGGGCTGGCCAGCGTGGGCGCCTCGATTGAGCAATTTACAACCCACATACCAGTCTGGGCTGGTGGAATTTCATCCAAAAACATCAACAAAGGCGGCGCACCATCGCCAACCTCGATCAGCGTTGCGGTATAGGTGCGGCGCCCGTCGGTTATCACGAAGCCGCCATCCATCACCGGATCATCAACCTGTATGTCGGTAAAACTTCGTTTCGGCTGGAGCGCAGCCCCGACCAAACGGCGCACTGTGCGTGCCGCCCGTTTCCGTAAATCTGCCACCCCTTTTGCCCCATCCAAAAGCAGCAATTCAGCCGGGCCATCAACCCGCACCGCCTCACCCGTCCAACGCCATGCCGCACCGACCGACAACATGTCGGTGGTTGCGGCCGCAAGACCGTCTACTTCTGTTTGCGACCATGAAATGACAAACGTGCCTCGAAAGCCCGTTTCCATATCTGTACGCCTGCCTCATCGTTTTTTATCGTTATTATTACCAAAAGGTTAACACGAAACGAATCGGTGTGAATAGGGGCTGATTCTATTTTTTATTCCAAGATCGCAACCTGTGGGAAAATCACACCTTTTGGGCGCGCAGAATTTCCGGCTCGGTGATGCCATATTGCGGCCCCAGCCGTGTGCGCGCACTGATCAGGCGCGGATCGTCTGGGCGCAGGCCCAGCGTTGACAGAAACTCGATCCGCCCTTGCTGCTTGATCTCGTCATTGGGAATCGCGGTGCCCATCATCCGGTCAATCACCTCGCCGCCCGGATTGACGTGGAACCAGCGCATGTAGTTGCGGAAATGGTGCATGCCGTGCAGACGGGTGACATAACGCTCGACCGCCCATTTTTTCACGTTGGTATGGGCGGTCATATGGAACCACTCATAAAACAAAAAGGTGGTCAGCCCGCCGATGAGTGTAAATGTGGTGGCCCCGATCAGCGGATCAGACAGCCCAATCAGGCGCAAAACCAGATAGGCCAGCCCCGTGTTCAGGAACGCCACCGGCAGGGCAAACCAGACCGGCACAAAGAACAGCCCCGTTTTGTTGGGGAAATCATGGTGGCCGTAATGCACGCGATACAACATATCAAACCAGAACTGGCTTTTCGGGGCGGGCCAATGGAACAGGTAGCGGTGAATGCTGTATTCGTTCAACATCTGCGCAATGACCCCCAGCAGGGCCAGCCACAGCAAATGGGCGCTCCCCGTGGCAATCAACAGCCCCCAGCCCAACAGCCAAAGACCCAGCAACACTTGCACCGACGGGTGCGAGAACATCAATTTAAGGCGATCCATATACATGTTGAAGAAGATGCGGGATAAAATGCCCCCAATCAAGTGATACGCGGCGTCAGCCCCGCCTATGAACGCCACACATATTTGACCCAAACACCAAGCACTTCTGATCCAGACCGCACTTTCATCGCGGCCTGCCCCACGGTCGGCTATTGAGCCAAATAGTCTGTTGGCCTACCATAATTCGGTAAACGCGTTGCAATAGCCAAACTTCCGGAAAGGAACACGCAGCATGATTGCCTACGTCACTGTCGGTGCTGATGACATCGCGCGGGCGAAACGGTTTTACGCTGCGTTCCTGCCAGCCCTTGATTGCGGGCTTAAGGAGGGTCCTGAGGGCCTAAGCTATGCGCTGCCCGAACAACCGGGGCGGTCTGGCGCTCTGCCGGATTTCTACGTGAATCCAACCTTCGATGGGCATCCCGCCTCGGCCGGGAACGGTGCTATGATCGCATTCGAGGCGCGCAGTCAAAAGCAGGTTCGTAACCTTCACGCCGCAGCCCTTGCTGCAGGTGGCTTTGACGAGGGGCAGCCCGGCTTCCGTGAATCATACGGATCTCATTTTTATGTTTGCTACTTACGCGACCCTCAAGGCAACAAGATCGCACTATTCTCCAACGATCCGGTTGAGCCCGGACGAGAGGGGTAACGCGGGTAACACGGGCAATGATAGCGACATACGCAAATACAAAAAGCCCCGCCAAACCGGCAGGGCCTTTTAATACATCAGATCAAATCGGGCTTAGGCTGCGGCGGTTGCGGCCTGTGCCTCGGAGATGTCTTTTTTGATCTTCAGCGCTTTATCTGAAAGCTCTGCATCCTTAGATTTGGCCATGAATTGGTCCAGACCGCCGCGGTGATCAACCGTGCGCAACGCAGCCGCGGAAATCCGCAGTTTGAACGAGCGACCCAGAATGTCGGAAATCAGCGTGACATCATTCAGGTTGGGCAGAAACCGACGACGGGTTCTGTTTTTCGCGTGGCTCACATTGTTGCCAGACATTGGGCCTTTACCGGTCAGTTCGCAGCGACGTGCCATTTTGATCTTCCTTGTCTCAGCGCCACCCCAAACGATCAGCCCGGGAGGCTCGATAATACAATAGGGCACCGACTCATGTAGCAGTGCCCTTAATTCCGTTCGCGGTATTTAGGCCCTAAGGCGAGGGGCGTCAAGTGTAACAACCCCCGAATACCACAGGATTGGCCAATTATATCTCCAAGCCCAAAAACCCGCCCGACTGGCGCTGCCACAGGCCCGCGTAAATGCCGCCTGCCGCCAGCAGCTCGGCGTGGGTGCCATCTTCGGCCACCCGCCCCTGATCCAGCACGATAATCCGGTCCATCTGCGCAATCGTCGACAGCCGGTGCGCAATGGCGATCACGGTCTTGCCCTGCATCATCCCGTCCAGCGTTTGCTGGATCGCCGCCTCAACTTCGCTATCCAGCGCCGATGTGGCCTCGTCCAGCACCAAAATTGGCGCGTTCTTTAGAATCACCCGCGCGATGGCAATCCGCTGACGCTGCCCGCCCGACAATTTAACGCCACGCTCTCCGACATGGGCATTATAGCCAAGCCGCCCTTGCGGGTCTGACAGATCGGCGATGAAATCATTGGCCTCGGCCCGCGCGCAGGCCTCGATCATTTGGGCCTCGGTGGCGTCGGGATGGCCATACAGGATATTGGCGCGCACCGAGCGGTGCAGCAGGGATGAATCCTGCGTCACCATACCGATGTTGCGGCGCAGGCTGTCTTGGCTCACATCGCCGACATCTTGACCGTCGATCAGGATCTGCCCTTGTTCCACATCCCGAAACCGCAACAGCAGGTTGACCAGGCTGGATTTCCCTGCGCCCGAGCGACCAATCAGGCCGACCTTTTGGCCCGACGCAATCCGCAGTGACACATGATCCAACCCGCCGGTATCACGCCCGTAATGGTGCGACACATCGTTAAATTCGATCGCCCCATCGGTGATCGCCAGCTCTGGCGCATCCTTGGCATCCACCACAGAATGCCCCACCGCAACCGAGCGCAACCCCTCGCGGATCACCCCCATATGTTCAAACAACCGGATGGTGACCCACATGATCCAGCCCGACATGCCGTTCAAGCGGATCGTCAACGCCGAGGCCGCCGCCACCTGCCCGACCGTCACTTCGCCCTGTGTCCACAGCCAGATCGCCATGCCCAAAACGCCGGTGATCAACAAACCGTTGATCAGGTTCAGCCCCAGCGATAATTCGGTCATCAGCCGCAAGAACCGCTGGAACCGCAGTCGCAACCGACGCATCGCCGACAACACATAACGCTCTTCGCCGGCCCCATGGGCAAACAGTTTGACGCTCTCGATGTTGGAATAAGCATCGACCACCCGCCCTGTCACCAACGAGCGCGCGTCCGACCATTTTTCCGAGGCCACTGAAACGCGCCGCGCAATGAACCGCACGTAGCCGATGTAAATCAGCAACCAGATGGTCAGCGGCAAGGCCAGTCTGATGTCCATTTGCGATAGGATAATGATCGCGCCTAACACATAGGTCAGCGCATACCAAATGCCCTCAAAGAACATATAAATACTGTCCTCGACCGCCGCGCCCAGCTGCATCACACGGTTGGCCAAACGGCCCGCAAAATCGTTTTGAAAGAAGGTCGAAGATTGCCCCAGCAAATGTTTATGCGCCCGCCACCGCACCTGTTCCTGCATATTGCCCGCCAGCGTTTGTTCTAGAAACAGATGGTTCAGCGTGATGATCAGGGGGCGCAAAGCGATTATAAACACCACGGCGAACGTCAACTCCACCCCGTGCGCCGGCCAAAATTCCGCCGCATCGGTGGCATTCATCAAATCAATCACGCGGCCGGTGTAAAAGATCAGACCGGTTTCAACGATCGCCACCAAAATGCCGGTCATCGCCATCCAGACCATCCATTTTTTGAACGGTCCAAAATGGGTGCGCAGATAGGCCCACAGCGTTTTGGGTGGCGTTGCGTCCTCAAACGGCTGGAAAGGGTCGACAAGGTTTTCAAAGAAACGGAACATGACAGGGGCTCATAGGTTTAGACATAAGGATGGGATGATCGGGGCAAACACACAGCCCAACAGGACCGGCAGTCAGCTGCTTGGTCGGGTCCTGAAATAGATCATCGGCATTATCCTTGTCATGTTATCCCGACAGGCTAGCGGATTATTCTCAATCTGGGAAGAGGCTAGAAACTTTGTCCCAATCCGAGGCCCCGCAAGGGGGCGAGATATCAAGAGTTGCCCCGCAACTCCGTTTTAGTCGCCGAATTATTCCCCGCCCAAAACTTCATGTGCCGCCGCCGCAACTGACACCTCGCCCGCCGCCACCGCGGCCCCCAACCGCTTCATTGCCGCGCGCATATCGCCCTCATCCAGTTGCGCCAGCAACCCCATGCGCACCTCTTCTTCAAACCAATGCCGCAATTGCTCGGCGCGGTTGGCCTCCCAGTGGCCGCTGTCTTTACGCCACGCCGTCAGCGCCTGCATTTCACCCCATGCTGCTGCCA
>Ga0209633_10002584_pt1 | contig 17320 bp, 14 predicted proteins | sample Cruoilmetagenom1_FD_187290 | JGI IMG/M metagenome (GOLD analysis project Ga0209633, IMG submission 187290) | Oil polluted marine microbial communities from Coal Oil Point, Santa Barbara, California, USA - Sample 1 (SPAdes) (version 2) | ecosystem: Environmental > Aquatic > Marine > Oil seeps ... | reverse complement strand
GCAGTTGCAATATCATGGCTGACAATACTTCCTCAGGGATTCGGGTTGATGTCACGACGCGTCACGCCCACTCTGGCCGCGCGCCGCCGGTGGGGCAGACTCCAGTCGCCCCACCGGCAATTTCCAGGAGAACCTCTCGCGCCAAGAATAACGGATAACTCCTGCGAGGTAAATGATCACACGGGTCTAAACAGTTAGCTCTTTATTGATGCACATTAACTACAATGCCTATTGCAGCCGAAACTACTAATAAATTCATGAGAATTGCTGGGCCTGAAACAGTAAATATCATACCCTCAATGCCTGCTTTGGCGTTATTCCACACGGTTGTATTGAAGAACTTCAAATAAACTTGCTTTGCATGAATAAATATTGGTTTGATTCTTGTCTGAAGAAAAGCCCCTGCTATTGCAATAACCTGAACTTCCAACAGCATAAAGAACATTTCTAGACCAATGGCATCGATAAATAGTGCTAATTCCGCCATTTCTGGATTAAGTATGATAAGCACAACGACAAATGCTGTTGCATATTTCCATACCCTATTTTTCCAATTCACTTTCGTTTCCCGTTTTGTAGAGCTAACGTTTAAGCTGTGCGGCGCAAACGAAGCGCAGCGTAGTTTGCGTCCGAACGAGCGCATTGTTATATGCGAACTCCGGTACCGCTAAATTGTTTAACAAAATTATTAATTTCCTTAACCGATTTAATTCTATAAATATCTTTACCTTCACCACGAGACTGAATTTCTTCGAACAACTCAGAGGTCCAGAAACCGGGAGACAATCGGAGATATTTCCAGCCTGCCAATGTTCCTTTCAAAACTGAACAACCTTCGGGCCAACCTTCTGGTTTTACTATAAAGCTCTTTAGTAGCCTTTTCGTAACCCACCAGTAGCTAACATAATACGGTAAATCAACATAAATGAGAGTATCTGCTGCATCTACACGCGACCAAAAAGATTCTAATTTTCCAAGCCCATCAATTATCCAGCTATCAGCCCCTATCAAGTCGGTATGCTTTTTTGAAAATTCTTCAGGTGGGACACGCTCGCCATTTTGTTTATATTCGATTAAATCCAAGGCGCATAGCTTGATACCTGTAGCAGCAGAAAGCTTTTTACTTAGAGTTGATTTACCACCCCCAGGCTTTCCAAATACAACAACTCTATTCATCTTATCAACTTCCTTTTACTCGGATTCTATTTGCATATAACTTGTTAATACACCGAAACGCATTCCGCATAATAAAGTGAATATCAATATGAATTCCGTGTATTGGGTCACAGTAGGCAGAACGACATTTCCGTATAATCATGGCATATTGAATCTCTCATGATTATACCGAAACTATAGAAAATTTATGCCACATCAACGAGCCAAAGTCAAGGAGAAACACCGCCTGAAATCGGCAAAACTGATGGATCAGGTCCGTGAAGTCTTGCGGTATCATCATTACGGAGTGCTCGGGGTCACATCTTGCACTCGTGCGTATGACTAATATGGCTGCCTGCAACCCAGGACGTCATGATCCACATCTCCTCCTCAATCTTAATTGATTGCGGCGGAATCGTTTCAGAACACAGGATGCGAGCAGCAGCGAGCTGAGTTTAATTCAAAGCTTTCGCCACACCACGAAATTGCCTGATCAGGCAGGAGTGAGCATTTACCCCGCGAGCATCTCCCGCAATACCGCTGGAAGTATCCCGCCGTTTCGATAATAGCCGATCTCGATCGGGCTGTTCAGCAGAGCCCTCGCCTTGAAGCGCCGCTCGGTTCCGTCGTCACGGCGGACCACGACATCGATTTTCTGCATCGGCTCGATCCCATCGTCGACCGCAATGGTGAAGCGCTCCTGCCCGTCGAGCCCCGAGAATTCGACAGACTGACCAGGCTCGAACTGCAGCGGCAACACGCCCATGCCGACCAGGTTGCTGCGGTGGATGCGCTCGAAGCTTTCGGCAATAACCGCCCTGACGCCCAGCAGCAGGGTTCCCTTGGCGGCCCAGTCGCGGGAACTGCCCATGCCGTAATCCTTGCCGGCAATGACGACGAGGGGGACCCCCTCCTCTCTGTAGCGGACAGCCGCATCGTAGATCCACATCGGCTCGCCGTCGGGCAGATGCAGCGTGACGCCGCCTTCGGTGCCCGCTGCCAAGCGGTTTCGCAGGCGGATGTTGGCAAAGGTGCCACGCATCATCACTTCATGGTTGCCGCGCCTGGAGCCGAACGAGTTGAAATCGCGGGGTTCGATGCCGTGCGCCGTCAAATAGTCGGCCGCCGGCCCTTTGGGGATCGCGCCTGCCGGCGAGATGTGGTCGGTGGTCACCGAATCGCCCAGCAGCACCAGCACCCGTGCCTCTTCGATCGGGTGGATGCGGCCCGATTCGGGGCTGAGATCCTGGAAAAACGGCGGCTCCCGAATATAGGTGGAATCCGGCCAGTCGTAGCGTTCGCTGTGCGGTGCGGGAATCGCATTCCACTGCGGGTTGAATTCATTGATGTTCCTATAGAGTCTCTTGAACGCAGCGGGGTCCCGCGCCTGCTGTATGAATGCCCGCAATTCGTCCGCAGTCGGCCAGATGTCGTGCAGATACACCGGGCGGCCGTCGGCACTCTCACCCAGCGCTTCCGACATCAGATCGATGTCCATGGTACCGGCCAAGGCATAGGCAACTACCAGGGGGGGCGATGCAAGGAAATTGGCCCGCGTCAATGGGTGCACCCGTCCCTCGAAGTTGCGGTTGCCGCTCAAAACCGAGGCGACCACCAGATCGTTCTCCCTGATGACAGCAGCAACGGCTTCGGGCAGCGGCCCGCTGTTGCCGATGCAGGTGGTGCAGCCGTAGCCGACCGTATAAAATCCAAGCGTTTCCAGGTAGGCGTCGAGACCGGAGCGTGCCAGATATTCGGTCACCACGCGGGAACCGGGCGCCAGACTGGTCTTGATATAATGGGGAACACGCAGTCCCTTCTCCACCGCCTTCTTGGCCAGGATGCCCGCCCCCAGCATCACCGATGGATTGCTGGTGTTGGTGCAGCTAGTAATGGCGGCGATAACAACAGAACCGTGCGTCAGCGTTGCCTTACCATCCGTTTCCACCGTACCGCGACGGTCGACCTCTTCCGCCGCCAGGCCGAAGCCGTCGAATCCGGCCGGCGCGGTGAGCGATGATTCGAAGGCGGCCTTCAGGCGAGATACCGAAATCCGGTCCTGCGGCCGCTTCGGCCCCGCAACGCAGGGCTCGATGGCGCCAAGATCGAGCTCGACGATCTCGGTAAAATCGGGATCGGGCGTTTCGTCGGTGCGGAACAGCCCTTGACTCTTGCAGTAGCGCTCGACCAGTTCGACCTGCGCAGCGAAGCGTCCGGTATCGCGCAGGTATTCGAGCGAGCCGTCGTCGATTGGGAAAAAGCCCATGGTAGCACCGTATTCCGGCGCCATATTGGCCACCGTCGCCCGGTCGGTGAGAGAGATGTGGCTGAGACCGGGGCCGTAAAACTCGACAAACTTGCCGACTACGCCTTTTTCCCTGAGCAATTCGGTCACTCGCAGCACCAAATCGGTAGCGGTCACCCCTTCCGGCAGCCTGCCGGTCAGTTTGAAGCCGATCACTTCCGGTATCAGCATGTACAGCGGCTGTCCCAGCATCACCGCTTCAGCCTCGATGCCGCCCACGCCCCAGCCGACGATGCCGAGACCGTTGATCATGGTGGTGTGCGAGTCGGTGCCCACCAGACTGTCGGGGTAGGCGACGCCCTCCTCGAGAAAAACGCCTCGGGCGAAGTATTCCAGATTGACCTGATGGACGATGCCGACGCCGGGCGGTATCACTTTGAAGCGATCAAAGGCGCCCTGGCCCCATTTGAGAAATTCATAGCGTTCCTGATTGCGTTGGAACTCCACCTCCATGTTGTGCGCCAATGCATCGCTGTCTGCAAAATAGTCGACCTGTATCGAATGATCCACCACAAGCTCTGCCGGGATGCGCGGCTCGATCGCTTTCGGGTCACCGCCATACCGGCTCATGGCGGTGCGCATCGCGGCCAGATCGACCAGCGCCGGCACCCCGGTAAAATCCTGCAGCACCACGCGCGCCGGCATAAACGGAATCTCCTCGCGCGCAGACGAGGCGGCATTCCAGCGCGCCAGCGCCACCATATCCTGCTCCCGGAACAGCCGCCCGTCGCAGTGCCGCAGCACCGATTCCAGCAGCACTTTGATGCTGAAAGGCAGCCGTGCCACGGCGCCGATCCCTGCTTGCTCGAGTGCCTCGAGGCGATAAAAAGCGGCCGTGCCGCTGCCGGTATCGAACTGCGTCCTGCAGCCGAACGCGTTGTGAACGTATTTCATGTCGATCTCGTTGCTGAATTCCAAATTCCGTAGGTTGGATTAGGCGCGCCGCTAATGGGCCTGAACCGAACACCAAATCTTACGCGCGCCGTAATCCAACGTTTGACTTTCCGATTGCCCCACGGCAGCGCCGGAACCGTTCAATCGTATTTGATGTATTTGAATCGGGGATCATCCGGCGTGCCTTCAAGGGCGCCCTCCTCCTTGCCCGGCTGCCACATGACCACCTCCTCGATCTTGCGCGCGAGCTCGAAGTCTTTGTTGGTGATGCCCTTGGCGGCATGATTCACCAACTTGACGATGACAAAGGCGTAGGAGACGGTCAGATCGGGGTGGTGGAACGCGGCCTCCGCGAGGTGTCCCACCGTATTGACGACCATCAGAGTGCTTTTCCAGCCGCTGGTCTTGTATTTGCGGCGAATCCAGCCTTTTTCCAAAGTCCAGTGCGGCAGCTCCGCCTTCAGGCGTTCTTCCACTTCCTCATCCGAGTAGGTCTCTTCATGCTTACGCTCTCTCCAGCCCATAGTGGTTCACCTCTTTAATCCGTGGATCAAGGAACATCGCGATGGTATGCATTCGCTGCCCCTGAAGCCGGGCATGCTTGCACACAGCCCCATCTTCTTCGATTATAATCCGATTGGGACGGGCCTGCATTACACACCAGAGCAAATTACTCGGAAATCACGCGTAGCAAATGAACAGAGAGGCAATCCTCCAGGAACTCGATACGGAGATCGAAGGCGGCCTGCTGAGCGACCAACTGTCGCGCATGCTTTATGCAACAGACGCCTCGCCCTATCAGCAACTTCCGCTGGCGATTGCCAGGCCGCGCCACAAGCAGGACTGCGTGACGATCCTGAAATGGGCCCACCGCCACCGAATCCCGATCATCCCGCGGGCGGCGGGCACCAGCCTTGCGGGACAGTGTGTCGGAGAGGGGCTGGTGGTGGATTGCAGCCACCACATGAATGCGCTGGTCGAAATCGACGCAACGCACTGTCGGGCACGGGTGCAACCCGGTTTGATCCGCGATGACCTCAATGATGCAGTGCGCCCCCTGGGGCTGATGTTCGCCCCCGACCCATCGACCTCCAACCGCTGTACCATCGGCGGCATGTTGGGCAACAACGCCTGGGGTATTCATGCCCTGCGCTACGGCTCGACGCGTGATTATGTGGTGAGCACAGAAGTCGTGCTCAGCGACGGGTCGGTGGTCGATTTCGGACCGCTGGAACCGGAGACCCTGCGGCACAAGCTTCAGCAGAAAGACCGGGAAGGTGCCATCGTCCGCGCCCTGTTCGAACTCATCGACCGCCACCGCCGGCGCATTCTGAACCAATATCCTGCGCCCGACGGCATCGCGCGCAACGCCGGCTATCCCCTCGATGTGCTGGCCAGAGGAGCGCCCTGGAATGAAACAGGGGCGCCTTTCAATCCGGCATCACTGCTGTGCGGCAGCGAAGGCACGTTGGCCCTGGTGACCGAAATCGAACTCCGCTTGGTTCCCCCGCCCCGGCAGCCGCGTCTGTTATGCGCCCACTTCAGGTCGGTGGAAAAAGCGCTGCAGGCGGTGGCGATCGTCATGCCCCATCGGCCGGCGGCCGTGGAACTGCTCGACCGGCATATCCTCGATCTGACCAAGACCAATCTCGTCCAGCAGCGCAACCGCTTCTGGATAGAGGGCGAACCCGGCGCGGTCCTTCTGATCGAGTTTCATGGTGATTCCGCTGACACCGACTGCTCGATCGAAACAGTGATCGAGCGGCTGCGCCGATCGCAACTCGGCTACTGCTGCCGGGTAGTCGAACCGTCCCAAATCGATCGGGTCTGGTCGCTGCGCAAGGCCGGGCTGGGCTTATTGATGGGAATGCCGGGACCTCTCCGGGCGGTCACCGGCATCGAGGACAGCGCCGTCGCGGTGGCCGATCTGCGTTCTTATATCCGTGATATCAAGGCGATGCTGGCCCGTTACCAAACAGAGTGCGTGATCTACGGCCCGGCCGGGCGGGGGTGCCTGCACCTTCGTCCCGAACTGAATCTCAACCTTGTCCCGGAACGGAAAAAATTCACCGCGATTCTTGCCGAAACAGCCGACCTCGTCGCGCGCTACGGCGGCACCCTCTCCGCGAAACACGGCGATGGGCGGCTGCGCGCCCCTTTTCTGGAACAGCTGTTGGGCAGCGAGATGGTTGAGCTGATGCGGTGTGTCAAAACTGCATTCGATCCGGCGGGTCTGCTCAATCCTCACAAGATCCTCGACAGCCCGCCGCCTGTTCAGGATCTACGCATCGTCTCCAGCCCGGCCGATGCACCGGTCGAAACCGTTTTCGACTGGCGCCATGATTCGGGTTTCGAAGGTGCCGCCCAGAAATGCAACGGCGCCGCTGTCTGTCTTAAACGCGCCGGGCACGGCACCATGTGTCCTTCCTATATGGCCAGCCACGAAGAAAAGCACAGCACCCGCGGCCGTGCCACGGTTTTTCGTCAGCTGCTCAACGGCCCTGATGCAGACGACCCATTGAGCGGTGAATATCTGAAAGAGGTACTCGATCTCTGCCTGTCATGCAAAGGCTGCCGATCGGAATGTCCCGCCAATGTCGATATGGCGCGAATGAAGGCGGAATTTCTGCAGCACCATCATGACCGCTTCGGGGTGCCCTTGAGATCGAGAATCATCGCCGATTTCGACCGGCTCAGCCGCTGGGGAAGTCTCCTGCCGCAGTTCACAAACGCCTTGCTGGCGCAGCGCTGGCTAAAGCGGTGGCTCGGCTTCCATCCCGACCGCACCTTGCCGCAACTGGCCAGGCAGCGTTTCAGCCGGCAACGGCATGCCCGGCGCTCGCCTGGAACCCTCGATCCAGCGGCCGAGCTGCTGTTGGTGATCGACCCTTTCAGCGAATTCTATGAACCCTCAATCGCCGCTGCGGCTGTGACTGTTCTGGAGCGGTTCGGGCGTCGCGTTCGGCTCAGCCCCTGCCTTCCCTTGGGGCGGGTGGAACTGAGTCAGGGACTGCTCCGTCGTGCCCGCATGCGGGTTACCGAAGCAGTGGAAATACTCTACCCCTATGCCGCCTCCGGCCGTCCCATCATCGGTCTGGAACCATCCGAACTCCTGACGCTGCGCGATGAAGCAGCCGATCTGGTCGCAGGCGAAGCCATGCGGAAACAAGCGCAGGCAGTGGCCGATCAGGCTGTGCTGTTCGAAGAGTTCATCAGCCGCGAAGAGGCTCTCGCAGACCGCACTCCTTTCGCTCGAAACGACCTTCCGAACACCCTGCTGGTACACGGCCATTGCCATCAGAAATCACTCGTCGGCATGCGGCCCACACTGGAGGCGCTGGCGCTCATCCCCGGAATCGATGTGAAACTCATCCCCTCCGGCTGCTGCGGCATGGCCGGCGCCTTCGGCTGCGAAGCAGAGCATTACGCATTGTCGCTGCAGATCGCCGAGCTGACCCTGTTCCCCGCCATCCGCCAGGCACCCGACAGTTCGTTGATCGTCGCTTCAGGCGCCAGCTGCCGGCAGCAGATCGCCGACGGGCTTGGCGTGCGCGCCCGGCATCCGGCCGAGATATTGGCTATGGCTTTGGAGGGTTCGGGATAAGTTGTACCCGCAAGCTCGAGAAAATATCACGGTATAATGCCGACAATCTGCAGATGCACCCTGTTATAAGCAATGACCTCTATAAGCAATGACCTCGATTACCCACGCCATCGCACGCATCCTATCCATTGTCGCAGCACTCCTCGTCTCCGGCTGCGCCGGGCAACCTCCCATAACCGCAACATACGGCACCGGTGATCGATCGTTCGTACTGGCGGCAGGCGGCATGCAAGACTTGGTCCGGGCGCTTTCCAAGGAATTCGCCAGATCGAAATCGGCAACCGTGCAGCTGGCAATGGTGGAAAACGAGAAATCGCTCGACCTGCTCAAGGCGGGCCGGGTCGACGCAGTTCTGGTGCACGCCCCGACGAGGGAGAAAAAAGCAGTGGAAGAAGGTTGGGCGGTGGACCGAACCTTGATCGGCGCGCACCGGTTTTTGATTGTGGGGCCGCCCGAGGATCCGGCGCAGATCCGGGATGCCTTTTGCAGCCTTGATGCATTTCGCCGCATCCATCGGACTCAGGCTGTATTCCTGAGCCCGGGCGACCAATCCGAAACACACACAAAAGAGATAAACACTTGGGAGCGGGCTCGGGTCAGGCCTTGGGGTGGCTGGTATATCACCAACAGCGAACCGACGACCGCAAGCCTCAACAGGGCGGATGAGATGGGCGGCTACATTCTGACGAACAGCGCCGCCTGGGCTGTGAGGGCCAAAAACCTGGAGCGCCTGAGCGTGCTGTTTCAGGCGAGCGACGATCTGATCGACAACTATCACATCCTGCTCGCTCCTCCCGGTAAAACAACTAGCCATGATACCGTCGCGGAATTTGCCGCCTTCGTGGCCTCGAAACAGGGCCAGCGAATCGTCCGCGATTTTGGAAAAGAGCGTCTCGGTGTACCGCTTTATCTGGATGCCGCGGCTGCGCGGCGTTATGTCGAGCAGTAGGTTGGGGTGAGCTGTGCGAACCCCAACACGACGGCCTGGATGATTCGTTGGGGTTCGTTCCTCACCCCAACCTACAGCCCTGACCGGAGCCGGAGAAGTGAATGGATACGCCCTCGCGACGATCGCTATTCTCGGACAGCCTCCTCCTAATCGGAACGGCGCAACGCCTCCGTGACATGAGGCTGTATCGCATCGAGCATCTGCTGATGAATCTTCGGGTTTCCGGTGATCAGATTGCCTGAGCTCATATAGCGGTCGCCGTTTTCGAAATCGGTGACCAAACCGCCGGCCTCCTGGATCAAAAGAACGCCGGCCGCCATATCCCATTCCCGCAGTCCGATCTCCCAGAAGCCGTCCAGGCGCCCCGCAGCCACATAGGCCAGATCGAGTGCGGCCGCTCCCGCTCGACGGATCCCGGCAGCATCTTTGAACAGGCTGCGGAACATATCGAGATAGGCATCGAGATGCTGATGCGCCTTGAAAGGAAAGCCGGTGCCCAGCAAAGCCCCTCTGAGACTGCTCTGGCGTGTGACCCGTAGGCGCCGGTTGTTGAGCATGGCGCCGCCCCCGCGCGTCGCAGTATAAAGCTCCTGCCGCGAAGGATCATAGACCACGGCCTGTTCCAATCGCCCCTGATGAGCGAGGGCAATGGAGACGGCAAACTGGGGAAATCCATGCAGAAAATTGGTCGTGCCGTCGAGCGGGTCGATGATCCAGACATAATCGTCACCGGCGTGCAGACCACTCTCCTCGGCAAGAATGGTGTGAGCGGGGAATGCCTTTCGGATCACCTCGATGATCGCCTGTTCAGCCATCGTATCGACTTCGCTGGCAAAATCATTCCTGCCTTTCTCATCGACATGAAGGTTTCCCACTTGATCGACAGCGCGACTAATCTGATCGCCCGCGCTTCGTGCAGCGCGCACGGCGATATTGAGCATTGGGTGCATGATTGAACCGGGGCAGCGTATAAAGCGGTATAGAATAGCAAATATCTGGTAAACTTAAATACTTTTTGCGAGTGAACGCACGTGTCCGCAGACATCAGAATCGTGCTGGTTGAAACGACCCACCCGGGCAATATCGGAGCTGCCGCGCGGGCGATGAAAAACATGTGCCTGGAGCGGCTCTATCTGGTCGCACCGCATCGTTTTCCCTGTGCCGATGCGACCGCTCGCGCGGCAGGGGCTGACGACCTGCTGAGCCGTGCGGTCGTTTGCACAACGCTCGACGAAGCGATCGCCGCCTGCAGGATCGTGATCGGCACCAGTGCACGCCCGCGCAGCATCGCCTGGCCGGAGATCGAGCCGCGTGCCTGTGCCGAAAAACTGGTCCGCGAAGCAGCGACGACCCAGGCGGCAATCCTCTTCGGACGGGAACATTCGGGATTGACCAACGAGGAACTGGATCGTTGCCATTATCTCCTGAAAATCCCCTGCAACCAGAAGTTCAGCTCCTTGAACATCGCCGCCGCGGTTCAGATCATCACCTACGAACTGCTGATAGCGGGCGAAAAGGAAACTGAGACAACGACGCCCTCGCTCTCACCATTGGCACCCTCGCATCAGCTGGAATCTTTTTATCGACACCTCCAGCAGACCCTGTTCGACATCGGTTTCTTGCATCCGGACAAAACCGGATCGATCATGCGGCGGCTGCGCCGCCTGTTCAACCGGACGCAGCTGGAAACCAAAGAGATCGATATTCTGCGCGGCATCCTGAGCGCAGCGCAAGGCAGGGCAACGGTGCGCATCCCCAAACAATCCCACGACTCCGACAGCAATCACGATCACTGAAACATGTTCAAACGTCTCAAAGAAGAAATCCATTGCGTGTTCGAACGCGACCCGGCAGCGCAGTCGGTCTTTGAAATCATCACCTCCTATCCCGGCTTTCATGCCATACTCATTCATCGTATCAGCCACCGGCTATGGAATTCCGGCTTGAAATGGGCGGGCCGATTCATGTCCCATATCGCCCGCTGGCTGACAGGAATCGAAATTCACCCGGGTGCCCGCATCGGCCGCCGCTTCTTTATCGACCATGGCATGGGAGTGGTCATCGGGGAGACAGCCGTCATCGACGACGATTGTACTTTGTACCACGGTGTGACACTGGGAGGCACCAGTTGGAAAAAAGGAAAACGGCATCCGACCCTCGGCAAGGAGGTCGTCGTCGGCGCCGGGGCAAAAATACTGGGCCCGATCGAAATCGGCGACTGCGCCCGCATCGGCTCCAATTCCGTGGTATTGAAAAACGTCCCGGCAGGTGCGACAGTGGTCGGCATTCCCGGCCATGTCGTCACCGCAAAAAAAGAAAAACAGCTGGTGCACCGGGAAGCGATCGCCAACAAAATGGGCTTCGACGCCTATGGTGCCACCGCCGATATGCCCGATCCGATCGCTTACGCCATCAACCATATGCTGGATCATATTCACCTGATGGACGAACAGTTGAAAACCATGAAGCAGGTATTGAAGGAAAACGGCATCGAACTGGAGGAGCCGCCGATTCCGGAACTGACCGATTGCGAAATCGAAACCGGGGACGGCGAAAACGCCTCCTGACGCCATCACCCATGTGGTCGCCGGATCAACTGCCCGAAGTAGCAGATCAGACGAGACCGCAGGCCCGCCTGCCGAGCCGCTGTTTCCGCTTCCCGATTGAACCATCGGACAACAGGCGCAGTCTGAGAAAACCAGTGGCAGTATCACAGCAATCCATCATGTCCAAGGAGAAGTTCAATGCGTCGTCTTCAAACAGCGATCCTCATTCTGTTTTTCTGTTCCATGCCGCTTCGTGCACACCAGGTCATCGACGGTACGATCGTCGATCAAAACGGCGAAACGGTCCAGCTGCGCGGCGTCAATTGGTTCGGGTTCGAAACCCGGGATCATGTCGTCCATGGCCTGTGGGCACGCAACTGGCGCGATATGGTGACGCAGATCAAGGATCAGGGTTTCAACGCGATACGCCTGCCGGTTTGTCCCGACACGCTGCAGGGGCAAACCAATTTGAACATCAATTACGGATTGAACCCGGATCTTCAGGGCATGGATTCGCGGCAAGTCCTGGATACGCTGCTCAACCACCTCGACGCGGAAGGTGTTTTTATTCTGCTGGATCATCACCGCCCCGACTGCAATGCCATTTCGGAATTGTGGTACACATCAAGCTACAGCGAGGAGGCGTGGATCGACGATCTGGTCTGGATGGCCAACCGCTACAAAACACTGCCCCATCTCATCGGCATCGACCTGAAAAACGAACCGCACGGCCCTGCGACCTGGGGAACCGGCAATCCGGCGACCGACTGGAACAGCGCCGCCGAGCGCGCCGCCGCGGCGATATTGGCGGAAGCACCCGATCTGCTGATCTTCGTTGAAGGCATCGAAACCAACCCGGACTGTTCCGGATCGATCAACCACTGGTGGGGCGGCAATCTGGAGCCGATCGCCTGCTATCCGTTGAATATTCCGGCCGACAGGCTGGTGTTGAGTCCGCATGTATACGGGCCGGACGTCTACAATCAGCCCTATTTCAGCGATCCCGATTTTCCCGCCAATATGCCGGCCATCTGGGAACAGCATTTCGGCCAGTTCATCGACCAAGGCTATGCGGTCATCATCGGCGAGTTCGGGGGGCGATACGGGCATGGCGGCGACCCCAAGGACCGGGAACTGCAAGACGCTCTGGTGGATTATCTGGTCGGCAAAGGGGTCAGCAGCGGTTTCTACTGGTCATGGAATCCCAACAGCGGTGATACCGGCGGAATACTGCAGGACGACTGGAACAGTATCTGGCAGGATAAGGTGGATCTGCTCAACCGCTTGTGGGGCAGCACCGCAATACCGGCCGCTTGTGCCGACGGAATGGACAACGATGGCGATGGCTTCGTCGATTACCCGGAGGACCCCGGCTGTCAGTCGGCGTCCGATACGGATGAAACCGACCCAACGCCGGCCGCCTGTGCCGACAGCATCGATAATGACCAGGATGGACGGGTCGATTACCCGGACGATCCCGGCTGTGATTCAGCCGTCGACGATAACGAAACAGACCCGCCAACTGCCGGCGATGATCTCGTCGTGACGCTCACGACGGCTTCCGATTGGAATGCGGGTTATTGTGCGGATGTACGCATCGACAATCCCGGTACGGCACCGATCGACTGGCGGATCACACTTGAAATCGAAGGCACTGTTTCCAACCTGTGGAATGCAAACTATTCACAAGCAGGCTCGATGCTCACGGCTGAGGGCGTGGATTGGAACAACCTGGTTCAGCCCGGTCAGTCGGTCGCCTTCGGCTTCTGCGCTGAGCGCTCGGCCGCACCGCCGCCGGCGTTCTGCAGCGATGGTCTGGATAATGATGGGGACGGATTGACCGATTTTCCGGCCAACCCCGGCTGTCAGTCCGCCGATGATGAAAACGAGACGGACAACGATGTGCCACTGACAACCGACGTGACCATCACCAGCGAATGGGCAAGCGGCTACTGCGCCGACGTCGACGTCAGCAACAATTCGTCCGCCACGGTCGACTGGGCGGTCAGGTTCGACATCGAAGGCGTAGTCAATGATCTCTGGAACGCCCATTATTCCCAAGACGGCGTTACAGTCAGCGCCGAAGGCCTCTCGTGGAACGATCTCTTGCCGGCCAACAGCAGCATAAGCTTCGGATTTTGTGCGAACAGATGAAATTTCACAAGGATGGCAGTGAATTTGATGCGCTCTTTAGTTGACTAACATGCTGGGTTATGTATAGTTATGTACCTGTAATGCATATTTAATTCACATTGAGGGGTGTTGTCGTGCGATTAACCACTAAAGGCCGGTATGCTGTGACTGCAATACTGGATCTGGCGTTCCACAGTGAATGCGCCCCGGTTACACTAACCGATATAGCAAAAAGACAGTCCATATCACTGTCGTATCTGGAACAGCTGTTTGCGCGTCTGCGCCGGGCGGGTTTGGTAACGGGTGTCCGCGGCCCCGGCGGCGGCTATCAGTTGAGCCGAAAAACCAGCCAGATCAATATCGCCGAGATTATAGAGGCAGTGGACGAAGTGATCGATGCTACGAAATGCGGCGGGAAAGGCGACTGTCAGAATAACGAGCCATGTCTTACCCACGAACTGTGGATGGATTTGAGCAGACAGATCCGCGAATACCTGTCAGGGATCAGTCTCCAGGACCTGCTCGATCGGCATGAGACTCGCAATGTTGCGGAGCGACTGGATAGGCAAACGCTCCAGCCCGACAACCGCCCGATCGAGGAGCAGCTGGCCGGTTAGTCATTGAACAGACGTCGAGCATCTGATAAAAACCTCTAATCGCAGCGTGCGCCGTATCGGCTTGAGTGTCCGAAATGGCGCATATCAGGCTGTAAACCGTTGCTGCAACGAAGAGGAGCGGCCCAACAACGAGAACCGGTTAGTCCTCGATCTTTTCCGGTCACACCAAACCAGGCGCGTCACAAATCCTTCCTTCCCGACGGTGAGTCCATCCCATTTCATCCGATGATCTATCTGGATCACAATGCCACGACACCCTTGGACAAGCGGGTGCTGGAGGCGATGATGCCCTATTTGACCTCCTTCTACGGCAACCCGTCCAGCCTCTATCGGGCCGGGCGTATCGCCCGGGGAGCCGTCGAAACGGCGAGAGAGCAGGTCGCCGCCCTTGTCGGTACTCATCCCTCACAGCTGATTTTTACCAGCGGCGGCACGGAAGCCAACAACCTGGCACTGAAAGGTCTGGCCGCAACACTTCCCGTGGGCACTGTTGCGGTAGGCGCTACCGAACATCCATCCGTTCTGGAAACAGTGAAGGCATTGAAAAAATTCGGTTGGAGCGTCCGCACGATCGCCGTGGACCAAAACGGCCGAATCGACCGGGCCGCGCTCGATCGGATGGGAGCCGGCGACGTGCGGTTTGCCTCAATCATGTTGGCAAATAACGAAACGGGCGTCATTCAGGATGTGGCTAGCCTGGCAGGGATCTTACGTGCACACAATGTTCTTTATCATTGCGACGCCACCCAGGCTGCCGGGAAGATACCGGTCGATTTCTCATCGTGCGGTGCACATCTGATGTCGCTCTCCGGCCATAAGCTGTATGGTCCGAAAGGCGTCGGTGCATTGATCATCGACAGGTCGGTTGCTCTGGAAGCCATTCTCCATGGTGGAGGACAGGAAAAAACCCTGCGCGGCGGCACCGAGAACGTAGCGGCCCTCGTCGGCTTCGGGCGGGCGGCGGAAATCGCACTCGATGAATTGGAGCAGCGGCGTCGACATCTGCTCATGCTGAGAGAACGGCTCGAACACGGGCTGAACGCGATGCCTTCGGTGACGATTTTCGCGCAGCAGGCGGAGCGGCTGCCGAACACCGTGCAATTCGGCGTCAACGGGATGGACGGCGAGATGCTGCTGATGGAATTCGATCGCCGTGGAATTGCAATCTCTAGCGGGTCGGCCTGCGCCAGCGGCGGCCGCGAGCCGAGTCATGTATTGCAGGCGATGGGAATCGAACCCTCACTGGCGCGCAGCGCGATACGCGTCAGCTTGGGTGTATCCAACAGCGAACAGGACATCGCTCGATTCCTTGCCGTACTCCAGGAGTTGGTGCCCGAGCGGGAAGCGGCGCACGCCCTGGGCATCGGATGATCGTGTGAACCCTGGTATGAGGGGACGGTCTTATACTCGATGCTGTTAGCTTAAGCCCTCTCCAACGGGAGAGGGTGGGTGAGAAGGAACTCAGCCTTTTCGATCCCCTCATCCCAACCTTCTCCCGGCGGAAGAAGGAGCACTCCACCTCACTTCAACAGCATTGGGGCTTAAACTCCATCGGGATCAACTGAACGGCTCGTTCCCGGATGAACCCGGTTTTGTTATATTATCAAATTCAATGAAGAGGATACATCATGTCCGTTGTATTGACTGAACAGGCGGCCGACCAGATCAAAAAGCAGCTGCAGAAGCGCGGCAAAGGAGTCGGCCTGCGATTGGGCGTCAAGAAAGCCGGCTGCTCCGGTTTCGCTTACGTCATCGACTATGCCGACCAGATCGCCGAGAATGACGCTGTATTCGAACAGCATGGCGTCAAGATAATCGTCGACGCCGAACAGCTCGACTATCTGAACGGCATCGAACTGGATTATGCGAAGGAGGGAATCAACGAAGCGTTCCGCTTCAACAATCCAAATATCAAAGGCACTTGCGGCTGCGGGGAAAGTTTTACGGTGTGACACTCGAGAACCCCTCCAACAAAGCCCTTTGTCAGCGGTACCCTTGTCTTTTTCTAGCGCTGGACCGAATATTCCGCACTGAGGCGGTACTCTCCGCCTGCAGGCACTTCCACCGTTTCGGGCCCGGCGTTGGCCGCTTCGATGCAGATCATCTTTTTATAGTCATCGTGAGCCAAGTCACTCATTGCTGCCGCTTTTTCCGCCCAGGGGTTCCACACCACTGCAGTGCTGGAGCCGGCTAAGCCGATGCAGATCTTACGCCCAAACGAGGCATCGTCGACCACCAGTTCACCCGCCACTCCGGTGTAGATGCGGTCGATTTCGCCATTCACCGCAACAGCGCCGGCCTGGGTTTTTTCGGTAAAATCATCGATCTTGTCCACATAGTCCACGCGATCCAGGCCCAACACGCGCACCCGGCTGACATCACCGACACGAAAATAGGCGTGCAGCGCCTGACTGATGGTCAGGCTCTTCTCTCCTCGGTTTCGCGTCACCAGTTCGAGTCTGAGGCTGCTCCCGACCGTGATCACGATCCGGAGTCGAAAGAGATGCGGCCAGATTGTGCGGGTTTCGTCGGTGTCGACCAATTCCAATACGACTTTCGTAGCGCCGCCAGGCAGTGCTTCGGTCGCGGTCACAGACCACTGCCAGTTGCGTGCGAACCCGTGCTGCGGCCGCCCCTGCCCTTCAGGATCATCGCCGAACCAGGGCCAGCACACTGGAATGCCGCCTCGAATCGCCTTGCCGACTTCGTAGCGGGCCCTGGTGCTGAGAAACAGCAGATCCTCGTCCTCGGTGACCGACCGATAGGATAGTACCTGCCCGCCATAGGTCGATATGATTGCCCGTGCTTTGGCGTTGCGGATCTCGATATTTCGAAAGCCATGCTCGGTCTCGACGAACCGAAGTTCGTCTCCAATTTCGTACTCGTTGACGGACTGTTCGACACTCATCCTACCCTCCTCATTCCGCTGATTGAACGAACTGACGGGCTCCGACTCAAAAAGCCGCGGCCTCGTTGTTATTCAGATCTCCTCACCCTAACCCTGTCGGGTAGCCGGGTGACGTTACCGCCACCCAGCCCCCTAAGAACCGGGCGGGCGAATTTCCCCGCACACGGCTCAAGCCTTGGTAAGGCGCCGTGAAGCACCCGGTGATTAAG
>Ga0209633_10002583_pt1 | contig 17330 bp, 12 predicted proteins | sample Cruoilmetagenom1_FD_187290 | JGI IMG/M metagenome (GOLD analysis project Ga0209633, IMG submission 187290) | Oil polluted marine microbial communities from Coal Oil Point, Santa Barbara, California, USA - Sample 1 (SPAdes) (version 2) | ecosystem: Environmental > Aquatic > Marine > Oil seeps ... | reverse complement strand
AGGACAAGGGGATAAGAGATATTAAAACACTTAAAGAGCTTGCATCACGTATTGCAGGACAATATGTCTACTATGACAAAGAACCAAAAAATGGGAAAATAAATTTCTATAGTAAAATAAACGGCCTATTAAAAATTGATCCGTCAAAACTTTATAGGATAAATCTGGAAGGAGTGGTCATATTATATTCAAAACAAAATGATTTCCCTGTTCATTCTGATAATAGGATTTGCACACTAAAAATGATCTCTGAAAATTCTACACACACCAACATTGAAAAAACAAGTAAGTTACTGGAAAAACCCCTTTTGTGGATCAAAAAATACACAAATAAAAGAGTATCATTGGTTACTGTAGAAAATGATGTTTTTACAGGGATAAAGGATAATCTTTTTTTTGCGAAAATTAATGACAAAGTTAAACCATTTGGGTCACTCATAACTTTTGCCGAAATAGTACCGGAAGATATAACTTGTATTTCTAAAGCAATAGAGAGAGGAAGCCAGAGCAGTGACGTAGTAATAATAACGGGATCATTGTTGGACAAGTCAAATGAAATTGTTTACCAGGCTATGAAGGAATCTGGATTCGAACCAACTTCCAGAAGTTTACCTATGGAACCTGGCAGCAATTTTATGATAGGTAATAATACACATAAAATTATTTGTGCCATTCCCCCTTCTATTTTAAAGTATAAGGCTACAGCTCTGGATGTTTTTTTACCAAAAATCTTTGCGGGAGAAACAGTACCAATAGAAGAAATAGCGAAATATGGATATGGCGGACTCTGTCATTATTGTAATATATGTGTTTCCCCTATATGTACTTTTGACAAATGTCTATAGTCAATTTCACTGCCCTAAAAAAATTTAGAGATATCGAAATAGATATTTCCTTCAGCTCTGAAAAAAACAGGTTGGTTATTTTCGGTCCATCAGGAAGTGGAAAAACAACTGTTTTAAACATTCTGGCTGGTTTTTTAAAACCTTCAGATGGTGTTGTGACTATAAACGGCGAAATATTATTTAACAAATCGAAAAAAATAAATATGCCTATTAATAAACGAAATATCGGTTATCTGCCTCAGGAATACACACTTTTCCCAAACATGAATATAAAACAGAATATTTTATATGGGGTTAAATTCAAGAATAGAGTTCTTGATAAATTAGAAGTTGAAAGATTAGTTCGCAGGTTGAAAATATCTTCAAAACTGGATGATTTTCCTGCTAATTTATCAGGAGGTCAAAAACAAAGGGTTGCTCTTGCAAGAATACTGCTTATAAATCCTTCACTCATATTGCTGGATGAACCTTTTAGTGCTTTAGATGCACCAATAAGAGAGGACTTACGCTCACTCATTTTAGATATAAGTGAAGATGTAAAAATTCCTATTATTTTTGTTACACATGATATTGAGGAAGCCTATATCTTTGCTAACGATATAGTGGTTATATATAAGGGGAAAGTATTGGAATGCAACGATAGAGACAAAGTTTTTATGCATCCTGATTATGTAGAAACAGCACAGCTGCTTAACATTAAAAACATATGGGAAATTAAAAAGATAGATAAAAAAATTATATATACAAAAAACGGATACAGATTTTATTATCCAGGAAATATTGTCAATGATGTAAAATATGTGTGCATAAAACCTGAACATATCATTATTATGAGGGAAGACATGCCACTTAACATAAAATATAAAGAAAATCTATTTCACGGTAGGGTTGCTAATATATTTTATAGGGGCCATTATGCAGAAATAACTATTTTAGACTCAAATGAAGAAGATATTTTCATAAGTATACCAAAGCATATATCAGATAAATTGAGTATGCGAAAAGAAAAAAAGATAAGATTCTCTTTTGACAACAAACATATAATTTTATCTAAAAGTATTCATGAATAAAGGGGGCTATATTATGAAATTACACACAATAACTTTCATATTACTGATATCAACTATTTCTCACGCCTACAATATTTATTGGTATATAGGAGCAGCAATGACAAAACCCGCCAAGAAAATAGTTAATAAGTTCAACAATGAACATACAGAGGACTTTTTATACCTGGTTACAGGGGGTTCAGGGCAAAATTTAAGCAAAATCTATTCATCAAAAACTGGAGATATATATACACCTGCCTCTGAATTTTTTCTCCAAAAAGCTAACAAACTAAATATTATAGATAATTACAAAGTAATGCTCATTAATACTCCGGTTTTTGGCTTGTCTAAAAGTGGCAAAACTAAAGTTCAATCTTTTGAAGATTTGTGCAAAAAAGATCTAAAAATCGCACTGGGTAATCCAAAAACTATGTCACTTGGTGAAACGTTTCTAAAAATGGGAGAAGTCATCCCCGTTGGAATATATATAAAAATTAAGGAAAATAAAAGTGTTGAAGCACTAAATATAACACAGATAATTGGCTACCTCAAAGAAGATATAGTAGACGCCGGGCTCATTTTCAATTCTGTAGCAAAAGTCAACAATATCGATTATATTAAAATACCTGAAGAATGGAATTTCCCCGTCAAAGTTTACACTGCAAGACTTATATACACAGAAAATAAAATTGTAACAAACAAAGCTATCAACTACATATATAATCATCTACAAATATTTGAAAATAATGGATTTCAAGTTCTTAAATGAAGTTAAAATATATATTTTTTATTATTATAATTATATTATCCTTCTTCATTATATCTCTTATTTTCCTTGGTGTTTTAAACACCAGCAAAGAAAGCTTTACAAATCTTATTGTGGACACCTATTTTCTGAAAACCATTTTTTTCACAGCACAAACCTCATTAATTGCTACTTTTTTGGCTTTTTTAACAGGAGTACCTTCAGGATATTATCTTGCAAGAGATAATCGCTTCATTGCAAAGATTTTAGATATTATATTAGATCTACCTGTGGTTATACCTCCATTGGTTGTAGGTGTTCTACTTATAAATCTATTTAACCTGCCTGCTGTTAAAAAATTTTATACTTTCATTTTTACACCATCAGGCGCTATTATAGCTCAATATATAATTGCTGTCCCATTAACAATAAAAACTTCTAAAAGTGCTTTTGAAATTGTTTCCCCAGTTTATGAAAAAATAGCTATGACATTGGGAGCCAACACATTTAGAGCTTTTTATGATACAACATTCAGAATTGCAATGCCCGGTATTTTATCAGGAACAGTGCTTACACTACTGAGATGTGCTGGTGAATTTGGAGCCACACTGATGGTAGGAGGCGGCATCCCCGGTAAAACAGAGAATATTCCTGTTAATATATATATAAATATGAGTGCTGGGGATTTTGATAAAGCAATGGCTACGAGTATTCTTTTTATCTTTTTTATTTTTTTTGCTCTTTTCTGTGTTAAAATCTTGATAATTAAAAATAGGGTTAAGGACGGTTGATAAATGCTATCATTTTATGATGCAAAAAAAACAATTCTAGGTATTATAGAAAAACCAGGACATGAAACAATCAATGTTAGAAAATCAATGGGAAGGATACTTGCCCAAGATATAAAAACTACTTTTGATTTCCCAGATACTAAAAGAAGTGCTGTTGATGGTTTTGCAATCATCGCTGGGGAAAAAATCGCATACAACATAATAGACAAAACAATACAGCCCGGCTTAATTCATGATATCATTTTAAATAAAGAGAATGCTGTTGAGGTTACAACTGGCAGCGCTCCGCCCTTCAACGCTGATGCTGTAGTTAGGATAGAAGATTGTACTGTAAACGGTAATCTACTAACAATTAACAAAAATATTTCCAAAGGGGAAAATATTAACAACACCTCAGAGGAAGCCGAGAAAGGAAAAATTATCCTAACCAAAGGGAAAAAAATTAAGAATTCAATTTACCCCGTTTTATTTTGCGCAGGGGTTAAAGATATTATTGTTTATAAAAGACCAAAAGTCGGTTTTTTCGTTACAGGAAGTGAAATTCTTGAGGTAGAGGATAGTTATAAAAAAGCAAAAACTTTTAACACAAATAGATATATTTTGGAGTCTTTTCTAGGAGAACTAGGTATCGATCATGAGTTTTACTCAAACGTTTCTGATACAGAAGAGCTCATAAGCTCTACTATCAGGAAGATGTCATCGCAATATGATATAATAGTAAGTTCAGGTGGCATATCTATGGGAAAATACGACTTTGTTAAGAAGATTTTTATGGAACAGGGTTTTCAGATTATAGTTAATAAAACGGCCATTAAACCCGGGAGTCCACTGATAATTGCTAAAAAAGATAATAAATTATTTTTTGGAATGCCTGGCTATCCTTCAGCATTCCTAACAAACACACTATTGTACCTTGTCCCTGCAGTAAAAAAAGCTTACGGATATTTAAATTACGATCATAATTTTATAAATATCAAGATAGGAAGTAGAATGATTTCCAGAAAAAATAGGCTTGATTTTAATAGAGCAAATATAAAAACAATAAATGGAGAACTAACTGCATTTAATCCTGGATCTCAAAGAACTTCGCATTTTTTAAATTTTGCACAAGTTAATGGCCTCGTTCAGATCGATGAAAATACTGAACAGTTAAATGAAGGCGATGTTACCAAAGGTCTACTGTTTGACATGGAGCTTATATAAAGATGTGTATTCAATCATATGCAACCAGATAAACACAATGATTATTGAGCAAAGGTTTATATAAATTATACTTCATATAAACCTTTATAAAAATGTTCTTGAATTATTAAAAATTTGCACTATACTGAGTGCCTTAAAAAACAGTAACAAAGGAGACAAGTAGATGATAAGCAAAAAAATGAGCAATGAATTGAATAAACAGTTAAACAAGGAATACTATTCTGCATATATCTATCTGGCAATGGCAGCTTACACAGAGTCTTTAGGTTTTAAAGGTTTTGCGCACTGGTTTCATGTTCAGTTCAATGAAGAGCTTGACCATGCCAAAAAATTTTACAAATATATCGTAGACCAGAATGAAAAAGTTATACTAGAAAAAATAGATAAACCTGAAGGTGAATTTGAATCTCTAAAGGATGTATTTAAGAAAACTTATGCCCATGAACAATATATAACCAAATGTATAAACCAACTAATGGATCTCTCTCTTGAAGAAAATGACCACGCTACCCGCATCTTTCTTCAATGGTTTGTTACTGAACAACTGGAAGAAGAGAATATGGCAAAAGACGTTGTGGATAAATTAAAATTGGGTGGAGATAAAGGACAAGGACTTCTCATGCTAGACAGCATCTTAGGCGGAAGAGAGTAAGAAAAAAGAGCAGGGATGATCTATGGTTATGCGTAATTTAATATTTTTTCTAGATGTTCCTAGCAAGGAAATTTATTTTTATGCGGATATATATGGCTGTGGCGCCTGAACTCGATTTTAAAATATGTAAATTGAGGCCGCAGGTGGTAAAACCACATGCGGCTTTTTTAAATTATGATATCAGGAGAAAAACATGATAGTTGTTATGAAAGTTGGTTCAACAGAAAAAGATCTAGAAAATGTATGTAATAAAGCTGTTTCTCTTGGTTTTACACCACATATCATATATGGCTCAGAGAGAAATGTAATAGGATTAATAGGCTCAGGGCCTAGAATGAATGGTCTGGGTTTGATTGGTGAATTAGCCTATGTAGATAAAATCGTTCCTATATCTAAACCTTACAAATTAAGTAGTAAAGAGATCAAGGATACTAAATCTATCATCGATGTTTCCGGGATAAAATTTGGGGGTAAACAGATCCAGGTTATTGCCGGACCCTGTTCTGTTGAAAGTGAAAAACAGATAATCGAAACTGCTAAAAGTGTAAAAAAATCTGGAGCATCAATGCTAAGAGGTGGAGCTTTTAAACCAAGATCATCACCCTACTCTTTTCAAGGTCTTGGCGAAGAAGGGCTTAAATATTTGGCTAAAGCAAGAGAATGCACCGGACTTCCTATAGTAACTGAGGTTATGAATCCAAGAGACGTAGATTTAATATATAAATATACAGATATGTTTCAAGTAGGTGCTAGAAATATCCAAAATTTTGCTTTGCTCACTCTACTTGGTAAAACCGATAAACCTGTGCTTTTAAAAAGAGGGTTGTCAACAACGATTGAAGAGTTATTGCTATCATCCGAATACATTTTATCTGAGGGGAATAAAGATGTCATCCTGTGTGAAAGGGGTATAAGAACTTTTGAAACCGCTACTAGAAATACATTGGATATCAGTTGTATACCAGTTATAAAAGATAAATCTCACCTACCCATTATTATTGACCCAAGCCATGCATCAGGTCATTCACAATATATTTCTGCACTCTCAAAAGCTGCCATAGCAGCAGGAGCAGACGGGTTGATAATTGAGGTACATAAAGATCCTGAAAATGCACTTAGCGACGGAGCCCAATCATTAAAACATGAAACATTTGAAAAATTGATGATAGAGTTACATAGTATAGCAAATGCTGTCCATAGAAGTTTATAAATTAGTATAGTTTGGAGATAATATGTCAACCAGAGTAAGATTTGCCCCCAGTCCTACTGGACACCTGCATATGGGGAATGTTAGAACGGCACTGTTTAACTATCTGTTCGCCAGAAACATGAGGGGGACACTTATATTGAGGATTGAAGATACAGACTTTGAACGATCCACTAAAGAAAGTGAAAATCTCATTTATGAAGATCTCAAATGGATAGGGATAAAATGGGATGAAGGCCCATATATTGATGATAAAAGTGGTAAAATTTGCATAAATGGAAATTTTGGGCCCTATAGACAAACAGAGAGATTGCATATTCACAAAAAGTATGTTGAACAATTACTTTCAAAAGGGAAGGCCTACAAGTGTTTCTGTACTAAAAAGAGGCTTGAGGATATGAAAAAAAAAGCCATCAGTAATGGGAGGCCGCCCAGGTATGATCGAACATGTCTAAATCTATCAGACAATGAGATTAAAGCTAGAGAAGATGAGGGTATAAAACCCTCCATACGATATAAAGTAGATAAAGACACGGTAAAAATAGATGATCTTATAAAGGGCAGTATAACATTCAATACGAACTCATTCGGTGATTTTATAATTGTGAGACCTGATGGGAAACCTGTTTATAATTTTGTTGTAGTGATAGATGACGCACTGATGAAGATAACACATGTTATAAGAGGGGATGATCATTTAAGCAATACGCCAAAACAGGTTCTTATTTACGAGTCTTTAGGATTTAATATCCCTCTGTTTGCTCATATTCCTATGATACTGGGGCCAGATCATACCAAACTTAGCAAAAGACACGGAGATATGAGTCTTGACACATTTAAAAAAACAGGATATCTGCCCGAAGCACTGCTCAACTACTTATCATTATTAGGTTGGTCAGATGAAAAAGAAAGAGAGATTTTGACTAAAGAGGAACTTATAGCATCTTTTTCACTAGATAGAGTTTCAAAAAGCGCAGCAATTTTTGATGTAGATAAAACAAAGTGGTTCAATGGTTTATACATAAGAAAACTTGAAACAGATGTATTAACTCAACTGTGTATACCCTATTTAATGAGTACAGGCCTTATTGACAACAATTATATAGAATCTAGTTATACAAAATTGAAAGAGATGATAGCATCGATAGCAGATAATCTTCAATTGCTTTCCCATATTTCAGAATATATTAAGGTATATTTTGAATTTGATGATAGTGATCTTGACGAGGAAGCCCATAAGATGCTGCAACTTGGCACGTCAAAACATGTGCTTTCATATTTTTTGGAAGAGCTAGAGGGAAAAGAAGAGATCAGCATAGATGAGTATAAGAAAATGGTCCAACATGTAAAAGAGAGGTCCCATGTAAAGGGAAAAGCTCTGTATATGGTAATAAGGATCGGAGTTACTGGCAAAATGACAGGTCCAGAGCTGGAAAAATTAGTAACCATTATACCTGTCCCTGAGCTTAAAAGAAGGGTCAGTATTATAATAAAAAACATATTAGAGGATTAATCATTGTTAAAAGTTGCCCTAGTGGGCCGTCCAAACGTGGGCAAATCAACATTATTTAACCGATTATCAGAAAAACGAATATCTATTGTAGATGATAGTCCAGGCGTTACCATCGACAGAATAGAAACGGTTATAGATTGGGCTGGGAATCAATTTACCCTTGTTGATATGTGTGGATTTGAATTAAGTGAAGATATCATTAAAGAAAAATCAATTGAACAATTTTATAAATCAATGGAAGATGCTGACCTCTTTTTATTGATAGTTGATGGATTAACAGGACTGCACCCTCTTGATGAAATAATAGCTAAAATATTAATAAAAAAAGGATTGAACACTATAGTAGTTATAAATAAAATTGATAATAGTGAAAGAGAAACTGTAGTATCTGAATTCTATAAGATGGGATTTGAAGAATTAGTCCCCATAAGCGCTAATCATGGTAAAAATATAAACACGCTGCTTGATTGTATTACTGCCTTTGATAGCAAATATCTTGAAGATAATTCTATCAAACAACAGTCGCAGGACGATACAATAAAAATTGTTGTAATGGGAAAACCTAATGTGGGTAAATCGAGCCTTATAAACAAATGGCTAGGGGAGGAGAGGATAGTAGTAACAGAAATACCAGGTACTACCAGAGACTCTATTGATGTATCTTTTGAATATAAAAATAGTAAGTTTATACTTGTTGATACCGCAGGCATCCGCAAACGATCAGTTATGTTTAAAGATAGAATAGATAGATTTAGTTATTATAGAAGTTATGATTCCATGAAAAAAGCTGATATTGCACTTGTGTTGATAGATGCTCAAGCCGGCCTCACCGACCGTGATATAAAACTTATAGCTGATGTTTTTCATTATAACCGGCCTGTTGTTTTAGCTATTAACAAATGTGATATTTCTAAAAATGTTGATAAGCTTAAAAAAGATTTAGGAAAACAAATTTTGGAACGATTATATTTTTTACATGGACCTAAAGTAGTCTTTATATCTGCGTTAGAAGGTAAAAATATATATAAGATTTTTAAGATGGTAAAAGACACTTACAAAGAATATTCGAAAAGAATAACTACAGCAGAATTAAATAATTTGCTACAGGAAGCTCAGAAAAAACATCAGGCCCCATTAATAAGAAACAGAAAAATTAAGTTTTATTATATCACGCAAGTATCAGCAAAACCACCAGAATTTATTATTTTTGTGAATTTCCCTGAAGCTGTCCATCAGTCATATTTGCGATATCTGGAAAATATGATAAGAGAAAAATACGGTTTTAAAGGAATACCCATAAAATTATACCTAAAGAAAAGGGTGTAAGCACTAAATTGAACTGCTTAAAATATATTGTTATATATTTTAAAATTTTAGGAGATAGATATGAGGTTTGATATAGCAAAAAGCGGTAATGGGCTAACATATGAGATAAGAAACATTGTAAATATAGCGTCAGAACTTATGAAAAATGATATAGAAATAACCTGGGAAAATATAGGAGATCCTATTTTTAAAGGTGAAAAAGTAAATACCTGGGTTAAGGAAATACTTAAGGAATTGTTAGATGACGACTCTTCATTTGCATATTCACCGACTAAAGGTGTAGACAAAACCAGAGAATTTTTGGCTGAACAGGTAAACAACAGGGGAAAGGTTCAAATAAATAAAGAAGATATTATCTTTTTTAACGGGTTGGGAGATGCAATAGCAAGATCTTATAGTTCCATAAGGGTTGATGCTCGGATAATTATGCCCGAGCCCACATATTCTACACATTTTTTGGCAGAAGTATTACATGCTTCTTTTCCTCCAAACACTTATAGAATGAATCCATACAATAACTGGCAGCCAGATATTAATGAACTTGAAAGAAAGGTAAGAAGCCATAGAGCTATAGTTGGTATACTAGTTATAAATCCTGATAATCCCACAGGATTTGTTTATACAGCTGATATATTAAAAAATATTGTAAGAATAGCAAAAGAATATGACCTGTTTTTAATATTTGACGAGATATATAACAATATAGTGTTTAATGGTGTAAAAACTGTACCATTATCTGACATTATAGAGGACGTGCCAGGATTAAGTATGAAGGGGATTTCTAAGGAGCTCCCATGGCCAGGTGCTAGATGCGGATGGATAGAAACATATAATCTTGAAAAAGATGAAACTTTTAAAAATTATGTAAAAGCAATATTAAACCAGAAAATGTCTGAAGTGTGTTCCACAACTTTTCCTCAGATGGCTATCCCTAAACTACTGTCACACCCTGAATACAAGGATTCCCTCCAAACCAGAATTAAACATTATGAAAAACTTTCCAATATTGCTTATAATTTGCTAAACGATATACCTTATACAGTTGTAAACAGGACCAATGGCTCTTTTTATATGACTGTTGTTTTTAACAAAGCTGTTCTCAATAATTTTCAGTTTTTACATATTGCTCAAAAACAGGTAAAAGATTACATTGAAAAAATTACATCTGAAAACATTGAAAATGATAAACGTTTTGTCTATTACCTTTTAGCTTCTACAGGCATATGCGTTGTTCCTCTAACTTCATTTTACACCTCTCTACCAGGATTCAGGATAACACTATTAGAAAAAAACATAGAAAAGTTTGAAAATAATATTAAAACTATTGCAAATAAAATTGTGGAGTATATAGAATCATCTAAATAACAGCTGTCTATATTTATAAATTTCTTATATTCTAATTGTACTACAAGAGATTCCTCCATTGTATAATAACACAAGGCTGCAAAAAATATGATTTTAGAAAACATGAACATCGCATGAACAGAATAACAAAAAATGATGCAGAGTATCTTTTCAAAAACAGCGATTTATTGGAACTAGGGGAAATTGCAAATACTATCAGGCAGAAAAAACATGGTAATAATATAGTTACGTTTGTTGTCGACAGAAATATTAACTATACAAATATATGCTCTTGCAAGTGTAAATTTTGCGCCTTCTATAGATCTCCGGAAGATACTGATGCCTACATCATAGATTTTGACATGCTGAGTAATAAAATTCGTGAAGTAATATCGTTGGGAGGAACACAGATACTGCTTCAGGGAGGATTACATCCTAAACTTGATGTAGAATATTTTGAGGATATGCTGCGATATATTAAAGCAAACTTTGAGATATGGATACACGGCTTTTCTCCCCCCGAGATCGACCATATAGCCCAGTTGAGCAATTTAACTGTAAAAGAAACACTTCTCAGATTAATTGAAGCTGGTCTGGATTCAATCCCAGGAGGTGGAGCTGAACTGCTAGTGAATAGTGAAAGGATGCAGGTTAGTCCAAACAAAATCAATTCAGAAAAATGGATTTCTATAATGAAACAAGCTCATGAAATTGGTCTTAAAACAACAGCAACTATGATGTTCAAAAAATGGGATACACCTGAAAATATAATTGAACATTTATCAAAAATAAGAGAACTACAGGACATAACAAAAGGTTTTACAGCTTTTATCCCATGGCCTTATCAACCAAGTAACACTCAATTGGGGGGCGACGAAGTAACCGCTGTAGAATATTTAAAAGTACTGGCATTGTCACGGATTTTTCTTGATAATATAAACAATATACAGGTTTCCTGGGTTACACAGGGACCTAAGATAGGCCAGGCAGGGCTCTTTTTTGGAGGGAATGATTTTGGAAGCTTAATGATAGAAGAAAATGTTGTGGCTGCTTGCGGAGCCATCTACAGCATTTCAAAAGAAGAAATTATAAATAACATAAGGATAGCAGGTTATGTGGCGGCACAAAGAAATATGGAATATGAGATAATCAGGATTTTCGATTAAGAATATGATAGATTGCAATTATATAAAATAGATCTAAATTATTAACTTAGATATGGATTGAAAATATATAAATATTTAGTTATTATCTGAATTTATGATAAATAATATAATAGTGAAAGGTGCCCGTACACATAACCTGAAAAATATTTCGATATCCATACCTAAAAATAAACTTGTAGTTATAACAGGCGTCAGCGGCTCAGGAAAATCTACACTTGCATTTGATACATTGTATGCTGAAGGGCAAAGAAGGTATGTTGAATCCCTATCCTCATACGCAAGGCAATTCCTCGAATTGATGGAAAAACCAGATGTGGACTCTATTGATTATCTGTCGCCAGCCATAAGTATTGAACAAAAATCAATCAGTAAAAACCCTCGCTCAACAGTAGGCACCATAACTGAGATATACGATTATATGAGACTCCTGTTTGCCAGGGTTGGTGATGTATATTGTCCTAAATGCCACAGAAAAATTGAAAGTTTCTCTATCCAAAAAATCGTTGATTCAATCAAAGAATTTCCTGAAAATGAAAAGATTGAAATCCTCTCCCCAGTCATAAGAGGGAAAAAGGGAGAACACAAAATTTTGATAGAAAAACTTTTAAAGGAGGGATATGTAAGGGCATATATAGACAAAGAGATAATCCGGCTTGAAGATGACATCCAGATTGATAAAAAGAAGAAACATTCCATATCTGTTATTATCGACAGATTAGTTTTAAAAGATGGAATTGATAGAAGATTAACCGATTCAATAGAGGTGGCTACAAAGCTTTCAGAGGGACTTATAGAATGTAAAATAAATAAGGAAACCCACCTATTTAGTGAAAATTTTGCCTGCACTCATTGCAACATAAGTTTTTCAGAAGTGGAACCCCGCATATTCTCTTTTAACAATCCATATGGGGCCTGCCCTGAGTGTAATGGTCTTGGTGAAAAACTAGTATTTGACTACGAATCAATTGTTCCAGATCCTGAAAAAAGTATAAGAGAAGGAGCGATAAAACCATGGGAGAAATTTAACAACTATTACTTTTATTCAACATTGATATCTCTTTCCGACAAATACAATATAGATCTTCATAAACCTTTTAAAAAACTTACAGAAAAAGAAAAAGATATCATATTTAATGGTATAGAAGAACCATTAAGACTTTTCACCTTTAAAGAGGATAAAAAAATCTTTTATGAAAAAAAATTTCAAGGAGTTGTCGGTTACTTGAAAGATAAATTTTATTCCTCGAATAAAAACGATACTGAATTTGCCAAATCTTTCATGTCTCACTTACCCTGTCCTCGATGTGAGGGTAATAGATTAAAAAATGAGAGCTTGGCGGTTAGCATAAATAAAAAAAATATTTCGGAAACTGCCAGATTAAATGCAAATGAAGCCCTCTCTTTTTTTAATAATCTTCATTTCAGAGGATTCAAAGAAGAAGTGGCAGAAAAAATAATAAAAGAAATCATAAAAAGATTAACCTTTTTAAAAGATGTGGGACTAGATTATATCTCACTGGACAGGAAAGCCTCAACATTAAGCGGGGGAGAAGCACAGAGAATAAGACTTGCATCTATGATAGGCTCAGGGCTCACAGGGGTATTGTATGTTCTTGATGAGCCAAGTATAGGTCTTCATCAAAAAGATAATAATATGCTCATAGAAACATTAAAAAAACTAAGAGATATAGGCAACTCAGTTGTGGTTGTTGAACATGACGAGGATACTATATTACAGTCTGATTTTATCATTGATATGGGTCCAGGAGCTGGCAGAAAAGGGGGGAATGTTGTTTATGCAGGTATCCCCGAAAAAATTATGCAGCATAAGGGTTCGATAACAGGAGATTATCTTTCAGGTATCAGGCGCATACGTTATCCTCAGACACGAAAAAAACCTGATAAAAAATATATAGAAATAAAAGGTGCAAGGGAGCATAATCTTAAAAATATCAATGTCGCTTTCCCATTAGCGATGATGGTTTGCGTTACAGGCGTAAGTGGCTCTGGCAAATCCACTCTTGTTATGGATATACTATATAACAGTCTGAAAAAAAAGATATATGGGTCAAATAGAAAAGCTGGTGAACATGATGCTATAGTAGGATATAAACATATTGATAAGGTTATTGATGTAGACCAGTCTCCTATCGGGAGAACACCAAGATCCAACCCTGCAACATATACAGGCATTTTCACAGATATAAGAGACCTGTTTTCTAGAACTCAGGAGGCTAAGATCAGAGGGTACAAGCCTGGAAGATTCAGCTTTAATCTAAAAGGTGGAAGGTGTGAAAACTGCCAAGGAGAAGGCTACCTAAAAATAGAGATGCATTTCCTGCCCGATATGTACGTAAAATGTGATGTCTGCAAGGGAGGACGTTACAACAGGGATACACTCGATATAACGTATAAGGGTGTTAATATTGCAAAGATTCTTTCCATGACAGTCAACCAGTCTGCAGAATTTTTCGGAAATATACCAAAAATAGTTTCAAAACTTGACATATTAAAAGATGTGGGTTTAGGATACATAGGGCTGGGACAAGCTGCAACAACACTTTCAGGAGGAGAAGCGCAGAGGATAAAACTTGCTAAAGAGCTTATGAAAAAAGATACAGGTAAAACACTGTATATATTCGACGAACCCACAACAGGCTTGCATTTTGACGATATTGATAAATTAATTAAGATATTTATGAAAATAGTCAATGCTAATAATAGTATAATAATAATTGAACATAATATGGACATTATCAAATGCGCAGACCACATAATTGATTTAGGACCAGGCGGTGGTATTAAAGGAGGAGAAATTATTTTTGAAGGAAGTCCTGAAGAATGCATCAAAAATCCAAAATCCGACACGGGACATTACTTAAAACATAAACTATTAAATGAAAAAACGGCATAATTTACATTTAAGTTCAATAATTTGCTTTCTGCTAATAATACTTCCTGTTATGGCAAAAGGTGATATTTTAAAAGATAAATATGATGCCACAAAAAAAGATTTTACCTACATTCAGAAATCAAAAAATGTATCAAGAAAATCCTACAAACTGGTAGCTGAAAAATTTTATGATATTTACAAAGATAATCCAGGTTCTTATCTAGCAGATGATTCTCTTTATTTAACAGCAAAGACATACCATAAGTCTTATCTTAGATTTAAAGATAAAAATGATCTAAGGAGTGCCCTAAAATATTACCGCCTTGTTGCAGTTAACTATAATTCATATCTGTCAGCTGATGCATATATAAAATCAGCAGATATATATATATTGCTAAAAGACTACGCTTCAGCCAAATTTATGCTTCAGAGACTAATAAACCGTTTTCCCGACAAAAAAGAATCAAAACTTGCTAAAACAAAAATCAAAGGTATTGATAAAAAAAACCCTACATTCAGGAAAATAGAGGTAAAACCTGCAACAAGACAAGCTCACAAAGAAGAAGCTAAAAACAATAATATAAATGGAAAAGGTGTACGGATAAATGATATAAGGTATTTCAGCAGTAATGATTATACCAGAATAGTTATAGATCTGAATAAAAAAGCTAAATATAATGAACATTGGCTAAAAGCTAATCCAGAATTTAAAAAACCGCCAAGGCTGTTTATTGATATTATGGATTCAAACATATCAGATAAAATCCCTAAAGAGATACCTATAAAAGATGGTTTGGTAAAAACGATACGGTGGGGTAATTTTAACAAAAACATCACCAGGATAGTTTTAGACAGCGATAATTTTAAAGATTTTTCTGTATTCAGTATGGCTAATCCCAACCGCATAGTAATAGACGTTAGAGGTCAGTCCGGAATCACTGCTTCCAATGGAACCTTACCCCTGAAAAAAGATAATGTAAACACAGGAACATTGGCTTCTGTCTTTGGCCTGAAAGTGAAGAAAATAGTAATAGATGCGGGACATGGTGGAAAAGATCCCGGGGCAACCTATTATAGTCTGTATGAAAAAGATATAGTGTTAGATATAGCGCTTGAACTAAAAAAATTGTTTAGAAAACATAAGGAACTCGAAGTGTTTTTGACAAGAGATAGAGATATCTTCATACCACTTGAGGAAAGGACTGCGATCGCTAATAGAAAACGCGCGGATATTTTTGTGTCTGTCCATATTAACGCCAGCAAAAACAAAAAAATTACAGGAACTGCGACCTATGTACTAAACGTCACAAAAGATAAAGCTGCTATGGAAGTAGCTGCCTTTGAAAATCAGGTGTCGGAAAAATCTTTGTCAGACCTGCAGGGTATTTTAAAAGATATTATGCTTAATTCAAAGCTTGAGGAATCATTGATTTTGGCAAAAAATGTTCAGGATATTTTAGTCCCAACCTTAAAAACAAGAAATCTAGGAGTAAAACAGGCCCCTTTCTACGTTTTAGTGGGGGCATCCATGCCATCTATCCTGGTGGAAGCTAATTTTATGTCCAATAAAAGTGTGGCATCTAAACTTAGAACAAACTCTTACAGGAAAAAAATAGCTAATAGTATCTATAAGGGAATTTTGCAATACATCAAGAAATATAATGGCACCTCGTGAAGCTTCTTTTAGTTCGTAAAACCATACGTTTTTGTCTGATATCTCTAGTTTCCTTTGTTGCTTTACTGATTTTTCTTAATGTAATCTTTCTTCTTTTTAGAAATAATATTGTAAAGTTAGCAATACCTGGTCACCCTGAAGTATCCATAAAATCTGTAAAAAAACTTTTTCTTCCTATTTATCTGGAAACAGAGGAGATAGAAATTAAGAAGAAGGATACATTTGATATATTTATAGATGAGTTAAAAATAGCGCTATCTATCAAAGATATAGTTAGAATCAAGAAGTTTATGACAATTAATGTTAAAAACGCATCTGTAAAATATCTAATAGAAGACAAAAAAGAAAAAAAACAAACCTTAGTAAAAATCCCAAATCTATCTGCTATCAACGCTTATGCAATTAATAACATCAATATAATAGTTAAAGGTAAAAATTTTAATTTAGAGATGCCTTCCTCAAACAGTTTTTATAATGCAAATAATGGTAAATTTTATTTTAAATCTAAAAACATCGTAATAGAAAAAAATGAGATTCTTGAAGAATTGGATATTTTATTTGCAGGAAACCTTAATAAGAAAGCCTTATATGTGGACACAGGAAGCATTAAAGGTAAAAACATAAAGATTGATTTTGACCATACCGTTGTGCATGAAGGGCATATAATTTCACCTTTTGAAGCAACAATAGGAAAAAAATTTTTGAGACTAATTAACCCTGCTATGGATGGGAATATTTTTGCTACCGGTAAGATATCAGGCTACAACCTTGACATTAATATAAAAACGGATGGGTTAAGATACAAGGGTAAGGATGGAAAACTTGAATGTAACATATCAGGTGATATAAAAGACTCTATTAATATAGATATAAACCATGCAAGTTATGATAAATATGCCATAGCTTCCAAATCCAGCTATA
>Ga0209633_10002582_pt1 | contig 17336 bp, 13 predicted proteins | sample Cruoilmetagenom1_FD_187290 | JGI IMG/M metagenome (GOLD analysis project Ga0209633, IMG submission 187290) | Oil polluted marine microbial communities from Coal Oil Point, Santa Barbara, California, USA - Sample 1 (SPAdes) (version 2) | ecosystem: Environmental > Aquatic > Marine > Oil seeps ... | reverse complement strand
TCAAATTGCAGGTTCAGTAATTTTACATGTTGATAAAAGTGCTGTAGATAGTCTTGATGATGATACACAACCAGTTGTTTTAGGTTGGCACGCTGGTGATACATATCCAAGTTTAGGGGATATGTCAAATGTAATTCCAATGGTTCAGTTATACCGAATGTTGACAGGAGTTCCTCATCAAGGACTTGGAGGCAATGATAGATTTTATGAATCAAATATAAATTCTATTACTCACAAATTAGATCCATCCACTATTCATAATGATGGTGGCGGTACAAATTTATGGGTTACTTATGGTCCATTTGATCTTGAACATGGAGAAAGTGTTGTTATCATTGAGGCTGAAGGTGTAAATGGTCTTAATAGACAAATGAGTGAAAAAATTGGTGGTAGATGGAAGGAAGCTTATGATAATTCATCTGACAATGGACCTTTTAGCTTACCAGATAATTCCACAACCACAAATAAGGATATTTATAAGAACACTTGGTTTTATACTGGCGTAGACTCAATAATACAAACTTTTGGAAGAGCAAAAAGAAATTTTGATTCTGGTTTTAATATTCCACAACCTCCGCAACCTCCAACAATATTTGACGTTAAATCTGGAGGAGATAGAATTAGTTTAGAATGGAGTGCAAGTCCATCGGAACAAGATGGAAATTTTGCCGGATATAAAATTTATAGAGCTATTGGTAAACCTGATACAGTATTTGAAGAAATTTATACAGCTCAACCTGGAGAAGTTAACTTTGACGATGTTACTGCTGTAAGAGGTTTCGCATACTATTACTACATAAGTTCATATTCAGATGGAAGCTTAAATACAAGTGGAGAAGCAAATCCTACTGGTGAACTATATAGCAGTAGGTTTTATACTAAAACAACAGAACCCGCATTTTTACGTAGAAAAGCCGGATCAAGTTTAGATGATATTAGAATTGTTCCAAATCCCTATAGTATTAGGCTTGCGAGAGATTTACAATATTTAGGTGAACCTGATAAAATAATGTTTTTGGATATTCCAGGTAAATGTATAATTAAAATATATACAGAACGTGGTGATCTTGTAGATGAACTAGTACACGATAATGGAAGTGGTGATCAAGCTTGGAACTCATTAACTTCTTCTCGTCAAGTAATTGTTAGCGGTGTTTACTTAGCACACATTACAGTTTTAGAAGATTTTACTGATCCGGAAACTGGACAAGCAAAATATAAAAAAGGTGATACAGCAATACGTAAGTTTATAATTATTCGTTAGTCAGATTAAGACTTTAGTGATTTGGGAAAATTTGAAACCAAAATTTGTCATTTCGAAATGAGCTTGTTTTTTAAGCGATTGAGAAATCTTATAGTTATAATGGCATGAAGATTTCTCACGAAAAATATGTTAGAAATGAAAAACTTGAGAATTCCGAAAACCAAAATAGTTGAGTAAATATTTGTTTTTATTGAAATTTATATAAATGTAATACTTTAGAGGAGTAAAATTATGTTAAAGGACTTAGTAAAAATATTTTTATTGTTTTCGGTTTTCTTATTCTCTTTTTGGGGATGTGAAAATGATTACCCTGAAAGCATTTATAATCCGGATGAAACATTTAAACCAAATCCAGCAATAAATTCAGTTTTACCTGATGTTGCTTTTGCTGGTGTAGATACTTTAGATATTACAGGAACAAATTTTTCAGCAGATCCATCTGAAATTGAAGTTTTTTTCAATGGTGAAAAAGGTGAAGTTGTTTCAAGTACAACAAACTTAGTAAGAGTAATACCGGCTAATATTATCGGTGATTCAATAAAAATTCAATTAAGAGTTGCTGGTGCATTAGCGTTTGCAGAATTTGATTCATATAAACTTGAACCAATAATGATTGAATATGGACTTTTTGATCAATTTGATGATGCTCAGGGGCTAGCAGTTGATCAAGATGAGAATGTTTATGTTTCTCTTTTTACTAGTAGTTTTGGTAAAAAACTCATTCAAAAAATTACTACAGACTTGAAACGAGATTATTTTGCTACAATTTTAGTAGATAAAACTACCCAAATGAAAATGGGGCCGGATGGATATATTTATTATGTGTATGGAATTCAGTATATGTTGCGAGTGTTACCGAATGGTGGGAAAGATGAAATTTTTGCAATATTACCTGGCAAAGCTTTTGACTTAGATTTTGATGAAAATCTAAATATTTATTCGGGTGGAGGTGGTAATGCTATTTATAAAACTACTCAGGATAAACAGACAACAATTGTAAAGCAATATACAGACACTTTTATACGTGCTGTAAGAGTTTATGATGGTTTTCTTTATGTAGCTGGAACATATTCTGGTGGCGATGCAAGTCACGTTATAGAAGGTGTTTGGAGAAATCAAATTATTGAAGGGGCTGACTCTTTAGGAGACACAGAATTGGTTCTGGATTTTGGTTCCATTTTTGTTGGTAAACAAATATTGTCAATAGGAATTTCAGAAGATGGAAATATTTATCTTGGTACTAATGCTGACGAGGGAATTTATGTAATAAAAAATAATGGTTCGTTTGGTGCTCTTTATCCTGGTGTGCTTGGGCCAGACATTTATGCATTTACATGGGGAAATGAAGATTTTATTTATGTAACTCGTAAGAGTTTAATTAATGACAATAAAAGAATACTAAGAATTAATATGCGTAAAAGAACTGCCCCATATTATGGTCGGATATAACAGTCATGATAATTCATCTGTTTGAATAAAAATAAGAAATTAAATAATTTTTTGATATTGCATTTTATAAACAAAATATTTTTAGTAACTTTATTTATTAACAACACACTAACTAACAAGGAGTAGCAAATGAAAAGAATAAAAACTTTCTTTTTGGTAATGTCCCTATTTGTTGGAATATTACAAGCACAAACAACTTTTGATGGAGTACTATATGACTTTGAATTACCACAAGACAATGGGTGGGGAATTCATGGAGTAACAGTTGCACCGGACGGAAATCTATGGTTAGCTCTTCATGGAGATTTAGCTCAAGATACTTTATTTACAGCTGAAGGAGATACGGTTAATTATAGACCAATTTATATCTTAGATCCTAATACTGGCGATCATGTTTCATTTTCACCACTTAGAGTTTTAGAAATGCCTGATGGCGGTATGGATACTTTACACGCAGGTAGTGATCATAATGGAAGTGGTAAAGGAATTGGTGTTGATAATGATGGCAATATTCTATTTACTTCATGGACAACAGTTTATCGTATTGATTACACAAATGGAAAAGTATTAAATAGATTCATTCCAGAAAATTTAGGATCAATGACTGAAGCTGTTCAGTCTTCTGATGGAAATATTTTTGTTGGATATGTTGGTAAGAATACACCAATATATTTGCTAGACAATGACTTTGTTCTCATTGGTGAAGCTGTGGACACAAACAGACATATAAATAGAACAATGGAAATTTCTGATGATGGAAAGGATCTTTATACTGGTTCTACATGGAATGGTTTAGGAATTGTTAGATATCATAGTGACATTCCTGGACTTCAACCATTTGAAGCTGTTGATACTTTAGGAAATTGGACTAACGTTGCGGGAAAAACTGCAGAAGGTGCTGACACAGTTTATTCTGAAGTAAAACTATGGGCTAGTAGTATTGACTTTGCTCCTGATGGGTCATTATGGGCTGGAAACTTAAGAGACGATTGGTCAGGACCTGGAGGGAAAGGATCAATGTGGTATGCGTTTGATGTATCAACTGGTAAAATTATTGATAGTCTTGGTATTCCTTTAGGGGACTCGTCAGCTGGTGGTGTTTATAGCCCAAGAGGAGCAGCTTGGTCAAATGATGGTACAAAAATGTATCTAGCAGATTATGACTATAATACAATTACTGTTTGGAATTATACAGCTCCTGTAAGCGTTGAGGAAATACCTGGTACAATTCCTTCAGAGTTTGCTTTAACACAGAATTATCCAAATCCGTTTAACCCAACTACTACAATTTCATTTACAATGCCTGAGGCTAATGTAGTTTCTCTAAAAGTATTTAATATGTTAGGTCAAGAAGTTGCAACAATTATAAATGAACAAAAAGCTGCTGGTGCTTACAAAGCAACATTTGATGCTTCTAATATTGCAAGTGGTACTTATGTTTATACTTTAAAAGTTGGAAGCTTTGTTGAATCCAAAAAAATGATATTATTGAAATAATATAATTGTTTCATTTTATAAAGTCCGGTTTACTTTGCCGGACTTTTTTATTTTAAACTAGTGTTGCGTTAAATTAATAATGGCGTGTAAAAAACCTTCGAGGTTTTAGCCAATTATTGCAGTTTAGTTTATAACTATTTTCATTCGTAATAATACAGTTTAGTTCTATTCTAAAAACCTCGAAGGTTTGGCAGTGGATTTTTATTTATATCCGTCATTTTATAATTGACTTAACAATAGAACGGAATTCTTAGGACTAAATATTCTCCTAGGACAATCATTTTCTTCTTATGTGTTTACAATTAGAATCAGTAAATTTATACTGAAATTATTTTTTTAGTTAAAATCCAAACCAAGAAATCTTATGAAAAAAATCATCTTATTCTATTTCGCAATTCTATTTATTAGTGTTAATGCCCAATCAAATATCTCCAATAAAGAATTTAGAGCAACATGGGTAATCACTTGGGAACATATTAGTGCTGGTAGTTCAATTGAGCAAAATAAAGCTAGAGTTAGAGAAATTTTAGATAACCACAAAAATGCTAATATGACTTCTGTACTTTTCCAAGCTAGACAAGGTGGAACAGCTTACTATAACTCGTCTTACGAGCCATGGGGAAGTTACGCTGGTGGTTCAGATCCAGGTTATGATCCGCTTGCTTATGCAGTTGAGGAAGCTCATAAAAGAGGTTTAGAACTTCACGCTTGGTTTAATGTTTTTAATGTGTCTTCAACTTTGCCAGGAACAATTTCTGACCAAAATCCGGATTGGATATGTCGAGATGAAAATGGAAATCCCATGACTTCTTACAGAGCTGCATCACCGGGATTAGCTGCTGTTAGAGATTACACAGTAGAAGTGGCAATGGAAATAGTTAGGAATTATGATATTGATGGATTTCATCTGGATTATATAAGATGGAATGAATTTGATACTAATGATATGATCTCGCCTATGAGTCCAGAAGAACAAATAGCATTATTGGATGGAGATTTTTCTGAAGAAAAAAATAATAAATTATCAAAAACTAATAGTACTAATCGATTTATTTATGATGTTGAACACCCTTATAGTGGAGGAATTCCTTCTGGTTTTGGATCTTGGGATGATTGGAGACGTTGGTCTGTAACAGAATTTGTTAAAACTTTGCACGATTCAATACAATCAGTTAAGCCTTGGGTAAGATTATCTCCTGCGGCTTTGGGTAAATATAAGGACGGTGGTACCGGTGGATGGAATGGTTACTACGTAGTTTTTCAAGATGCAGCTCTCTGGTTTAATGAAGGATATGTTGACCAACTTACTCCTATGCATTACCATTGGTTAACTGGTAATGAACTTTATAATACAATCTCAAATGATTGGGAACCGAATATTCAAAAAGGGATTTCTGATGGGAGATTATTTACTGCTGGTCCGCCATCTTATAGATTAGCAGATAATAATATTTGGGGAAACCATGTAGATATTGTAAATAGATTAAGAGATAAACCTTTTATAGATGGTTATCAATTCTTTAGTTATGGTAGTTGGTATGGTTATGATTATTGGGATAAGGCAGCTTCATTATTTTTTAATAATAAAGTAAAAGTTAGAAGTGTATTTGATGGAGAACAACCTTTAGCTCCGAGTTTAGAACTTTCAAAAATTGACTCACTTACATATGATTTAACTATAACTCCAAACATTGCAGAAACTGAGAAACAATGGTTTGCTGTTTATAGATCTGAAGATGAGACACTTGATATAAATAGTGATGAAATTATTGATATTCATTTTGGTAACGAGCAATTTTCAATCAATCAAAAATTTTCTGGTACGCAAAATTTTAACGGAGTTTATAAATATTTTGTAACTACACTAAACCGTTTTTGGTATGAATCAGAAATTTCTAACTCAACTTCAACTAATCTAATTCCTTCTTTTGCTCCAGCTATTTTAGTTTCTAGTCCGGCTGAAGATGAAAAAATAAATATTACAAATAAGATTGAAATTAATTTTTCCAAAACAATGAATACTAATTCGTTCATAGATTATATTATAATAACTCCAGAAATAATAATAAACTCACTTAGTTGGGAGGACGAAGATCGAATTTTAAAAATTGATACGGAAAATTTAACATACAATACTTCGTATTCGCTTAAAATTGATTCATCAGCAACTGATATAAATGGTGTTCAATTGGATGGTAATAGTGATGGTATATCTGGAGATTCATTCGTTCTTGATTTTAGCACAAGTGAATTTGATATTTTCCCTCCGCAAATAATTTCTAATTCACCAATTCACAATGATGTTAATGTTGATATTGCTTCAATTATTAATATTGAATTTGATGAGAAAATAGATAACCAGACAATAATAAATAATGGAATTAATTTGTGGCTGGGATTAGATTCAGTTGAATTTAGTTACCTTATTTCTGAAACAGTAGATGGAAAAAGTATCCTAAACATTCAACCATTAAATTTATTTGATATAAATACAACTTATACAATTACTCTAGACTCAAGTGTTGCTGATACTTTGGGTAATATTTTGGGAGAAGAAATTGTTTTAAGTTTTACAACGGCAACAGATACATATGATGAAATCAAAATGATTGAAAACTTTACAACTCCTGGTGATTGGTGGCAACCAAGTGGAAGTGGGTCAACAACAGGAATCCTTGAATCTGGAACTAACTTTGGCTACACGAATGTTATTGCCATTCCTGCACCAGCTTCAAAAAGAGCTGGAAGACTAAATTATTTATGGAAAGAAGATGCAGACGGTTTTCTATTAAGAGAATACCTATCTGGAGGTACACCGCAATCAACTTATTTTGATACAAGTTATGTTCTGCAAAGTTATGTTTATGGCGATGGCAGTAATAACACAGTAAGATTTGCAATTGATGAAAGTGCAGATGGTTTTAGCTGGGCTGATCATGAAGTATCCAAATGGGTTACAATTGATTGGAACGGTTGGAAACTTGTTGAATGGCAGTTAAATGACCCTACTAGCGTGGGTACTTGGATCTCACCAAATGAAGAATTAACAGGTACTACTTTTAGAGTTGATAGCTATCAAATATCAAAAAGTGAAATTGGAAATCTAGAAGGCGTTATTTACTTTGATGATTTAAGAGCTGTAAGGAAAAACTTTATTGCGACAAGTATTGACGAAAATAATGAAAATATTCCAACTGAGTTTGAATTATATCAGAATTATCCAAATCCGTTTAATCCAACAACTACAATAAAATATTCATTGCCTAGTAATTTTGAGACGTTACATGCAACTGCTGTACAGTTAAAGATTTTTGATGTGCTTGGAAGAGAAGTAGCAACATTAGTAAACGAAAAACAAAATCCTGGAAATTATGAAGTAAACTTCAATGCATCAGAATTAACAACAGGTATTTATTTCTACCAAATTAGTTATGGATCAATGAATCTTGTTAAAAAAATGATGTTAGTAAAATAATAATAGAATTAAACAACAAAATAAAATAAACATATGAATGAACCTTTTGTAAATGTAGCAATTCTTTCCGATGAACAAGTAGAGTTTGAATTACACGGTGTGTTTTTTTCTAATGAATTAAATAGAGAATTTAGTGGAAAGTTTAAAGCACATATTGAAAATAATAAGGTAAACCTTTCTACTGAAAATGAAAAATTTTCTCCGACTGAAGAATTAATTTTAGCTCCATCTGATCCGATTTCTGAATCATTTTTATTGAAGAATGTAACAATTGGACTTCAGTTCCATTGGGAGCAAAAACAGAATCAGCGTTTTTCCGGTTCGTTAAAAATTATTATAGAAAATAAAAAACTAACTGTTGTAAATATTGTTTCTGTAGAACAGTATTTAATTAGTGTTATTTCATCTGAGATGAGTCCGACTAGTTCTTTAGAATTGCTAAAAGCTCATGCAGTTATTTCTAGAAGTTGGTTGTTAGCACAAATGGAAAAGAGAAAAAATATTACTGAACAAGAATACGTATCAGAAATAATTAAAGAAGATGAAATCATTAAGTGGTATGATAGAGAAGATCATATATTGTATGATGTTTGTGCGGATGACCATTGTCAACGATATCAAGGCATAACTAAACTACATGCACATAATGCTGAAAAAGCAGTAATAGCAACAACTGGTTCTGTTTTGATGTATGAGGATAAAATTTGTGATGCTAGATATTCAAAGTCTTGTGGTGGAGTAACTGAATCCTTTGAAAATGTTTGGGAAGATATTAAACATCCATATCTACAGAAAATAGTAGATTATAAATTTGAACCTGATAGTTATGAAACTGATTTGACAAGTGAAGAAGCTGCTGTAGCTTGGATTTCAAGTTCACCTAAAGCATTTTGCAACACAACTGATGAAAAAATATTAGAACAAGTGCTCAATAATTATGATAGAAAAACAAAAGATTTTTATAGATGGAAAATTGAATATACACAAGATGAAATTGCAAAATTGCTAAATGAAAAAAGTGGTTATAATTTTGGAAAAATTATAGATCTTATTCCTATAGAACGAGGCTACTCAGGAAGATTAATAAAATTAAAAATAGTTGGGACTGAAAAAACTCTTACAATTGGTAAGGAACTAGAGATCAGAAAAGTACTTTCTACTTCCCATCTTTATAGTTCAGCATTTATTGTAGAAAAAGAAAATATTGAAAATGAAATTCCTCAAAAGTTTATTCTTATTGGTTCTGGTTGGGGACATGGAGTTGGACTTTGTCAAATAGGGGCTGCAGTAATGGGTGAACTAGGATATAGATTTGATGAAATTTTGTTGCATTATTTTACAGGTGCAGGAATTAAAAAGATTTATTAATCGGTATTAAGTTTTTCTTAATCTTACTCATAATCTTATTATTTTTTTACAAGCTTTAAAACATACGTTTTATTATAAAGAAGATTTCGATTAAGAATTTTGGTTGTCCTAAATCAATCTACAATATAAATAAAGTTATATACTTAACGTAAAGTGGTTTTCGGATTAAAAAAGTTGTCATCTCGAACATGTTTTTTGTGATAGATCTTTTGCTCCAAGTATAGCTAAGAGATTTACCAAAGGTGAGTTAGCAACTCATTTCGAAATGACAAATACATGAATTTTCTTTTCCGATAACAAAATAGTGATTACTATATGAATAAAAGAATAAACATTTCATCCGGTGCACCATGGGAAGAAAAAGTAGGGTATTCTAGAGTTGTAAAAGTTGACAATCATATTTTTGTTACTGGCACTGTTGCAGTTGATGATGAAGGGGAAATTATTGGTGATAATGCTTTTGAACAGGCAGATTTTATAATTTCAAAAATTGAAGTGTATTTAAATAAAGTAAATGCAAAATTAAAAGATGTAGTAAGGACTAGAATTTTTGTAACCAATATAGATGATTGGAAAGAAATTGGTAAAGCCCATCATAAGTATTTTGGTGAAATAAAGCCGGCAACAACAATGGTTGAAGTAAGCCGACTTATTGATAAAAATCTTTTATTAGAAATTGAAGCAGATGCAATTATTTCTTAAATAGTAAGTTCTAATTTCTAAGTTCAATTCCATGGGCATGAAATCCATCGCCTGATAAATGACCATTTAATACTATAGTTTTTGCCTCATTCATTCCAGGTGGAATACTTTGTGGACCATTAACTCTTACTTCAGTTCCTTCTTTATCAATTACGAAGAAAACCGAACCTCCATCAGTGGTTCTTGTTAAACCTTTTTCTTTTACAAACTTAACAATAATAGGTATGCTGGCGTGATTTGTTTTGTCAAAAGATGAAAAACTTCCCAATTCATCACTTGGAGCAAAGTAGGAAAAATATAAAATGCTTGCAACAACAATTAGTAGAACTGGTAAGATAATTTTTTGAATATTTTTCATATATGTTTTCGTTTATATTAGTAAATTATTTTTTTTGAATATATTAATTTAACATTTATAATATACATATCATACGTTTAACAATTTAAAACAAAAAATCCGATTCATTGAATCGGATTTTTAATGATTTTATAAAAATATAGTTAGAATACTTTTTCTTCGAAGTTTTCTTGACTAAATTCATGCTCTAAATTATTAAAGTTACTTTCTTGTTGAGAATAGTTTGTATTATCATCTAGTTTAAATTGATTTACTAAGTCGGTTAAACTATCTGTAAGTTGGTGCAATCCTTCTGCTGCATGCCTAATTTGATTTGTATTTTCGGAAGATTGAATTGTGACAGAACTAATTGCCTCAATATTTTGAGCAATTTGATCACTAGTTGTATTTTGCTCTTCATTTGTAGATGCAAGTTGTTCAATCATTTTAGCAACATCATCAGTATTTTGAATAATTTCTTGTATTGCTCCTCGTGTATCGTTTGCTAAATCTTTTCCTTTCTCAACTTCTTGGGTTCCAACTTCAATTGATTTAATTGCTCCAACAGTATCATCTTGAATTTTATTAATCATAGTAGTAATTTGATCTGTAGCTTCAGTAGTTCGTTCAGCTAGCTTTCTCACTTCATCAGCTACAACAGCAAAACCTCTGCCATGCTCACCAGCTCTTGCAGCTTCTATTGCAGCATTAAGAGCAAGTAGATTTGTTTGATCAGCTATTTCATTAATTACTTGAGTAATGGTTCCAATTTCCTTACTTGATTTACCAAGTTCTTGAATTGTAGTTGCAGAATCTTTTACAACTTCAGCTATTCTATTTATACCTTCAATGGTTTCTTCAACAACATTACCACCTAGTTTAGCTTTTGTGCCAACTTCTAATGATGTATTAGCTGCCATGGTTGAACTTTTTGTACTCTCTGAGATTGATTCAGTCATTTGTTCAATTGATGAAACAATTTCAGTAGTTTGCAATGTCTGTTCGTTTGCACCGTCTGTCATTTCAATAGATTTTTGTGAAATTTCTGCCGCTGATAATTCTAACTGCTCAGCACTTTCTTTAACCCGTCCAATTATGTTTCCCAACGAAGCAGATACTTTGTTTATTGCAATTCCTAATTTTTCATAATCGCCTTTATATTGATTTTTTATTTTTGCTGTAAAATCACCGTCAGCCATTAATCCTAATACTTCATTAGCTTCGTTAATTGGTTCAAGTGTAGATTGACGTAATTCATTTAATCCATCAAGCACTCTTTTCCAACCGCCTTCAAACCCGGAAGAATCAAGTTTTTCCTTTAAGTCGCCGCGCTCATTAGCTTCAAGTACTTTATCTAGCTGTTTTGTTAGTTCTTCAAAAGAATTAACTTCTCTTACAAATGTTCTAGCAGTTAAACCTGCAAATAGAAATGCTAATGACCCAATAAAAATTCCAGCATAAATCCAATAAAGAGAATTTGTAACTGCAACTTTAAATCCCTCAATGATAGTTGCTTTGTTGGAAAGTAACTCATCAACAATTTGATCAAAATTTGCAGTTAGTTTTGTACCAACTTCTTGACCAGATGTAGTTGCTATAACAGCTGCCATATCAAAAGTTTTAGAAGCTGCGGCACTTATTATTGCGTCAGCAACTAAATTTTTATAATCTTGCCAAATTCCTTTTGCATCGACAAGTTTTGTTTTTATTTCGGGCGAAAAATTGTGGTTATCCAACGAATCTAAAATTTCATCTATTTTACTTTTGTGTTTATTATACTGCTTTAAATTTGCCGAAAATTGATCTCCAAACTCCGGGATAGAGAATTGTAACATAATAAATTGAGTTTTTTGAAACTCAATATAAAGTGCATCAATATTTTCAACTGGATCAATATACTCCACAAAGATTTTTTCATTTGCATTAGACATGTTATTGACTTGGATTAAATCTGATATTATTACTACTCCAAGAATTAATATTATTGCAGCAAACGATAATTGTACTTTTCTTGCAAATGTTAGATTTTTTAGTTTTTTCATTGTTGCCCTGGTATAATTTACTTACTATATGTTATTGTAACTTAAATTGAATTTGTAAAGAGAGTTTTACATTTACAGGGTTTCCTTCAGAAACACCGGGCGTAAATTCACTTGCTTTCACAGCTTTTATTGCTGCTTCATCACAACCAGCACCTAGTTTTTTAATAACCTTTACATCATCAACACTTCCGTTTTTATTGATAAAAGCTATTAAATATACCTTACCTTCAACTCCAGCTTGTTGAGCCATTTTAGGATAAGTTATTTTTTTATAAATTGAAGGTAAACCACCAACCGGAGCAGGCATACTTGTTGAATAAGCTAAGTATTCTTCACCTTGCGGATTTGAAAAATTATTTACATCTGCAGAATATGTTGAGATAGTGGTAAGTAGCATAAAACTTACCAAACATAGAAGTTTTTTCCCTTTCATTTTATTCCTTTTGTAATTGTATTTTAAATAATTAAAAATTCCTCAAAATTACTATCGGAATGAAAGGGTATTTGTTTAAATCGTTTTTATATGAATTTCTGAAGGAAAGAGTTATTTAATAATTTTGGAAATTTCCTTAAACTCATGTGTTCCGCAGATACCAAGAAGTTCAAAAAGTACAACTTCGTGAGTAGTAATTTCTGCTCCATGTTTTTCCATCCTGCTAAGAGCAATCTCTTTATCTATTTGTTTACGAGAAGCTACAGCATCGGCAAGAACATTTACTTGAAATCCATTTGATAATAAATCCAATACAGTTTGTTGAACACATACAAGAGTTTCAATTCCACTTACAATAACCTGCGATATTTTTCCCATTTTTAGTTTTTCAAATAAGTTATCTGCCCCAAAACAACTAAAGCTCATTTTTTGAATTGCTTCTCCATTTAGTTCGTCTTTTATTTCCTTAACAGTATTGCCAAGACCTTTTGGGTATTGTTCTGTAAAATAAGTTGGAATCTCAAGAACTTTAACACCTTTAACTAATTTTATCACATTTTCTAAAAGATCTTCGTGATTTAGCATCGCCTTTAAAATTTTCTCTTGTATATCTATTATTAAAAGTGCTGTATTTTCTCTTTCTAAAATTATTTTATTTCTATTCATTTTATCCTTTTGCTGTATTTAAGTTTTTCAAAATTTTAATTACATCATATAAATTATTTGCTGTATAATTTACATATGGTTTATAAATATTAGGAAACGGTTTCTTTGTTTTACCAGTATATATTAGGATTGTTTCGGCATCTAATTTACTTGCACCAGTCATATCAGAATCTAAATCATCCCCCACCATTACAAATGGATCTTGTTCATTCGCATTTATTAAATTCAAAGCAGATCTAAAATATAAATTAGAAGGTTTCCCAATAAGTGTAGCTTGTGATGATGTGGCAAATTCAATTGCATGAATAAAAGGACCAGCATCTAATTGAGTTCCAACATTTGGCTTATTCCAAAACTTATTTTTATGGATAGCAATTAATTCAGTCCCATTTTGAACAAACTCAAAAATTTGCTGAACTATTTTATAATTCCACTCATTACCAATATCACCTATTAGAACAGCTTCTGGATTTTGGTAATCCAATAATTCTTTAAACATAGGTTTTACTTTTTCATCACAAAAAACGGCAACACGTTTGTATTTTTGGCTGACATATTGATGTGCAGAATCAATTGCAGTTATAATTGGGATTTTAACTTTTATTGAATGATCTTCGAAGTAATTATATACTACGTTTGAGCTATAAAGAGACGAATTACTCAAGATGCAAGAATTAATATTATATTTATCAATAAAGCTTAGGAAGTCTTGTAAACCATGTGCTGGTGAGTTTCCAATTCGGAGAACTCCGTCAAGATCGATTAATAATGGTTTATTTATCATGTTTTCTTCTATATCATTAATAAGATTTATTTTTCATCAATAATAAAATACATTTTTTTAACTTGACAAAGTTCCACATGATCTTTAGTTTTATATAGACTAAATCTAAATAAAAAATTAAAATTAAGAATGAAAACTGCAGCAGAACTAACTTTTGGTGAATTGGCGACAATAGACGAAGTTGACAACTCTCATCCCTCGTTTAGAAGAATTTTGGAAATTGGATTTACACCAGGTCAACAAATTGAATTACTAAGTAAATCAATCTTTAACGATCCGCTTGCTTTTTCTTTACGTGGAACTATGGTAGCGATTCGTAGAGGCGAGGCACAGTCAATTAAACTATTATGAATAAAGATTCTGTGCTACCTAATATTACTTTGGTAGGACCCCCAAACTCCGGCAAAACAACTCTATTCAATTTACTAAGTGGGAAAAATCATAAAACCATAAATTATCCTGGTTCAACCATTGAGTATAACTCAAGCGGTTTTCAAGAAAAATATAATATTAATGCAAACCTTTTAGATTCTCCTGGTATAATAAGTTTGTTACCAAACTCTCCTGATGAAGAAGTTACAATAGATTCTCTTTATGAACACCCTGAATTTGGTACCCCAAATTTGATTATTGTAACAGTAGATGCAAGTCAACTTTCTCGTCATCTGTTATTGGCGGAACAGCTTATTGACTCTAAGTTTAAAATAATTGTTGTAGTTACAATGATTGATATATTAGGGAAAAAGGGTTACAAAGTTTGCGCGAAAGATCTAGAAAAAAAACTTAATTGTGATGTTGTAAAAATTGATGGAAGAAATGGAAAGGGAATTGGCAAATTAATTTCTAAAATATCATTGATTTTAGAAGAACAAAAGCTGAGTGCAACAGATAAACCAATCAAAATAGATGAAGAAATATGTGAAAGTAAATTATTAAAACATTTCAAAAAAATTGAACAAATTGAAAGTGAAGTTATTAAAAAAATAGTTCCAGATGAAAATATAATTGAAGCAAACAAAAGTCTTAATGTATTGAATCAACCTTTACAGCACAAGCCAGATTCACTTACAATAAAGTTAGATAGAATATTTCTTCATAGATTTTGGGGGCTGTTTATTTTCTTCATTTCTATGGGAGTTGTTTTTACATCAATATTCTGGTTAGCGTTACCACTTATGGAGCTTGTTGATGAATCATTTGCATCACTTGCTGGAATAGCAACAGATTATTTTGGTTATAGCTGGTATGGAGATTTTATTGCAGATGGAATAATTAGTAGTCTTGGAGCTGTTCTTGTTTTTGTCCCTCAGATTTTAATATTGTTCTTAATCCTAGGTTTTCTGGAAGATACTGGATACTTGGCAAGAGGTGCAATGCTAATAGATAAACCTTTATCTAAAATTGGATTAAATGGAAGATCGTTTGTTCCCATGCTTTCTGGCTTTGCTTGTGCAATACCAGCAATTTTAGCAGCTAGAACAATATCAAACAGAAAAGAAAGATTGCTTACAATTTTTATTATTCCATTGATGAGCTGTAGTGCAAGACTTCCGGTTTATGCTTTGCTAATAGCTTTTCTAGTTCCAAAAGAAGAAATAATTTGGGCGGGATTTATTCTATCATTTATATATTTATTTAGTATAATTAGTTCAGTTCTAGTAGCCGCAATTGTAAATAAATTCAGAAAAAGTATTATAAGAGAAGAGGATAATTCTTCATTTATTTTAGAACTTCCCACCTATAAAATGCCAAAGGTAAAATCAGTTTTAAGAAATACATATACAAGTACTAAACAGTATTTAAGAGGAGCTGGACCAATAATAATAGGCTTTTCTATAGTTTTGTGGATGTTGACTTATTTCCCAAATACAAATCCGAATATCTCTACAGAAAATTTAACTCAATCAGAATATCATGAAGCTCAAAAAATTGAAAGAGTTGCAACATCGTATGCCTCAGATTTAGGTAGATTTATTCAACCAATTATGGAACCAATCGGAATGGATTGGCGAGTTGGTGTTTCTCTTATTTCTGCTTTTGTAGCAAGAGAAGTTTTTGTTAGTGCACTTGCATTAATTTTTAAAGTTACTGGAGATGAAGAAACTATTCGATCGTCAATTTTGCAAGCTATGCGAAATGCAAAAATTGAAGGGACTGACCAAAAACTTTTTACACCGGCAACTATTTTAGGATTGATTGTTTTCTTTGTCTTTGCAATGCAGTGTTTGTCAACAGTTGCTGTTGCTAAAAAAGAAACCGGTAGTTGGCGAATCCCCATCTTACAAATTGTTATTTATACTGGCATCGCTTATATTGCAACCTTCATAACGGTAAATGGATTAAGACTAGTTGGTATTGCTTAATTTGTTTGTGTCAGAATAAATTCATAGATTTTTTTCAATTCAACAGTTTCAATATTTTAATTACCCATAAGAATGAACATAATAATACTTACAAAATATGATAGAGTAGATGAAACTACTTATACTATTAGCGATAATAGAGCGAACCATATAATTAAAATATTAAAACCTGATATCGGTGATATTTTAGAAATCGGTCTATTGAACGATTCAATTGGTAAAGCTGAAATTATAGAAATAGATAAAAATTCAGTAAAATTAAAAGTTAAAGCAATGTCAAAGTTGGAAGATGGAAAGACGCAAATAGATATTATTTGTGCATTGCCAAGACCGCAAACTCTAAAGAAAGTATTGAATACTGTTGCTACCATGGGAGTTACCAATCTTTATTTAATTCGTTCAGAAAAAGTTGAAAAAAGTTATTTCCATTCACCTCTTTTAGAAGAAAAAAATTACACCAAATATTTATTGGAAGGATTAAGTCAAGGGAAAAGAGTTAACATACCACAAGTTTCAATTCATGAAAAGTTCAAACCATTTTTTGAGAATAATATTTTACAGACTGATGATAATACTGCAAAACTTCTTGCACACCCGAATGAAGAATCGTTTCTAAATAATAAAATGATGAATGGAAAAAATAAAATTGTTATAGCTATTGGTCCCGAAGGTGGTTGGAATGATTTTGAAATAAATTTTATGGTTGAAAAAGGATTTGAAAAATATAAGCTGAGTCAAAATATTTTAAGAGTTGAAACTGCTGTTACTGCTGCACTTGCACAAGTTGAGTTAATTAGCTGGAAACAATAATTCAATATACTGTCATTTCGGGCGTAATAGTCAAAAAGTGTTGCTGAGATTTATATAAAGTATTGAAATATATAAATTTACAGGAACAAAACTTAATGGTATTAGAGAATGATGAAAAAAAACATTGCCCGAGTTGTAAAAGTAGC
>Ga0209633_10002581_pt1 | contig 17339 bp, 7 predicted proteins | sample Cruoilmetagenom1_FD_187290 | JGI IMG/M metagenome (GOLD analysis project Ga0209633, IMG submission 187290) | Oil polluted marine microbial communities from Coal Oil Point, Santa Barbara, California, USA - Sample 1 (SPAdes) (version 2) | ecosystem: Environmental > Aquatic > Marine > Oil seeps ... | reverse complement strand
CTAAAGCAGTTTCAATAATAAAAAAAAGCCCGTACCATTAAATGTACAGGCTTTGGTAAAATGTGAAACAATAAAACTATCTCACAAGGTTCATTTTTTTCGTATCGGTTTGTTTACCGTTTACTTGTATGGTGTAAAAATACATGCCGTTTACAAGGCCATCTGCATTGAATTGTGTGCTGTACGTACCTTTTCCCTTGACACCTTCGTCAATAGATTTTACTATTTGCCCCATACTGTTGTAAACTTTTATTGCAACGTTTGCACTGGTATCAAGTTTATAATAAATATCGGTGGAGCCATTAAAAGGGTTCGGGATGTTTTGCATGAGTTCGCCGGGTTTCAGGATATTTAGGTTATCTTTTAGTTCTTCCGACATGTTAACTTGTGTTCCGTGCAGTAACGAAAGAAGATAAGTTGTGGTTTGCCGGTGCGCAACATGGTTTTCGGGTTTATGTTCCGGCATTGAACCAACGTAGGATGAACTTTTGTTGCCTCCATTTTCCATTAAAAGGTATGTGTGGCCAAGGTCGATGATGGAATAGATGGAATCGGCAAAAGAGGGCGGGGCCTGTATCCTGTCTTCGTACCAATCAATGGCCACAGGGTAATTTGCCATTTTCACATCGCATTTGTTTGCCAAAAATCCGCCAAGGGCGTTCAAGATGGAATCGCTCAAAATTGTTTGATCGGTGAGGTAGTATTGTTTCAACCCACTATAATCGTTGGTTGCATATTGTTCCAGCGCATACAACTCCTTTAGGCTTGCCGAAGCATGGTGCGTTTCGGGGTATTGGGTCACCACTTGCGAAAAAGTTGTTTTCGCCCCTGAAAAGTTTTCATCGGCAAATTGCTGCTGCCCGGTTTCATAAAGGGCTTCGGCACCGGTTATGCTTCCCCCGTCATAATCCAGATCGAAGACCGGGTCCCAATAAAAACCATCTGTTGGTTCCAGGTACGGGCTTGGGTCGGTGATCTCGGCCCCCAAATAATCGTAGCCCCAATAATTGTCGCGTACATCATAATATAAAAACGGGTTGGCAAAACAATGGATAAAAATGTCGTTTTCCTCTATGCCCCCAGTTTTTAATATTGCATTATACTTAAAATAAACCGGGAAACTGTGGATGTCGGATATTATCTCGTACCCCCCTTGCGAAGCATTGTCGATAAACCGCTGGGTCTCACCAACAGTATTTGCGGCCGAGTTCCCTTTCAATGCAATATTGGAGTGGTTGTACAGTGCCAACCCATTTGATTGGTTGCTTGTTATTTCGTTGAAAGAAAGGTTGGCCTGTGAATCAAGTATCTGTAGCCCATCGGTATAACAACCACTTATCTTGTTGTGGGCAAAGGTATGCTGCCTGCCCCAGCCAACATTGTGGAGGCTTGCCCCTATACAGGCTATCAGGTCGTTATTGGATATATTGAAATCATTGAAATCGCTGATGTGTACCGTGGACAGAGATGATGAGGGATGGTAGCCGTTAAATGTGTTGTCTTCGATAACGATACCGAAATTGCTCATGGAAAAGGGGCTGGCACCAAACGATATTTGTGAACTGGTGAAAGTGTTTGACAATATATTGGCATGGTCGATCATTGTGCCGTTGATGCCGACACCCGAAAACCAGGAAAAAGATATGTCCACATTATTGCACCAATCATGCGATATCTCACCGTTTTCCCATGATATGTTGTCCAACACGAAATCATTGATCCCATTTGGTATTTCAAGGTCGATGTTGGTGAAGGTGGAGTTTTGGCCAACGGTGAAAACATCGCCGTTGATATTTATCCCCGAAAGTTCAACTTCGGCCATATCGGTGCCCGTCACTTCCACGTTTTGGCCCAGTATGAGCGAGCTGCCCCCCAAAGTGGTGATGTGGGCATCGCCTTCCAGTTGGTTGGCATAGATGAATATCTCGCTGTTATCGGGAAACGCAAGGGTTTGGGATGCCTGGAGTTCGAGTTCATCGGCCACTATATATGCCCTTTCGGGGAGGTTGGCAGGGGGATTTGTTAATTTTCCACTTAGCCCGGCCATGGTCAGTAGGTCATCGGTAAAAGGGAGTTCGTCTGTTTGGGCGGGGAAATTGATTCCACCCGGCACAAAAGGTATATAGCACCACCCATCGTCTGTCCAGGTGTTCATATTGTCTGCATATTGGAAGGCTTCGTGCATCTGTACAAAGCCATCGCCATTGTCGTCTAGGGTGTTGTCGCCGGGGTGGGTTTCCAGGTCTGGGATGGTATTGTACGGAAAGCCGCCTTCGTTCTCATACCCTATTGCTGGTTCAATGGTAGTCCAAGGTGCGCTGACTTCTGGTAGGTATCCCCTTGCGGCACTTGCCCAGTAAAATAGTTGCTCACTATATTTTCCGGTGCTAAAGTAAACCTCCTCATAACTTTCTTCATCTATGGCACAGGAGCCGGTGAGGTAACGGTTTTGGCAGAGGGCATTTGTGCCATCCGCCTCAAAATATGCCATCACCTCTTCGGCAGAGTTTACGTCAAAGTTGAGTATCATCTGCCCACAATCTATGTTTTCCATTACAGTGGAGAAATCGGACACGGGGTAATTGACTATGGTATTTGCATCTATGGGCAACCCAAAGCGCGGTTCGGAAAGGTTTGTGTTCACCGGCACACCGGTGAAGAAAACAGCGAGTTAGTCGCCGTGACCGAGGGTTTCCGTTAAATCGGTAATGGTGGTTTGGATGTTGGCGTAGGTGGCTGGGCCGTCGATGTCGTTTACTGGATCTTCATTATCCAAATTATTTGTGAAACCTGATAAATGAGTATATCCAACATAATTATACAAAACAAAAATATTATTGACTTGATAACTGTAGTTTTGTTTTAGTACACTGTAGATTAAAGATGTGTTGTACCAATTCCTCGGTTCATCCATTGCAACTATGATCAATGCATAATTATAGTTGCTTTCCACTTTTTCCGGATTAGGAACAAACGGGACTCCATCCATAGCAATTGGATCAGGCCTGATTGCTGTTGATATTTCCTCATATTCCGATGATAAGCCCTTTGGGTAAATCTCAACATCATTAATTGTATATGAACCATCAGCTGTGTTCACAAATATCACCCTACTGCCATGATACCAACTTGCATACGGGCTGTCGTCAGAGAAGAATACCCAGCTTTCGGTGTATGGGTTAGGCTCGGAATCATTGTCGATCAAGTCCACCGTAGTGGTTTGACTGTTAAAAGAACAATAAACATCGATATTGCCTACATCATCAGACAATATTGAGTTTAAAACGAGGTCGATAGCTTCCGTTCTTGAAAATTGTGAAAAAACGGAAGTCGTAATCAGGCATAATAATGCCGCTGCTAAAAATTTGTTTAATTTTGTCATAATAAATTTCTCCTAAAATTTAAATTATCATTAATTTAATTATCTGGTGGGATTTACCGTTTACCGCAAGGTAGGCGAAATAGGGGCCGGGGTCGCAGATGTGGTTATCTTGGTCGACCCCGTCCCATTTTATTTTATGAATGCCTCCTTTCAATTTGTTATCGAATAATTTAATTGTTGGCTTACCTTGCAGGTTATATATGGTCAGCTCCACTTGGGCTGTTTTTGTTAAATTAAATTCAAAAGTTGTATTTTGTTTCATGGGGTTTGGGAAACAACTCATTGTATTTTCATTGTGGTTTTGTTCGATAGTATTGGTTATCGGGTTATCAACAAAACCCCCCAATCCATCATTGAACAAAACTTGTAGCTTTGATGGGGTAGTGGCTCCCCAATAGCCTTTTACTAGGGCAATATCTACGAGATTGTTTTTATCGAAATCAGAACAGGTCAGTTCTTGTAACATTGCATCTGGGTCAACACCGATGAATTGATCATATACCAATTGAAAACCCCCTATGTTTCTATAAATATATAAACCTGAATCGTCTGAAGCCACGAAAACCATGTCAGGTAAAGAATCATTATCAAAATCAGCTATTTGGGAGTATGAACAAAAGGGAGAGAATTCAAAATTAGGATGCTCGAAAAACTGCATATTGCCAAGGTTTTCGAACATATAAACATTACTATGGTTGCTATTGGATGTGGCACTTAATATAACATCATAATCGTTATCATTGTCAAAATCGGAGGTTAAAAGCGAATAATTGCTCGACCACGGTAATGTATTTCCAAGTAATTGTTGTTGAAAACCGCTTTCGTAACTAAAATAAACTTCTATTGTTCCACCTGCAACCACAACATCAGCTCTTTCATCATCATTAAAATCGGCACAGGTAATATCTAAAGGGGGATAACTTAAATCAAAATATTCAGGGGCGGAAAAGTTGCCCGTTCCATCGTTGTAAATTATTCCCCAGAGGTAGTCGTTGTTTGCAATAAAAGCAAAATCCATACTGTTATTTCCGGAAATATCTCCGTAATTATAATGTGTCAGGTTGGAACACATTGGATAATACGAAATATCATAATTGCCATTGTTTATTTCAACTATGGTAAGATTTGTTTGCTGCCCATCCCAGTGCCGACCTAATATTTCAGGTGTTTCGTCACCTAAAATATCCACTAAGTAAACAATGTTTTGGTTGTCATAAGTATATAATGAATCTGTCAAATTGAAGTATCCGTCAGAATCATTTTGTAAAAACGAAAAACCTCCCCATCCTGTTTGAGAAGAATAATAATGTCCTGTTTGTATGTCCACATCACCGTCTAAATCAATGTCACAGCTATAAACAGGAGCAGCTCCTGATGGAATTGCATATTCACTTTTACTATCCCCCGCAGTAAAAGCCAATAAAATAAAAGAGAGCAGGATTAAAAGTTTTGGTGTTTTCATTTTTGTAGTTTTAAATCTTTTTTTGTTCATTCAAATGCACCATTTATATATCCATTGAGTCTGCAAAAAGGAACCCCTTGAATTGATTTATTCTTACAATTTATATTGATTCCAAATAGTTTTGTCTTCAATAGATGTCTGTTTTTTGTCATTCTCTTTATTTAATTGCCATGTGTAGTGGCAGAAAGCATGTGTAATGCAAGCCTACGGGTCAGCCTTAGCGTTGGGGCTTGCGTTACTCTTGCTTTGTGTGCAGCGATGTTCTTTTGGCATGTTTTTAATATTTGCTAACGGTTTGTATAAGAATAGTAGCCGACTGCGGAACTCAAATCTTTCAAGTTGCAACTAAATTTTATGCGGGCTACAATGCTCATATTTACTACTGTTTCGGCTATTATTTTTATACTTTGTTACCAAACGTACTTCTTAATTCATTTATAAAATCATCATTCGTTTTGATATATTTATTTGTTTCTTTTGATATGTTTTCTTCCAATACATATCCTCCAAATTCTCTTACGCTACTTTTAAATTGTCTTATTTCTACATCAATTTGATTTTCGTCGTTAACAAATTCCAATAGCAAGAATTGAATAGACCTTTCGTGTGTTTCAATTTTATTATTATCGTAATCATAAAAAGATATATCTTTCTTTTGTTTATTAAAGAACTCTGCAAAATCTGATTGATTAATTTTACTAAGAATTGGTCTATTTTTGAACTGTAAATGATTTTTCGGCAAAGAATTATTATTGTTCTTTTTTAGTTTATGTGTCTGAATTACTTGATAACCTGAAAATTGTTTTTTCTTATTTTCTGAAATATTACTATCTATTGGATTGTCAGGGTTAAAATATTCTTTCGATAAATCATTGTACAAATATTTGTAATTTACAATATCCAATAATTCCATTGACAAATCATCATAAAAGTACTCAAATTCAATAGTCTCAGTATTTTGAATTTTCCTTTTGTTTTTCAAAAATTCTACTCCTTTGAGTTCTATATTGTAGCTGTTATTATTTTCTGTTATTAAATCATTTTTTATGAGATAATGAAATTGCATTGTAACAAAATCATCTTCTTTAATGCCAAGAAAACTGCATATTTCTGAATGTGAACTAATACCTGTTTTTATTAATTCTAAAAGTATTTTACTAAACTTATCTATTTCAACGTCCTTTTCAATGACTATTTTTTGTTTACATTGCCAAAACGGATAAAACATTTCATAGACACCTTTTAACTCGTATCCTTCTGTCGTTTTATGATTTTTAAACGTATTATATATATTCTGATATTTATTTTTCTTAGCCATTTATCGCCTCATTTATTGAATTATAAATCAAACCTTGTTCTCTTAAATCTTTAACAATATTTTGCAATTTGAAATCATCAAACTTTGAGTTTCTATTCAAAGTTGCTCGTTTTATTATATAATTACTATCTCCAACAATTATTAATAATCGTTTTACTCTTGATAATGCAACATTTATTCTGCGATAATCGTCTAAAAAGCCAATGTTACTTTTGCCTTTACTACTTCTTACAATATCATATATTAGAATATCGCGCTCAGCACCTTGAAATTTGTCAACAGTATTGATTTCAATTAAAGGTATTGTTTTATTTTCTCGTTTAATATTAAAATTATTGTAATCAGAAATTCTAATTCTTTCTTTTAACAATTCCACTTGTCCTCTGTAACCTGCAATTATACCGATATTAAGAGGTTGTTCATACTCTAAATTATTGAGATATGATTTATCTAATTTTTGTAATATCTCCTTAATAACTTTAACATTACAAGAGTTTTTTCTTTCAAATTTATTGTCATTATCATTTGGGTTATCTCTATTTGATGTACTAATAAATAATATCGAATTAGGAACAACATCCTTTTGTTCAGTATAATTGTTCATTAAATCTACATTTGGTAAGGATAACTTTAAACCGTGAAATTTATCGTTATCGTAGTCTTTTAAACTTTCTAATCTAATATCTGGGTTTTTGAGTTTGTTATCATAAAAGTTTTTTGAAATTAGATTACCAACTTGTCTCGGCATTCTATATTGAATATCAAGCATTTTAATATAGCTCAATAAATTATTATTGGTTTCAAAAGAGGTAATTAATCGTTCAAATAAACTCTCACCAAATTCTTTGTCAAAATCCAATCCATTATCTTCAAGTTTATCTTTTATTTTTTGCTTTACAGCATCTTCTCTTGTTATTACAGGAGGTAACTGTTTATGGTCTCCAATTAATATAATATTTCGAGCCATATTTATTGGCACGAGTGTTTCTGCTGGTGATGCCTTACTTGCTTCGTCCATTATAACAAAGTCAAATTTAAAATCAATTTCTCGATAAGCAGAACTTGCAATATGAATACAAGTAGCTCCTATTACATTTATTGACATTGCATAAGCAGTTAACAAGTCAATTTCATTACTGCCATTATTCAACATTGATTTTTTTCGTTCTCCATCCGTACTTGATGAATTTGATATAAATGCAAACCAATTTTTCTGTAATAGAATTAGTTTCTTGTAATTACTACCTAATTCTTTCTCAAAAATATTTTCAATTTCTTGCTTTGATTTTACATTTTCAAACAATCGTTTTAAATAATTATGGCTCATATTAAGCCTATCAAAAAATTTAGATAATAATTCTTTCTCTTTCCTTTTTGGCAGGGTATTATAGAAATTATAAAATGTAATTAGAGTTTTATTTTTTGTTTTATCTCCAAATTTTGTTTTAAAGTATTTTTCTGATTTTCCTTTACTTTGTTCAACCCAATTTTTTAGTTTATTGTTAAATAAATGAGGTTTTATTTTGGGGTTAATATTATCTTTTTCAACAACCTTTTCGCTTGCAAGACGCATAAATAATATATCTTCTGGCAAACGCTCTAAAACATTATCAACCGCTAAATTTGATTGAGAGGTTATTAATATTTTACAATCTAAATTGTTATTAATTAGTTGTTGAACTAATTCAACTATTACTGTTGTTTTTCCTGTGCCAGGAGGACCTTGGATTAAATAAACTGGCTTTTTATTTAAAGCTTCTAATACAGCTTCTTTTTGACTTTCATCATTTTTTAAGTAACTATTAATAATCTTATCTTCAAAATTTTCATAATCCAAATCCACTCTATTAAAAGCGGGTATTTTTTCAGGTGTTGCAAGTATTCCAGCAATATCAGGATTTACTATATCTCTTTCATCAAATTGTTTACAAGCTTCTACTTGTTTTTTAAATTGACTTGTTTCTTGCCTTACATCTTGAATAATTTCACCAATTTCAGGAATTTCATCAATTGATAGCTTGCTATCTTTTATTATTATAGAATTATCCTTGGGGTTAAAATCTAAAATCTCACCAACAATATTATCATCTATAAATAATTTAGTTTTTTGTGTTTTTAACTCTTTTATATTCCCCCAATCTTTAAATTCTTCTTTAAGTTTAAATCGAATGTTTTGATTGTTTGATTTACTTTCTTCTCTCTCTAAAAACCGTGCTTTAAATGCTTTTTCTTCAATAAATTCCTTTTCTTTTTCAGGAAGAGTTTGCCATTTAGTAATTAAGTTTTGTTTTTTTGTGTTTAATGAAGAAAGCTTGTTTTTTTGTTCAAATTCAGTTTCAAAATAATTTACACAATTAAAATCAACAGAGTAATCAACGAAATTGAAGTCCGCAATTTTTCCATCTCTTTTTATATAGTCATTTTCACCATTTAAGTTTTTTGAATAAGGAATAAAAATATAATTATTATAATCTAAAAAATATCTGCCTGAATATTTTTTTGTTGTAAATCGTCCTGTAATATTCCCATCATTTGACTTTTCAGGCTCAATAGTCCAGTAACACAAACTATTCATTTCTTTGAGAATTGGTTCAAAATCATTCTCAAATTGTGGTTGTGTTACTACTTTTATTGATTGTCTATGAGGTAATTCTTTTATTGGTTCAGATAAATTTTCAATATCCTCTCTGAAATCAGAATATTTTTTATATCGTTCTTTTTTGTTTTTGGATAAAACTTTGCTTACTGATTGTTTAGGTAATAAATATTCAAAATATAGTTTTCCAACAGCATAAATATCATCTTGTAATTTTGGATTTTTACCTTCTGTTATTTCAGGCGATGAATACTCGTTATCAAGTTGATTGAATGATTTGAAAATTTCAAAAAGTCCAACAAACTTTAACAGTATTTTGTTTTTTCCATTAACTAATACAGTCTCGGGTGTAATCAGAAAACCAAATCTATTTCGTTTTTTTAATAATCCAAGTGTTTCTATAAGGTGTAATAAATTCTGTTTGTTAAAATTCTCTATTTGTTCAAAATCTTCTTGTGAATTCTTATAAACAATAAAGTAGGTTTTATTTTCTTTTAAATAACCCGTTTCAATTATTTCTTGAACGCCTTCAAAATTTTTACTAATTATAGAGTTAATTTCATTTTTGATTACTCGTTCTATTTTCTTTTCAACTTCGGTGGTTGATTTAATTGTTAATATCTCAAACTCTATTCCTGAATTATTTTCCGCAAGCCAAAGTCTAATATTTTGCCCGAATGATTTTATCTCCTCTATTATTTCGTAGTTATTTATCTTTTCCATTTAATTCTCTCAATTCTGGGTTCTGTCTTTGTATGTTTGGTAACTAGTGGATAACGGCACCTCGCCCTTTCCAATATATAGTGCTATTTGTCTTTATCTAATTCACATCCCTTTACTTAAGCGTTTTCACCCATTTACAAACGACTATTAAACGTTTACAAACGGAACCCTTATTCCGGCACCCCGCTATGATAAATTGGCAAAGCAAATCCCGTAACAGGCGTATTCATTCCCGAATTGGGCAAGCAAATTTCATTTTTATCCTGATTATTTACTTCACTGTCCAAACCATAATCCCCGCTATAATATCCCATCAACCCGGCCTGGGTTTTCCAGTTTTGCTCTATGTCCAAATCATCAACTATTCCATCGGCATTGGAATCTCCGGCTACCATTCCCCAAATTCCTGTTGCTACTTCTTTATATCCTGCCGAACCACCCAACACCTGATTCTCGGATGTGGTGAAATCATATTCATAAACCCCGGCAGTTTGAACAAGTGCATTTGCAGAAATAATCCCCAAATGATCGCGATGCCAAATTACGACAAATAACTGCTCGTTCACAGTAGTATTAAATTGAAGCAATGAAGAACCGTCAACACTTACAATCTGCCCATCTTTCTGGACAAAGGCTGCCTTTTGGGCAATCATAGTCCCTGAATTAGCAGAACCGGCATCCACGGCATCACGTAATTCAACAAGCACCCAATCCACATTATTTATCCCAGGAATGGAAACCACGCTTTCTGTTCCGGCATAATCCCATGGATTTCCTGAATACGGTTGCTGTAAAGGAATAACACCTTTGCTGTTCAAATCGGCAATCATTTCCGTTCCTTCAAAAGGGCCTTCAAGGAAAACCTTTAAACCTAGCTGTATGGCATGTTCAATTACCTCAACATTCCATGTAATTGTATCGGCATCATTTCCGGGAACATTATCACTTACGATTACCATCAGTATGTGGTTTCCCACATCAATTAATTCTGGTTCATATAAATAGGATGACAGACCGCTGACGGTGGCACCATCCAGTTTCCATACGTAAAAGATCTCATCATTTTCATCATCATTTGCTATTACCAAGAAATTTTGTTGTGTGCCGGCCAGAAGTGACAAATTAAGTTCTAAAGGAGAATGAGAATGAATTATAGCCGGGGTATTGGGAATAACATATACAGTATTTGGCTCCATCCCGGAAAGGGGCATATCACCTGAAATATAGGGTTGGAAAAAAGCATAAAAATAACTTATTTCCGGATTTATTCCAGATGTGTTCAAGCCCGGGAAAATTTCTGGGATATTATCCGACTCCTCAGCTGAAACATGAGCAGAAACTGCTATTCCTAGTGGATTGCCCAAATCGGCCCAGGGAATTGAAATCTCTGTAAACCCATTACTTGCCCAACCTTCATAAGAAGAGCCAATGGTTCCGTTTCCGGGATAATTCCAGCTACTTCCGTCCCAGTTGTTCACCTGCATTGAGCCACCACCACCTTCGATAGCAATCTGGTATTCTGGCAAATAATCGCCTGCAAAATCTGCTCTTCCCCACGAACCTGTTGTCGCCCCACTACCTGAAGTTTGGTCTGTATCGATATTGACAAAAAAGTCACCTTCCAGATTCAAATCCATAGAATAAAACCCGATGTATAAATTATTCACATCCCATGTAATATATAAATCATGGGTCTGTGTTTCAATCAATTCACTTTCATCCAAAAAATCGTTTACACCATCAACAAAAACCGTGTGGGGCGTTATCCCTTCCGGGATGGTTAAATCGGCAATATTCTGGCTTCCTATTATATTCCCATGCAAATCAGTGATATTGTTTGCTTCAATTTGCCCAACATCTCCAGGGGTGAAATTCCCTGAGATACTTATCTCAACTTTCGTCCAGTCGGCTTGCCTTTCAGCATTAACAATTGTGTAGCTTCCGGTAAAATCCAGCAAATTATAATTTGAAATATTTTCGGCTTCAGTAATGGATACAGATTCGCTAAAACTCAATAAAACCGTGCTGCTATTTACCAAAACAGCGGGGCTATACAACTTGGGTGGAAACACATCCATGTTTTCGGAAACCAGGACTTCAAGTTCAGGAACGCTTGTGCCGATTGGATCGGAAGTATATCCGGCATACATCCGCATCTTAAACTGGTTGTAGCCGGAAATTTCATCACCCTGTACCAAAGTCCCTTCAAACTCAGAACTATGCTGGGCGCCGCCATTTCCAAGTACCAAAGCAGCAGTTGCACCATTGGCCGAATTACGGTAACCGCAATAGGAACCATATCCTCCCCAGACCCTTTGCAAATGCCCTTTCCCACTCCATAATATATCCAGAAGGTCAGGTGACCAGCCCGATTTGACATAACCGGTTTGATCGTAAAAATCATATACAATATCCAAATAATCGGCACCAGTATATAACGTAAAGGTTTTTTGAACGCCCCATTGATCAAGCGTTGCCTGAACCGTATCCCCAAAAGATTGATTGATGGTAATATTATAAATTGCATCTTGTTGGTTGGGCGATACATCTGAAAGCGCAGCCACATGGTTCAGGGAAGAAGACTCGTTATAATCGCCATCCGTTTCTGACCAATAGGCCATATCGGAACTGACCACCGAATAAGCTTGTCCCTGGCCATCTTTGTAAAAAACCCAATTGGCCTTCCCTCCTATCCCTTCAAAAACCATAAAGACCTTTTCGTTGTGCATCACCAATTCATCTGAACCATCATGGTCGATATCATCAATATAGCAAGCAGTGTTCACGATATATTGTCCATCTGCCCAACGGGAAGCCTCGGTATAAACATTTGTATTTTTTATGTGGGACGAATAGCGGTGCTCCCAATCGGCTACTTCACCGCTTGTATGCCAACCCGTTTCATGCAGGTTAATCATAAGCGTGTACCAACCCAACTGGGCAAGGTTATTATCATTCACGCCCATTAAAAAACTGGCAGCATCCGTCCAGGCAGAACCATAGTTCCATTGGGGGTTATGGTTATCGGAATGTGAAGGTGTTGCGGCCCAATTGGTGTACCAACTATTATTGCTGCCACCATAACCATCAGTTCCTCCAAGTAGGTTGTAAGTTCCTTTGGTCAAACTGGCAGTGGAACCATTAAAATCTGGGTTTTGAATTGCATCCTCCAATTTCCATACATTCACGGCCGGATAATTATCGTGGCAATACCAAAGAATGTTATCGTAATTATCCAGAAATCCACTCCCATCATGTTCGTTCATTTCTGCCGACACTTCCCAGTCGGTTCCATAAACCACAATGCCATACTGCCCGGTTCCGGCAATCTGGTTTTTGGCAGCGTTCGCATCATACATCACATTTCCAACGAAGTTATTATTAATAGGAATCACCCGCAAACTAACACCTAAACCATTGTTCATCCAATGGATTTTGGAATTGTCGTAACCATTCAAATGCGGCCCATCGTCGAGCACAACGCCCCATACACCATGTTGCTCCCAGTTATCACCAAGCCAATCAAGGACACCTGCATCTGGATAAATACCTTGCCCAAGCCAAACCCTTTCAGGGATCCATGCCACACGAGGAGTATAATTATAGCGATATTCAACCATTTGCGATTCGGTATGAACCGACCAATCGTTCATTTCGTTATAAGCAAAAGGCATAATATTTTGGCCAAGTGCCGAAGTCATCATACTTGCCAATCCGTTTGCAGCCATGGTTTCGAGCCAATCGTTAAATTCGGGGTTATGCCATTCAGCTGCCGGCATCAAAGTCCCCGACATATGGAAATTTCCTGGTGTGCCGGTTGCTTCATGTGCTTGCAACACCTCGTCATAACCGCTACCATCGAGGCCGCTAATGCCATTCGGGTTGCCATAAAAAACATCGGTATAAGTCAACCCCTGGTTGCCATGTTGTACAAAAGCACAATTTCCGCCACTCAATGGGGCTTTCCCGGCAAACTGCATTTCATCCACAATTCCCCCATCAACCACCACCTGAATTCCAAAATCCAGGTTTTCCATATCAAGTCCGATAACTGGGGAAGGCAATGAAATTTCCAGCATATTGCTCCCGGGTGTCCTAAGAAAACCGGCATCTTCCGCATTAAATTGGAGTGAATTAATTTGATATGATGAATTGAAAACTTTCTTTGTTAAATTATTGTTAATATTCAGGATCAAGGAAATATCCTTTCCGATGAAATTGTCGGCAACAATCACATTATCATCCCTCAATACCATATCATCAAATGTCAATCTCAGCAATAACACCTTATCCTGAAGACGCCCATAAGCAGAAGACATATCACCTGTGGGGCCATTGCAATCCCCAACATCATCAAAACCAAGGAAATCCTCAATTGACCATAGCTTGGGATTCGCAGTAAAATTTTGGGCAGGTAAACCAGAAGCTGCCATAATTATCAGTACAATAAATAATAGTTTTCTCATAGATCATTTATATTTCCTATTCAAGTGGCAAAACTACGATATTTTAAAAATAGTCTATCTTTGCTGATTCTTAAATTCAATTCACAAAACAAAAACACAGTCTTTATGAAAAAGTTTACACTCTTGATGCTCATTAGTTTTAGTATTGCTGCATCTTCCGTAATATCCCAGTCGGTAAATGTAACCTTTAGGGTCGACATGCAAGATCAAATTGTTCCTCTTGAAGGGGTTCATCTTGCCGGAGAATTTGTCGACTTTTGGTGGGATCCCAATGGTATTGCACTGACCGCACCGGCCATTGGAAATGTTTGGGAGGTAGCTTTGGACCTCAATCCAGGAGATGAGATTGAGTACAAATTTATTAATGGTAATTCCTGGGGGCAGGATGAATCAGTTTATGGACCATGTGGTGCTGGAAACGGAAACCGGATTATTACTATTCCCAGTGTTGATACTACTTTATTGGCAGTTTGCTTTGGGAGTTGTACCCCTTGTGTAGTTCCTGAAGTAGATATTACTTTCCAGGTTGACATGACGAATGAAACAGTTTCACCTAACGGTGTGCATGTTGCTGGTTCTTTCCAAGGATGGGATCCTGCTACCACATTATTGACCGATATGGGGAATAATATTTATGCGGTTACACTATCTGTTGGAATCGGAGAATATCATGAATACAAATTCCTAAATGGAAATACATGGGGAACCCAGGAAGTTGTCCCGGCAGCCTGCGGCACAGATGATGGCAATGGTGCATATAACCGCTTCCTGATTATTCCCGGGTCGATTACAACACTTGATCCAATTTGCTTTGGCAGTTGTGATGTCTGTTCGGCACTTACCGATGTAAACGTGACTTTTCAGGTGGATATGTCCGATCAAACGATTTCTCCCGATGGCGTTCACATAGCCAGTATTTTCCAGGGATGGGATCCGGGCGCAACACCAATGATAGATCAGGGAAATGGCATTTGGTCATATACCGCAACGCTCACCACAGGAAACAACTACGAATACAAATACATAAACGGAATTACCTGGAATGATGCAGAAAATGTACCCGGACCTTGTAATCAAAATGGTAATAGATTTATAATCGTACCTGATTCTGACACAACACTTACAGCTTTATGTTTTGGAAGTTGCAACATCTGCAACCCAGATCCTTATGATGTAACTTTTACGGTTGATATGGCAACCCAGAATGTTTCCCCTGAAGGGGTATATCTCGTTGGCTCGTTTAATGGCTGGGACACAACGGCAACCCAAATGACAAACACTTCTGCCAAATATTATGAGGTTACGCTCACGCTGGGTGAAAACGATTATCATGAATTCAAATACCTGAACGGAAATACCTTTACTGGCGCTGAATTTGTACCCGGTGAATGTAATTTCAATGGCAACCGCTTTTTGACCGTTCCTACTGGTAATACTATTCTGGATACGATTTGTTTTGGGGAGTGTGATGCTTGTGTGAACCAGCTCTACACATTTAATTTATCCGTATACCTCGAAGGGCCTTTTAATGGTTCAACAATGGATTCGGACTTGCATACAAGCGGCTATTTTTGGAACGATCAACCATATAATACCGATCCATGGAATTATGGTGGAACAGAAACACAGAACATAGAGCCAGAAATTGATGTGGTTGACTGGGTATTGATCGAATTCAGGGAAACAACCGGTGATGCTTCAACAGCAACCACCGATAAATTCTTAGACCACCAGGCGGCTATATTACTTGCCGATGGCTCAATTGTTAAACCGGATGGTGTAAACCCTATCCAACTAACGGCAAATATAACAGAGAACCTGTATGTTATTATTTATCACAGAAACCATTTGGCAGTTATGTCTGCAACGGCTTTAAACGGATTCGGAGGAACCTATGCCTATGATTTTTCCAACGCTCTTTCAAAAGCCTACCTTAATGGCCAAAAAGATTTAACAGGTGGCTACTTTGGGATGATCGGTGGTGATAGCGACGGAAATGGGACAGTTGATGGAAACGACAAAGATGTAAACTGGAACGGTGATGCAGGAAATGCAGGATATTTTGGAAGTGATTTAAACTTGGATTCAGAAGTGGACAATGTGGACAAGAATGATGTTTGGGACGGAAACAATAGCTCAACCACTTCAGTGCCTCAATAATCAGGATTAAGCGATTTAGAACAAAGAACTCTCCATTGAAAATTTGGAGAGTTTTTTTATTGGGATTAATTACCTTTGCGATTCATAAAATTCAATGCAATGCTACTATCCAAAAAACTCACAAATCTCTGGGAACTACTCTATCCAAATGAAGGAACGGAGATGCTCCAAACTTTCCTTAAAGAAGCTGAAACAACAAAACAAGAAATCAAATTTCCATCTCATAATCCTGAATGGTACAAAGATGCAGTAGTGTATTCGCTTTATGTTGATCTGTTTAATGTTGATTTCAATGGATTGAAAAATAAACTTGATTATTTACAAGACCTTGGGGTAAATTGTCTTTGGCTACTTCCTATCCTGGATTCACCAATGAAAGATGCCGGGTTCGATATTCGGGATTACACAAAGGTCAGGGCTGAATTATTGGGTTTGCCAAATAACAGTTCCGAAGAAAAGCAAAGAAAAGCTTTTCGGGATTTTCTAGCTGAAGCCCATGAAAGGGGGATAAAGGTTATTTTTGATATTGCATTGAACCACACTTCGGAAGAACATCCCTGGTTTCAGGAATCAAAGAAATCAAAAGATAACCCGTATCGGGATTACTATATCTGGTCAAAAAATACAGAACTTTACAAAGATGCCCGGATAATCTTTTACGGATTATGCGAAAGCAACTGGCAAAAGGAAGGCGATGAATTTTTCTTTCACCGCTTCTTTGAGTTCCAACCCGACCTGAATTACAAAAACCCGAAAGTATTGTTGGAGATGGTCCGCAATTTCCTTTTCTGGCTTACACAAGGAGTTGATGGTTTCAGGGCGGATGCGATTCCCTATATTTGGAAACAGGATGGGACCAATTGCGAAAACCTGCACGAAACACATGCTGTGGTCAAATTTTTCAGGGCCGTCCTCGACCATGTCCGCCCTGGCACCTTATTGCTTGCCGAAGCTTGCCAGAAACCCAGGGAAGTGGTGAAATATTTTGGGGATGGCGACGAATGCAATGCTGGTTATCATTTCCCCCTGATGCCCCAGATGTTCAAGGCCATTTCAGCCCAAAATGCGGAACCCATTTCAAAAATCCTCAGCACGGAAGTCACCCCAAGCATTCCCGGTTCTGCACAATGGTTCACTTTCCTACGATGCCACGATGAACTGAGCCTGGAACTTGTTTATGTGTCAGAGGATGACAGAAAATACATCCATGATAACTATTGCCTTAAACCACA
>Ga0209633_10002580_pt1 | contig 17341 bp, 12 predicted proteins | sample Cruoilmetagenom1_FD_187290 | JGI IMG/M metagenome (GOLD analysis project Ga0209633, IMG submission 187290) | Oil polluted marine microbial communities from Coal Oil Point, Santa Barbara, California, USA - Sample 1 (SPAdes) (version 2) | ecosystem: Environmental > Aquatic > Marine > Oil seeps ... | reverse complement strand
AACTCTATCTAAATCTTTAACTAAATTATGCGAATAATAAGTACCATATATTATTGAATTATCAAGTGATTTAGAAATTTCAGATTTTCCTCCACCTGAAACAGTACAAGGTTTATGACAATATATTCCTTCAGAGGAAGTCCTTATTAATTTCCATTGTGGTGCAGTAGGATGCTTAATCATTTGAAATTTATCACCTGATGGTAAAATATAATAATAAGTTGGTAACATTTTAATTAATTGAATTTCACCGTTATATTTCCATTTTATCTCAGTATTATGAAGATCCATTTCAACATCATCAGGCAAATAAACAATGTTTTTATATATTTTATCTATACCATAATTTTCTTTTTGAATATCCATTAAATCACTAAATTTTTCTTTTACATCTTCAAATTTATATTTTAGACTATCTATTTCTTTCCTTGCACTAAAATTTTCCCCTACATTTGTTCTTCGAAAAGCTATTGCACCACCAGAATGTTCTTCTTCACTCATTCCATATAAATTTGCTGCATAACTCATCTGTGTTTTGATTTCTTTTTTTGAATAGCCAAAATAATTATCTGCAATAAGAGTTATAATAACTCCTTTTTCATCCCTACAAGTTATTTTAAAAGGTGATCCATCATTGTAAATTTCATTTTCATCTTTATAACACATTCCCTCTTTTTTCTGTCTTTCAGTTGCATTATCATAATGCGGTAATAGTAAATCTTTCTTTTTTAGTTTTGTTAAATGAGGAGCAAGTACAATATAACCAGTATGTCCAGACCAATGTTCAACATCAAGACTTGAATCATTTTCATGTAAACTCATATCGCCAGCATTTCCAAAAACAGATTCAACAAAATCAAGATTTGAAACAAGACTCCCAGGAGTAACAAATAAAATTTCCATATTTTTTTCTTTAATCACACCTGGAACTTCAGGTGAAATAGCTGGTTTAACCATAAGAGTAACAAAAGTTTTAGCTTTATTCTCTTGATTTGAAGTAAAAGGGAGTGTCATTAAATCTTCTGGAGGATTAATTGCTGCATTATAAAGTCTCACAAAAGTTTTTTTAGGAACTGATTTCTTATCAAATGGAACAGCAAGTCCGCCCTCAACAATATGAAAAGATCCTTCTGTTGTTCTTCTATCATGCTTTGGATTATTTAAAATTCCTTGTTTAATTCTATAACTCTCTAAATATTCACTCTTAAATTCATAACCATTAGGTGCCATTGATAATTCTCTTGCAAGGCCATATCTATCTAAAATAAATGAATCTTTTATAATATCTACATTTTCATCAACATCATTAAAATATTCATTTAAAAACTCATAAATTCTTTTATTAATAGGTATTTCTCTGCTATCCTGTAATCTCATCTTTTCTTTATAATCAGTAATAATACCTTCAAACAAATCAATAAAATACTCGCATGACCCTTCATCTTTTTCCCCTGACTCGTAAATTGGTAATCCCAATGAAGCAAGTTTCAAGTTAATAAATTTAATATTATCATCACTATTTGTAGTTGGTTCAATATTGCCATACTCTATTCCAATTTTTTTTCTTAAATTCATATTTTTTAACCGTTCAGAGACTCGGACTTTAAGTCTCGAGAGGAGAACAGTAACTCCTTTCTATAGTATAGTCTCTCTTAATCCTCTATGTATGATATTTTATTACATTTTCGTAACAAAGTAAACACTTAAGTTAGTAATACCATTTCAAGCAATAAAAAATGGATATAATGTTTAACATAATACCCATTTTTCAACTAATTAAACTAATAATTCCAATATCAGATTCGATTTTAGTCCCTCCTTGAATTAGTTCCAAAATAATTTACATTCGAATTCGCATAAGAATTTAATGCTTGTTTTTTCATTTCTTCTCTTTCCTTAGTTGTCATAGTAATCCTCCTTTTTTTATATAAATTTTTTGTATAAAAAATTCACTCCTAATCATACAAAGGTATGATATTAGAAGTGAATATTATCCACGGTTCCATTCTAAAATTTACTCGATAGTCTTAACGCAACTAACGTAACAACCTACTTATTTTCAGAAATTATACTCAAGAGTGATAGCTCTTTCAATGTTTTTTTATTTTATTTTTTAGAGTATAGCATCTTAAATTTAAAAAGTAAAGTCTTTTTTCTAGGAAAACGTTTCTTTGTTTGAATTTTCTGAATATTTAGTATTTTACAATTGAAACAACGAAATTATACCCATATGGAGTGTAATTTCATCTAAATCTTATAAAAAGTACTGTTTCTAAAGAAATATAAATATTTCTCATGAACTTTTTTCTTAGTTAATTTTTCTAGTGCTTCAGCATAGATTTCTACTTGCATTTTATGTTCATTAACAAGTAGTTTTTCATTAGACTTACTAATTTTATCTGTTTTATAATCAACTAGAATTATTTCATCATTCTCTTCAAAATATAAATCAATTATACCTTGGACTAGAAAATCTTTTTTATATTTAAAAGTAAACGGCATTTCTCTATTAACTTCATTTGAAGATAATAATCTTTTCCCTACTTTAGAATCATAAAAATCAAATATGCTTTTTATATTTACAATTTCTTTTTGCTTATCACTTAAATAACCAATTTCAACAAAATTATCTATTTGTTCTTCAATACCTTTTAAATCAACTTTATCTAAATTGATTTTTTCCATAATATAATGATAAGTATTACCATAATCAAATGCAGATAATCCTTCTTTCTCAATTATAAAACTTGGCTCTTTTTGCATTTGAGGAATATTGTTAAACAACTTAAAATCTTCCACATTTTCATCTTTAAGCGTATTTAATGCAGTAACTGATATCTTTGTAGGCATTTTTTTATTTACACTATATGAATAATTAAAAACTTCTTCTATTTTTTTATCGCTCTCAAATTCTCCTTTTTCTAATTTACTTTTTATTGTTAAATAAGAATCCACTTCTTTTTTTTCTTCATTTTCAATATCTTTTAAATCAATAATATTTATACTAAATAAATCATTTCCATCAGGAATAAATTCATTATCGCTAATATCACAAATTTGTTTAAACTCTTTATTTCCAGAAATTATTCTCATTATCCAATCTATATAACTTTTCGATGTTTCAATATATTTAATTGAATCCTTCATAGACCAATCATTAATACTTTTATTAAAACTACTACCAAATATACCAAATATTAATAGTTTATCAACACTTCTAGTCATAGCAACATAAAGTATTCTCATTTCTTCAGCAGTATTTTCTTCATCAATTTTTCTATTAATAATATATCTAGAAATTGTATTTGATTTTACCCTATTTTTATAATCAATATATTTAGTGCCAATTCCATAATCTTTATGCATTATAAAATTCTTCTTAGATTCTTGCGATTTCATCTGTCTATTTCCTCTTGCTAAAATTACGACAGGAAATTCTAAACCTTTTGATTTATGAACACTCATCAATCTAATAACATTTTCACTTTCTGAAATTACATTTGCTGTATCAAAATCTGCATTAATACTATTCATACTTTTAATATATTCAATAAAATTAAATAATCCTGTAATTGAACTTTCTGAAAACAGTTTTGCCTTTTGAACTAAAAGTTTTAAATTTCCGCGCCTTAAATTACCACCAGGCATTGCCGAAACATAGTTTAAAAAATTAGTTTCAAATAATAATTTTTGAATAAATTCATCGATTTCCATAAACCTTGCTATTTTAACATATTCATTTATTGTATTAATAAATTTTTTTGATTTTATTCCTAATTCACTATTTATTTTAGAAACTTTCTCTAAACTTTCAAAATAGCTTTTATGTGGATTTTCAATTCTAATTTTTATTATTTCAGCAATTGAAAAGCCTCCAATAGGAGATCTTAAAACAGATAATAAAGCAATATCATTTCTTTTATTATCAATTATTTTTAATAAATTTAAAAATATTTCTATTTCAAGTGTCTGTAAATATCCATTTCCACCTTCATAATATAAAGGAATTCCTTCTTTTATAAATATTTCTTCATATACTGGACCCCAACCACTAGTTGCTCTCATCAAAATAACAATATCCCTATATTCTATCTTTCTTTTCTTGCCTAATTTTTTATCATAAGTATCTTTTCCAATTAAATTTTTTATTCTTTGTACAACTGCTTTCGCTTCAATTTCACTTTGCTTTAAATCTAATAACTCTAAATCAACTTTATCCTCTTTTAAACTTTTTTTGTCAGCATTAATAATATTCAATTCAATTTTAGAATTTTCATTTTTTTCAAATTTAATTCCTTCATATAAATAAGCTTCTTTATTATATTCGATTTCTCCGAAATCTTTTCTCATCAAATTTTTAAATATAAAATTAATTCCATCAAGAATTTCAATTCGTGTTCTAAAATTTTTAGATAAATTTATTTTTCTATTTATACTTTTTTCAGACATTGAAAAAGAATCATATTTTTTCAAAAATAACTCTGGTTCAGCAAGTCTAAATTTATATATACTTTGTTTAACATCACCAACAAGAAATACATTATTTTCTCTTTTTATTAAATTTACAATTTCTTCTTGAATAATATTGGTGTCTTGATATTCATCAACAAAAATATAATCGAATTTCTTTCTATATTCGCTATTTATTAAATTATCTCCTAAAAGCTCTAATGCATAATGCTCTAAATCGTTAAAATCTAAAACATTTTTTTCAAGTTTTTTATTTTTAAATTCACTATCTACTTTTTTTATTATTTCAATAAAATATTTAAGTAGTGGATATATAGTATTAATGTCATCGATTTGTTCATTTAAATTTTTAAATCCGATATTCTCTATTAATTTATTTAAATTCTTTTTAGATTTTTCACGTAATTCTTTAGTTAATACTATTAAATTGTTATTCATTTCAGCTTTTTCTTTTTTACCGATAGATTTAAATCGCAAATAATTTATAGAATCAAAAGAATCGAAAAAACTATAAATATCTTTTTTTAATTCCTCTTTTAAAGAAATTATCATTTTTATATCTGATTCAATAGCAATTTTATAGTCTAAAGGTCCATCTTTATCTTTACAACATTCTAAAGCTGGATTTAAATATTTTAATGAAATATCAAGTGATTTAATAATATCTTTTTTTAAAGCGTTACCCCAGATATGATTATTAAAATCTTTTTTATTAACATTATATAGTTCTGTTTTTTCTTCTAACCAATTAAAAGGATTTACTTTACTACCCATAAATCCATAAAAATCCTTAATAGCATGATATAGTTTTTCATCATTCCTATTTGAAGTATAAGATTCAACAATTGAAATAAATTCATCTTTTCCCATTTCATATTCTTGTTCTAAAACTTCATCAACAGATTTAATAAATAAAAGTTCTTTTTCACTAGTATCTAATATTCTAAAAGATGGATCAATATTAATCTTATGAAAGTTTCTTTTAATTATTTCCATACAAAATGAATGAATTGTAGAAATATTAGAATTGTTTATCATGGAAATTTGTTTTCTTATAAACTCATTTTTTTCATTATTACTTTCAATCATAGAAGAAAGTGATTCAAGAATTCTTTCTTTCATTTCTCCTGCTGCTGCCTTAGTAAATGTAATAATTAGCATTTTATTAATTGGTATTTCATCATTCACCACTAATGATACTATTCTTTCTACTAATACTGCTGTTTTACCAGAACCAGCTGCAGCAGATAATAATAAATTCTGATTTCTGCTTTCAAATGCATTTCTTTGTTCACTAGTCCATTTAACCATTCAAATCCTCCTGTAAATATAAACAGTCTTTAAAAGTTACTTGATTCCTACCATTATCTTTTGATTCATAAAGTGCTTTATCAGCTATTTCAATTAATCTCATGCGCTCGATTTCTGAAGTAGCCATAACTGTAGACACTCCAATACTAATAGTTATATATTTTTTTGTTCCATCTACATCATTTACAATATTCAATTCTCTTACTTTTTTTCTTAATTTTTCTGCAATCATCATTGAACTTTCTTTATCAGTTTTTTGCAAAATAATAATAAACTCTTCTCCACCATAACGAATTGGTATATCCTGTTCTCTTGTATTTTTAAGTAATACACTAGAAACTTTTTTTAAACATTCATCTCCTTCAAGGTGCCCATAAGTGTCATTATAATTTTTAAAATTATCAATATCAATCATTAAAATTGAGATATTTTGCTTAATTAACTGCATTCTAATATAAGTGTTTTCATATATTTTATAAAAATACCTTTTATTGAATAATTTAGTAAGTTCATCCATATTAACTTTTTCATTTAATTTTCTTCTTTCAATATTCATTAAATGTTCTTTTACTTTTTGATACTTTAAATTTCTGTAATAACCATTAATTACGCTTGAAATTGTTTGTGCAATTGCAATATCATCATCATCAAAATTATTAGATGAATTGACAGAAATATCTAATGAAATTGCTCCAAAAATTTCATCTTCATCACTCATCCCTATAACAATACTTTCTTTTATAGGCACTATACTTTCCCCTGTTTCATTGTTTATTATATCTTCATTTATATTTTTAATTAATTCTACATTTTCACAAGGGAATGTAAAATCATTAACTTTATATTTAAATTCATTTAATTTTTCTTTATTATGTCCTAGTGAGTCAATAAAATAAACATAGCCAGCTCTAGATAAATAAACAGAACCAGCATTTGCTTTTTCTACAGTTCTAATTAAAATTCTAAAAACTTTAATTGCAAATTCTTCTTCTTCTAGTTTATCAATATCTTTGATCTCTGAAATTGCAATAATGGTTTCTTTAAAGCGGCTCATATTATTTATTTTTAAATTAACTTCATTATCAAGTCTTTGAAGTTCAATTTTATTATTTAGATAATCGTGTGATTTTCTTAAAAAAATAATTATAAGAAGTATAACAACTAAATACTGAAATAAATATCCAAAATTATTATTTAGTATATTTTCAAAAATTAAAATATCATGCACTCCAATAAAAGCAATAATTAATCCAAAAACAATCATGTTTTCATCAATATCTTTGATTAATTTATTACTATATAGTCTTAAATAATATAAAAACGAAATAACTGCTACTATAATTATAGAATAATTATAGTACTGTAAAATATTAGTATAATTAACTATATTTAAGAAAAACATTAAAAATATAAACACAGCGTTTATAGCTGAAGCAATAATTTTAAAATAATTAGAAAATTCTGTTTTAATATTCTGATATAAAGACATCATTATAAACTCAACTATACAGATAAAAGAAATTCTCTGAATATAAATTACTCCTATTGCAGTTATATTTGGAATTAACTCAGAAATTAAAAGATCATCTTTTACTAAAGTTCTAATGACAATCGCAATAATTGCTAAAAACAAATACTCATCATTCTTTCTTCTTCCACCATAAATTGTTAATATTAATAAAATAATAATTAAAATTATTGAAACTCCAAATATTGAGCTAGTAATAAAAATTTCACGATTTTTATTCTTTAATAGTTCGTTATAATCTCCAATATACATTTTTTGCCAAAATCCATTTTTATAATTTATACTATTATTAACTTGAACTATAATATCAACTGATTTACCAATACCTGGATACTCAATAATCATATTTTTATATTGACTTTTTTCCTGATTTTCTATATCCCAATTTGATGCAATAAGTTCATCATCAATAAATACTCTATATTGTGTTGACATATATTTAATATATATCCCATCATATATTTCTTTACTATCTAAATGTAATCTATATGTAGCAAAATTGATTTCATTATTTTTTGTGTTTTCCCATGTATGAGGCACATTCACAAATGTAGGATTCAAGTTTTTTTCATTATCTATAAAATTTATTTTATTTAATAACTTACCTTCATAAAATTCCCATTCACCCGATAAATCAATAACTTTTTTTTCAATATTTTCTTTTTTTAAATCAAGTTTTCCTTTAGAAATCAAATAATCTGAATTCAAAGGATAAAATACAGTAATGATAATTATAATACTTAATAATATTAAAACAATATTTATTTTTACTTTATTTTTTTTCATAATATCCCCCAAATTATTCAACTTTATTTTTATTTAATAATTCAATAACCTCTTTATCTTTATATTTTTTTACTATTCTATATTTATTGTCACTCAATTGTCTATCAAATTGACAAATTCCAGAATATTTACAGTAATTACATGCATTTGACTGTTCATCCGTTTTAAGTGGGTAAATACTACTTTTCCCTGATATTATCTCATTTCCAACATTTTCAACAAAATTAGATACATGATTTAATAAAAGATCAAAATCATTTTTTTCTATTACTTTTGAATGTGAATCAAAATCGCCATTAACTTTAAGTTTTACATCAATTACTGATGATTTTTTACCTGACTCAATAGTATTGTCCATTTTTTTTATAAGATCATTATCTTTTAAGGTTATTCCATTCATTCTTAATTTATCATTTAATTTTTCTTCAATATTTAAATTCTTTTTATAATCAATTATAGGATCATCAATTTTAAAATAATAAACTCCCGCTGGAACAATTTTATCATATCCAAAATATTTAGAATCGCTAACAAATGCATTTAAATAAATCATTAGTTGTATTTTATTACCATTATAAATATCGGAAAGATTCAAATCAGAATTTCCAGATTTATAATCAATTATTTTTACATATGTTTCATCATTTTCATTCAAAATATCAAGGCGATCAATTTTACCTTCGATTATCATTTTTTCTTCATTTTTCAGATCAACTATTATAGGTTTTAATCCTTTTTTATCATCTGAAAATACAAGTTCAAATCCTTTAGGTATAAATTCCCCTTTAATAACATGATTACGTAATGTCCAAATTGATTTTTTTGCAACTCTTAAAATTTTCTTTTTATAATATTTATTTCTATAGTTATCATTAAATAATTGATCTGAATAATCATTTGTAATTTTTTCAATAATATTCGTTATTATTGCATCACTTTTTTCTTTAGTTAATTCATTCCATGTAATTTTATTTTTATCTAATTCATAACCAAATTCCTCAAGTGATTTATGAAACATTAAGCCTAAATCCGGAAGTTCAACTTCAAAAGAATTTATTTCATTAAGTTTTAATCCATATTTAATAAAATGTTTAAAAGGACATTTAACATAAGTATCAATTTTTGTTACTGAAGCTTTTAAAGGAAGATTAAATAATTCTTCAGCAAATTCTTTACCTATTGATTCAACACTATTATCATGAAAAAGTGCATTTAAAATCCATTTTAAATCTTCTTTTTGATTTTCATAATACCATTTATAAACTTTAAACCATAACTCATTTATTTCATACCCGTCTAACATATTCCTTAAATTATAAATTAAATATTTTAATGTTGATTTCTTTGTAACTATAAATTTTTCTTCCATATGATTACTATAATATAAATTTGATTGAAATACAATTTCAGGAAATATTTTTTTTATTTTATCAATAATTATTGATTTTCTTAAACTTCTACCATCATTATCAGCTAATGAATAACTTATAAAAAGTTCCTCGCTTGGCTTAGAGAAAATTCTATAAATTAAATAATTTTCTTCAGATATTTTATATTCAATATCATTTTTTAAATCTAATCCTTTATCTTTTATAATTTCTTTTTCCTCTTGTGAAAAAATATCATTATTTTCAATTTTCATTGGAAGCAAACCATCGTTAACACCAACAAGAAATAATACTTTTACTTCTGAAATTTTTGTTCTACTAATATTTCCAATAACAATTTCATCTTGTAAAGAAGGTAAAATTCCGACTTCATACTCTAAAATACCTTCTGATAGTATTTTAATATATTCTTTTAATGAAATTTTCTTATCACTAAAAAGTTCAACAAATTGTTCAATAATTTTCATAATAATATTCCAAATCTGAGTGTTTTCATTAACTTTCTCAAGTTCGGAAATTTGTTTCAATTCTATTATCCATTTTTCTAAAGAATCTATTAATCCATATGTTTTTAAAAAATTATAATATTTTATTGTAAAATCAGATACATTAATTTCTTTCTTTTCAACATCACCAAAAAAATCTAAAAATGGTGAAATTAATTTATCTCTTATTTTGTTAATATATTCAAGCTGTTCTTCACTATATTTTCTTTTACCTCTTTTGAAATTAGATTTCCATAAATTTCCATTTATTCCATTCTCAATTACATAATTTTCGAGAATTTCACTCTCATCCTTAGTAATATTAGTAAATCCAGTTTTAACCATTGAAAATATATCTTCATATCTAAAATGATTCTGATATATTTTAAGAGTTGAAATTATAAATTCAATAATTTTATTATTCATAATTGAAATTTTCTCATCAATAAAATAAGGAATTCCATACTCTTTAAAAATACTTTTAACTGAAATTTTATAACTATCAAGATCAGTTGCTATTACTGCAATATCTCTCCATGAGTAATTGTTTTCTTTAACTAATTCTTTTATTTTAATAGCAATTAATTCAATTTCTTCATCTCTATTTGTACCAATAAAACCTGCAATTCTATCATTCTTTTTTCCATAAATTTCATTTGGATATTTAAATATATTATCTGATAAAAAAGCAATTTCTTCATTTAAATTAAATTTATCTTTAAAAGACACAATTTCATATTTCAAATTATTATTATTTAATAATTCTTGCAAATTTTTATAAGTATCTCTAACATTTTTATATGTATAATTATCATTAAAATCAGGATCTAATGTTAACGATATCGTTAAATCTTTTGCATTTAACATCATTTTTTCGATTAACTGCATTTGTAATTCATTAAATCCATGAAATTCATCTATCCAAATTGATGCATTATTAAGTATTTCTGTTTCATCAATTTTCTCAATTACAAAATTCATTTTATCTTCTTCATCAAAATATCCATTACTTAAAAATTCATTAAATTCACTATAAATTTTAACTATATCATTTGATTTTTTCTTTATAGAAATATCTAATAGTTCATTTTCAAAAATGTTTTTAAAATCATTTTCATTTAATCCATTTATTTTAATCATTTTGAAAAGCGAATTAAATTTATCAATTAAACCTTTTTTATTAACACTTTTTTTGTAAAATTCTAAATCATTTTTATTTTTTTCAAGAACTTTTCTAAGAACCATTATTTTACCAAAATCATCAATTTCGACGCTTTTAATATCTCCAACACTTTTTATAACATTATTAATAACTCTGTTAAAGCTTAAAACATCAATATTAATAAGCCCATCTAATTCCATTTTATTAATTAATTGTTTCTCAGCTTCTAAGTTAAATTGTTCAGGCACTAAATAGATTAAATTTTTATTTTTATCATTTACAATTTCATTCATCATTTTAAAACTTTTTCCAGTTTTACTTTTCCCAATATAAAATTTAATCATTTTACCCTCATTTCTAAATTATTTGAAAATTTTCAACCATATTGCTAAAATCATTCTTTATTTCATTTGAAAGAATGTCCATAGTGATTTCATCATAAAATTTACCACCTAATATTATTGACTCTCTTCTTCTTCCAATTTCTTTAAATCCAATTTTTTTATAACAATTTATTGCTCTTTCATTATATGAATATACTTCTAAATTAATATTGTGAAGATTTAAAAAATAGAATCCATAATTTAAAAGTAATTTTATTGCTTCAGTTCCATATCCATTATTCCAATAATCTTTTTCACCAATAAATATTCCAAAAGTTGCTTTTCTATTTTTATAATCAATTTGATGAAGTCCTAAATTACCAATTAATTCATCATCATTATTTATTATTGCAAATAAAATGTCAGTATCACTTTTTAATAAATTTTCAAGTATTTCGCGTTCTTTATCATTTGTATAAACTTCTGAAGTTCCAGTTAAATATAAAGAAATTTCAAGATCATTTAACCACTCAGCATATTTTTCAATATCATCTAAATTTACTGGTGATAAATATAATCTTTCTCCACTAATTTTTTTATAATATTTCATAATATCCCCTCACTATACTTTTCCTTTTTTCCCAATTCTAGTAAACATAAATACAGAAATAATTATTATTGAAATACTAACAATATTCAATAAAAAAAATTGTTCATGTAAAAATATCAAAGCCATTATTATAGTAAATACGGGTGTTAAATTAATAAATAACGCTGTTGTACTTGGACCGATTTCTTTAATACAAAATTGCTGTATAGTGTAGCCCATTACCGTTGGAAAAACAGCCATATATATAACTGCTAAATATGCATTTGATGTGACATTTAAAGCATTCTTAAAAATAATTTCTTTTAAAGCAAATGGCATTAAAATCACTACACAAGAAATAAAAGTATATGTAGTTAATATTAAAGGCTCCATTCTATTAACACCTTTTTTAACAATAATTGAATAAATTGCCCAACATGTAGCTGCCATTAGCATTAAAAAATCTCCACGATTTAATCCACTTACAAATAATGATTTTAAATCCCAATTTGTAATTGTAAGTAGAACTCCTAAAAAAGCTATGATAATTAAAATTATTTTTTTAAATGAAATTCTCTCTTTCAATATTATTGTTGCAAGAACTGCTGTTATTAAAGGATTAAATGCATTAATTATTGCAGCATTACTTGCAGTTGTGTATTTTAATGCACTAAAAAATAATAAATGATAACCTGTCATACCAATAAAACCCAAACTAAAAATTAATAAAATGTTTTCTTTTTTTATAATCCAATTTTCTTTATATTTATACTTCATAATTGGAAAAATAATAATTGATGCAAATAATAATCGCAAAAAAGTAATTACAACTGGACTAAATTGATTAATTCCTAGTTTTCCAGCAATAAATGCACCAGCCCACATAATTGTTGCTAAAATCATTAGAAAATAGTACTTAAATTCTTTATTCATTCTACACCTCTTACAATAAATTATATCATTTATAATGCATTAAACGAAATATAAATATATAATATTTATGACAATATCAATTAAAGGAGGAATACATGAAAATACCAAAGAAACTTAATCTTGCGTTTTTACCAACACCTATTTATAAAATTGAAAATTTATCAAAAGAATTAAATGAAAACATTTTTATTAAGAGAGATGATTTAACAGGAGTTGAATTTTCAGGAAATAAAATAAGAAAACTTGAATATTCTGTATTTCAAGCGCTTATTGAAAATGCTGAAGTACTAATTACTTGTGGAGGGATTCAATCTAATCACGCAAGAGCTACAGCAATGGTAGCAGCAAAACTTGGTTTAAAATCACATCTTGTTTTACGAAGTAATTCTGTACCTTCTCCAAAAGGAAATCATTTGCTGGATATGTTAGTAGGCGCAAAAATAACATATTTAAGTGAAAATGAATTTCAAAATAATTTAAAACATAAAATGGAAGAAATTAAAAAAGAATATAAAAAAAATGGAATTATTTCATATATTATTCCACTTGGTGCATCTAACGGTATAGGTAATTTCGGATACTATAATTGTATGGACGAAATTATTGAATTTGAAAAAATAAACAATATAATATTTGATACTATTGTATGTACTGTTGGATCAGGCGGAACTTATTCAGGCTTATTTTTAAATAATTTAATTAATAATCATAATAGAAAAATTATTGGTTTTAACGTATCTGATGATTCAGATTATTTTAAAAAGAAAGTAGAAGAAATAGTTAATGAATCAATGAATTTAATAAATATAAAAAAAGATTTTTCAAAAGAAGATATTGAGATTATTGATGGATATGTAGGTAGAGGATATGCATTAAGCACATCTTCAGAATTAGAATTTATTAAAAAAATTGCAAAAAGTGAAGGAATAGTATTAGATCCAGTATATACAGGTAAATGTTTTAAAGGAATGTATGAAGAAATAAAAAAAGATAGATTTAAAGATTCAACAAATATTTTATTTATTCATACAGGAGGTCTTTTCGGATTATTTCCAAAAGCAGATGAATTTGATTTCTAATGAAATATTCACTTATAATATTTTTCATTTGCCCTTTCATATTTGAAAAATATATATTATAAATGATATACTTAAATAATAGAGATGGAGGGAATCATGAATATTTTTTATAACACTGAACGTTTAAACATTAGATATGCTACTATAGAAGACATCAATTATATTATGGAAACTGAAAGAGCTATTGAAAATAAAAATTTTATTTTTCAAGGGACTTATCAATCACATAAGCATGAAATCGAATCTAATGAATTACTACTTTTAATAATCGAAAAAAAAATTGATAATGAAAAAATAGGATTTTTCCTATCATATTATGATCAAAACTCTGATGTTTTTGAATTAAGAAGAATTGCTATCAATTTAAAAAACCAAGGATATGGTTATGAAGTAATTCTTGGATTAATGAAACATGTATTTAAAAATTTATCTATTAATAGATTTTGGCTTGATGTATTTGATTATAATAAGCCTGGAATTTATCTTTATGAAAAATTAGGAATGAAGAGAGATGGCATTATAAGAGAAGGTTATAAATCAAATGGAGTATATAAAAGTTATTATATTTACTCAACTTTAAGAAATGAATTTTTTGAAAAGTTTCCTATATAAAAAGCCGCAAAAGCGGCTTCTTTCCAAATAATCATCTTTTTTTATTTATTTTATACCAAAAATGTTCCTTAGTAGTTTTATATTTTTTCATTCCAACTTTTGTTAACACCTTTTGTGAAGCAATATTATCTTTTCTTGTTTCAGCAACTATAGTAGTGACATATTCTCTATAAAAAGCCCATTTTAACATTGCCATTAATGCATTTTTCATATATCCTTTATTTCTAAATCTTTCATTTATGCTATATCCTACTTCAACTTCTCCATATTTATTCGGAGAACCTTTAAACAAAAACCCACCAATAATAATATTTTCCTTTTTTGCAATAATCAACCAATTAGTATGCCATAAATAATCATTTTCTAATTCGATTATTTGTGAAAGCTCTGCTAACATTTTCTTCATTTCATAACTTAGTTTTTCATTAGAATAATTTAATTCTAATTTTTTTTCAAGTAATTTTTTGTTTTTTAAATATATATCGATATTATCCCTAGTTAGAGGTTTTATCAATAACTCATTAGTTTCTACACAAATCAAATATAATCCCCTTTATAAATCAATCTCATTAAGTAACATTTTTAATTTTGTTATTTCTTCTTTAGTAAAAGTTAATCCTTTTCCCATTTTTGTATTATCTGGCGACCATTCTCTAATATCATATTTTGCTGGTCTATCATTCCAACTTACTAAATTAAATTCTTTTTTCCAACCTTTTGCATTTTCATTAATTTCACCAATTTTTTCAACAACTTCAAATTTTAAATCCGCCATTTCCCCTCCATTGTTTTTATATTATAATTTTTTTGTTCATTATTTTTTATTATATCATATATTGTTATTTTAATTTGATTTTGATATACTTTTCTTATATAAAAGAATATGGAGGTATTTATGAAAGTAATAGCGTTTAACGGAAGTCCTAATAAAGAAGGTAACACATATCATGCAATTAAAATAGTAACTGATGAACTTGAAAAAACAGGTATTGAAACTGAAATTATTCAAGTTGGTAATAAAAACATGCGAGGATGTATGGCATGTAATCAATGCGCTAAAAATAGAGATGAAAAATGTATTTATGATGACGGATTGAATGAATTAATCCAAAAAATGAAAGAAGCTGATGGCATAATTTTTGGTTCAAGTGTACATTTTTCAGGTATTACAGGTTCAATGAAATCTTTTTTAGATAGAGCTTTCTATGTAATTGGTAATAATGGAAATTTTCTTAGACATATTGTAGGAACATCTTTAGTAGCTGTTAGACGTACAGGTGGTATGCCTGCTCTTGAACAGCTTGATAATTATATTAAATATGCAGAAATGATTTCTCCATCATCTACTTACTGGAATGTAATTCACGGCACAAAACCTGGAGAAGTGCTTCAAGATAAAGAAGGAGTACAAACTCTTACAACATTGGGAAGAAATATGGCATATACTTTAAAATTAATTGAAAATGGTAAAAACACTGTTAATCCCCCTGAAAAACTTAGAAAAAAATATACAAATTTTATCAGATAAATAAAAAGCTAAATGAGAAAAATAATCTCATTTAGCTTTTCTTTTCTTATAAAGCTTTTTCATTTACAATAATATTAGTTATATATGGTCTTATTTTATCCAAAATCATTTTTTTCTTCTCATCAGTAAGTTCGCCTTCTTGATTAAGATCAATTTTTATTTTTGGGCATAATGAAAACTCTTCATACCATTCATTGTAATTATTTTGAAGATCAATTAAATAATCTTTTGGAATTAATTCTCCTTCAGTCGATCTACTTCTTTTCTTAATTCTTTTCATTGCAGTATCAACTGTAACATCTAAATATATTAAAAGTTCAGGAGCTTTAATATGCTCAAGCATATTTGAAAGTAATTCTCTGTAAATAATCAATTCATCTTCAGACATTTGACCACGCTGATGAATAGTTCGAGCAAATATTTCATCACCATATATTGATCTGTCTAGAATTCCATTTTCTAATTCTTTTTCAATTCTTTTTAAATCTTTAAATCTATGATTCAAAAACATAACTTGAATAATAGCACTCCATCTTGTTTGATCACCATAAAATTTATCTAACATTCTCTGAGTTAATGACTCAGCATCATCATCTAAAATTTCTTGATATAATTTTATTCCTAGTTCTTCACTTAAAAATTTTGCTACTGTGGATTTTCCAACCCCAATTATTCCATCAACTACTATTGCCATATTTCTTTCATCACCTCTTGATTTATAATTTTTTCTATCGGCGGCTAAATATTTCATCTTAAAACTACCTCACTTCTATTCTCAATCTAATAAATATTATCATCTTATGTATATAAATTCAACAAAAAAACAAGATATTAATTTATATCATTAATATCTTTTATTTCAACTCCATTTATATAAAGCTTTTCAAGATTAATAATTTTTTCAATAGATGAAAAATCTCTAAGATTATCACAGTTTAGATGAACCTCTTTTAAATTCTTTAAATTTTCAAGAGCACTTATATTTGTCAATCTATTACTTGTAATACTAAAATATTCAAGTTCATTTAAATTCTTTAATGGATCAATATTATCAATATTTGATTCATAATCAAAACTTAAATTTTTTAATTTTCTAAGATTTTGTAACGGTAATAAATTCTTATCACTACTCCACTTAATGCTCAAA
>Ga0209633_10002579_pt1 | contig 17346 bp, 19 predicted proteins | sample Cruoilmetagenom1_FD_187290 | JGI IMG/M metagenome (GOLD analysis project Ga0209633, IMG submission 187290) | Oil polluted marine microbial communities from Coal Oil Point, Santa Barbara, California, USA - Sample 1 (SPAdes) (version 2) | ecosystem: Environmental > Aquatic > Marine > Oil seeps ... | reverse complement strand
CTTGCTGGGAATGGATAGATTAATTTTTTACTTATTCTCCCAGGAAGACATAATCCGTATAAACTTGCTCTAACTTTTGATTAAAGGTATTGGAAAAAAAATCTTGTATTCGGTTGCCCGATCAATATTATTCCGATTCGATCCCGAGGTTGCGCACGCGGTCTCACTTGCTCTCCTGAATGCAGCCTATCGGTTGGGTCTTCTGCGTGGTAACAAAGACGAACACACCTGTATTTCGCATAATGTTATGGGCCTCGAATTTCCAAATCCAGTAGGGTTGGCTGCAGGTTTTGATAAGAATGGTGAACACATTGACGCCCTTTCAAAACTTGGTTTTGGGTTTATTGAAATTGGAACTGTTACTCCACGTCCGCAGCGAGGCAATCAGAAACCGAGGCTATTTAGAATCCCCGCAGCACAGGCTATTGTTAATCGAATGGGGTTCAATAACCATGGCGTTGAGCAACTTGTAAAAAACATAAAGCGAGCCAAATATCGAGGTATCCTGGGTGTGAGTATCGGAAAAAATGCTGACACACCGATTGAAAACGCAGTTGACGATTATTTGTTTTCATTTGACAAGGTTTATGATTACGCCAGTTATGTAGCACTGAACATATCTTCTCCAGGAACCCCAAATCTGCGCCAATTGCAGCGCAAAAATGATTTATCGGAGTTGCTATTCAAGCTTAAATTGAAGCAGCATGAGTTAGCTGAAACTCATGGAAAATATGTGCCACTAGTCGTCAAAATTTCTCCTGATCTTACGCCGGGTGAAGTGCAAGATATTGCCGAAACACTCATAGAGCACGCCATTGATGGTGTGATCGCTACAAACAGTACGCTTTCTCGTGAGGGTGTGGAGAGCATGGAGAATAGTCCGGAGAAAGGTGGATTGAGTGGAGCGCCTCTCTGCAAAAAGGCAACCACCGTCATCAGACAGCTAAATGTTGCACTTGGCGGAAAAGTTCCAATTATTGCATCAGGTGGAATCATGACTATGGAAGATGCTCAAGAAAAGTTCAATGCGGGGGCTTCACTGGTACAAATTTACTCAGGGTTAATATACAGTGGGCCTAAATTGGTCAGGAATATACTCGCAACTACGTCATATGATAAATAGCTGGAAACTGTATCGGCTAACAAGCGTTTTCAAGCGACCTACGACGTCGGCGACTGAAGCGGGACGTTATGCCTAATAGATAGGATGGAACTATCAATTTATCAAAGTATTAAGCTCCAAATATTAGATTTACTTGCTCTCTCTAAGGATGCAGTTCATATCCATATAGGTATTGGAGTATTTCTTGTTGCTGTCATGATCTGGAAAAAAGGACGAATTGAGGGGGTTTGCTTATTTCCAGTATTTGGCGTTGCTATTCTTATGGAAATACTGGACCTTAGAGATGATCTAAATTCTCTAGGTTATCTAAGATGGTCAGCGAGTGGTCACGATATTATAAATACTACTTTTTGGCCTATCATATTAGTGTTTATGGTATGGATTAAAAAATTGTATCGCAAAATTAGAAAATAACTTCGACCCTATTGTTGGAAGGTTATAAATATGAAATATATTATTGTTGGCTTATTAGCAAGTATTTTTCCATCCATTTCAATTGCAAGTGATAGCGATATTGCGTCACTGTATAAAACAAATAAAATAGAAGGCGCTCTAGTTATCGCATCCCTGGATGGCAAGGTTCAATTCGTACATAACAAGAGCCGTTCGGAACAGCGATTCTTGCCAGCGTCCACATTTAAAATCCCAAACACCTTAATTGCTCTTGAAGAGGGTGTCATAGAGAGCGATAAAGAAATTATTAAGTGGGATGGTAGTGATAAAGGGTTGGCTTCTTGGAATAAAGACCAAACTCTAGTTACAGCATTCTCTCTTTCTTGTGTATGGTGTTATCAAGAATTTGCGAAACATATTGGTAATGAACGTTACCTTAAATACCTGAGTGATATGAATTATGGAAACAAGAAAACTGGTAAAGATGTCACCACTTTTTGGCTCGAAGGACATTTAAGTATCTCTGCAAAGGAACAGATTGATTTTCTGCGAAAAATGTACTTAGAACAACTACCATTCAAAAGCAAGAATATCCAAATATTAAAAAAAATAATGGTTGTTGAAGTAACTCCGACATATTCGCTGAGTGCGAAAACTGGTTGGGTCAACCGCATAAATAACCAGCATGGCTGGTATGTTGGATATATAGAGGTAAATGGGAAAATATGGTTGTTTGCAAACAATATACAGGTAAGGTCAAAATCTGACTTAGTGTTTCGCAAACAACTGGTGATAGAGTCATTGAAATTAAAGAAGATCATATAAGGCATAACAACCACTTGCACTCGGATAAAACAAAGCCGCGTCGCGTCGTTTCGCTCTGCAACTTAATTTTCCGGTGAAGTGAGGTGTGTTGACAAAGGGGGATATTAAAGTGGCAACTGACTTTAATTATACTAGACGAGATTTCATCCGGATACTAACATCTCTAACTGCTTCCTATGGGCTCGCAGGACTAAGTGGTTGTAGTGAGCGGGCGGATTCTCAAAACAAGGAGATAACATTGAAACAAGATGATCGGTATACGCGAGGCTTGAAAAAGCTAAAAGAGATTGATGGAAAAGCTGGAGAACGGGTAATTGAATCTTTGAAAGACATTGCGCCCGACTTAGGACGCTACACTATCGAATTTCCTTTCGGAGATGTTTATAGTCGTCCTGGCTTGGATCTCAAATCCAGAGAAATTGCAACCGTGGCAGCTCTTACCGCACTTGGCAATGCCACGCCACAATTGAAAGTACATATTCATGGCGCCCTCAATGTAGGATGCTCACGACAAGAGGTTGTAGAAATTATGATACAAATGTCTGTATATGCCGGGTTCCCGTCAGCTCTAAACGGTATTTCCGCAGCAAAAGAGGTATTTGAAGAGCGTGATAGTAAAGGCTTAAGCTAATTTGTAGAATCGCCTAACAAACTGCTCGTTGGGATGCTTCACCGCTACGTGGTTCGCACCCAACAGCTCAATCATCCAGGCCACAAAATGAGAAATAAAGTGCCAATAACTTGTACATACCTTCATACAAATCTTACAGTCGAAAATATTGAGAATATGATGGAATTTTATGTCGGTGTTTTTGGCTGTTCTCCAGTCAGAGAAATACAACAACTTACTGGTGACTGGATCGAAAGAATCACAGCTGTTAAAGATGGAGAAATCAAATATGTTCATCTTCGCTTACCGGGGCATTGGGATAAAGGACCAGAATTGGAGTTGATACAATACCTCAACCCAACAAAAAAATATGAAATCACACCGGATACTTATGGGTTTGGCCACCTTTCATTCAGTGTAAGCGATGTGAATGAAGCGCTAGATGCTGTAATTAAAGCAGGAGGTAGTTGTGTTGGTGAGGTTGTCACAGTTGAGGTGCCCAACCGAGGCCTATTGACAGAGGTTTATGCCACTGATCCAGAGGGGAACATTATTGAACTTCAGAGTTATGACTAACAAAGGCCAAACAAACAGTCTCAATGGAAAATTCACCTTCCGCCTATCGGCTACACAGGTGATTTTCCACTGAGCAAATCGTTATGCTTTAAAACAATAGTTGCATATACAATTACATTAGGCTACTCTTGTCTGTATGTTTGAAGAATGCCTGTATTTCAATAGCCATGCTTTGGCGCGTACGGTAAGCCGCATCTGGACTGGGGCGTACAAGCCATTTGATTTATCACCGTCCCACGCCTTTTTGCTACGAGTCGTTCTTGCCAAGCCAGGCTTAATGCCTCGCGAGTTAGCTAAGGAGCTTAGTCTTTCTCGCTCTACGGTTACTCGTTTTCTAGACAGTTTAGAAAAACGTAAATTATTGGTGCGAAAAATGACAACCCAAGATGGAAGAGAAGTTCAGGTTTATCCAACAAAAGCAGCAATCGAAATTCACGAAAAATTAGATCAAACAGGCAAAAAACTAACCAAACTTATGGGGAAAATCATCGGGCAGGATGATCTTTCTAAAACAGTTTCTAATCTACGGAGATTACAAAACATCCTGGATACTAATTAATTTTATTGCCACAGTAGTTGCATATACAATTACTATTGCTTTTCAACCGAAGAATATAGGAGGTCAAAGATGCCATACATAAACATACGCTTAGGTACTACCTTAGATAGTGCGCAGAAGAAACAGCTATACCAAAAGACAACATCACTGATGAATACAGTCATGGGCAAGCGCCCAGAAGTCACTGTGGTGCATATCCAGGAGTCAGCGCCAAATTTATGGGCTGCTAATGCGTCAGTTTTAACAACTAAAGATCCGGTCGGTGCCTATGTAGATATTAAAGTAACAGAAGGCACCAATTCACCAGAGGAAAAAGCCGAAATGCTTTCCCAAACAGTAAAAATGCTGCAAGAGATAGTCGGTGTGGTACAGGAAGCTTGCTATGTGGTCATTGATGATATTCCAGCGAATTCTTGGGGGTACAACGGTAAGAGCCAAGCCGCACGTGCTGCTTCCAGCCTATAGAGAATTTAAACACAACAAGGTCTACCAGTGGACGCAGTCGCTAACACGCCTGCTCCGCTGAAGGCAATGCTGAATCTCTGCTACTGACTGAAATTGACAGTAAGGAATCGTGGCTTCAAGGCCTGAAACCGCTGCTGAGCGGTACTTCGAGATGAAAGTCATGAATGGCTGCTTAGGATTATTCTTGACATGTCACTTAAAGATACTTCTTGAAAAAGGCAATATGCAAGCGTGTAGCTACGCCTGATACAAGCAAAAAGGGCAGGAGCAAATACCTGGGGTCCAACGGAACAGGTGGGATCAGATAAACGATCCAGAGAAGCAGAAACGACCACGCTAACCCACGTTTGGCGCGATGGTAAATAAAACCGGATTCCCGTTCGCCGCCTGTCCGGCGTAGATACCAACCGACAAACCCATCGGCCATGGCAACAGCCGTCACTATCGCCAGCAAAGGGGCTGTTAACATCAGGATACCAATCCGCAGGGCAAACAACTTCAGGCCAATCATGGCCGTCTCCATGACCGGCCATAGCACATTTGCGAAATCATGTGCCGTTTCCGGTGTTTTAGTGTTAGCGGATTGTCGCAACATGCTATCGATGCCCGTTGAAACAAACACGCTGTCATAAAAAAACTGGGAAACATCGACCAGAAAAGCGACTTGGGCAGGTTGCAGTTCAAGGAATGCGACTTCTTGTTGGAATACAAACTCCAGATGTTCCGTTCCGTTAGGTGACCAGAGGACAAAGACACAGAAGATATCGATTATGAGCACAAATAGCGTTAATAGAAAAAACCACATGATGAGCCATAACAACCCAGTTTGACGTGGCGGCTCAGTCATCTTCCATTCCGTAGAAGATACGGCGTTCTTTTTGGATAGCGGCCATGTCCTTTGGTAGCAACGGATCACTGCCAGGCAAGGGTAGTCGTAGCTTGTAGAGTTGGCCGCCTTCCAATAGTGCGAAGGCCTGTCCTTTGGGTAACTGCACCAAGTCAGCCGGTGTGAGCATATCCATTTCTGTTTCGGTAAGCCGATCTTCGTTGCGTGTTGTGAAATCGGTATTGGTACCCGGATCATTATTATCGGTCACCTGAGAAGCGGCCAGCTTGGTAAAGACCCGCGCCATGGGGAGTTGGTCGGTCAGTGTACGGGCAGTGATCTCGTTTTTCACCCGTAACATAATGAGCGTGTTCAGATTACCGGTGATCTGTCCTGCCTTGGCGCGATCACCAATGCCTGCTTCGATATCACTGGCGGTCTGGGTGTATGCGGTGACCTGGAACCCGGCACCACCGGCTTTGTTCAATAAGGGGATAAACTCATCCCCGATAAGTTCGTTGAACTCATCGGCATGGATAGTTTTCTGCACACTGGTGTGATCGTGAATCGGTGGTAATCCCTGGGTATCCCCATGTTTATAAAGTTGACCAGCGACCGAAGTTAAATCGGCAAACATGGAATTACCTACGGCCCCAGAGACTTCAGCGTCACCCAATGCATCCAATCCTATGTAGACGATCCCTTGCTCACGGATGACCCGCATCCAATCCAGGATAGGGCGGCGGTCGGTATTATCTTTATAATCAGGAGACAGCAATGCACCGATACGACCGCTGGTGAGTTTTTCCAACAGAGGAAGCAGACTGGCGGTGAGTTTGTCGAAGTAAGTCTTGTCATACTCGAAGGCGCTACGCAGTCCATCCGCCACAGGATCAAAGAGATGGTGTTCCTTGGCGAAACGGGTGAGGGCGATGGCGTGAAAGTCGCGGCCACGCAATGCCATGGGCAAGGCTTTCTCATTGAGGCTACCTTCGATCCGTTGTACGCCCTGCTTCCAATCCTCCGGTGCTTCCTTGTCCAGCCACAAATGATAATAGTCGGTGAGCAACGGTTCGATGTTGGTCACATAGCGGGCGATGGTGTAATAGTCGAGGCGACGGCCAAGACCGACCAGGGCGCGGGCGACGATGTTGGTAAACCGCCAGGCAAATTCACGGAAGGCGGCGCTGTTACCTTCGGAAGGCAGTTGCCCGGAAATACGTGACGCCACTTCCGTGATGCGTGCAAAGTCACCCACCGGATTATAACGCTCTGAAATGTCAGGAAATCCTAGATGGAAGATATGAAACTGGTCCAGTCGACCCGCCCTTCGGGCCTCGGCGTGCATTCGGCGCAGCAGATCGATGTCACCCTTGGGATCAAAACAGATCACGACATCACCACGCCGGATATCCTGACTGATCAGGATCTCCAACAATCGCGTCTTGCCGACTCGGGTGGTGCCCAGCACCAACTTGTGGCCGACCCGCTCACCGATATCCATCCAGACATCAGATTCCTCTTCGGTACCGACACCGTGGAGGGCTGGTGTCCCACCAACAGAGGGTAAGGGACGTAACGGGTTCCAACCGCTATCTTGTTGCGTCAATCGTGGTAGCCAGGACAACAGGGGAGTGCGTTCCAGCCGGATCTCCATGCGTCTTGCTACCCGGTAGAGTGTTCCCGGTTGAAGATAGCGTTGTGCTTGAGGATGACGTGACTCAACCAGGCGTTGGGTGTGTCGTTGATCCCAACGAAAACCACGACCCAAAAACAACTTGTGATTTGAGAGCGGGACCTTGTTGGCGTTCAACACATAGCGGGGCAGTCGCCGTAGGTATCGTTGATAACGGCAGATTCGCCAACCCTGCCACAATCGCCAGCTACCCAGGCTGGCGAATCCCAGTGCCGTGACGTCTGCCAGACTGGGCAGGATAGGAAAAAATGTAGACGGTGCCGTAACCAGGAGGGCTGCACTACAAATAAAGACGGCACCTGGCAGAAATTCGACCACGGGGCGAAGACGATTATCAAAGGCATCCGACATGACAACTCAATCCGTTTTACTGGCCGGTTTCAAGTACGGATTGGCGACCGGCAGCATCACGCCCTCGAATACCTGTTCGGGATCGTCAATGAGGATGCCATTGATACGGCTCCTGCTGCGCTTACCCGTAACTTGATAGCTGTGAATGTTGGTGCCTTGTGTCGTCTTTCGATGAACTTTAAGTTTTTGAAAACGTTTCTGTACCCGTTGCCAGTTTTCCCGATCAAAATCTTTAAAAATGCCAGGGCTGATTAACAGGAGACCTTCTTCGACACGGTGAATGCGGGCATGAACTGAGTTAGTCTCGAAACGGTTTTGTTTTAGGCCGTCACGCAGCCAGGCCAGGAAGGCTTGACCGGGATCGGTTCCTGTTTCGTTATCGTTTTCTGCTGTCTTTTGATCTGTGCTGGGAGCTGCTTCATCATCTTGGGCTTGTTGATCAGGCTGGGATAATACCGGAGAGAAAAACTCGATAGGATCAAAACTGCTGGTTGAAGGGGATGGTGTTGCCCGTGTGTCCGATGTGAGTATTGCTTTGTCCGGTTGATTTGGATTGCTAGTCATTTCTAATGACGGTGATGGTTGTTGCAGTGATTCGATACCCGACTTATCGGTATCGATCTCTACGGGTGTAATGGTCCCGGTAAAGACTTCCGGCCTTGAGTCGGGGTTCGGCCAAAGACGTGTGGCAGGCAGACACAAAAAGGTGAGGGTATGGGACCAGTTATCACCGGTCACGGTTGCTTTCCAGATGGCGCGATCACCATTGGGGATCAGGATGCCGTTTTCCTGGAGCTCGTCAAAGATACGATCATTGCGCGACGGGATACCGGTATGACCTTCCTGGCTGAGGTGTTCCCGCAGCGTATCAATTCCACGCTTGCCGACCAGCCACAACCGTTCACCATCAAACCATGCCCCAGCGCCATTTCGGTTGAGGGGGATCTTGTTCTCCTTTAGCAGGTAACGCAGTCCGGTGAGCAGGCGTTCGTAAAGGGGCTGGCGGGTGCCGGGTAAGCGGCTGGTGTCCCCCGATGCCCCTAGATCGGTGGCGACCGAGAGGCCATCGGCCTGCTGGATGATCTCGCCGAGGATTCCGGCATCCTCAAACGTCCCGTTGACAGCGGCCAGCCAGATGGAGAGCAGGTTTCGATCGGTGGTGAGCCAGGTCAGGGCAGCTTGGGGCAGAATGAGTTGGGCCAATAGGGGGGCGGCCCGTTCATGCAGACCATATTCGCGGTCCCGGCGAAAGCGAATGCGGTACCAGTTATTGGGTGACATCGGCGTGGTCAGTGCATCCCAGGGACCGAGATCACTCCCCCGATGGTCATAACAGGTGATGTCCTGGTCCATCAGTGGTTTGCCGATGTCGTGCAATAACGCGGCGCTGAACACCGCATAGGACCAGACTTCCCGCTTGGCGACGACCTCCTCAGTATCCGCCCCCTGCGGCAACAGATGGGCGCGACGCAAGCGCAGGGCATGAAGCGCCACGTCGAGGCCATGGCTCAAAAGACCGCCTGTACCGGCATGGTGATGGGCCTCTGAGGCAGGGAGCAGTTGTACGTAATTGGCATAGGCCAACAAGGACTCAAGATAGAGTGCCCGCCAGTGGGCTTGCGGGATACCGGCCAATTGCTGAATTTCCCGGACAGTCCGGGCATGCTGGCCCAGCAGGTCCAGCGGTAACTTGACGGGCAGGCAGGCCGGATGTGGGGGGGATGACTTGCGTTGTAGACCGAACATTTGTCCGGTTGTAGCAGGACAAGTGCAATTGGGACTACGATAAATTAGTTATTGCTCACGAAAATTATTTCTGAGCCAGCCTGAACACGCAGAGGTCTGCGGCAGGGGAGAGGTAACCCTTTGTGCTTCAAACCCTTTGGCCCTTTGGGTAGGGCCTTTCCATTACACATCCCTTCCATTTCCCACCCTTTGTGGGTCAGGCCATTTGCCGCTTTTTTTGGTGAATAACTGCAAATCACTGTACGATGAATTTCTGTGTCATTCTGGCTCAATATTGCTAACTGCATAGCTCTGGAAACTCAAACATCCTAGGTGCTCTGTGAACCAAATTTTGTGGGGAATAGAAAATGTCTAAAATCCCAGCACCTTTATTCAATACTGTTATGTTGCTTTGGTAGGCAGAATCGCAGGTAAGGAATATAAGAACTGCGCACTACTAGAATTGACAGGTTTGCCACCAACACCATGAAGGGCTATAAAAGTGTCTAAGAAACCCTAGTAATATTATTTTATTCGGATGATCGAATATAGAGGCCAGGAGTGGGTTCCGTTAAGTGGGGGTTTAAGGAATATTCTGTCATCTTAGCAGGGAAGATCAACTCATCGTTTTACCCTTGCAGCATGACAGTGCTGATATTTCTACTACATCAATTCGTTACGACAAAAACACGATTGTAACTACGCTGTCGTGATACAACTCTCTCATCACAATCATTAACCTGGTATTTGTGCGAAAAAAACTGCGTCACCATTCAACATCACATTTAAGGGGTGCCGTGATCAATCGGCGGCTATCCAAGCGTTTATTCTTCTGTGGCTATGCGGTGGTGAGATGAAAAGGATCTCGTTACACCGCAGATGCGCTACTAAATTTGGCAGGTTTGTTCGGGGTACTCAGAAGGTGTATAAAGAAAACACGGTATCCCTATAAATATCAGTTTATTAGGATAAACAGATAAAGGGAGGGCGGTAGCGTGCCCGCGGTTTGGTGATCCCCCCTGAGACCACGACTCCGGTGCGCGTCATGTCGAAAACTGATCGACTGTCCCTTTTCGCGCCTAGTGATGCGGGCCGACTGTCACGCCAGCGAATATTCCAACGAACTCAGTGTTTATGAGGCTTACAGTGTGAAAGATGTAGGTAAAAGATTCTTATAGTGTCACATTGTGCAAAAATAAGGGTGTTGATACGCCTGTATAAAGAGAATAATCTTGTCACAGCACGCGTATTTAGACGAAATGTGACATAAAAGAATGAGGCATGGATGGCGACAGAGCGGCTATTTACAGAACGCGACATTCAAGAATTGATCGATAAAAATGCAGCACCACCATATGGTAGACGAAATGCTGCGTTAATCATGGGGGCTGTCTATTGGGGGCTTGCGCCCTATGAACTCTCCCTGGTGTCAGTACAGGATGTGATGAGTGAAAGTGGAGAGTTGCTTCGTGTCTGGGTGCTTCCAGGTCATGCAGCTTTTAACGGTAAGCCTCGAGAATGTTTTACGGAAAACCATATACTTCCTTTCTTTGATGGGTACATTGAATGGAGACGAAAAGAAGGATGGGGCATTTCAAATATACATACATACAAAAATCTCAACCCTGAGAGTAAATTCTTTTTTAATGACCGTGGAGAGCCATATAAGCTTTCACCCCGCAAGGCGGGTTCAGATCAGTTCCAGCCACGTTCCATGAATGAACAATTAAAACGGTTGATCAGTAGAACTGATTTACATGGTGCTACACCCACATCATTTCGTGATAGTTATGTACGTGGTCTTTACGAGAACGGGTGTGGGTGGAAAGATTTAATGAAATTAACCGGAATAAAGCAAAAACGCACATTAGAGAAAAAGGTGAGGCCACAAGAAGCAGAATTGGAAAAAGTATTTCATAGTTTGTTTTCTCGTGTAAAAAATCCAGCATAGCTATCAAAAGATTAATGTCTGAAAATAACCCAAAGCGGATATTTGGGGCTAATACAAGAAAGTATTATCTCCCCTACTTATAGAGAATTTCCGATGCAAAGCACAGAGGTAGGTGGAAGATAAATAAATGGCTAAGAAAGCAGAAATTAGGCAACTGCATATAAAAGGTTTCAGAGGCATAGCAAATCTTACATGGAACCCTCATGCAGGCATGAACATCATCCTTGGTGGTGGTGATTGCGGCAAGACTACAATTCTGGAAGCCTTGGGCTTACTATTCAGGCCGAGTGACACTCGTTCTCTTACCGAGTCTGATTTCTGGAACAAAAAGAGTGAAGATGGTTTCAGCATAGAAGCCACGATTTATGTGTCGGATGACTTCGAGTTTTCAGCAGGCACTAAGATATACTGGCCATGGGAATGGGATGGAGAGAATCCGGTTCTCCCTGCCGCTGAAGCAGACGAGGTTCCAGAAGCCCAGAGCCCCGTATTTAAGGTCGCGGTGAGCGCCACAGGTGACTACGAATTATCATGGGAAATTATACAGCCCGACGGCTCTCGAGAACATTTCCCTGTCGGCTTGCGTCGCAAAATCGGTTTGGTCGAACTCACTAGTGATGATCGAAACGACCGTGATCTAAGGCTGGTCTATGGTTCCGCTTTAGATAGACTGATTTCCGATAACAGCCTGCGCTCAAAGATCGGACATGCCATTTCACAGATTCCCTTGAAAGGTTCTCTAAGCGATGGCGCAAAACAAGCTCTCGATGAGCTAGATGGTTCCTTACAGAAGGAGCACCTCCCATCGGGATTGGATTTAGGGGTTACGAGCAGCCAGGGAATTTCAATTGGTTCGTTAATCGGGTTGCTTGCAAACAAGGGGAACGTAAGCCTCCCGCTCACAAGCTGGGGTGCTGGCACATGCCGTATGGCGGCATTGCAAATCTCTGCAGCAAAAGACAGTGAAACACGAATTACGACAATTGATGAGCTAGAGCGTGGCTTAGAACCATATCGTCTCCGTCAACTTGTCTCGTCTCTTCTAAAATCAAATTCACAATGTTTTGTTACGACACACAGCCCAGTTGCAATCTCGTGTTCAGAGGGAGCACAGCTCTGGTACGTCGATGCGGCGGGTAACTTAGGCGCGCTGGATCGAGAGAAAACCGCTACACAACAGCGCCGTGATCCAGAAACTTTCCTTTCAAGAGTTTCTGTCATCGTCGAAGGCGAGACTGAGGTCGGATTCATAAGTGCCATTTTAGAGACGCTTTTCGGTGGCAATCCTCTTGATGCTGGTGTCAGGATTAGCCTTGGGCAAGGCGACGATCAATTGCTCGATCTTCTAGAAAGTCTCAACAAATCAGGGATCAGGTTCGCAGGATTCGCGGATAATGATGGAAAAAGCCCTGAACTCTGGACGCAACTCAAGGCAGCCATGGGGGCACGGTTGTTTCGGTGGCCGGATGGATGCACAGAAACGAACATCTTGAGTTTGTTACCAGATAATTACATTGAAAACCTATTCAAGGATCAAGATGGAGACTGGGATGGGTATAGATTGCGGAGCATCGCAACCCGCCTAGGAATTGAAGGAAAGTCGTTCGAGGAGATTCAACTAGCGGCAGACGAACAAGACCAACAGCTGAAGGACATAATAATTGCGGCAGCAACTGGAGACAGCAGTGGCGTTGACGATAGAGGCGAGAAGAAATCGTGGAAGAAACACGCACAGAGTTGGTTTAAAAAAGCCGATGGGAGTGGTGGTCGTGAGCTACTGCTTCACCTAAGAAACTCTGGCAAATGGGAGACACTGGAGGAAACGCTTAGGCCATTTTTCAATTCAGTCCTGACTCTTTCGGAAAAATCCGCCATTGAGAAAATAGGTTTATGACTGATGAGGAAATCGCCAATCTGCTCCGATCCGACGCTTCAATTGTCGTAATTGAAGCACCAGCAGGATGTGGTAAAACACATCAAGCTGCTAGCTATGCGGCTGACATGGCAGCAAACCTCAAATCAGCGAGATTACTGGTACTAACGCACACCCATGCAGCTTGTTCCGTCATCGCCGAACGGACGCAGGAATATCATGACAAAATTGACATCAGGACACTCGATAGCTTGATAAACCAAATTGCGATGGCGTACCGGTTGTCGCTTGACCTACCAGAGGATGTTTCCGCCTGGGCTCGGCAACACGGGTATGAGTTACTCGCGACGAAAGTAGCGAATCTCTTGCGTTCGAATCCAATAATCGCCAAACACTTGGCAAGATTGTTTCCAATTGTCATCTGCGATGAACACCAAGACTCGAACGAAGCACAAGATGGGATCGTTCAACTTCTCGGAAAGCAAGGAGCACTGTTAAGGGTTTTTGGAGATCCAATGCAGACTATCCCAGGAGGGCGAGGTCAAAATGTTATTGCTGCAGCAGCTTTAACCCGTTGGGATGCACTGAAAGATCAAGCTGTGTTTGGAGAGCTTGAAACGCCTCATCGATGGAGGACAACGAATCCCGATTTGGGCGAATGGATACTGAGTATCAGGGAAACTCTCAAGAATGAGCAGCCGATAGACCTTAAGGGGCGCCTCCCGAGAGGGGTAAATGTGAAGTTCGCTGAGAACGAGTCACCGAGACCAGCAAATTACCTGTTAGTGCCTGAGAACTGGAACAATTTAAACGCTTTGCTCAACGAAGAGAAACAGATGCTTCTCATCGCTGGCTCCAACGCAACTATCCAAAGCCTTCGGGGAACATTCAGACCAAGGTTTTCGATATGGGAAGGTCACACACGAAACTACTTGGAGAAATTCATTGACGTGCTCAACGACGGGGCGGGTAATTTAGACATCAAAGCATCAGCCTTTGTTGATTGTTTAAAAAGTCTGTTGGTTGGGTTTAGTGGCGGCAGGTACGGTGATAGGCTTATCCAGGAGGTCAGAATGCCTTCGGATAATCCAAGAGGACAAATCCCACCACAATTGAAGTTAATGGCGGAGTTCATTCGCACAGACCCGAACCATATAGGATTTTCCAAGGCTGCTGAACATCTCAAAGGATTGATCGTCCAGAACGCCGATGGATTTTCTGAACTACACATCGATTATCTGAGAGAGTTTGACGACCTCATCAAATTGAAGGGGTACAACGATCCAATGACGGGATTTGCAGAGATCTCACAAAGACGTTCACGGGCCTATCCGAAGCCTCCGCGGAAAGCACTAAGTACTGTCCACAAATCAAAAGGGCTTGAGGCAGAGTACGTTTTCGTGTTCGCCTGTGATAAGGGACACTTCCCGGAAACGTATGTGAAACGAAATTTGCTATACGTCGCACTTAGCAGGGCAACAGAGTCTGTAACGATCATCGCATCGCGCAACAATCGAAGTCCTTTAATTGAAATTTGAAAGTCCCAGCCGCCATGAAGTGTAGAGTAATAGGGAGCAGTTCACAAACAATGGGCGTCAGCTTTTGGCTAAGAAAAGAGGTTGGAATAAATAATGAGAATCTATAAAACACTTATTTCAGCTGGAATTATTATATCAATTATAACATGGGAAAATTCAAGCGGGGTTATATACACCGGTGGTGCATTACAAGGTAAGTATGCGGAAATAAGTAGAGTAATTCAGTGTTTACACTATTTTCATACCCAAGATAGAAAATATGAGTCTTCTGAAGGGCTAATTAATGCAAAGTCCCACTTAGAAAAGCTTTTAGATGACAAATCACTAAAACATAATAATGTTGCTGAAGCAATATCCTTTGCTACTCGAGGCATTGCGCAAGTAGAAATCGATATAGAGCTACGAAAATTATTTTGTGGTATGTATATCGCTGAGGACGCGAGAAAGAAATACTTCAAATAAAACGATTATGCATAAATATTATGGGTTAAATTTATTGGGATGAGTTATGTTTGATAATAAAACTGGTTTAAATACAGAAGTTAAATTTGCGGTAGCTGCTGTCTACGAATCATTCAATAAAAAATGGGAAGATTTTTATTACGACAAATTATCCTGGATTGATACTTGGTCAGAGATTTTGAGTGATTGTAATATTGATGCAATCAGAGCAGCCTCTGAATACTCTGCAAATAACCTTCAGAGATCGCCAACTGTATTTGAATTCAGGACGATCTGCCAGCGAATAGAAAATAAGGAAAGACTAGATGCCCCTATAGTATCAAAAGTAGAAAGGATAGCACGAAATATTTTAGAAGCAGATCAAGAGATTTTGGGTTATGAAACATTAACAGAATTCATGGATGCTTGTTTAATAGCTGCATCTATTGCTTCTTCAATAACTAACAGGAAGGCCGGAATTGAATGGGACAAGAATACAATTGATGTAGAACTACTAGGTAGAGCTAGAATGTTTGGTTATGAATGCATTTATTGGACTAATGATGCAGAGAAAGAAAAAGGTTATTGGGCAGACTTATTGAATATTACAGAATGACCTCCCCATAAAAAAATGAATGGTTCTATACATTTTACATGTAAACTCATTGGAATAAATGAGGCAAGCTATGTATTTCGAATTATTACCAAATCCGATTGATGATTACAAGTGTGAAGAGGCGGGTATCACAACCTATCTGCCAAAGCCGCAGACTTCGGATAATCAGTCCAAAGGTTTTTTTGGAAAAAGAGACTTTCACTACATCCCCGAAGACGATGAGTATCACTGCCCAGCCGGCGAACGCTTGATCTGGCGCATGACGAATGAAGAGAAAGGACAGACATTGCATCGTTATTGGAGTTCCAACTGCCAAACGTGCACCATTAAATCACAATGCACCACGAGTAAACAGCGACGCGTTACACGTTGGGAGCATGAATCGGTACTTGAGACAATGCAAGAAAGACTGGATCGTGATCCTGAAAAAATGCGAACCCACCGAGAAACAGTTGAACATCCATTCGGACACTCAAGGTTTGGATGGGCTATACACACTTCCAGACTAAGACACTCAAACGTGTGAGTACCGAGATGAGCCTGCATGTGCTTGCCTACAATCTGAAGCGCGTGATGAACATCCTGGGCATTAAACCCTTAATCGAGGCGATACAGGCGTAATACCTGTATTTAACGTGCAAAAAGGTTTTTACTCAACGCTTCAAAGGCATTCTAGTGAGGTTTTTTTAAAAAATGCATCATCACACAAGAACGATTTCTGCTAGATGTAAGTACTTAGATCATTCTTAGGGGCCATGAGGAAACCAATACTAACCACTAGAAATCATATTTTGAGTTTTCACACAGCCTGGGCCGTTTGCAGACTAGCAACAATGCAGCACTTTATAGCTTTAGTAAATATATGGTAGACAATAAATAATATAGCTAATACTAATATTTAATGTGTTTTATAAAAACTAGGAGGGCGGATTGGTTTCGTCAAATATTTTCGTACCCTCTCTATTACCAAACCAATTTATGTTATGTATTCTTGTCTCAGAATTTAAAATCGCATTAATCTTAGTTGAAAGCCTTTCTATCTCGTTGCGACATTCATCAATTTTATTTCGTTTAAAAAATGGCCAGGAAATACACATATCAATATCAGGTTTATAGTTGACTGTATATAGTAATATGACTAACTGTGCTTCTGATGAAGAATGATCAGGTCCTGCCGAAATTGTTATTTCTTTACAATTAATCATGATTTTCATAGTCCAACACCAATCACCATGATATACAAGTTCTGACTGTAGTCCCTTGCCAGCTAGTTTAGCTTTAAGCCACTCTAGTAAATTAATCTCTTCTTTATATTCATCTCTCCACTTTTGGGTAATGAAGTAGATATAGCGGAACACTGATAAAATCGTTGGCCGATTATCTTCAGTTTTTGTGGGTTTAAATATATTCGAATTAAAGGTTACTTTTTTGGTAAACATTGGGTAAACCTGTATTTCATAATTTATTCAGATGGTGCATCCTAATTCGTATATAAAGAGAAACTATATTTACGGTTAATTATAACAGTCGTGCTGAGAATGCTATCACAAACAACCGAAAAGTATGCATTGGAACCAGTAAACAAACAGGATACTTGATTTACACGGTCATATGTCTGCTCTTGGCCGAAATGAGGCTAGTCAGGATTCTACCCAGACTGTGTGAAAACTCAACGGATGATATAATACTACTTTCCAGCTGAGGGACCATCATATGACGGATTTCATAGAGGGCGAAGCCCGAACTCAAGCCACGCTGTTTCCCGAAAGAGTCGATGA
>Ga0209633_10002578_pt1 | contig 17349 bp, 12 predicted proteins | sample Cruoilmetagenom1_FD_187290 | JGI IMG/M metagenome (GOLD analysis project Ga0209633, IMG submission 187290) | Oil polluted marine microbial communities from Coal Oil Point, Santa Barbara, California, USA - Sample 1 (SPAdes) (version 2) | ecosystem: Environmental > Aquatic > Marine > Oil seeps ... | reverse complement strand
AATGAAACTGCTTTCAATATCCGTTGGCTTGCTTTTTGCCGCTATGGCCATCTTTTTTGTGCCGGTCAGCTTTTCCGTTGATGGTTTTGGCCTTGTGGTCAATCCCGGCGGTGTGCGCACGGTCAGAGCAACGGAAAACGGACAGGTTTTGCACTTCCCGTCAACCGATGGCCAATTTACGCCGGGCCAAATCGTTACGGCCGTGGTGTTCGGTGATGAGGTGGCACAAAACGGGCTACTGGAGGGCACATTGAGCCGTGAATTGGCCAAGATAAAAACGGACTATCTGGAAAAATACTCAAAGCTGTTTTTGGACCGCGAGCGCGACAACGCCAAGCTGATCGCCACCACCGAACGCCTGTTGGCGCTTGAAAAACTGACCAAATCCACCTCTGAAAACATCGCTCAGTTGCAAAAGTTCAACATCACCAGCCAAAACGATATAGAAACCCTGAACCAGGAACGTCTGGCGCAATTGGCCCAGCTCGAAGATCTGGTAAAACGCTCTGGCCAATTGGCCGCGCTGCCCGCCCAGAAATTGGCCACCATGCTTGACTCCATTCAGTCCTCGCGGCTGGCGGTGATCAACTCAAACGCGACCAAATTCACCTCCGAGAAAAAGGTTCTGGATATGGTCAAAGAGTTGAACAAATTGCTCTACACCAATTCGATCGACCGCGCCGAAATTAGAATTCTTTCCGATCGACTGGAAAACCTAGACCTGCAAATGAGTGAGCTGGACGCCTTGCGCAAAACCCAGATATCCGAGGCATCCGCGCGCTATTTGGCCAAAGCTGTGCTGCCACAGGTGGCCGTCGCCGACGGGGTGGCGCTCGATATGCGCACCCTTCAAGCCAGCCGCGCAGATGTCGCCAAAAACGATCCGCTGCGTTTGATGGCCACCGAAGATCCCGCCCAAGGGCTGTCCTTGCTGATCTATGGTGTGCCCAAAGAGGGGGCGGTTTTGTTGCGCCACGGCCACCGCTCCATTACGCTTGATCTGCCGATTGACCCGGCTCAGGCGACAAAAGCCCTAAGTGTCGGCGGGGTGCGTGTGGCCCGGATTTACACAGACCGCGAGATTATCGGCGCGGTCGAGGTCTCTTCGATTTTCATACAACTTGAAAACGACCCCCAAGACCGTTTGAGCGTCCAAACCGCACGCGCACATAATGACAGGGACGTGCCGGTTATGGTTACAACCTCGATCATTCAGGCAACGCCTGGCACCCCCCAAGCAGAAAACCAGAGTAACGAAATTATCGGATTTTTGGAAAACCGCCACGCGGTCGCCCTTAAGCCGGGGCAAAAGCTGCGCGGTTCGGTCAGCGATTCAAAAACCGGATCGGCGATCGTTTTTGAAGCGGTGCTTTTGAACCGTGATTTCTCCACCGTAGACACCAAAGAATTGGGTATCCGTTTGGGCAACCAATCTTTGGCCGCCAAGATCATTAAACGTGGCGTCCTCAGTCAAGTCGTGGTCAGCGTGGATGAAAAGTCGGCCCGCCAAATCGAGGAATTGCCAGGCGCTGTGGTGCATCTCAGTTTTCCTTTGGCCCGCCAATCCCTGTTCAGCTTTTTGATGGCGCGTGATGCGTCAATCTAAGGTGAGCAAACTCATGTACTGGGCCCGCGCTGTCTGGTTGTTGCTGCGCAAACGGCGCAAGTTCGTGCAGCAAACCACCCGGACAGATTGCGGTGTTGCCTCGGCGCTGACGGTGCTGAATTTCATGTCACGCCCGATCGACCCAGTCCATGCCGTCGAGACCATGGACGCGGACCGCACCGGCACCAGTCTGGAAACCCTGCGGCTGTATTTTGAACAACATTACGGGCTGAACGCCACCGCTTTTGCCGCGGACCCCGATCAGATTGGCAAATTCAAAGGCCAGATCATTTTGCATATGCGCCAGATGCATTATGTGGTGCTGTTACGCGCCACCAAGGCCGGTGTTTTGGTCTTCGATCCGGCGCTTGGACCGGTCTATTATCCCAGTGCCGATTTCGCCGCGCTCTATTCTGGACATTTGTTACAATGTCAGCGCCCGCGTAAAAACGATCAGCCAGCAATGGTCCCCGCCACCCAACGCCCGATGCCTAAACCGCCACGTGAAGTGGGCAAAAAACGGCTTGAGCCACTGGGCCTGTTCATCATTGGCATGGCCACCCGATTGCTGGAATGTGCGCTGCTGCTTTGCGTCGTGGCTGTGTTGTATCTGGTGCTGAACCGGGCCGGTTTTCCATCTCTGATGCAGGCCTTTGGTGTCATCACGGTGGCGGGGCTGGCGTTGATGCTGGCCCGCCACATCCGGTTTGAGGGCGAAAACGGCTGGGTGACCTTGCGCCAATCTAGGCTCTGGCGCTCGCTTCTGCGCACTTCGATGCGGGGCCGTGATCTGCACGGGTTTCGAGGCCGAAATGAACGCGAAGTCTCGGCAGAGTTGCGCCGTAATCTTGGCGCCGGAATCCAGCAACGCTCGGAAGTACCTGCGACCCTAGGCTCTTTTGCGGTGATGCCCGCGATGCTCTGCCTGCTCAGCCCGTTTCTGGCGCTGGCCCATATCGCATACTATCTGGTGGTGCTATCGGTCACCCATCTGGATGGCATTCAGGTTTGTCGACGCTCGGTACGCGGCAAATACGGACGCTATTCGAAACTCACACAAGGGCACTCGCTTTTCAATGTCGCCGCCGCTTGCGAATTGATAGGTGAACTGGCCAAATGGTCGGTGATCGGCGTGTCTGGTTATATGGTCCTGATCGGGGCCTTGCCGCCCGTGGCGCTGATGTTCTGGATCTTGACCGCCATGCAAATTGTGCCGTTTGATTTCAAACGTGCTGTGCTGCTCACCCCGCCCAACGGGGCCAAAGAGCTAGTGCCAAGTCTGACGGGTATCGAAGTTCCGCTGCGCCAGCAACGCCTCATAGGGCCGGTGGACCTAAAAGTCACCCGCAGCCCCGACCTGATCTTAATCGACGGTATAGCGCCCTTAACCATGACCCTGCAACAACCTGATTTGACGGTGCGTGAGCAGCGCCTGATTATGGCGGATGTGGTGTCCCACGCCCTGCGAAACCTGCCGGAGGAGCACCAAATCAACGTTGGGCCGATCCGCATATTCGGCCCCGGACAAGACACCAATCAGGCGGAATATGATTACCTGATGATTTCCCGCGAATCCCGCACCAAATCCAAGGATCTGCCCGCCCTTAGGGCGAAAACCAAAACCCAAGACGGCGGCGTGCCCGATCCGGTGATGCGCAACTTGATCAGCTGTGATCCGGGCGATTTTCCGGTGTTTTGGGACTTGCGCAGCAAGCTGGCTGTAAAGGATTTGCGCGAACGCGCTGCCGTCGCTGGCTGCGCCAAAGTAGGCCATCTGACCATGGGCCGTCTGACCGTGATTGAAAGGATGCAAAGCTAATGCCTGTAACCTATCCCATCTTGGGCGATCTGTGGCCATGGACCGAGGTCGCGGCGCCGCCCGAATTGGCCTCGCTGCCGCTGGATGTGTTTTTCACGGACCCTAAACACACCTCGATCAAGGCTGCCAAATGGATGCGCCTGACCAACCATGACGCCGCACCACGTTGCAGTTATGCCCTGCGGGTGCTGCGCAATGAGGGTAAGGGCGAGTTGGCCCGCTGGAATTCCGGCACTGGCCTGTGGGATCCCGTGACGCGCTTTGACGTGCCGGATCAACGCAAAGGGTGCTCGATCATTGAACTGAAGGGCATTGTGCTGGGCAATGTTCAAACCAAAGATGCTTTGGCCATCCGTTTGCGCGCCTTGCTCCAAGCCGAGTTGTTTGAAATGAAAACCTATCGGTTGACCTCCAAGGTGTTGTCGATTGCCTCGATCGTTACCTTGTTCTTTGCGGTGCGCTCAGGGGTCGAATCCAATGCACTGGAGCCATTCCTGTTGGTCTTTGCCCTTGCGGTCGGCATCGGACTAACCGCCGTCGGGTTGCGGGCGCGCTGTCGCACCATCAGTGAGCTCAGCACATTGCGATTGCGCGAGCAGTTCCAATACGAATTTGTGCCTGCCGAACATGCGCCACTGAATGTGCGAAACGTCAGCACGATCCTGAAAGAACATGATCTGAAACGCGAAGAAGAGGCCGTGGTGTTTGGCTTTTTCCTACTGCTGTGTTTCGTTTACTTCATTTCGCCGCTGGTGGTGGTGGCGGTGATTGTTTCGTTGATTATTGTCACATTGATGACGGGTGATTTGAAAACCCTGAACCATTTGGCAATTGCCTTTGATCGATCTGAAACGCGGCTGGAACAATCCTATCTGGCCTTGCGGGCCGGCGATGACGCGATGGCGCCACCGGCGTTGCGCAACGCCAAAAAGCAGGTTCTACGCGACCGTATCAGACGTTACGGCCTGATACTGGGCACCGTGCGCAAGACCCAAAGCCAAATGCGCCGCGTCAAGGATATTGGCCTGATGGTTGCGTTTTTGATCATTTTTTCCGCCTATGCCTTTCCGATTGCAGCCGGTTTTCAGAAAATGTCGATTGGGGTCAAAGACACGTTGGTCGCGACATCCCTGTTTTCGGTTGCGCCAGTGATTGTGCTGCTGAGCATTTCTAAATCAACCGTCGCAATGGCGCAGATTGTCAGCCGCCAGATCGCGGCGCTTGGACGGTAACAGGGCATCTTTTGAAGGGGGAGGGAGGAGTAAGGGCCGCAGGTTTCCCCGCAGCCCCGAAACAAGTCTACTTTTTACGCGGCTTCATTCTTTGATTGATGTTGAAGGCAATGATAACGCGGTTGGAATCAGGTCCATCGCCTTCGGCCATATTCGGGTCAATACCGTGATAGAGCCATGCCGGAAAGAACAGCAACTTGCCTGCTGTCGGTTTGATTTTAACTTTGGTCCAGCATTCGACTTTGCGTTTACGGTTCGGAATGTAATTCGCATAATTCATCAGGTTCACCGTGCGCGGATCGACCATTTCGATCGAGCCACAGTTTTCTGGGGTTTGCACATAGTAAACCCCGCTCCACAATGCGCCGGGGTGGATATGGGCGCGGTTGCTGGCACCGGGTGGGTTGGCAATCGACCACATGGTGGTGATCTCCAACCGACGCTTTTCGTCATACCCCATGTTTTCGGACATACCGGCTGCCATATCGTTAATACGTTTGGTCAGCTTGTCGTATTTTTCATCTTTATGCAGGTTGTTGTGGCTATGCCACCCGCCCAGGCTCTTGAAATTGGAGCGTTCAATGCCCTTGGCATCCTGTTTGCGTTCGGCGTTAATCGCCGCCAGGATTTCTTTGTTCATCTCTTCGGCGTCATGCAACATGGACGAATAAATCAAAGTTGGGAAATAATCGTCACGGCGCAGCGTATCCTGATGTCCCTCAGGGCCAATTTGGGAAATATTACGAGTCATTATGTAGTCTCCTTGTTAAAATTATTGTACAAATTGATAATGTTTACTGAAATAATAATTGTATAGTATAGCACAAACCGACCCAAACCCTAAGCTCTTTATCGGCATTCTGCTGGTGGTGGCATGGCAGGGGGATATGCTATTTCTTGGTTTAATAGGTCTTGAAAAAATGCAATCCTAGCGGGTACGGCCAGCAGAATATCGCGGCTGTCCACTGGAGGTATTCGGCCTGGGTGGCGGATCATCCCATAGGCGAAAAGCGCGGTCTCAGCCATGTCCTCGCCCGCCGGATAGTCTTGCCCATAACGGGTCAGGAACCTGTTGTCGGACTGCTGCGCGCCAACCCATGCGTTTGAGCGCGCATAAAGCGGGTCCAGCGAAACATGCGCTGCCTCGTGCATCATAGATTCCTCTAGATGGTTTTGGGAAATGCGCAGCGTTGTGCGTTCGGCATAGACGAAAATCTTGCCAGCCCCGGCTGAATAGGTAGGACGGCCATCATGAATACCCAGCTGGCGAATACCGTGTCGAAACAACAGTGGCAGTTGTCCCAACGAACGGGTATAGCGCCGCGCCTCAGTCTCGGCGGCCTCAACCGTGCCAAATTCGGGGTTCACGATGATATCAATCGGCGCGCTGTTGCTGAAATGCGCTTGAAATAGGAAGACCTCAAAATCAAACTCGTTGTCCACCCGTTTGTCCCACATCTGACGGGTGGTGCGCCCCAGATAACTGAGACAGACAAAGTCGCTTGGATCATCGACCTGAATGATATCGAACACCGTGTCGGCGGTTGAGGAATAGGGCGGATCAGCCTCGGCATTGGCGCACAGTGGCACCATTGCCCCGCCCATCAGGATTGAAATGCCAATGGTAGCGAAAATTGCGCGCAAAGGGCTAAGTTTCATCGGATTGCTATGCCTCCAACTAAAATGTTTTGCTCTAAATATTTTGGAACTTTAGCACAACGAGTCAGGAAAACATAGCTTTTCCACGATTTAGGCAGCTATTTGCCGATTGATTTCTGCGCCTTTGCGCGTCGGCCATCGCGCTACGTTTGCCCAAATCAAGGGTAGCCTTTGCAAATCTGTGCTAATCGACAACCTTGCCAGATTCAATCAAACTGTCCAGAAACCGTTGCGCCGTGAGGGACAGCTTTTTGTCGCGCAAATGCACCGCAGACCAGCGCCGCACCAAAGGAAAGCCGACCACATCCAGCACAACGATATGCTTGTTGCTCAGCTCAAGCCCCAGATTGCGCCGCGACAACACCGAGATCCCCAACCCCGCCATCACGCCCTGTTTGATCGCCTCGGCGTTGCCAAGCTCCATATAGGGTTTGATCGCCAGATTATTGGCCGCAAACAGACGGTCGACCGCTTGACGCGTGCCAGAGCCGGGTTCACGCACCAAAAACCGCGCTGTGCTGATCTGTTTTAGCGACAGCTTGCGCTGTCCCGCCAAGGGGTGATCAGGGGCGGCGACGACCACCATTTCATTGTCGATGAACGGATAGGCTGTAACCGCGATCTCGTCAGGGACTTGCCCCATGATCAGCAGGTCATCCTGATTGGAACGTAACCGCTCCAGCACTTCGGCCCGATTGGTGATGGTCAGACGCGGCTGCACCTCGGGGTGCGCTTCTACAAATGCCCCCAACAGATGCGGCATGAAATAGGCCGCCGTGGTGATCACCGCGAGACGCAACTCGCCCTTGACCACGCCCTTCAGCTCATCCGCTAGGTCGCCCAATGCCCCAACCCGTCCCAGAATATCCTGCGACAACACGTAAACCTCGCGGCCCGCATGTGTCGGATGCATCTTGCGCCCGACCTGTTCCATCAATGCCAAGCCCAGTGTTTTACTTAGCTTATCAACCTGCATGGACACCGTCGGCTGGCTTAGGTTCAGCGCCTCGGCGGCCTTTGTAAACCCATCCAGACGCACCACGGTTTCAAAGATTTGCAGCTGGCGCAGGGAAACATGGGGCAAGGCAGCGTGAAGGGCAGTTGGCAGGGAGGGAGGGATCATAGATTTTTCTCTATATGTTTGGTAGATATTATTGATTATTATTTATATTTCAAATCCGATATCAAGTCCAGCATACGGGAGACCGCACATTTTTTGGAGGATACCATGTTAGACCAAACCAGCCGTTACAGCGACCTGAGCCTGAAAGAAAAAGACCTGATGGCCAACGGCAAACACGTTTTGGCCGCTTATAAAATGAAACCGGCCGAGGGGTTTTTCGATTACATCGGCACGGCGGCACATTTCTGTGCGGAATCCTCAACAGGTACCAATGTGGCGACAACGACCACCGATGATTTTGCCATGGGTCTGGACGCGATTTGCTACGAGATCGACGAAGAAAAAGAGCTGATGAAAATCGCTTTCCCGATTGATCTGTTTGATCGCAATATCACGGATGGGCGCGCTATGGTCGTGTCCTTGATGACTTGTATGGTTGGCAACAACCAGGCAATGGGCGACGTTGAATACGCCAAACTGCTGGATTTTTACGTGCCACCAAATTTCCTGCGCCTGTTTGATGGTCCTGCACGTGGAATCAAAGACATGTGGCGCATTTTGGGCCGTGATCTGGACAATGGCGGCATGGTTGTCGGCACCATCATCAAACCCAAACTGGGTCTGCGCCCCAAACCCTTTGCCGAGGCTTGCTATCAGTTCTGGCTGGGTGGCGATTTCATCAAAAACGATGAACCACAGGGCAATCAGGTTTACGCCCCGATGAAAGAATCCATTCCCTTGATCGTTGATTCAATGAAACGCGCGATGGATGACACAGGCCAAGCCAAATTGTTCTCGGCCAACATCACCGCAGATGATCCCAATGAGATGATCGCACGCGGCGAATATGTGCTAGAGCAATTCGGCTTTCTAGCTGAAAATGTTGCCCTGCTGGTCGACGGGTTTGTCGGCGGCTGCGGCATGGTCACAACGGCGCGCCGCCACTTTGGCAATCAGTTCATTCACTATCACCGCGCCGGTCACGGTATGGTCACGGGGGAAGAATCCAATCGCGGATATACCGCGCTGGCCCATATGAAATGGGCGCGCATGTCCGGGTCTTCGGGCATCCACACCGGCACCATGGGGTTTGGCAAAATGGAAGGCTATAACAGTGACACCGTGCTGGCCGACATGCTAATGGGCGATAGCGTTATGGGCACGCATTTCCATCAAGAATGGGAAGGTATGAAGCCAACCTCGCCAATCATTTCAGGTGGTATGAATGCGTTACGTTTGCCGGGGTTCTTTGACAACCTTGGCCATTGTAATGTGATCCAAACCTCGGGCGGGGGGGCTTTGGGGCACAAGGATGGCATCGCCGATGGTGCGACCTCGCTGCGCCAATCCTATCAAGCCTGGCAGGAGGGTGTCGATCTGGTCGAATACGCCAAAGAGCATAAGGAAATGCGCGGTGCGTTTGAGTCCTTCTCTTCGGATGCGGATCAGCTTTATCCGGGCTGGCGCGAAAAACTGGGCGTCCACAAATAGGTCAATTTCACCAAACCAAATGAGGGCCATCATGACCGACACCGATCAGTATCGCATCAAGAACGAGCCGTATTATCAAGCAACGGGGAATGAAATCCCGCTGTATGAAACGGCCTACAGCTGTCGCTTACCCGTGATGGTCAAAGGCCCAACTGGTTGTGGAAAATCACGGTTTGTTGAGTATATGGCGTGGAAATTGCAAAAACCGCTGATCACTGTGGCCTGCAATGAGGACATGACAGCGGCTGATCTGGTGGGACGGTTTTTGCTGGATGAAAACGGCACCCGTTGGCAGGATGGCCCGCTGACGGTTGCCGCCCGCATCGGCGCGATCTGCTACCTGGACGAGGTGGTCGAGGCCCGCCAAGACACCACCGTGGTGATCCATCCGCTGACGGATCACCGCCGCGTTTTGCCGTTGGATAAAAAGGGCGAATTGCTAGAAGCCCACGCCGATTTCCAATTGGTGATTTCTTATAATCCCGGCTACCAAAGCCTGATGAAAGACCTGAAACAGTCAACAAAACAACGCTTTACGGCGCTGGATTTTGATTACCCCGAAGCAGAGGCCGAAGCCAGTATCATCGCCCGCGAGGGTGGGGTTAAACCGGTTTTGGCCAGCCAGTTGGTCGACATCGCACAGCGCGCCCGCAACCTAAAAGGCCACGGCATTGACGAGGGCATCTCGACCCGCCTGATGGTCTATGCCGCCATGCTGATTGGCAAAGGTGTTGATCCGGTTGAAGCCTGCAAAATGGCAATGGTGCGTCCGTTAACGGATGATGCCGACATCCGCGCAACCTTGGATGCGGCGGTTGAACTGGTGCTGGGATAGCGCCCTGATCTGCGAAAGGGCTGATATGTCACCTGAAACCCGGATTTGGCGCGACCAGTTGAACAGCACGGTCAAACGCATCGACGACATTTTTGCCGATGCCTTGCAAAATGCGCAAACCGTGTTGGATGACGACGGGCTTAGGGCTTGGTTGGCCGGCGCGGATCGGGTGGCGGCACTGGGACGTGGCACCGAACTGGTTTTGATTTTTCTAGATGAAATCCCCGAAGTCGTGCGCCACTCTGATGCCGAAATCATCCCCGAAATTGCGGCCACCACCGCGTTCCTGTCAGAGAACGCCGTGCGCGGCGCCTATGCGCCGTTTTTGGCCACATTGCCCGCAATTGCGCGGCGTCTAAACAGCGGCGATTCCTTGCGCGCATGGCTTGGGTTGGTGCGCGATATGACGTTGCAAGCCAAAGAGGGTACCGCCGCCCTTGTGCAGCGCGCGCCCTATTTGTTTGGTCAATTGTCGATGGCAGGGGTGGCCAGTTGGATCAAATACGGCATCCGTGTCTACCGAGACCATCCACACCGTTTGCCTGACTATTTCAGCCTGCAAAGCGCCGACGCCAAAGCGATGCTGGTGAAAGAGCGCAACGGCACCCTGTTCATGGACCATGAGCGCCAGCTACATTTGTTTGCCCGCGCGTTTTGGGACGTGGACGCCGAATTTCGCCCCTATTCCGAAGCGTTTGAGACCGAGCGCAAACCCCGCCCGCATCTGGACCGCCAAGGCGTCCATATTCCAGATGTGTTTGAGGATCAAAACGGGGTGTCCGGCATCAACCGTTACCGCGCCATGATCGCGCATATGATGGCCCACAAAATGTGGTCACAGCCTTTTCTTGCCGACAATTACAGCGTTTTTCAGCATATCTGCATCGAGATTTTCGAAGATGCCCGTGTGGAACATCTGGCCATGCAACGATTGCCGGGCCTGCGCAAATTGTGGTTGTCCTTGCACCCGATGCCAAAACCCGGAGCCTGCCCAAAAGGTTGGTCCAGCATCCGGCACAAACTGGCCATGCTGTCTTATGCGCTGCTCAACCCCGATCACCGCTATTCTGATCCCGCCTTGCTGGCGGCGGTGGCCAAATTTCACGCATCATTCGCCGAGGATCCCTACGATGCCAACAAAAGCATCCAATTGGGCATTCATTGGCTCAAGGACAACTATGAACACAATTTCCGTCAGTCCAAAGTCTGGTTTGAAGACACCGAAGTCAGCTATCGTGATGACAATCGCTATCTGTGGATTTTCCTTGAGGAACCCGAACATGACGATGAGTTTCACTCGGATCACAACACCGCCGACCGTGATGCACAAACCCAAGATGACGGGTTGTTACCGCCACGCCACTATCCGGAATGGGATTATCAAATCCAGAATTACCGCCCAGATTGGGCCACGGTTTATGAGGCGATCCAGCCCCAAGGCGATGCCGGGTTGATTGACGGGTTGCTGTCCAAACATCAACGCCTTATCAAGCAGTTAAAGCAAATTGTTGATCTGCTAAAACCGCAACAACGCAAGCGTATTCGCTATCAGGAGGAAGGCGATGATCTGGATGTCGACGTCGCGATCCGCGCCGCAATTGACTTTCGCAGCGGCATCACACCGGACACCCGCATCCACCAAAGCTATGTCAAAGATGGACGGGATATTTCAGTGCTGTTGCTGTTGGACCTGTCGGAATCCATCAACGACAGGCCAGAAGGTGCGGACGCCAGTATTTTGCAACTGAGCCAAGAAGCCAGCGCCTTGCTGGCCACCGCCGTTGACGCCTTGGGCGATCCCTTTGCCATCGCCGGGTTTTCCTCAAACACCCGATTTGAGGTGCGCTATTCGCATTTCAAGGGGTTCAACGAACCTTGGGGGGCGGCGCCAAAGGCCCGTCTGGGCGCAATGCAAGCCGGAGAATCGACCCGTATGGGCGCGGCTCTGCGCCATGCGGGCGGCTATCTGGCGCATCGGGCCGAAGAGAAAAAGCTGCTGCTGGTTCTGACGGATGGCGAGCCGCATGACATCGACGTCGCCGATCCGAAATACCTGCAGGACGACACCCATCTGGCGGTGAATGAATTGGCCAACAAAGGTGTCTCGACCTTTTGCATCAGCTTGGATCCCAAGGCCGACGACTACATCGGCGACATTTTCGGGCGCAACAATTTCGCGGTGATTGACCGGATCGAAAGCCTGCCGGAAAAGCTGCCCAAACTGTTCCTGTCGCTGACCAAATAGCGTGCATTTCGACAAGGGGTGACAATCGCTGCCGCCCGCGATAGGGTAGCGCCATGAAACAGAACAGCGCCATTTGTATTTGCACCTGCATTACCAGCTAACATTTGTTAGGCGGGCTGTCCCTTTTCGTTTTCCATAGATGATCGAAGTTGATAAGCCCGCTAGGCGAAAACCGTCTGACGAGGACCCTATGACCGAGATAAAACTGCACAACACCAAGACCCGCAAGAAAGAGGTCTTTGAGCCAATTGATGCCGAAAACGTGCGCATGTATGTCTGTGGCCCGACAGTTTACGACCGCGCCCATCTGGGCAACGCGCGCCCCGTGGTGGTGTTTGACGTGCTGAACCGCCTGCTGCGGCATGTTTATGGCGATGATCACGTGACTTACGTGCGCAATTTCACCGATGTGGATGATAAAATCAATGCGCGGGCGGCCGAAAGCGGGCGCTCGATTGGCGAGATCACGGATGAAACCATCCAGTGGTTTTTGGACGATATGGCAGCGCTTGGTGCGATTGCGCCCGACCAGATGCCGCGCGCGACAGAGTTCATCCCGCAGATGGTGGCGATGATCGAGGGGTTGATTGCCTCGGGTCACGCGTATGAGGCCGAGGGGCATGTGCTGTTCGCGGTCGAGAGCTATCAGGAATATGGAGCCCTTTCAGGGCGCTCTATCAAAGATATGATCGCCGGCGCGCGGGTTGAAGTCGCGCCCTACAAACGCAATCCGATGGACTTTGTGTTGTGGAAGCCGTCAACGGGCGATCAGCCGGGGTGGGAGTCGCCCTGGGGTGTGGGCCGTCCGGGGTGGCATATTGAATGTTCGGCGATGTCCTATGAATTGCTGGGCGCATCATTTGATATTCACGGTGGCGGCAATGATCTGATGTTCCCACACCATGAAAACGAGATCGCCCAGTCGTGCTGTGCGCATCCGGATGCTGGGTTTGCGAACTACTGGATGCACAATGAAATGTTGCAGGTCGAGGGCAAGAAGATGTCCAAGTCTTTGGGCAACTTTTTCACGGTGCATGATCTGTTGGAAGGCCATGATGGCCAACCAGCGGTGCCGGGCGAAGTGATCCGGTTTGTGTTTTTGAGCACGCATTATCGTAAACCGATGGATTGGACCGAGAAAAAGGCAAAAGGGGCAGACGCGACGTTGCTAAGCTGGAAGAGAACCATTGACCTGTGGCGGGATGATGTTGCCAAAGAATATAGCGGCAAGAATCCACCAAAAGTAATTACCGCTGCTGTTTCGGATGATTTGAACACAGCATTGGCAATTGCCGAGATGCATACGCTTGCTAAGAAGGCAAAGACAAGTGTTGAGGCTGCAGTTGCGCTCGCCGAGGCGTTAGCATTTCTGGGCTTTGACTATCAACATATTTGGTCTCATTCATTTGGGCATTCACTTGAAAAAATTCTAGGCGACCCCGTCGATTTGGAACGGTATGAGCAGCTTCTTACCGAAGCCCGACTAAAGGCGATAGAAACTAATGATTTTTCCGAAGTAGACAGATTGAAATCCGGTCTCGTGGCTGCTGGGATTGAGGTTCAAATGTTAAAGGACAATATCGTTCTGGATATTACGCCTGATTTCGACCCTTCCAAACTGGAGGCCCTCAAATGACCACCATCACAACACAGGCTAGCGCCCGATCCGAGGGGGGGCGTGAAGCGCCCGCCCGTGGGGGCGGATCGGGCGCTGTCCGGCGATGCCGGACGGAATGTGGCGATAGCTTGAGGTTGCTTTTGCAAGCCTTGGGAGGTGCATTATGACCCGCGAACGTCTCTATATCTACGACACCACCCTGCGGGACGGCCAACAAACCCAAGGCGTGCAGTTCTCGACCCCTGAAAAAATCAAGATCGCCGAAATGCTGGACCACTTGGGCGTCGACTACATCGAGGGCGGCTGGCCTGGGGCCAACCCGACCGACAGCGCCTTCTTTGACGAAGCCCCCAAAACCGGCGCCACAATGGCCGCTTTTGGCATGACCAAACGCAGCGGGCGCAGTGCAGAAAACGACGATGTATTGGCCGCCGTGATGAATGCGAACACCAAAGCCGTGTGCTTGGTCGGCAAGGCACATGAATTCCACGTGACAACCGCGCTTAACATCCCGCTGGCCGAAAATATCGACAACATCGCTGCCAGTTTCAAGCATATCGTAGCACAGGGGCGCGAGGCGCTGTTTGATGCGGAACACTTCTTTGATGGCTACAAGGCCAACCCCGAATATGCGCTGCAAACTGTTTTGGCCGCTTACCACGCGGGCTGTCGCTGGATTGTGCTTTGCGACACCAATGGTGGCACTTTGCCCGATGAAATTGGCAAGATCACAAGCGCAGTGATTGCGGCGGGCGTTCCGGGTGAAAACCTTGGCATCCATACCCATAACGACACCGAAAACGCTGTCGCTGGCAGCTTGGCCGCGATCAATGCGGGGGCGCGACAGGTGCAGGGCACCCTGAACGGATTGGGCGAGCGTTGCGGCAATGCCAACCTGACCACGTTGATCCCAACGCTGTTGTTGAAACCGCAATTGGCCACAAAATTCGAAACCGGCATCAGTCCTAAAGCCTTGAAAGGGCTGGTAAAAATAAGCCGCCAATTGGACGAAATTCTGAACCGCGTGCCTCAACGCCAAGCGGCCTATGTCGGGGCCAGTGCTTTTGCCCACAAAGCAGGGCTGCACGCCAGCGCCATCCTAAAAGACCCCACGACCTATGAACATATTGCACCCGATAGCGTCGGAAACGCGCGGATTATTCCGATGTCAAATCAGGCTGGCCAATCGAACCTGAGGAAGCGGTTGGCGGACGCAGGCTTGAACGTCGAAAAGGGTGATCCGGCGCTGACACGTATTTTGGATGCGATCAAAATCAACGAGGAACATGGCTATTCCTATGACACGGCGCAATCCAGTTTTGAGCTGGTGGCGCGTCGCGAATTGGGGCTGCTGCCCGAGTTTTTCGAGGTCAAACGTTATAAGGTGACCGTCGAGCGGCGCAAGAACAAGTATAACAAAATGATCAGCCTCTCTGAGGCCGTGGTGGTTGTGAAAATCGGCGGTGAGAAAAAGCTTTCGGTGTCCGAAAGCGTTGACGAGGCCGGCAATGACCGTGGCCCTGTGAACGCGCTGGCCAAGGCGTTGGCCAAGGATTTGGGGCCGCATCAGGCCTGTATCGACGACATGCGATTGGTCGATTTCAAGGTGCGGATAACGGATGGTGGCACCGACGCCAAAACCCGCGTCATCATCGACAGTGAAGATGGCGCAGGCAACCGTTGGTCTACGGTCGGCGTGTCGCCCAATATTGTAGATGCGAGTTTCGAGGCATTGTTGGACGCCATCAATTGGAAACTGATCCGCGATCAGAAAAAGGGATAGTTTTTTGATCACCAAAGTTTTGATTTCCGCGGGCATTTCAGCCCTGATTTTTCTGGGCATTGCGCTTGGGCTTATTGCCTCGCAACAGACCCAAAAACTATCCGGTGCAGCCGGATTGGATTTTAGTGAAACCTTGGCCAAGCCAGATCAACGCCCCCTTAAGCGCACCCAATTCAGCGCACGTGACGGCGCCAAATTGGATGTACTTCACCTGCCATCAGCGTGCCAAGATGCGCCGCTGATGATCCTGTTGCACGGGTCAGGCTGGCATGGGCAACAGTTTGGCGCCTTGGCTACGGCGCTTGCGCAAAATGCCGAGATTTTGGTGCCGGATCTACGTGGTCATGGGATCAATCCAGAGCCCCGTGGCGACCTGACCTATATCGGTCAATACGAGGACGATTTGGCGGATTTGATCAAGGCTTATCAGCGGGGCGGCCAAAAAGTGATCCTTGCCGGCCATTCTTCGGGTGGCGGGCTGGTTGTGCGCTTTGCCGGTGGGGCGCATGGCGGTTTGATTGACGGTGCCATTTTGCTGGCACCGTTTTTGAAGTATAACGCTCCGACGACCCGCGCGAACTCCGGGGGGTGGGCACGTCCCCTGACGCGGCGCTTGATTGGGCTGAGTATGTTAAACAACGTCAAAATCACGGGCCTGAACCATTTGGTGGTTATCCAATTTGAAATGCCGGAGGAGGTATTAAACGGTCCAATGGGGCATACGGCCACGGTGGCCTATTCCTATCGCCTGAACCAATCCTTTGCCCCCAGAAGTGCGTATTTAAAAGACATTGCAGCGCTGCCCGATTTCATGTTGATCGCTGGCACAAAGGACGAAGCCTTTGTTGCCGAGCAATATGAGCCCCTGATGCGCGGTGTCACTGACATGGGGGCATACCATTTGGTTGACGGGGTCGGCCATCTTGAAATTGTGGACGCACCACAAACACTGGCCCAGATCGAAACCTTCTTAAAGGCATTTCAATGAGCCTTATGGACTGCGCCCAGTTGCTCAAAGACAGCGACGAGGATCGGTTCCTGTCGGTGATGGCTGCCAAGCCAGCTGAGCGGGCCGTTTTGTTCCCGCTCTATGCGTTCAACGTCGAGGTTTCAAAGGCCGCATGGGCCAGCGATGAGCCGCTGTTGTGCCAAATGCGGTTGCAATATCTGCGCGATTTGGTGACCACGATTTTCGCGGGCGAGGTGTTGTCCAAAATACCCTTGGCCGAACCCTTGGCCAAGGTCATTCGCGACGGCGGTGTTCCGCAACAAATGCTGTATGATCTGATCGACGCGCGTCATTGGGATATCGGTCGCGAAGGGTTCGCCGATGCCGCAGATTTCAACCGCTATCTGGATCATACAGCGGGTCATTTGATGGTGATGGCGGCGCGGGCAACAGGGGTTGGCGCAAACCATGAGGCGGCAGTTCGTGCGCATGGGGTTGGCATGGGGTTGGCCAGTTTTTTGATCGCTACACCCGATCTTATCGCACAGGGGCGCGCGCCTTTACGGGATGAATCCCCTGATGCATTGGTTCGTCTGGCAAGTGACGCATTGTCCCGCATTAAGGATGAAGAAAAGATTCCCAATGGCCAAGCGGCTTTGCGAGCAGGGTGGGATACTCGACGGGTGCTGAAACGGGTCTGCAGCCATCCGGAACGGGTGCTGGAGGGGCGTCTGCAAGCCTCGCCGTTTCGCCGTAAAACATCGCTGTTGTGGTTGAGTTTTTTTAGCTGAAATTCAGGGTCGAATGTGATCCGGAAAATGTCAGGTTAATAAAACCACTATTCCGGAATAGTGGTTTTATTTGACCTGCGCCCCAAGTTTCCTCCACCACATGGAGAGTCCTTGGGTTTGATTTAATGGCGTTACGCGGCCAGTTTGTCCATGCTCATTTTCTCTGCAAATTCTATCGGTGTCAGGTTTCCGAGCGAT
>Ga0209633_10002577_pt1 | contig 17359 bp, 19 predicted proteins | sample Cruoilmetagenom1_FD_187290 | JGI IMG/M metagenome (GOLD analysis project Ga0209633, IMG submission 187290) | Oil polluted marine microbial communities from Coal Oil Point, Santa Barbara, California, USA - Sample 1 (SPAdes) (version 2) | ecosystem: Environmental > Aquatic > Marine > Oil seeps ... | reverse complement strand
GGCTTAAATGTTGGAGATGATTTCAAAATTCGTAGTGGTCGTCAAAAAACAGGTAAAGCAAAAGCCGAAGATTTTGCCTTTACTGGGCGATTAAAATATACCGGTTTTCAAGGTTTGGAATTAGCAACAACCGTGCAACACCAAAGTGATTTTGCCCAAGGTGCGGCACATGGCGGATCTGCTAATTTAGTAGAAACGCACGCGACTATTAATAAAGGGCGTTTTGGAGCAAAAGCGCTTTATGCTCAATGGGATTTGGATGGCTCGGCAGCAAAAGCGGCTCAAAAAGATGTTCAAAACGGAGCTTATGTTGAAGGTAGCTTTAAAGTAACGCCTAAACTCGGTGCTTTTGCACGCTATGGTGTTTGGGATAATGGTGGAGTCGGTGATACTGAGATTAGTCAAGTGGACGTAGGCGCAAACTATTGGTTAAATCAAAGTGTAGTATTTAAAGTGGATTATCAAAATCAAGACGCGGCTAATGATAGTAAAGCCTCAGATGGTTTTAATTTGGGTGTTGGTTACCAATTTTAGGGGATAAACGTTATGTTTAAGAATTTTAAGTATTTGAATTTATGAAAAAACTAATTCCTTTTGTGTTCCTTTCCATGCTTAGTTTAATGGCATTTAATCTTTCGGCAGAAGCACCAAACCCTATTGGGATTTATAAAAAGCCAGATGTCTTTGTAAAAGAGGCGTTTAAACAAAACCCACCAAAACCCAGTGTACTTTGGATTAAGGGGAATGTTAAAAAACAAGTTACCCAGATACTCGGGCATAAGTATCCCAAGTTACGTGTAAAATATTGGAAGCAAGGTACGCGCACGGTTTGGATTTTGGATGAAATTGGTAAAGAAAAACCGATTACAACGGGTGTCGTGATTAACAATAATCGTGTCGAAAAAGTGGAAGTATTAGTATTTCGTGAAAGTCGGGGTTGGGAGGTAAAGTATCCTTTTTTTACCAATCAATTTATTCAAATTACTTTAAAAAGTGTATCGAATACACATTTAAATAAACACATAGATGGCGTTACAGGCGCAACATTGTCGGTAAATGCTCTTAAAGTACAAACGCGAATGGCACTTTATCTTCATAATATTGTTAATAAAAATGTCAAAGAAAAAAAATAAACGCCGTCGTTCAACCTCAACACTGTATAAAATCCATCGTTATTTAGGATTATTTGTAGCCATTTCTTTGATTTGGCTATCGTTGTCTGGAGTGTTGTTAAATCATACTGACTTTTTTCAACTGGCTAAAAAGTCGGTTAATAATCCACTGGTATTGAATCTGTATGGTATTTCTAAACCACAATTAGGCAAGGTTTATAAAGTTGGGGATAAGACAGTTTTACAGTCAGGTCATCAAGTTTATCTTGATCAGAATGTTCTTTTTGAAATAGACACAAAACAATTTTCCGTTACTTCAAACAAAGATATGATTTTTATTGGTTTAGAAGACCAAGTGAAAATGTATACGTGGGAGGCTGAGTTGATTGATTCGATTCCAATGCCTTCTAGTTCTTCAAGCTCTGAAAAGAAATTAATACAAGACTTAGGTAGCAATGGTTCTGATTTGTTTGTTCAAGTTGGGAGTGCTGTATATAAAACCAACGCAGAATTTACTGATTGGACTAAAGCAGAAGAAATTAATCAAGTGGTATGGTCTAAAGAAGAGGTTTTGTCATCGCCTGATAAACAAAAAATAATAGAATCATTTTCTGGTTTGTTTCATGTTCAAGGTCCTACCTTAGAGCAGTTTTTGTTAGATTCTCACAGCGGACGTTTATTTGGTAAGGCAGGCGTATTTTTTGCTGATCTGATTGCATTTTTAACCATACTACTCACACTGATTGGTGTATTCTTGTGGTTAAAACGAAGCAAAAATAAACGTAAGAAAAGAAATAAGGACAATGACCGACCCACGACAACTTAACTATTTAAATGCAATGGGCATCCCTGTTTGGGTGTCTCGCGATTCTGTGGTTGAAATAAATGATTTGGAGCATCTAGCAGGTGTAACAGAAAGTGAGAAAAAGAGTGACGATGAAGGAGAATTACCCTGTGCAGATTCTGCATTAAGTATTATAGAGACGTTAGATAGTACTTCTAGTGCTACACAAAAAGATAAAAATCAACAGTTTAACAAGCAAACTTTATCTAACGACTCTTCTGTTATTGCTGCAGAAAAAATAATAAAAGACGTTGTAAATACACATTCATTAGATTGGCATACCTTACAAGATAAAGTCTCCAGTTGTCAGCAATGCGGTCTATATAATAATCGTACTAATACAGTTTTTGGAAAAGGTCACCAACAAGCAGATTGGATGATTATAGGTGATGCGCCTGCTTCCCAAGATGATCAACAAGGGCAGCCTTTTATAGATCAAGCAGGGCAGTTACTCACCAATATGCTACGTGCAATAGGCTTAAAACGTGATGAAGTATTTGTCACAAACTTGCTTAAATGCCGCCCTCCAAATAATCGTGATCCAGATATTGAAGAAGCTGTAGCATGTAATGCTTATCTACAACGTCAATTACAATTGATACAGCCTAAAATTGTATTAGTGCTTGGGCGAACTGCAGCACAATATTTATTGAATACGAAAGAACCTTTGGCACGATTGCGCGGAAAAACACATCAACTACCAGAAATAGACATCCCATTAGTGGTGACCTATCATCCGGCTTATTTATTGAAAAAGACTATTGATAAACGTAAAGCTTGGGAAGATTTAAAGTTGGCAAAGCAACAATTTGATTCTTATAATTAAAAAGCCCCAAAATTGGGGCTTTTTAATTGTGTTTTATAAGTAATAAATATTATGGGGTTGTTAGTGTAGTTTTGAATGATATTTTATGCACAGCTCCATCATCGTCAGTGACGGAAATGTTTTCTAAAGTCGTACCATTACATTTATCATATAAGTTTTCACTATAAGCAACTTCTGAAGAACAGTCGGATGTGATTCCAACAGCAGCATAATCATCTCCTCGAGCGGCTCCACGACCCCATGTGGTCAGTAAGGCTTTAATAGAATCTGGAGTTGATAGAGTTACACCATTTCCGATAGGAGAAATTGTATGCGTATCGGTACATGATGTGATTGCAACACCGTTAAACGTACCAGCGAAGCTTACAGTTCCAGCAGCATAATCAAAGGTTGTTGTACCTTTTTGGCTTGCACCTTCACAGGTCATATCAGCTTCAATTGTTCTTGTTACATTAGTAACGTTTAACGAAGGTGTTCCTGTTTCTAAAACAAGCTTGTTTAATAATACAGAATCTGTGTCACAATTTTCTTCTTTGATTTTTCCTTCTGCTCCCATCTCAACTTTATAAGTCGTTCCTTCGAACTCTTCTGTACTAGGGATACAAGTGAAAGCAATTGGAGTAGTGTCGCCACCTGTACCAGTATCGCCACCTGTTCCAGTATCTCCACCTGTTCCAGTGTCTCCACCTGTTCCAGTATCTCCACCTGTTCCAGTATCTCCACCTGTTCCAGTATCTCCACCTGTTCCAGTATCTCCACCTGTTCCAGTATCTCCACCTGTTCCAGTATCTCCACCTGTTCCAGAATCGCCACCTGTTCCGGTATCGCCACTCGTTCCGGTATCGCCACTCGTTCCAGAATCTCCGCCATCATTTCCACCACCGCCACACGCAGATAATAATGCAGTTGAAATTACTAAGCTTAATAATAGGGTTGTTTTATTTATCTGTTTATCTTTCATTGTATGTCCTTATGTCAAATTAAATAGTCGTGATTTCAGTTTATGTTGGTTTTACAAGCCCATGTTTTATATGGATTAAAATTTTATCTATTTGGGGAAAATTAATACAAAACTTTAGCTATTTATAATAGTTTTGTAGATTAAATACAGATGAGTGCGCTAAAATAATCGACCTATGAGCAGTATTATCAAACCTCCAGCAAACCAAAGGTCACTCCTTTACCTTCGTAAAATGATGATTGATGATTTGCCTGATGTTATGGAAGGAGAAATTCAATCGTATTCTTACCCATGGACAAGCGGTATTTTTACGAGTTGTTTAGAAGGTAAACGTAATTCATGTTGGGTGTTGGAATTAGAAAAAGAACTAAAAGGACATGTTGTCATTTCAGCAGCAGCAGGTGAGGCACATATTTTAAATTTGTGTGTATACCCAGAAATACAAGGAAAAGGTTGGGGTAGAAAGCTACTGACAGAGGCTGAATGGATAGCCAAACAGCATCGTGCAGAGACTTGTTTTTTAGAAGTTCGACCTTCTAACCTTGCAGGTATGCATTTATATCAGGATATGGGGTATAACGAGATTGGTGTGCGTAAAGATTATTATCCAACACATAACGGTAGAGAAGATGCGCTGGTGATGGCTAAGACTTTGTTTTAGTTAAATCATCGTAAAGTAGCAACCACTCTAAATCCAAGCACAGAATACGAATTATTAGGGTTATCAGCCGCACGATAGGCAACCCGAGTCATACGCAAAGGACAATGATATGAGCCGCCACGACGGACACGTTTTGTTCCGTTTTTTGCTCTTTGAGGGTTAATCCTTTTTGATTTTTCAGATCTATTTTCAGATCTATTTACATAGCTATCTGGCGCGTACCAATCAGAAGTCCATTCCCAGGCGTTACCGATCATATCGTAAAGTCCAAAAGCATTAGGTTTTTTGGTCGCGACAGCTTGGGTTTTATTACCAGAATTATTAATAAACCAAGCGTAATCCTCAAGGTCTTTTGTAGACCATGGGTGTTCTCCGGTGCTGCCAGCTCGAGCGGCATATTCCCATTCTGCTTCACTGGGTAAGCGGTAACGGTATTTTTTGTCCATTTTGTTTAGTTCGTTGACAAAACGATCAGCCATAAACCAAGAAATTGAAACAGCAGGTAGATCACGCCAATTCTTTCGTTGCCAGTTTTCATCTGGTCCTGGTTTGTTTTTCATTACCTCGAACCATTGCGCTTGTGTTATTTCAGTTGTGGCCATATAAAATGGATGATTGAAAACCACGGTATGAGCTGGAGTCTCGTCCTTAAATTGAGAAGCATCCGAATCGGGAACTGTCTTTACCGCGGCATTAATGTCTTTAGTTCCCATGATGAATTCGCCCGCTGGAATTTTCGTTAATCGCATACTAAGGAGGTTTTGGGTTTCTTCTGCCTGAACGGGCAAAACAAGCAAGATATAAAGAAAAAATGTGAGCGAGAGTCTAAGCATGATTTCCTCCTTGAAAGGCATTACCTAGGATTCAGGGATTTCTTTTGTGACTTATTTAGAGATCCATCCCTTCAATGAAGTACGTATTTACTGCCCAATTGGATGTACGAATGTTAAGGAACTCCTGATTAAGTCGATTAGAATTAGGCTGAGATAGAATTGTTCTGATTTTTCAGGAAGTGAGTGAGAATAGTTGTTCTATTGTCGCGAACTTCGTGGAAAATCAGGATGATTCTAGCCAGCGTAAAATAATTAGACTTGATCAGGAATTCCTTAAGTCGGTGCACCATGATAATAATGCCAAAGGAATAAGCTACCTACGGATCTCCAAGGAGACCAATGCGCAACTATTTGTTGAGCCTCTTTAGGCGTTGGCTTCTCATCCAAGCCTTTTAGTTTTTGTAAAGCGACTAATAAAGCCAAATCACCCGAAGGGAAGATGTCAGGTTGTTGCAGAGAAAACATTAGGTAAACCTCGGCGCTCCATGGACCGAAACCTTTTAATGCCATAATCTCTTTAATTGCTTCTTGATTATCCATGTACTGTAAATCATTAGGATCAAAATCACCTGCGATAATGGCATTAGATAAACCTTTTGCATATTCCACTTTTCTTTGAGAAAGACCGCAGCCTCGGAGTGAGGCGATAGAACTATCTAAAATAGATTCTGCTTTTATTTCTGGGAGCAATTCATGAACACGCCCCATAATAGCGGCGGCGGCATGAGTAGAGAGTTGTTGTGAGACGATAATATTAAAAAGTGTCTCAAAACCAGGTGGGCGAATACGAGGAGCAGGGTAGCCCAAATCATCTAAGCTCTTTGCTACATCTTTGTCTCTGGATGCGATTTCATCAAGTCCTTGTTTGATAATCTGCGTATTCATAAATGATTATTCCATTTTCCATTCACACAATTCACTTGCGCGTAGTGGAATGATTTTCTCTTTACCCAGTTGCAGAGATTCAGGTATTTTCCAGTTCTCACGATTCAGTGTAATACTTGAGCTATTTCTAGGTAAACCATAAAAATCAGCGCCATAGAAACTGGCAAACGCTTCTAATTTATCAAGCGCATCTGCTTTATCAAACGCTTCTGCGTAGAGCTCCATTGCGTGATAAGCCGTGTACATCCCGGCACATCCACAGGCGGATTCTTTAGCGGTTTGTGAATGCGGTGCGCTGTCTGTGCCGAGGAAGAATTTTGGATTGCCGCTAGTGGCTGCTTTAATCAACGCTTGGCGATGTGTTTCACGTTTTAAAACAGGTAAACAATAATGATGCGGGCGTATGCCACCCGTGAAAATAGCATTACGATTCATTAACAAATGATGCGCGGTAACAGTAGCGGCAATGTTATTGGATGCACTACTAACAAAGTCAACCGCATCTTTTGTAGTGATGTGTTCCAGCACAATTTTCAAATCAGGGAATTGCGTAATCAGTGGTTCAAGAATGGTCTCGATAAAAACCTGTTCACGGTCAAATATATCAATGGCAGGGTCGGTGACTTCGCCATGCACCAGTAACGGTAATCCGACTTTTTGCATTGCTTCAAGTGCAGGGTAGATATTACGAATATCAGTTACGCCTTTGTCGGAATTCGTGGTCGCACCTGCGGGATAAAGTTTTAAGGCATGAATAAACCCGCAAGCTTTAGCTTCAATGATGGTTTCTGCTGTGATGTTATCGGTAAGATACAGCGTCATCAATGGTTGAAAGTCCGAGTTAGGCACAGCTTTTAGAACTTCATCACGATAAACACTGGCATGTTCAACCGTAGTCACGGGGTTTGCCAAATTAGGCATGATAATCGCGCGTGCAAATTGTTTAGCGGTATGGGGTACAACGCTTTTTAAGGCATCGCCTTCGCGCACGTGTAAATGAAAATCATCAGGACGGGTAAGGGTGATTTGTTGTGTCGTTGAGTTAGGCATATGTGTACTTTACAGTTTGAATTTATAATACGGAAGTGTTGATATAAAAATGGAGCACTTTAAATAAAAGTTTTAGAGATATTAACTGTTGTTATTTTCTGTGTATAAAAGGACTTAGAACATTTGATTGAACCCAAATCAAAATTGTATTTATCTATAAATACCGAGATCACAATGCGAAGTACACTGTTGTAGGTTAATTCTTTCGGCTTTTTAGCAAGCTTGCGACTTGGATAGAATATTTCTTTATTTCTTTGTGTTAAATTGATACAGATCAAAAATGCGCTGGAGTTAGTCAATGAAAAATTTATTAAGTCTTACCTTGTTGTCTCTTTTTATGGTTGCTTGTTCGAATCAAAAAGTACAAACACAAAAGCAACCTCAACAGCAGCCACAACCTAAGCCACAGCCACAGCCACAGCCCAAAAGAATTCCTACCATTGATTCTAGCGTTGACAGCAGCGTCTCATTTAATACAAAGTAAATCAGCGAAATTTCAGCTTAACTCTTATATTAAATAATAAATCTAAAATTTGGGTTCCGAGAAGAAAAAATAAATTGTTTTGCTACTTTTTCTTTTCTTTTAGGTCTGTTTAGTTTTATCGCTTTTGCTTATCCAATTCGCAAGTATTTCTTGTTCATTTTTATTAAAAAGTAACCCCAGTTTAGTGCGTCGCCAAAGAATATCATCGCTACATTTTGCCCATTCTTTATCAATTAAATACTCAACTTCTCTTTGATAAAGCCCGTGTCCAAAAGCAAACCCTAGATCATCATACGATTTAGCATCTCCTAATACTTGATTGGCTCTTGTGCCGTATTGTTTAAATAAACGACTTGCGTCTCCTAGGTTTAGAAAGCCATATTGCGTGTGAAATGTTTCACAGTATTTTTCAAAATCATCAATAGCAAAATCACCACCGGGTAGGGGAGAGCTAGCTGTCCATTGTGCTTGTCTAATAGGGAGTCTAGCTGGAATAAAGTGTTTAACTTTTTCTAAAGCTGATTCTGCAAGATGACGATAAGTCGTTATTTTTCCACCGAATATGTTAATGATCGGTGCCTTCTTCTCATTCTTGTCCTGATCAACACGTATCACATAATCGCGCGTCGTTTCTTGTGCTTTGGATGCACCATCATCATAAAGTGAGCGTACTCCAGAGTAGGTGGCGACAATATCCGATTCATTTATTTCTTTTTTGAAATAAGCATTTGCAGAAATAATTAAATAATCAATTTCTTGCTGGGTGATTTTTGCGTCATAAGGGTCACCTGAAAACTCATGGTCGGTTGTACCAATTAAGGTGAATTTTTCATGATAGGGAATCGCAAAAATAATACGGTTGTCTTCGTTTTGGAAAATATAACATTTTTCATGATCATACAGTTTAGGCACAATAATATGACTGCCTTGTACCAAGCGAACGTTATGCGCTGGCTTTTTTGATGCATCCGATTGTTGGCTGCTTGCGTTGTTGTAATCAGTCACTTTATCGATCACTTTATCTACCCAGGGACCACTGGCATTGATCACAACTTTACCGGTGATGGTTTTATCGTTTGGCTCTTGTTCTGTTTTTTGGTCAAGACCGAGCTGATCTTCAACAGTAATAGACCAATAATCATTTTCTCGTTGAATTGCAGTACATTTAGTTTGAGCATTAATACTCGCGCCACGTTCGCTAGCGTCTAAGGCATTGAGCACAACCAAACGAGCATCATCGACGGCACAATCAGAATATTCAAAGGCTTTAGTAAAACTAGGTTTTAAACAGTGACCACTTTCATCTTTGCTTAAATTGAGTGAGGAAGTTTTAGGGAGTTTATTTTTTGAAAACCCAAACTTAAAATCAATATGATCATACAAAAACAGCCCAAGGCGCAGCAACCAAGCCGGTCGCAACCCTTTATGGTGGGGTAATATAAAACGCAGGGGATGGATAATATGCGGCGCGATCTTCCATAAAACTTCACGTTCCATCAACGCTTCTCGCACCAAACCGAATTCGTAATTTTCTAAATAACGTAAACCTCCGTGAATGAGTTTTGTAGATTGGGAGGATGTACCGCTGGCAAGATCACCCTGTTCGCACAGATAAACCGAATAGCCTCTACCAACCGCATCGCGTGCAATTCCACAGCCGTTGATGCCACCCCCGATGATGATAATGTCGTAATCTGCTGACAATGTTTATTAGCCCTTAGGTCATTATTAAAACTTAATTGTAAAATAAACTGTATGTGATTATTGGTAAATATATTGTATTTAAAATGATCATGACTTTGGTAAAAGAGAAAAGGAGAGACGATACTTGAGGTTATGCAGAATTTTAAAAAAAGTAGAAGAATTAATTAATGAAAAAGTAGAGATAGAATAAAGAAAAATGGAAACCAGATAAAATCCTTTTTTTAAGGTATTATGAGTGAAATATCAGCATAGGAAATACTATGAAATCAATAAAATACAATTACTTAGATGGTAGAATTACAATAGATCCTGACCTTTGTAATGGAAAGCCTACAATCCGCGGAAAAAGGATTACAGTACAAACAATTGTAGAGTTTCTTAGCGCAGGAGAATCCGAGGACGAAATATTAAATCAATATCCTTCCTTAGAAAAACAAGATATACAAGCCTGTTTATCTTTTGCTAGTGAGCTTATGAACCATAAATATACACTTCAAGAAATAGCTTAATAAGTAAGTTTTTAATTGATGTGAACCTTCCAAGTCGTTTCTCTATCTGGGCTTGTGAGGAATATGAGCATGTAGCTAATATAGATGATGAGTTAAAAGACAGTGAAATATGGAGCTATGCTAAAAAAAACAACTTAACTATTTTCTGACCGTTGTATATACATTACGAAAAGAAGAAATATTTAGAATTATTTCAGCAAGAAAAGCAACTCGTATAGGGGCAGAATATTATGCGTAAAGAATATGATTTCTCAAAAGCAAAAAGAGTTAAAGATGTTTCGCATTTAACTAAACTTCAATCTGAAGGGAAAGGTAAAACACGAATTACTATTATGTTAGATAATGAAGTAATCAAAACCTTTCGATTAAGAGCTGAAAAAGAAGGTCTAGGTTATCAAACACTGATAAATCAAGCTTTAAAAGAAAATAGTGGTTCATCTACTTTGAGTGAAGAAACTCTGCGTGAAATTATCAGAGAAGAATTAAAAAGTAGATAAAAGAGCCAAACAAGCCAATTATTTTTACTCTGATCCCAATTATTGTGACCCCAATTATTTGGGTCAGAGTAAAACTCAATATTCTATATTTGAATAAGTAAATTTAAGAAGACCAATAACAATGGCAAAATTATCCAGAGTAAGCCCAGTTGGAGTACCTCAACATATTGTTAAGCTAAGAAACAATTGTCAAGTCTGTTTTGCGAGTGATGAAGATATGAAAGTTTATTTGGAATGGCTTAAATTAATATTACTTTGATACCAATTATTCCTAAAAGGAAACAATTTACATTTATATGAAATTTAGAATACTTAAAGACTTTCTAATCTATGGGTTTGCATCCTATGGAATCTTGTGGACAGTAGCCGAGTCCTTTGGAGCATTTTTTGACGACTTAAAACCTGAAGGTGTTTTTTGGTATTCTGTAATAATTGTCATCTCAATACTTATTGGTCTTTATAAAGCATTACCACGAAATCAGGTTGAAATAAAAATACCCAATACTGACTCAAGTTTTATTGTTACTTTTGGAGATATATTTAATGATTCAGATGCTGTAGTGATTCCAGTAAATGAATTTTTTGATGGGAGGTTAGGTAACAATGTTTCAGAAAAGAGCTTACATGGAAAGTTTGTAAAAAATATATTTGATGGAGATTCGTCAAAGTTTAATCAGTTAACAAACAAAACGCTTAAAAATATAGAATCTAAGGAAATTATCAGATCAACTGGTAGAAAACATCAATACCCTATAGGAACGACAGCAATAATTGATGTTAACAACACCAGATACTTTTTAACTGTGCTATCTAAAACAGATACCGATACTTTAAAAGCATCAGCCACAATTCATGAATTATGGGTTTGTTTCGAAGGTATGTGGAAAGCAATTTATAACCACTCTAATGGATATACTGTTAAAATTCCTTTAATTGGCAGTGGTTTATCAGGTATAGGTCTACCCCCTGAAAGACTTCTCGATCAAATATTAACTTCTTTTTTTTATTACATAAAAAAACAGAAAATTTCTGACAAAGTTGTTTTTGTACTACCTGAGAATATGAAGGCAGAAATAGATTTATTATCAATCAAAAGGAAATGGAATCATGGCTTATCGTAATGGAACATATGTCGCATTTCATGCCGGGGGAACAACAGATCCAACAAAATCTGATATTCGATATTATAATACCCTAAAGATGTGGAGTGCCCACAAACATATTGAGTTTAAATTATGTGATAGCCACGAAAAAACCGCTTCTGTACGTGATTCATCGAGAAAAGCAACTCTTCAACGGAACTTAGTATCACGGTTGCGAAACTCAAAACAATTATTATTAATTTTAACTAAAACAACAAAAAATGATAATGATTGGGTGCCATTCGAAATTTCTTATGCAATTGATAATTGTGAGCTTCCACTTATCTTAGCTTACCCTGATTTTACTTCTATCCTTGACCCCGCATCACTATCTGACTATTGGCCAAATGAATTAAAAACTCGTATTCTGAATAGAAAAGCTAGAGCAATACATATACCTTTTAAAAAAGACCCTGTTTTTGATGCGTTAGGTCAATTTGACCTTAGTAATACAAAATATCCAGTAGATGGCTATGGTTATTACACTCAGGAGGCACACAAAGAGTGGAGTTTATTATAAAAAGGCATAACAAGTGGGGGTCAAAGAGAGGACTTGCGTAAGTCGGGCATATCAAGCTTTAAACTATGTGAATTTAATGCAAGCCCTTTACCCTTGGTGTTCTGGCTGTAGGAAAACCTAAAAAGCTCAATCTACAGCATTTTTTCAGTTATTCCAGTTTTTTAACACATTGTATTTATTAGTTATTGTTTTTTCAGTAACGTTTGAAATACCGAAAAAAAAGTGATTTTGATAAAACTTGGGTTTTTCTACAGACTCGTTATGTGTTTGCGACGCAAAAACATAATCCTCATCATTCAAAATTTCTATATAATAGTAATATTATTTTAAGGCATAAAAAATGAAATTTGATTTTATTACAAAACAACCTTGGTATGGGTCATTAATTAGAGCTTTACCTTGGGTATTGGGACCGATTGGTTTAATAGTTATATCTATTGGTTTTTTTATAGATATAGAAGGGGCAAAGTTTTCTAAATTCTTAATTGCTACTGGAAGTGCCATTTTATCGGGAGGAATTTTCGCAGTAGTGTTAAAGTCTTTGCAATTCACTGGTATTTTTAAAGAAGAATTGTCAAAAATTGTCACTGGTAACGAGTATTTAAAAAACCTAAATGATGAAGCTAAAACATTACTATGGAAAAAAGTTACTACCAGTATTCATGACGATACTTTTCCAGAGCTTAGTGAGAATATCCATGAAGGGATCATAAATAATTATTTTCCGACAGAAAAAAAACATTATTATGAGGATTACAGAAGAGTATGCAAAATTAAGTGGCATGATAAAAAGAATAAAGTTCTTGAATCAGAAGAAACTACGTTTTATAAAATAAAGCCTAAATCTCCAGATGAAGAAATACGACATACATATACTTACGAAACAAAGTTAGACAATAAGTTGTTCGAAACAGTTATAAATATGGAGAAACTCATAATTAATGGAAAAGATTACTCTGACAAATTAAAAAATAACTCTTTTAAGAATAATGACACAATATGTATAGATTACTCTTATGAAATAAAACTTAAAGGAGAGCAGAAATATTCTCTTGAAAGAAAAATCATAAAACAGTTTTCTTTGGCGTCAGACCCTTGCTCTCGCTACTATTCTGACACATTTATACTAGACAGCTATATAAAAGTAATCATTGAAGCAGAAGGCTTAAAAGCAATATTTATTGAGTCAGGTTCAAGTAAATTATTTGAAGATTTCCATAAAAATGAGGCAACTGATTGTGCCAAAAATGGACGTGATATTGAAAAAGACTATAAAAATATTCTATTCCCTAGGCAGGGGTATGTGCTACACTATCACTGTGATTAGATTACGGAGCAAAATATATTATATATTTTTTTGCGTCCGTTGGTCTTATTGTTAAGTATATAGTCTGAAGAGACTTGAAATTAATACTTTAGAGAGTATATTTGATGTACAAATATCAAAAATCATCTCGGGAGAGTGAATATGAGAAAATCTAGTACAGAAACACTTTAATAGTGAATTCTACTTACATAAAAAGCCCATGCTATGAAAATAATATGGGCTTTTTCATTTAAAGCTAACAATTACATCAAAATCGACGCACTAAAGTTGAGTTTCTTTTCAAAGTTTATCGTGACTTATAGTCCTGTTTTTAACGATATTTTTGTACCAGCGTTCGCGGATCGCTTTATGCAGGGCGTTCTGGCTATAGAAAAACCCCATTTCCCCTCTATATTTGATGGAAAAATTTGGACATCCAATATTTAATTCTACAAAAACAACCTCCTAATCTCGTCGTCATACCGATTATACTTACAATCCAATAATTTGATTGTTTTGACACTCCCTAGCTTATTGCCATAACCACGTTATTCTGTGCACAATACGATTCTCGTTTTCAAAGGAAAAAATACAATGTTGATGAAAAAGATTCTGCTGGGTGCCGTAGCACTAGCATTAACCTCAGGTGCGATGGCTAAGGACAAGCTGAAAATTATTACCTGGAAGGGTTATGCGCCCAAAGCATTGGTCAAGGCTTTTGAAAAAGAAACCGGTATTGATGTAAAAATCACCTATAGTAATAACGAAGAAATGGTGGCAAAACTGCGTGCTACTCGTGGTGCTGGGTTTGATCTGGCGCAACCAAGTCAAGATCGGATTGCTGCTGTACAGAAAAAGTATAAAATTTATCAGGCGATTGATTACAGCAAAATCAAGACTGAACAACTCACAGATTCTATGCTTGATGCGGTAAAGAAGAACACAGATGTTAAAGGGAAAGGTTACGGCGTACCGCACATCTACGGCACGACAGGCATGATTGTGAACAAAAAGAATGCACCTGATGCTAAAGACTGGTCAGATTTATGGAACCCTGCATACAAAGGAAAAATATCCTACCGTTTGAAAAGACCTCTACTTATTGCAACTGCGTTTGCCATAGGAGATGATCCATTTGCACTTTATGATGACAAAGCGGCCTATAAAAAACTCATGGATAAAGTTGAGAAGAAACTCATTGAAAGTAAACCACTGGTGAAAAACTACTGGATCAGTGGCGATACACAGGTCGCTATCATCAAAAGTGGCGATGCTGATGTTATTTCAGGTTGGGATGCCAAAGGCTGGTTAGTACACAAGACCCATCCTGATATCGACTTTATCGCCCCGAAAAGTGGAGCGCTTGGCTGGATTGATACCTTTGCCATTCCTGCGAAAGCAAAAAATGTGGCTGGTGCTTATCAGTGGATCAACTTTGTTTCACGCCCTGAAAATGCGGCGATAATTACCAATGCGAGTCATTATGGAACAGCCAGTAAAGATGCTGATCAACACCTTGATGCTGAGATAAAAGCTGATTTCAAACGATCATTCACCCAAGAGGATATGGATAATATTAAATGGCATCCTCCCGTTCCTGATGGTTTTGAAGCGATAGAAGCAAAAGTGCTGGATAGAATTAAAGCTGCGAAGTAACGAATTTTGGGAAAAGTATGGGAAACATCTTAGAAGTAAAAAACGTTTCAAAATATTTTGGTGATGATAGCGCTGTAAAGAATGTGGATTTTTCGGTAGAAGAAGGCAGCTTTTTCTCTATTTTAGGATCATCTGGCTGCGGTAAAACAACGCTGCTACGCATGATTGCAGGTTTCCTTGAAGAAAGTGAGGGGGACATCCTCATTCATGGCGATAGCATGAAAGGTGTCCCCCCAGAAAAACGCCCTGTGAATATTGTTTTTCAAACGCTGGCGCTATTTCCGATGATGAATGTTCAGGAAAATGTCGCTTTTGGTTTGAAACGACAAAAGCTCAGTAAAGCTGAAATTTCCTCACGCGTCACAAAAATGCTCAAAAGAGTCAGTCTGGTAGGGTTTGAAAAGAAAAAAGTCACCGAACTTTCTGGAGGACAACGGCAACGCGTCGCGATTGCACGATCATTGGTTATGAAGCCGTCTATTCTTTTACTAGATGAGCCGCTTGGCGCATTGGATAGAAAACTACGCGAACACATGAAGGTTGAGCTAAAACTCCTACAAAAAGAAATTGGCACAACATTTATCTATATCACACATGATCAATCCGAAGCCTTGGTGATGAGTGACAAAATTGCCGTCATGCATGATGGAAAATTTGAACAGATAGACACACCAAGAAATCTGTATAAGAACCCTAAAACGGCATTTGTTGCTGGATTTGTTGGCGATAGTAATCGCTTCGAACTGCAATCACAGGAAGGGGATAGCTTGGAAGAGAATAGCCTGCTAACAAAGGGGGGGTGGGAGATCAAAAAACCGAATACAGGAAGTGTCGATGAACTGTTTATCCGTCCCGAAGCATTAATCCTTTACCCAAAGGAAGACAGAGAGGAAATAGAGCAATTCCAGGTCATCATTAAAACGATTTTATTTGATGGCTCAAATACCAAACTTTCTACCGTCGTAGTTGGCACTGCAGTGGGCACTAATGAAGAGCTTGAAGAGCTGTTAATTTCACTCCCGCAAAATGCCGAATTCGAAAACCTTGAAGAAGGTGATCAAATACCTGTCGGTATTCATCGTGACGACCTAAAATGCTTTTAGGGTAAACTATGAGAACTAAAGGTTTTAACTATACGTTTTATCTTCTAATAGTTCCTGTGCTGTTGTGGCTAGTGCTGCTTATCGTGCTGCCTCACCTTGATTTGCTCATCAGCTCATTTCAAATTGAAAATGATGATGGTTTGAAAGTGTTTTCTTTGGATAATTACGTTGCCTTCTTTACCCAAAAAATTTATTGGCTAACCTTCGTTAAAACAGCCGTCTATGCAATAGGGGTGACTATTCTCGCCTTCATTATTACCTTCCCTATTGCTTTTTACCTCACCAAAGTTGTATCAAAGGAAAAGGCGGGTTTTCTTATTCTGCTATTACTGATTCCACTGTGGGTAGGAGAGCTGGTAACGGTCTATGGCTGGATGGTGCTGTTGGGCGATCACGGCATTATCAATCATTTTCTCATGAATATTGGTATCATAAAAGAGCCCATCACGATGCTCTACACCAACTTCAGCATGGTGATTGGGCTGCTGTATATGTCCATGCTCTTTATGGTTGTGCCCATTATGTCGACGCTAGAAAGTCTGGATGACTCCCTGATAGAAGCGGCTAGTGATTTAGGCGCATCCAAATGGACTATTTTTAGAACGATTATTATTCCGTACTCCAAATCTGGCATCGTATCTGGTGCCATTATCGTCTTTATGCTCGTGATAGGCGATTACCTTGCGCCTAATATTCTGGGGGGAAAAAGCTCGCTCTGGTTTACTGAGCAAATCTACAATGAATTCCTGTCCACCTTTAACTGGAATGAAGGGGCCGCATTTGGTTTCCTATTGTTACTACTTTCATCCAGCATTATCTGGCTAGCACTGAAACTCAGTGGTCAAAAACTAGGGAAGGTGGGAGCATGATTCGTTCATTACCCACAAGCCCTTTGTACAGGATAAGTTACACAATCTACGTCGTACTCTTTTTCCTGTTTTTGGTGATGCCGCTGATTGCCATATCAGTTCTTGCATTCAACGACTCAAACTATATCGCCTTGCCTTGGAATGGCTTTACGCTTGATTGGTTCTTCGCAGCGACAGATGAAAGAGAAGGACTATTTGTGGATGAAGATTTGCTGCAAAGTATCTCAATTAGCCTCACCACAGGTCTTATTGTTGCTACGTTATCAACGATTGTAGGAACAATTGCCGCATTACTTTTCGAGGAAGAAGAATTTCGTTTCAAGGGGCTTTTGTACTTTCTGGCGATATCCCCCTTAGTCATACCCGGAGTCATCTTGGGAATCTCAATTTTATTGAG
>Ga0209633_10002574_pt1 | contig 17368 bp, 16 predicted proteins | sample Cruoilmetagenom1_FD_187290 | JGI IMG/M metagenome (GOLD analysis project Ga0209633, IMG submission 187290) | Oil polluted marine microbial communities from Coal Oil Point, Santa Barbara, California, USA - Sample 1 (SPAdes) (version 2) | ecosystem: Environmental > Aquatic > Marine > Oil seeps ... | reverse complement strand
GGCTTGCTCGATCACCCGGCTATGATGACCCAACGCGGCGATCACAATCTTCAGTGCGTTATTATACCGCAACTATCTGATATATTTATGTTATTTCGTTACCGAGCAGCCACTATATAGAAGGGCATGTCGAGAAATCCCCTGACGATAAGTTTACATTAGATCCTGACTAGCCAGCCCCTGCGACTTTTAGTCGCGCTATCATTACGTGGGCTTTAGCCTAACCGGTGGACTTCAAGTCCCGTGCTCGACTTTCAGTCGGCCCTTCGAATCCACCGCCTTTAGGCGGTGGTTGTTCAATTCTGTCATAAATATCACTTTGATCAGTCAGATTTAGAAAGCTTTTCTGCGTTCGACGATAAGCTTCGACAGAAAAATCAGTCTCAGTCTTTGCGGAAGCAAGCTTACCATGCAATATTCTTGTACCATAAAATCACTTCCATTGCCAATAATCGCGACATCGGTGCCCCATCCGTTCCGCGTTCCGAACCGGAGCGCGTTGCCCCCGAAAGGAAGCCGCTTCAGACCCATCTGTCTGAAAACAAAACGGCAACAGTGAACGCCACTCCTGCCGTTCTTTCGTCGGCGAGCCCGACCATTTTTCACTCAACGGTTGAAAATAGCTCTTCGATTCCATCGAAGCGCGGTGAGAGAGGCAATTCGCATCCTGAAAACCGCCCAGAGACGGCTGGAAATGGCCATACATTCTGACCACAGGGCTCCGAACAACCAAACGCACGAGACGCCGGCGTGCGTCAGACTGGAGCAAGCTGGGAATGGGTGTTCAATAAACTCGAATCCGCAATCAAGGTAAGGCATTATTCCCCAAAGACGCACAAGGCGTATCGGGCCTGGACGCAAAAACTTCAAACCTATGTAAAAGCAAAGATCCGTCTTTGCTTGCTATGAGGAACAAGGGATCAGAGTACTTGATGTGTTATTCCACGCCCCTATACGCTTTGCTCGTTCGGTCGCCGCTATGTCCTATTTCAATTTCTCTGACCCTTTGATTCCCCCCATCGCTCGCCATCGTGTGATCGGGGTTGCTGCCTGCCGGAGGGTCAAACCCGTCGGCACTCTCCCAGTGAATTTTCGGGGCTCTATACCTTCAAGGTCGGCATCACCCGTTACCTTTGCACCTCGCCTGCTTTCGTGCCTACGCATCAATCAGTCCGTTACCGTACTGACTGCAAGGCTCGATACTGGGCTCGTGGCTAGCGTTTACCCAGGTGGGATTCTCACCCACTAAAATACGCGGCATTGCCAAGCCGCACTGACCCCTTGTTCCCCGACGAAACGATCAAAACGTCTTGCCAAACAGACCAACTTGGAGTAGCGTTTACCCGAGGATAGGTTCGAAAATGCCTTTGAATTTCCTATCCCTTATTATTTCGCCTTATGCGTTAGCAAGGGCCTGCTGGACAAATTCGGTGTAATTCTTATAACATTTTTGGTAGAAGTCTTGTGCTTGCATACCTTGGCGCCATTTCGTAATGTTGGCATATGGTTCCAAACTCACTTCGGCCATTTCCGCCATATCTAAAGCGGCTAATAAATTGATATCGGCCAACGTTAATTTAGAACCCGCCAGATATTCATTCGATCCCAGTTGTTTGTCGACGGCAGGCAAAAAGCGACCTAGAAATTCTAGCCCTGCTTGGAGAGAATTTTCGTCCTTTTCTTTTCCCATCATAGGAGCAAAGGCTCGGTTAAAGACAACGCGGCCCATGGCCTGCATGATATGGATAGACGTAAAATCCATCCATGCATCAACAACAGCCTGCTCTTTAGGATCTGTTGGATAAAGATCAGCGTTGTGTGTTTTGACGAGGTATTTATTAATAGCATTACTTTCAAACAGCTTGAATCCATCAATATCAATGGCAGGAATCTTACCGCTTGGACAAAGCGCTTTATATTCTTCTGTTTGATTTTCTCCTTCAATTGGATTCGTTGGAATATTCTCGTATTCCAGCCCGAGATAATTCAGAATATACCGTACCTTGTTAACATTGTTTGATAGGGGGATACCATAAAGCTTAATCATATGCTCTCTCCTTCAGTGAAATCCAAATTTATGGAACGCCAGTAAACATAAATTTGTTGATTGAACTGACCCCGCACGCTTTGCTTCGCAAAGCGAAGCTGGCGGGGTTAAGTTAGCCAAGGACTTACGTCCACTTTTGCCTGTCAGCCGACAGGCAGGTTCCGTAAGTCCTGGCTTCCTAGATCAATGTACCACTTAGTACATATATTGTCAAGTAAAAAATAGATATGATTATTGAGCAAGAGATTTTAGGTAGGTCATTGCGTGCGTAACGCTATTTTCAAAAGGTTCGCTATCCTTCTTGGCTTTGGACACAAGCAAACCCCCTTGAACGATACTAAACGCAAAATCAGCGAGAGAATCAGGATCAACCGAAGCTTTCAACTCCCCTTTGGCTTTAAGCCCATAAAAGAATTGGCTTAGGGCTTTTCGTGTAAATTCAAAAATAAGCTTTATATCTTGGCGGATCAACTCATCGGAATTTTCCAATTCATTCGCAATCGTTCCTATAGGGCAAGATCGAGAACAACCGGTCTTTTTTTGATGTTCCAAAAAAAAACGAAAGAAATTCTCCAAGTCTTCCCAACTTTCGATCTTATGGCTGACAGGTAATCGATCCGTTTTTAAGGCTTCATAGAAAAACTCTAAAACTGCATGAACGAGCCCTTCTTTACTTTTAAAATAATGATAAAATTGGCTCTTTCCTGTTCCGCTCTTTTCCAGGATCTCATCCACACTCGTGGCATTGACGCCTTGTTGGTGAAATAAATCCAACGCCGTTTGTATCATTTTAATCCGTGTTTCTTGGCCTCGTGTTTGTGTTGTCATATTATAATTCTACTATATAGTTCATAATGTAATTATTCACACCCCTATGCAGGAACAGGCAAAGCAGGGACCGGCAAACCAGCCCGCCCCGCGGCAATGACGGTTTCCAAATAACGCCAGGGCGAACATGCACGTATACAGCACGTCTCGACAACACTGGCAAGTATCGCGAAAATGCGAGTGCCTTGGTGGGTTCTTGTGCCATAACTGACTCTCCGCAAGATAACGCAATGACGCAGTGCTCGTTCGGCCTCATTGTTTGTCAACGGTAAATGCGGGTGATCCAGCACTTTAAAGATCGCATCCCAGTCGCTGAGCATTTCAACGGCTAACTGGCGGGCTTTTTCGGTGGGTGCAGATGCTTCTACCCGTTCACACGCGCGACGGTAATCATCCAAGGAAGCGTAAATAAATAACTGACCTCTTCTTTTTCATCCGGCCCTGCTGCGCTAAGGCATTTAAGTTCCTGGAATACCGCACCTATAGCAGTGCTATAAACCATGTGCAACAATATATAATATAAAATCACATGAAACCGGCCAGTTGTTTGTTTACGCCTCCCAACTGTTCTCGGTAAAGTTCAGACAGCGCTTTATCGGGTGGTTTTTTACGCGCACCTTTGACGGCATCCATCAGGGTATGGAGCAAATCGAGCGTCTTGTTGCCAAAATCCTGCGTTGGATTATCAAGGCTTTCGGTCAAGCCACGCGCCTTGCGCAGCAAATGCGCCCAACACCTTAGCCGTTTGAGGAATTGCCGATACACTTTGTAGCCGTCACTCATCAACCATCCTTCATGAACCCGTTCACGACCCCAACCCCGTGGAAGCTATGAGGCATCGAATGAACACCAAGGCGGAAAAAGCGCTCTACGCAAAACGAAAATCCACGGTTGAAACGGTATTCGGAGTCATCAAACATGTACAGGGATTCAGACAATTCCTGCTCCGCGGCCTGGATTCCGTCCAAAGCGAGTGGACGTTGGTGTGCATTGGATGGAATTTGAAGAGGATGCGAGCACTAAATGGATAACAAAGTGGACAGAAACAGCTTGTTCCGTGAAAACAGGGGCTGATTTCCGCTAATACCAGAGAAATCCAATTAGCTACCTGCAGAAAATACCCCCAGCATCGGGTGATGGAGCAATAAGTCCGACAGCCTCCTAGCAAAGACCGAATATATGGCAGCAATCATGACCTCTGTGTTAGTCATTAGAACAGCAAAATTTGTCTTGCAAGCCGCGAGGAGTCCATATGATATGGAATCCGGTGGAATCGGAAGCGAAAAGGGACAAGATTGGCCAGAATTAACAGGATTTCATCGTGCAAGTGTTCGGTCCTGAGAAACCCTGTTGAACCTGTCCATCTATTCTGCAAGCAACCGAATCGCCCCAGCAATCTCTTCACTCAACCGAGCCAGCGTTCGGCTCTGCGCTGCAGCGATCGCTTCGTACCCGCTGCCGTTAACGGGCACCTGGATATCCGATTTGCGGCGCGTCACCGTTTTTCTGTCTTTCCAATCGACGATGCGCCAGCGGGCGATGAGCGCGGCGTTGTCGTGTTCATCGACGATAAAACGGATAACGTCCAACGTGACTTGATAATCGATGTGCGTCGACCGCTCCCACGGAAATGAAACGACCGAATCGGTTGGAATCAACAGTGCCAGGTTTTCGCCGAGAACCCGTTCGAAATTGTTTTTCAACGGTTCCGCCCACTGATGAAATTCATTCAGTTTCAACTGATTCGGATTACTGCCCGTGGCGATCTCCGGCCGATCGAGATAGTCTGGGAAACGCACCGGGCCGACACCGATGGCAGGGGCCCGTGCGGGTACAGGCTGGCGCCGGCCCTCTTCCGGAATGGTAGAGAGCAGATAAAACCGTGTCGCCGGACTGCCGCCGAAACAGCCGGCCAGCAGCAGTAAAACGAGGAGTAGGACAATCACTTTTTCTTGCCTTGCGTTCAGCATTACTGACCTCTCGAAGCCCCTTTTCCGTACAGCAGCGAGTCGGGATGGCGCTGCAGATAGTCGGCGAGCACGCGCAGAGAACGGGCCGCCCTTGAGATTTCACCCAAAGCGGTGGACAGATCGTTATAGACAGGCGACGTTTCGCCGGTGATGTTCTGCATGCTCGCCATCGCTGCCTCGGCCTGCTCCATTGCCGTCTGAACCGAAACCAGGGCCTGTTGGGTACTCGCGGACAACGGTTCGACTTGACGGTCGACGCGGCGCATCAGCTTCCGGGTGTCGACGAGCGTGGATTCGAGACTGGCGGCCAGCGGGTCCACCTTGTTGTCGATATGGGCGATCAAGCGGTGGGCGGCCTCTAAAGTCTCATTGGCGATCTGTGCGCTGTGCTGGAAATCCTCGGAGCCGGTCACCTTATTGATATTCTTTACCGCTTCCAGCAGCGTCGCGAAGATTTCCTCGAGCGGCAGGCGTCGGATCTCGGTCACCAGATGACTGATCGTGTTTTTGATCTCTTCCGTGTCGGAAGGAATCGCCGGGATTTCCGGGACTTCGCGGTCGACCTTGACCAATTTGACCGGTGTGTTGGGAAAAAAGGCCAATTCGATGTAAAGCTGGCCGGTGACTAGGCTTTGCATCGCCAGCTGCGCTCTCAAACCTTTCTTGATCAGCACATTGATGCGCTCGTCGAATGGAAGTTCACGCAGCGTTCCGACCGATGCCAGTTTTTCCGGTTCGAATTCGAAGTAAACCGGCGTCATCAGGCCAAGCTTGTCGCCCTCGTATTCGACGACGATGCCGGTCACGGTGCCAACCTGAACGCCTTTCAGCTTGACGGGAGCACCGATGGCGAGGCCGTTGAGCGAGCCGCTGAAATAGACGACGAATCGCTCCTTCGGCGTAAAGAACCTGGAACTGCTGAATACAAGAACTGCAGCAATGAGCAAAACCACCGCGCCGACGACGAAGCCGCCGATCAGAGCGGGACTGGCCTGTTTGCTCATGAATCGTTTACCACATTCATACCGTCGATTCTCCCCGCGTCAAAAATTCGCGTACCGTCGGATTCGTTGTTTCGATCAGCAGCTGTTTCGGATTGCCGCCTGCAATAATGGTTCTGCTCTCCGCATCGAGAAACACCGAGTTGGTCCCGATCGCGAACAGACTGGCCAGTTCGTGCGTCACGACGACGACGGTGGCGCCCAGATTGTCCCGCAAACTCAAAATCAAGTCGTCCAATCGCTTGGCGCTCACCGGATCCAGTCCTGCCGAAGGTTCGTCGAAAAACAGAATTTCCGGATCCAGCGCGATGGCGCGCGCCAGGCCGGCCCGTTTTTGCATGCCGCCGCTGATTTCCGAAGGATAATAGGCTTCGAACCCGGCCAGCCCAACCAATGCCAGTTTCAAGGAGACGATATCCCGGATTTCGTCAGCGCTCAGATCGGTGTATTCACCCAGCGGCAAAGCCACGTTTTCAGCGAGCGTCATCGAACTCCATAAAGCGCCGCTCTGATAGAGCACGCCGGTCCGCCTTATGAGCCGGTCGCGTTCGGCCGGGCTCGACTGCCAAAAATTCTGTTGCTCATAATATATCTCGCCTTTCGCGGGACGGAGCAGGCCGATCAAATGACGCAGCAAGGTGCTCTTGCCACATCCGCTGCCGCCCATGATAATAAAAATATCACCGCGGCTGATAGTAAAGTTGAGATCTTTCTGAATCACAAAATCCCCGTAAGCCATGGTGAGATCACGAACCGTAATATGCGCATCCGGCTGCATCGGTCAGATCCCCAAGGCATTATAGATCAGCGTCAAAATCGAATCCGAGACGATGATCCAAACGATGCCGGTGACCACCGCCATCGTGGCGGCGTCCCCGACCGCCGAAGAGCTTCGGCCGCACTGCATGCCGCGCAGACAACCCGCCAGTGCCACCAGCACACCGAACACGACACTTTTGAACAGCCCTCCCAAGACGTCATTCATTCCGATCGCCGCCTCGGTCTGATGATAATACTCCAGCAGGGTAATATCCAGCATGCCGACACCAACCAGCAGTCCGCCCAGTATCCCCATCAAATCGGCATACAGGCTCAGCATCGGCATCATCAAAATCAGCGCCAACATGCGCGGCAGAACCAGAAAATCCATCGGCGGGATACCCATGGTTTTGAAGGCATCGATCTCCTCGTTCACCTGCATACTGCCCAACTGCGCGGCAAACGCCGCACCGGTGCGCCCGGCCATGATGATCGCGGCCATCATGGCGCCCATCTCACGGGTCATACCCAGGCCGACCAGATTGGCGACATAGATCTGAGCGCCGAACATCTGCAGCTGAACCGCACCGACGAACGCCAGAATCAGCCCGACCAAAACACTGATCAGGGTGATGATCGGCAGGGCCGCCGGACCGCACTCCTGAATCATCAGCAACAGATCGGAGCGGCGATAACGGGCTTTGCCGACAAAAAATCGACCGAAGCTCAAACAAGCTTCGCCCATAAAGCTGAAATTCTCCTCAATTTCGCGGCCGAGCGCCAGTGATCGATTGCCGATGCGGGACAGCATCGATTCGTGCGCACCCTTCCGATGCGCACCCTTGCGCTCCGGCACCGACTGCGCCAGCTCAAGCAAGCCCCGCACGCCTTCAGGCAGGCACTGTGGATCGACCTCTATCTCATGCGCATCGGAGTAATCGTGGATCTTGATCAGAAATGTCAGGAGTCTGCTGTCCCAGGCCGTCAATGCGTTCGTGTCGAAACAGACGCGCCGAATACCAGATTCCGAGTCCAGCCGCTCGGTGACGGCCTCGGCGTTCGGCGGTCTGTTTTTGATGATCCAGGCACCGGCGAGCCGGATCATCAGCGTGTCGTCATCCGCGCGGCTCAAATCGACAGTGCAGGACCCGATATTCGATCCCTTTGGCTTTTCCACGCGTAAAGATTTCACGGCGTCACGTCCAGCATTATCCGGACCGGCTTTCCAGCACCACGATGCTGCGCGGCTGAACCTGACAAGTCTCCCCGTCACACGGCAACTGATCGACCGATTCGATGATATCGTTCGGAGACGGCGCGTGGGTATCGACCGCCCGATGCCATCTGTGGTCCTCGATCGACGGCAGCGGCATTTCAACGGTATGCTCTGACATGTTAAGTATGATATGCAAATCCTCCTCCGCGTCGCTCATCGCCCCCAGTGTACAGGCGAGAAGTTGAGCTTTGGGGTCGTCCCACAGCGGCTTGTCGAGCGCCAACCCATGCCAAGTAACATCCATGATCTGTCGTGAATTCTGTTTAGTCCCGGTCAAAAACCGTCTCCGCCTCAGGCTGGGATGGCGTTTCCTGAAAGCGATCATCTGCTTGACGAAGCGGAGCATGTCCTGATATCGGTCGCACCGGGTCCAATCGAACCAGCCGATCTCATTGTCCTGGCAATAGGCGTTGTTGTTTCCGTGCTGGGTTCTCAGCACCTCGTCGCCGGCCAGAATCATCGGTACGCCCTGGCTCAGCAGCAGGATCGCCATCAGGTTTTTTGCTTGCTTCCGGCGCAGAAAAAGAATCTCCGGATCGGCGGTCTCGCCCTCATGCCCGCAGTTCCAACTGTAATTGGCGTCACTGCCGTCACGGTTCTCTTCGCCGTTGGCTTCGTTGCGCTTGCGCTCGTAGCTGGTCAGGTCATAGAGCGTGAAGCCGTCATGACAGGTCACGAAATTGGTGCTGCAGGTCGGCAGACGTCCGTTCGGCTGGTAGAGGTCGCTGCTGCCGGCGATGCGTGTCGCGACCGCACCGACCAAACCCCGATCGCCCCTCACGAACCGGCGGATCGTATCGCGGTAGAGACCGTTCCACTCGGCCCAGCGAAAACCCGGAAAACCGCCAACCTGATAGAGCCCGCCCGCATCCCAAGCCTCGGCGATGAGTCGGGTACGCGTCAGCGTGTCGGAAAATTCGATGCTCCACACCACCGGTGCATGATACATCGGCTGACCGTCTTCGCCGCGCGCCAGCACGCTGGCCAGATCGAAGCGAAAGCCGTCGACGTGCATCTCGCGCACCCAGTATTCCAGACATTCGATTATGAACCAGGCAACCAGTGGGTGGTTGCAGTTCACCGTGTTGCCGCAACCGGTATAATCCCGGTAGACACGCCCGTCTTCAGGATCGAGGTGGTAAAATCCGGCGTTGCCCAATCCCTTGAAGTTGATGGTTGGACCATCGGCGCCACCTTCGGCCGTATGGTTGAATACCACATCCAGGACCACGCCGATGCCTGCTTTATGCAGCGCTTTCACCATGTCTCTGAATTCACGGCGATGCCCCGCATTGTTCGGTGAGACGCAGAAGCCGGGATGAGGGGAAAAAAAACTGTGTGTGCTGTAGCCCCAAAAATTCTTCAACCCCCGCTGGCGGACGCCTTGCGGCACATCCTGCTCATCGAAGGCCATGATCGGCAGCAGCTCGACGTCGGTGATGCCCAGCTCCTTGAGGTATGGAATCTTGTCGATGACGCCCGAAAAGGCGCCACGGTGCTCAACGCCGGATGAGGGGTGACGGGTAAACCCGCCGACATGCATTTCATAGATCACCGCCTGCTCCGGAGCGCGCTCCAGGGACCGATCACCCTCCCAGTCGTAGTCGTCGTCCCCGACCACGAACGCCCGCATCGACGGAACCGGATGACCATCCGCATGACACGCCCTCTCGCGGTCCCATAATTCGTCCGTGACGGCACGCGCGCACGGATCCAGCAGTTCAATCGACCGATTGAAGCGGAAGCCGGTCCGACGGGTATCCCCGGGGCCGTCGACACGCCACGTATAACACGTGCCCGCGGGCAGCTGTTCGATATACACATGCCAGAAAAAAAAGGTTCGATTGATTTCCGGATCGAGTCGAATAACCTGGAAAAAATCGGCGCTGTCGGGCCGTTCATAAAGCAGCAGCTCCACCTCCGTGGCATGCCGGGTGAAAATACAGAAATTGACGCCGTCGTCGTCTGCCGTCGCGCCGGTCGGATACCTTGAGCCGGGTTGAATATCGTATTGCTTCATTCTAGCTCGAAGATTTCATAAATTTGCGCCGATATCGCGCAGTATATTGGTTTCACAAGGAAATTTCCGAAGGAGTGGCGTATCGGTGACTACGGCCGACTGAGGAAATATTTCTTGTGGAATCAAGAGACAAGCGAGATCAAGCATAATTTGTGAAAGATTCGGGCTAGGCCTGACTTCCCGGCCTTACTCGTTGTTTGCATTGTTTCCGTTGATCTCGGGAAGACCCTGCTCCAGAACGATCGGGACCGGTTTCACATCCCAGATATCTCGACAATAATCGCGTATGGAGCGGTCGGACGAAAAGTAACCCATGCGGGCGACATTGAGAATCGACATACGCGTCCACTGCTCTTGATTCCTGAATGCCCTGCCGACACGGTCCTGACAATCGACATACGATTGATAGTCGGCCAGCAGCAGGTATTCGTCGTGATCCAGCAGCGAATCGACCAGCGGCCTGAATAGATCGGCGTCACCGTGCGAGAAATAGCCTGAGCCGATGAGATCAATCGCCTCGCGCATTTCGGCATTGGCGTAGTAATAATCACGGGGGGAATAGCCTTTGGCCTTGAGATCCATCACTTCCGGGGCTGTCAACCCGAACAGAAAGAAGTTGTCGGCGCCCACCCGTTCCCGGATTTCGACATTGGCGCCATCCAGCGTACCGATGGTCAAGGCGCCGTTCATCGAGAATTTCATATTGCCGGTCCCCGATGCTTCCTTGCCGGCAGTGGAAATCTGCTCGGAGAGGTCGGCGATCGGATAGACCCGCTGACCGGTCTTGACATTGTAGTTCGGGATGAACACGATCTTCAGGCGACCGTCGACATCCGGGTCGTGATTGATGACATCGGCGACCGAATTGATCAGCTTGATCATCAGCTTGGCCATGAAATAGCCCGGCGCCGCCTTGCCGCCGAAGACGAATGTACGCGGAATGATGTCGATCCCCGGGTTGTGTTTGATCCGGTTGTACAGGGTCACGATGTGCAGCACGCTCAGATGCTGCCGTTTGTATTCATGGATCCTTTTCACCAGAACATCGCACAATGCTTCAGGATCGGTTTTGGCACCCGAATAATCGCACCAGGCCCTGGCCTGTTCGCGTTTGTTGTCCAATTTGATCTGCCGCCACTGCGCCCGGAACTCCGCATCATCAGCATAATCCTCAAGCTGTCTGAGTTCCTCCAGGTCGGTAATCCATTTGTCGCCGATGGTATGCTTGATCAGCCGGGCCAGCTTCATGTTGCTCACCACGACCCAGCGACGCGGCGTTACGCCATTGGTCTTGTTGCTGAATTTTTCCGGCGTGTACTCATAGAAATCGTGCAGCGTATGCTGCTTGAGCAGTTCGGTATGCAGCTTGGCGACACCGTTGATCGCATGGCTGCCAGTGCAGGCCAGGTTCGCCATTCTTACGAACCGCCCCCCCGATTCATCGATCAGCGACATGCGCGCCAGTTTGGCATCATCATATGGGTACCGGATACGGATCTCGTCCAGCATCCGCCGATTGATTTCGTAGATAATTTCCAGAGGTCTTGGCAGCAGCCGACCGAACAGCTCCACGGGCCACCTCTCCAGAGCCTCGGGCAGCAGTGTATGATTGGTATAGGCAAAGGTCCGGGTGGTGATATCCCAAGCTCTATCCCAGTCGATATGGTGCTCGTCCAGCAGCAGCCGCATCAGTTCGGCAACGCCCACCGAGGGATGGGTATCGTTCAACTGGACGGCGAAGTTTTTGTAGAAATTGTCCAGATCATCCTCTTCCATCAAATGAATACGGATCATGTCCTGCAGCGAACAGGAGACAAAGAAATATTGCTGTTTCAAACGCAGTTCCTTGCCCTGCACCGGCTCGTCGTTGGGATAAAGCACTTTGGTCAGATTTTCCGCCGCCACTTTTTCTTCAACAGCGCCGTAGTAATCACCGACATTGAAATCCTGAAAATCAAAGGACTCCGGTGCTTCCGCCTTCCAAAGCCGCATCATATTGACCGTGTTGACTTTGTAGCCGGATATCGGGGTATCGTAGGGGATGCCCTTGACGATGTGATCGGGAAACCAGCGCACACATAAGCGCCCCTCTTCGTTCCGATAATGTTCGGTGTGGCCGCCGAACTTGACGCAGAAGGCATTTTCCGGACGTGCGATCTCCCAAGGGTTGCCCAGCAGCAGCCACTTGTCGGTCAGTTCCACCTGCCAGCCATCCTCGATGATCTGATCGAAGATTCCGAATTCGTAGCGGATGCCGTAGCCGATGGCGGGGATCTCCAGGGTCGACAACGAATCCATGTAACAGGCCGCCAGACGCCCGAGACCGCCGTTTCCCAAACCAGGCTCCTCCTCCTGTTCCAGCACTTCGTCCAGATCGAGTCCGCACTCAGCGAGCGCCTCCCGCGCTTTGTCGCAGATGCCGAGGTTGATCAGATTGTTGCACAGGTGCGGCCCGACCAGAAATTCTGCGGAGAGATAAGCGACCACCTTCACCTCTTTTTTCAGGTAGGTCTGAACGGTATTGATCCAGCGCTGCAGCAGCCGGTCGCGCACCGTATAGGCCAGCGCCATGTAATAATCGTTCGGCGTTGCAATGGTATCGAACTTTGCCTGATGAAAAAAAAGATGGTTGCGAAACGCCCGCTTGAGCGTCGCCGCACTCAGGCCCGTTCGCGCGTCTTCGACCGCTGGTTCGCATGGAACATTCGGTTCCGGTTTTTTTCCAGCTCGCGGCTTGGAGGGTCTCTTCGAAGTCGTTTTGGTTGGTAATTTCATATCGATGGGCTCTCTCAGCGTTACCACCCGGCCGTCACAAAAAGTTGCCCGGCCGATGTTTTGATGTTTTGCGAGGGCGTTTTACGGCAGTTCCTTCAACCAGTGGCCGCTGTCGAACCAATACTCTTTCAAATCATCCAATATGCCGTTGCTCTGCAGGTTTTGCAGAAAATTGTTCATCCAGTTGACGAACAGAGGATCATTGCCCGGCAAGGCGATGCCGAGCGGCTCCTGGGTCAACAGCGAAACCACGGAGGTGAGGCCTCGATCCGGGTAGCGCAGCAGCGAAACCACGCAGATCGGATAATCGCCGATCAACGCATTGACTTTATTGTCGAGCACCATATCGACCGCCTGGTCATAATTTTTTGCGGGAACGAGCTGCGCCTTCGGAATCAGCTCTTCCACGAACAGTGCGCTGGTCGAACCCTTCAATGCAGCGAGCTTGATCTCCGGACGATTGATGTCCGATGCCTCATCGGCCTCGGCCAACGCTTTATCTTTCGTGAGGACGCACTTGCCGGAAAGAAAATAGGGGCCGACGAACGCCACTTTCAGATTTCTCTTCGGCGTAATGGTCATGCCTGAGATGATGATGTCCACGCGCCCTGCTTCAAGCGCAGGCAGCAATTCGGAAAAAGACATGGTCTTCAATTTGAGTCTGACCCCCATCGCATCGGCGATATATTCCGCCAGCTCCGGCTCGAGCCCAACGACCTTTCCCGATTTCACCGTCATGTTCAGGGGCGGCATATCACCGGCTGTTCCCACCACGATTTCGCCCTTTTCCAGGATCGACTGCAGGACGGGTGCCGCGTCTGCCGTCAAGCCTCGCTTGCCGCCATCTGCCGTGCACGCTGAAAAGAGCAAGGGAACCGCCAACAGCCAAAGGAGAGCAAGAAGCGAGTTTTTCTTCATTGTTGATTTCATTGTCGATACCGGATGATTGCTGTATGAAAGGTTGGGATGTCAGGCATATCGCCGGAAATTATACCGCTTTTCTCAAGGTGCAAAGCGCCTGATCGGCTGCCGCATCGAGCACGGATGTCGCACGGCAAGGAGCAAGAAACAACAGCCATCGTCAATGGCGAAAAAAATGGGCGCGATAATAGCGCATCTCGGCGATCGACTCTTTGATGTCCTGCAGCGCCTGATGGCTGGAATCCTTGTCGAAGCCTTCCAGCAGCCGCGGCGCCCAACGCCTCGCCAGCTCTTTGACTGTCGACACGTCCAAATTGCGATAATGAAAATAGGCTTCAAGCTTCGGCATGCAGCGGTAAAGAAACCTGCGGTCCTGGCAGATACTGTTGCCGCACATCGGCGACTCCTTGGCCGGGACCCATTGCTTCAGGAACGCCAGCGTCTGCCGTTCGGCGTCGGCCTCCGTGACCTCGCTGTTCCTGACCCGTTCGATCAATCCCGATTCCCCATGATGTTTTCGGTTCCACGAATCCATCGTCTCGAGCACGGCTTCGCTCTGATGAATCGCCAGCACCGGCCCTTCGGCCAGGATCTTTAATCCCTGATCGGTGACCAGAGTGGCAATTTCGATGATGGCATCGGTCTGCGTGTCGAGCCCGGTCATCTCCAGATCAATCCATATCAGGTTAAGAGGGTCTTGCGGCATTTATGTTCCTTGTACTGTAGTGTAGGTCTCCCCCCTCCAGGCACCGATTCGGCAGCCATATCATTTCGGCTGGGGAAGGAATGATGACAGCCCGTTCATCCATCAGAACCGTGAAGTTTCTCGCTGGGTCTCGGAACGAGCTGAACGTTAAGGCGGGCAAATGATGACATTTCAACTTGTCAGAGATCACAGCAGCAGCTAATCTGTTACCTAAATCGTCGTCGTGTCGGTACAACATCATCGAAATCCAAATGCATATTTTTACTTATATTTTTCTTGTCGCGGTTATTATTGCCTATTCCATACAATTCTGGCTGTCGCGTCGGCAGGTCGACCACGTGCGCGCTCATCGCAATGCGGTGCCCGACGCCTTCAAAGAGACCATTTCGCTCGAAGCGCATCAAAAGGCTGCTGATTATACGATCGCCAAAAGCCGCTTGGGGAAAATCGAAAGCGCACTCGATTGCATCGTTCTGCTGTATTTTACGCTAGGCGGCGGTATAAATGTAATTACCGGACTCTGGACGCCCTTTGGAATGCCTTCCGTGCTGACCGGCATCTGCGTGATCATGACCGTGTTCCTGGTCATCCACATCATCGATCTGCCGTTGAGCCTGTATAAAACATTTGTTTTGGAGCAGCAATACGGGTTCAACCGCAGCACCCCCCGCCAGTTTCTCGTCGATGAAGCGCTGGAACTGTTGCTGGGGCTGATCATCGGCGCACCGCTGCTGGCATTGATCCTTTGGGTGATGGAAAGCACCGGCAGCTGGTGGTGGCTGCTCGCCTGGGCGATCCTGGTGGGGTTTTCACTATTGATGAGCTGGATCTTCCCGACCCTCATCGCGCCGTTGTTCAACAAGTTCACACCGCTCGCCGACGAACAGCTGAACAAGCGGATTCACTCTTTGCTCGAACGGTGCGGATTTCGCAGCAAAGGCGTCTTCGTCATGGACGGTTCGCGCCGTTCCGGGCACGGCAATGCCTATTTTACGGGGATCGGAAGCCACAAACGCATCGTATTTTTCGACACCCTGATCGAATCGCTCGAATATGAAGAGCTGGAAGCGGTGTTGGCTCATGAACTGGGCCATTTCAAACGCAGGCATGTGACCAAGATGTTGGTCGCAACGTCGCTGATGAGCCTGGCCGGATTTGCGATCCTCGGCTGGTTGGCCGAGCAGTCCTGGTTTTACAGCAGTCTCGGTGTTGCCGAACCTTCCCGTGCGGCTGCATTGCTTCTGTTCATTCTTGTCGCGCCCGTTTTCACCGTTTTTCTGCAACCGATCATCGCTGCATTTCAGCGCAAGCACGAATTCGAAGCGGACGATTTCGCCTCGGCTTTCGCCAATCCGGCCGCCATGATCAGCGCCCTGGTCAAACTTTACCGCGACAATGCCAGCACACTCACGCCCGACCCGCTCTTTTCCGCGTTTCATTACAGCCACCCTCCCGCCGCGATACGCATCGCCAACCTCTCGAAGAAAATCGACGCGGCGGCTTCCTGAGTGATGCGCAGATCCGCTGTCCCTCACCACGGCCAGCGGTTTGCTTGGACATGAGAGGTAGGCGCGGCTCGAAAATGCCTCATTATCGCGCCAAAGGCTTGCTCGTCCTTGCGACATTGACCCACATGATTGCTGGTCGCTGATCCCTGTCACAGCATGAACGCCGAGCCGGAACGCAACGAATCCACCGCCCCCAGCACCCACCTCAAAGGCCGGGTGATTTTGCATTTAGGGAAATCTCTGGCGGTCGAAACACCCACCGGTAACGTCATTGCCTGCCATACACGCCGGCGGCTTTCGACCGCGGCGGTAGGCGATTGGGTGCTATGGGAACCCTGCGAAGGGAATCTTGGGCGGGTTGTCCAGATTTTGCCGCGCACCTCGCTTCTGCTGCGCCCTGGCCGCAACGGCAAAACCCGCCCCGTGGCGGCGAATCTGGATCAGCTGCTCATCGTTTTTTCGGTTAGGCCACCCTGCGATTTTCTGCTGATCGATCAGTATCTGGTGGTCTGCGAGCGTCATTCGATCAATCCGATACTGATCTTCAACAAAATCGACTTGAGCTGCGGCAAAGAGACAATCGCCCCGCAGCTTTCCGTCTACCGGTCACTGGGTTACCGTATCCTGAACATCAGCGCCAAAACCGGCCAGGGGCTGACCGAGCTGCGCGGAATATTGGCCGGCCACACAAGCATGCTTGCCGGCCAGTCCGGGGTCGGCAAGTCCTCTTTGACCAATGCTTTGCTGCCGGACAAAGAGCTGCGCGTCGCCGCGCTGTCTCGCGGCAGCGGGCACGGCAAGCACACCACGACCACCGCAACGCTTTACCATCTGCCGGACGGCGGCGATCTGATCGACAGCCCCGGCGTCGCCATCTTCGGGCTGGCCGAAATTTCCGAGCAGGCGCTGGCCGAAGGCTTCCGGGAATTCAAAGAGCACATCGAACACTGCCGATTCCACAACTGCCGGCATGTCAACGACAAAGGCTGCGCGGTTCGAGCAGCTGTCGACCAAAGAATCATCAGCCGCGACCGCTATCAGCGGTTTCTCAAGCTGCGGGAAAAATTGCCGGCATGATTGCGGAGCGGTTCCGGCATGAGACCGGTTGAGGTTGTCGGCATTTGATAGTCTTCGACTACACCTGGACAAGCCCTCTGGATGGTCGTCGTTCATCCCGATGCTGTTGAAGCAGAATGGGGGAAACTCCCTCTCCCTCCGGGAGAAGGACGGGATGAGAGCATTCAAATCGCTGCGTTCCTTGTTGTTGCCCTCTCACCCGCTTTCCCGCTGGAGAGGGCTTAAGGCAACAGCATTGGGCATTGCAGGCAGGCGAGGGGTCAAGGCAGGCGAGGGGTCAAACAGGCGAGGGGTCAGGTCTCCCATTTCTCATCCTCCGTGCCTTTGACTTCAAACCGCCTGACGGCCCGACTGACTGTCATGCGCCCGATGTCGAAATAGTCGGCGATCGCCTGCATAGTATACGCCCCAGTGCCGTACGCCGCCGCAATCGCCTCATCTCGGTTGAGATATTGCGTCGAAAAATACTCCAGCGGTTTT
>Ga0209633_10002573_pt1 | contig 17371 bp, 20 predicted proteins | sample Cruoilmetagenom1_FD_187290 | JGI IMG/M metagenome (GOLD analysis project Ga0209633, IMG submission 187290) | Oil polluted marine microbial communities from Coal Oil Point, Santa Barbara, California, USA - Sample 1 (SPAdes) (version 2) | ecosystem: Environmental > Aquatic > Marine > Oil seeps ... | reverse complement strand
GCGCCGCTAGGCGCGCCCTGCCTAAGGTGGATAATTTTTCTGCAGAAAAAACCTTATGAAATTACCAGTGACTATGAGCAATTCATCTACGCCCTAAAGGGCGGAGATTTCTTGCTCATAAGGTTAAAAAACCGATTATCGGTGAAAAACTCATTAGCGCAATTAAGATTATAAGGTCTGAGTCACATTCTCGAACATGGATTACAGAGCTCTGTGGAAACCACCAGAAAGTAGCAGGTGGGGAAGGAGCTGCTATCAACGGCTCTACCTTCACCTTTTAGGCAAGGCGAGGTCCCCTACAGAGATCGCGAGAAGCTTCAGACCCTATACAAAGCCCACGAAGTATCCTAAGGATTATCTAAAGGAGAGAAAAGGGGGAGTGCTACCAGAGTACTGGTGTGACCATCGCGAAATCTCCAAAATAGTCAGAGAGATGGAGGGATATGGCCTCGTTTTGAGGGGCCCCTCGAACTCAAATAAGTACAGATCCAACATTCAAGTTTTAGAGGAGGCCATAGAGGTGGTTAAAACAAAGAATTATGACTTCGAAGAAATTAGCTCCTATATAAGGGATCTCAATGTGGTTTTCGAGCGTCTCTGGCTAACAGATGATATTTACGATGCATTTTGCTCAATATGCGAAAGCATGTATGGCACTCCAATCGAAATAGGTATTCTGGGTTCATACAAGGGTCGCAGAACTCCTGAAGCTGCTCTCTCTGAAGCAAAAAAGAATCCAGGAATGATATCAGTTACTCATCGCAATTTAGATTTGGCACCAGCTTTCTTAATGGATACAGACTTCAACTTCTTCCTTTTCGTAGATGACCTGCGAAAGGTATCAAAACTTTTCGAGAATAAGTCGACCCAAGAGGTGGAGAAGATAGAGAGACTAGAGAGGTATATCGATAAATCTATGAAGTTGTTCAAAGAAGATAAATGAAGAGGGACTGAGTTGTTTAAGATACCGAAGCTCTAGCTCTCTAAAATTGCCGACATCTTATGCTCCCTTTTTCTTCGGCCACAACTAGTCGAGGGCCTTTAGCCCCACCAAACCTGCTATTTTGAGAAGGTTTTCAACCGTCTCGCGCTGCGCCCCTATCCCTCCTAGAATCTTCTTTAGCTCTTCCCTCTCCCCATCTGTAAGCGAATCTGGGTTATACAGGAACTTACAGAACAGATCGTATTTTCTCTTACACCCCCTCAGCTGCTCTGTTTCCCTGTCTTTGAGCCAGAGGGTAAGGCTGTGCTCGCCTATGCCCACATATTGATCTTTGGCCACCTTCCCGAAGATGTCCACTACCCGCTTCCTGACCCTTGGATCTGATAGGGCCTTCAAGAGCTCCCTCTCCCCCGAGGGTGTGATTACCCTGCCAGTATGGGAGAATGCATCCACGACCTCCTTGGCATCGGATTTGCTGTTCATGAGGTAGTCCATTACCCCCTCGGCCAGTTTAATCCTTGAGCTCTGGACCTTTGCCTCCCTTGAAAGCACCAGGCTCTCAGCCTTCAGGGTGCTTAAAACCTCCTCCGATGTCTTCCTCTCTTCCTTCAGATCGCCCAGTGCTGACCTCACAGCTTCCACGTCGGACTCCAACTGCGTCTTTTCCCCTTTGAGCTCCCCGATCTTTTCCTCAAGGCCCGTGATCTCGGCCTCCATACTGCTGCGATTTTTTACCAACTCGGCCAAACAATGAGTTAGGCTCACAAACCTATCTACTAAGCTAGGGATGAGAATGGGGATATCCTCGCCTTTGGCCCCATCCAGGATCAGCTGATCACGGGTTAACCTGTAAAAATCCACTGCTCGACCAACGTCCTCAATGCCGTAGGAGCTGAGGGCTTTGAGCGGGGCGGCATAATCGTCCAGCTCATCGGCCTCTCTATTCAGTTCAGAGATCTCGGAGTTCAGCTCATTTATCGTCTCCTTGTGCGTTTCGACGAGATCCCTCTTCAGCTTTTCCTCTTTTGCCTGCCACTGAGTCTTCAACTCGCCGATATCCCTCTTAAGACTTCTTTTCTCGCTTTCAAGGCCGCTGATCTCGCCTTTGAGATCATCTCTCTCTATCTCCAGATCTTCCTTCTCCGTTTTAGTGGCCTCGTACTCCCCGTAAGAGTCATTCCGCTTTTGGCGCCAAAAGTCGTAGGACTCCCTCATCTTTAGCGGATCGCAATCTGCATCGACCAGCTCGTTATAGATACTTCCACATTCGATGATTTCCGCTGGAGTTCTTCCAGTTGCCCTGATCAGCCCATTACATCTCCGCAATTCATCTATCTCTGGCAAATCATTCATAGCCTCCATAACCCTCAGCTCTCCCTCCCGTGCCCCTTTTATGACGTTCTTAACTGTTCTATCGCTGACTTTGTTTTTCTTGGCATTGTCTCTGATAGTGGTGCCCCTGACGTAGTCATTTACTACTCTTTTTATCGTGCTCGCTTTGACCGTCATGACTCTAATTAATCAGTTATCTAGTATATTAAGTTTTTTAATCAAAAGGTGCAGAAAAGGGGCATAAAATGGGTAAAAAGAGGGTAAAAAGGGGGCAAAAATTGGGGTAAAAATCAAAGCTAAGTTACATACCCAATACACTTTACACGCTAGAGCTAGACTATCCTTGCTCTAAGCACTCAAAACCCCGAGGAAGTTGCTGTAGTTTCTACTCCGATAACATGCGTTTTAAAACCGCGATAACTGATAAAAAGTCGAAGAGATTTTGATCTTTTAGATCTAATAAAATAAAATAAAAATTAATTTAAATTCCTAGCTTCGGTATATGTGCCAGGTAGCTCCTCCTTAGCTCCTCCCGATCGATGTGGTGGTATAAGTCGATCGCCTCATACCTAGCATCGCCCCTGAGCTCCTTCACATACTCTCTTGGCATGCCGTTCCTTATCAGGTGGGTGGTGAACCAGTGCCGGAAGCAGTGCGGGCTGAAGTGGTCCTCCAATTTAGGAGATGAGGGGTCATGCAGGCCAGCCCTCTCGGCCCATTTAGTTATGGCATTGTAGACGCTGTTCCTGTTTATCCTCCTTCCAGTCTCGGATACGAAGAGTCCCCTCTCACCTTCCTCGGCTATCTCCTTCCTTACCTCAACCCACCTTCTTAAAACCCTTCCACACTCGTCGTCAAAGAAGACCAGTCGGTTGCTTCTCTTCGCAGTTGGCTTCAGTCTTACCGACAGATCCCCCCAGTTTACGTCATCCGCATCTATGTTTATCAGCTCGTTCCTCCTTATCCCCGTTTTAGCTAACAAAATGGCTATGGCTTTGCCCTGCGGATCCAAGATAGAATCGATAAGCGCTGACATCTGCTCCACGCTTATGAGCTTTCTCTCCCCTGGGGGGTCATCTTTATACCTCCTCAGGTACCTTTTCCTGAACTGCGGGATTGGGCTATTATTCGCCAACCCTTCGTATGATAGGTAATCGTAAAACGCCCCAATCGATGTGAAGTAGTGTTCAATAGTCTTCAGGGCCAATCCCTTACCCTTTAGATATCCCAAGAAACCTTTTAGAACCCCTCTATCCACAGAGAAAAGGTTAAACTCGTTGGATATCAGGTAATCGCTAAAAATCTTGAGGTCGGATTTATAACTGCTTATACTCCCCCCAGTCATTCCCCTCAATCTGCAATCCTCTATGAATTCCTTCAAGACTTCTTTTCCAGTGCTCCTTGGGGTCATGATCTCACCAAGGGTCAAACTTTCCATCTCCAACCTCCTGGTACCAACTCCAAAAGGCCATATCTCTCAAGGTTCTCCAGTTCTCGATTGATAGCCCTTACAGCATCCCTATCGTTAGAATTTATGCTCAACCTATCCAGGATCTGATCGCTTCTTACCATCCTTCCCTTAGCACCCCTCAGTAGCTCTATAAGCTTCTTCTCGTACTTCCTCATTCCCGCGAACTCTTCGTTTAGAAAAGGCTCCATCCTATACCTTTTGAGCTCGCCATCCAGCCTTTCAAATGCCGCCCTTAACATCTCGTTATCTTTTCGCAGCTTTGAATTCTCCTCCTCGAGTTCCTTTATCTGCCCTATTAACTCCCCCTTGGATATATACCCGTGTTCTTTTGAGTAGTCCTCTCTCTGCTTCAGGGAGTTCTCGACGTTCTCTATGATGAATTTTGATATCGATAACTTCTCTTTTTCAGCCAGCTTTTTCCACTCTTCAGTCATCTCCAAAGAAGGCAAATAAATGTAGAGAGCCCTTTCCTTTATCGTCTCCGTCTTCCCTCTCATAAATAGGCAATTCCATCTGAGTTTATATAGTTTACTGGTAAAAACGATGCTCCCGCCGGGATTTGAACCCGGGTCTCAGGCTCGAGAGGCCTGAATGATTGGCCAGACTACACTACGGGAGCTTTTTTTTGACATCGGGCCTAGATAGCCCCGGGCGGATTCGAACCGCCGTCACTGGCTCCAAAGGCCAGTATGATTGACCTCTACACTACGGGGCTCCATTTATATTTTTTGTCTTTCCTTCAACTCCCCAGAGCCCCCTTCTCCTTCTCCCCCTCCTCTTCTCCCTCTAATTCCCACGCGTCTTCAGGTAGCTCATCATACACGGTCCTTCCGAGCGTCGGCGCTTTTTCTCTCTTCTTTTTCATCCTGCTCCACTCTATTATGTCCCCCCTTCTTATAACCCAGTAGTGTGTTCTCCATTCCCTCCCATCATATAGGGTAGATTCTTCCCTTCCAGTGGTAAGAAATCCATATTCTTCCAGGAGGTAGAAAAGATGTCTCTCCTCGCTCTCCAACACGTTGTCTATGATCCTCTCTTCGAAGCCAAATATGTCGAGGATGCTATCCGCGTCCATCGAGGCAGAGGGCTCATCGTACCCTATCCTGTTCATCAACGCTTTCGTGAGCTCATCCCTCGTTATAATGGTCATCTAGAGGTGAACCTCTAGCCTTTATAGATAGTTTATGATTAAGGAGGAGGCTTCATCAAACATATATAGCCCAAAACTATTCGGATAAAGTGGTCTAATGGTTAAAGGGTACATGGGTAGGATACTAAGGGTTGACCTTACCGCAAACAAAGCCAAAAAGGAGGAGGTAAAAGAGGGATTTTACAGGAAATTCATCGGGGGAGTTGGCCTAGCCTCCAAGATCATATATGATGAGGTGGGCAGATGGACCGATCCATTAAGCCCCGAGAATAGGCTGGTCGTGGCGGTCGGTCCCTACCAGGGTTCTGGCATACTTGGAAGTTTTATTCCTATTTAATCCGATATATAAACCTTTAAAAGCTGGGTTCAGATGTTCGAAGAATGAGAATCGTGGTCTGCATAAAGCCGACCCCAGAAGGAAGTGAGCTGGCCATTAGCCCGGAAACGGGAACCCTGGAAAGGGAGAAAGGCGATCTGATAATAAATCCATTCGACCTCTATGCCGTTGAGGAGGCGATAAAGATAAAAGAAAAGCAAAAAGAGGTTGAAATAACGGGAATCGCAATGGCTCCCCCTAAAGGGGATAGTGCTCTGAGGGAAGCGCTTGCTCTGGGTTGCGATAGAACAATCTTGTTGACCGATAGAGAGTTCGCGGGAGCTGACACCCTTGCAACGAGTCGCACTCTAGCAAAAGCGATCGATAAACTGGGGTTTGATCTCGTCATATGCGGGATGAAGAGCACCGATGGGGATACTGCCCAAGTGGGACCGGGCATAGCCGAGTTTTTGGACATATCCCACGTAAGCTGGGTAAGCTCGATCTTGGAATTAGGCGAAAAGATGGTGGTAAAGCAAATGCTCGAGGACTGCTACCGCGAGGTTGAGGTTGGGCTGCCCTGCTTGATCACCGTGACCAAAGAGATAAACGATCCAAGGCTTCCTTCTTTCAAGAACAAGTTGAAGGCAAAAAAAGCGGAAATCGAGACCTGGGGGCTGGAGAATCTGGGCTTAAATCCCCAGGAATGCGGTTTGAAGGGTTCGCCAACTAGAGTGGTTAAGACCGCACATCCGTCATACAGAAAAGAGGTCGAGTTCGTCGATGAGAAGGGATTTATCGAGGAGCTGGAGGAGTGGAGGATATTATAATGGTATTGATAGTGGGGGAGGAGAGGCAGGAAAAAATAGCGCCTATAACCTATGATCTCATAGGCGAAGGGAAGGAGCTGGCCGAGAAAATAGAAGAGGGGGTGGATTGCGCCTATATCGGAAATAGGAAAAACGCGGGAGAGCTTCTCCATTACGGTTTGGATAGAGTATTTCTGTTAGAGAGCGATGAGTTCATAGAGGAAGAGGGGGCTAGCTCTCTAGCAAGCCTGATAGAGAAGATCAAACCAACTATAGTTTTGATAGGCGCCACTAACCGAGGGAGAAGCCTAGCCCCCAGGTTGGCGGTTAAGCTTGAGACGGGTCTCACCGCAGACTGCACGGGTCTGGAGATAAACGAAAAGGGCGAGTTCTTACAGATAAGGCCGGCTTTTGGTGGTAACGTGATGGCTACCATCGTTACGAAGACCCTCCCAAAAATGGCGACGGTGAGATATAAGGTAATGGACAGAGCGCATAGAACCGATGAGAAGAGCGGTTCGATACAGGACGTGGAGCCCGTTCCCTATAATAAGAAAAAAATACTGAACCTTTATCCAATAGAGGAAAGGGGCGATATAACCGAGGCGGAGATAATAATCTCAGGCGGGAAGGGTCTAGGTAAAAAAGATGGGTTCAAGCTGATCGAGGAATTCGCCAACGTTTTAGGAGGGGTGGTCGGAGCTAGCAGAAAAGCCGTAGATGACGGCTGGATAGATTACTCTCACCAGGTAGGCTTGAGTGGGAGAACTGTGAAACCTAAGCTCTACATCGCGTGTGGCATATCCGGTTCAGTTCAACATCTAGCTGGAATGCAGACCTCAGAACACATAGTGGCCATAAACGAGAATGAGGCCGCACCCATATTCAAGGTGGCCGATGTGGGAATACTCGGAGATCTCTATGAGATAATACCGAGACTTATAGATGAAGTTGAAGAGTACAGGAAAAAAATGGGAAGTTGACGAGATGTCTTATAATAAGCTAAATGAGAATCTGATTGACAGGATAGGGGAGATAGTCGGCGAAGAGGGGGTGATCCGGGATAGAGATAAGATGGATGACTTCTCCCATGATGAGTACCCTCTGCTCGATTTCAAGAGCTTTCCAGATATAGTGGTCCAGCCCAGGAGCACCGAGGAGGTCTCCCAAATAGTGAAGCTCGCCTGGGAGAACTCCATTCCGATAACCCCAAGGGGATCAGCCACTGGCCTTTGCGGGGGTTGCGTGCCGATTTATGGAGGCATAGCTCTGAGTCTTGAGCGAATGGACAACATACTGGAGATTGACGAGGACAACCTTTTGGTGACAGTTGAGGCTGGCGTTAAGTTAATGGACCTGTTCAAGACCGTCGAAGACAGAGAATTATTCTTCCCTCCCCACCCCGGGGATGAGAGCGCGATGGTGGGAGGGGCTATAGCGACCAATGCTGGAGGATCTAGAGCTGTGAAATACGGGGTGATGAGAAACTTCGTCAGGGGGATTGAGGTGGTGCTTCCAAACGGAGATGTGGAGTGGCTGGGGACCAAGAACGTTAAAGATACCTCAGGATATAGCCTTGTAAACCTTTTCATAGGCTCTGAAGGAACCTTAGGGGTGATCACGAAGGCGATTTTGAAGATCACTCCACAGCCGGGAGCTACGATGACCCTGGTAGCGATCTATGAGAATCTAGAAGATGCCATTGGTACCGTCCCTGAGATCATTAAAAAAGGATTGTCCCCGATCTCTATAGAGTTCATAGAGAAGGAAGTTATACCCCCCACGGAAGCGCTTTTGGGCAAAAAATGGCCCACGTCCGAAGGAGAAGTCCACCTCATGTTGATAGTGGACGCTAGAGATGAAGATGAGCTGATGCAGATAGGTGAAGAGTTGGTAGATATATGCACAGCCAACAACGCCACTGATGTGTTGGTGGCGGATACCAAGGAAAAACAGGAGGAAATCCTCGATATAAGGAGCAACATATATCTAGCTTTGAAAAAGGACGTGGTGGAGATACTCGATATAACTGTGCCTCCCAGCAGAATAGCGGATTTCGTAAAGAGGGTCAGAGATCTCTCGGAAAAGTATAAGATAGAGCTCTTAACATACGGCCATGCCGGTGATGGTAACGTGCACGTCCACATGATGAAGGGCGGAGAGGAGAGCGCTTACTCCCCTCTGAGAAGGGAACTGCATGAGATGGGGATTGAGATGGGGGGGGTGGTTAGCGGAGAGCACGGAATAGGGCTGGCTAAGAAGGAATTCCTGAAGATGATGGGTGAGGGTAAAATAGAGCTGATGAGGAGGATAAAGAGAGCGCTAGATGAGAAAAACATAATGAACCCGGGAAAGATATTCGATCTGTGACTATACTTTCTTCCCCAGGCTAACTCGATGGATTTCTGAGCGTCTAGACAACGTCAGTCCAGATCTATGGGGCGTTGAAGACACAGGTAGGATACGGACTTTTATGAGAAGCCCTATCGTAGTTTATTATACAGGGCTCACCAAGAGCGCCGTCCACCGCCCCGTCGGCCTTCAGAGCGAGGACGGGCAGCATCAACACGAAGCTCCCTGCCCTTTAACTCCTTGCCGTTTAGGCTTTCAATAGCGGCCTGCGCTTCAGCTTCGGTTGGCATCTCAACGAATCCAAATCCTCTAGATTGCCCACTAAACCTGTCCTTTATAATAGCGACGGATGCGATCTCCCCAAATTCTTCAAAAGCTTTTCGCAGATCTTCCTCCGTAACCTCGCGGGGCAAATTTCCTACATAGATATTTGTCATCTCTTTCACTTCCTGTCTTTTTTCTTGAGCGTTATACTCGAACCCCTTTTTATCTTTTTCTCGAAAGTTGCTCTCACCTACCTTGTATTGACCCTTCGGCGACTAAAGATCAGCGTTTTAGAGAGCCCGATATCGACTGCCCTACCAAAGAGTCATCGGGTGAAAGGAAAAAGGCAAAAAGGAGGAATCCTCTGATAAAGAATGCTTCTAGGGGCGCATGTATCCATAGCGGGCGGCCTTTATCAGGCCCCTGTAAGGGGCTCCCAGCTCGGATGCGATTCAATCCAGATCTTCACAAAGAACCAGAGACAGTGGCGGGCTAAGCCCCTTGCACAGGTGGATGCGGAGAACTTCAAGCTGGCCCTGAGAAATTCGAGGGTGAAGATGGCCGTAGCTCACGATTCCTATCTGATAAACCTGGGAAGTGAGAAGGATGAACTCTTAGAAAAATCCAGGAATGCTTTCAAAGAAGAGGTTGATCGAGCGGAAACGCTCTCTATACCCTTTTTGGTATTTCATCCGGGCACCAATTCAAACAGATCTGCAGGTCTGAGGAAAATAGCCGACTCATTGAACTGGGTGAATGAAGAGACAAGGGGCTACAAGGTTAAAGAACTCCTTGAGACAACTGCCGGTCAGGGGAATGTGCTGGGTTATCGATTTGAGCAGCTAGCTGAGATATTGGGCATGGTGTCGGATAGGAAAAGAGTGGGGGTCTGTCTAGACACTGCACACATATTTGGGGCCGGCTACGACATAAGGGACGAAGAATCGTATGGAGAGACCATTAATCAATTCGATGACATAGTTGGAATAGAAAACCTGTTCGCGATCCACCTAAACGATTCCAAAGCCGAGTTGGGGAGCAGGGTGGACAGGCACGATCATATAGGGGCGGGGAGGATAGGCTTAAAAGGGTTTTCCATTTTGGTGAAAGATGAAAGATTCGGTGGCATTCCCGGGATTCTTGAAACACCTGGAGTCTTTGAGGATCTCAGGAGAAACCTTGAAAAGCTCAGGTGGTTGTTGGACACGGATAATGGCAGGGCTCAAGCATGAGGGTTAGAGCCACAGCTCCAGGAAAAGCCATATTGTTAGGAGAGCATGGGGTCGTCTATGGGAACTCATGTCTAGCTCTGGCTATAGATCTACACAGCGTGATAGAGGCGGATTTCTCCGATAGATTCACCGTGAATGGCTATGCGATAGATAGAGCACATCACGTCTTTCTAGATGAAGCTCTAGATATGCTTTACAGAGGCGAGGATGAAATGAAAGATGAATCCAGAAGACCACTTAGCTTTGCCACCTCATCACAGATACCGAGCGCTAGCAATCTGGGATCTTCGAGCGCGCTGACAGTCTGTTGCGTCGCATCCCTTTTCGTCATCATGGGAGAAGAGGCTACCGAGGAGAGGATCGCCCAAACGAGTTATGAAGTGGAGTTCGGAGTACAGGGAGTGGGAAGCCCAATGGATACCTCCACTATAACCCATGGTGGGCTGGTATTCAGCTCACCACGTCGAGAGAGCGATAAAGTGTTGTGGGAGGTTGGAACAATGGAAGAAGACAAGAGATGGGTTATGCACGAGGTAGAGCGCTCTTCGATCCCCAAGGTGGTCATAGGATATACGCAAACGAAGGCAAGGACCATGGAACAGGTGCTGAGGGTGAAGAGGTTCGTCGAAGGGAGCGAATTCGCCAGAGAGGTGATTAGGGAGATCGACGAGCTAGCGAGAAAGGGGTATAAAGCTTTGAAAGACGGGGACATGGAGACCTTTGGAAAGCTCATGAACAAGGATCATGAGCTTCTTTCCATCCTGGGGGTTAACACCCTGGAGCTCCAAAGACTGGTGGATGCAACTCGAGAGAGCTCCTATGGTTCGAAAATCACGGGGTCAGGAGGAGGAGGCTCCATAATAGCCCTCTCTGATGAACCCCAGGAGACGGCTGCCGCGATCGAGAAGGCGGGGGGTGTGGGCTATGTTTTGGATGTGGAGGCGGAGGGATGCAAGATAGAGTGGTAGTGGTAAAGCTTGGCGGCTCGATCCTGAGCGATGAGTTTCAAGGGAAAAGATTCGTCAGGGAAAACGTTATGACCGTAGCCAGGGGGCTTTTCCCTCATAGAGAGAGGATCGTGATCGTGTCCGGAGGAGGCTGGATGGCCCACAAGCTGGCGAAATCTTTGATCTCCTCTCGAGATTTTAATCTTGACGCCGTCTCTCAGCTTAAATTAGAGCTCTATGATCTCGCCTTAAAGATAGCTTTCTGTCTATATGAAGCGCACATGAGGCCCGTTATACTGGACCCTATGGCGGTGGAAAAAGTGTGGGGATATAGGGCAAAAGGCTTCACTCCATTAGTGCACCCAGGGGTGGAGATAGGCGCCGAAAAAAGGGTAAAGATAATATCTGGAGATAACATAACGGTAGCGATAGCTAAGGAGTTGAGGGCCGAGATGGTAGTGTTCGTTACCGATATGGACTACATATACAGGTACAAAGGAGAAGGGGAAGAAATGGAGTTTGGAGAAAGCATCAGAGAGCTCACTCAAGAGATTTTCGAGACGATAGAATTCAAGAAGAGGTCAAAAACCGACGTAACGGGGGAGATGGGGCATAAGGCAGAGATGATGCTGGATCTGGCGCAAAACGGGATAAAGAGCTGCGTGATAAATGGGCTTAAAGAAGGCAGAGTTCTAAACGCCATAGAGGGCGAAGTGGAGGGGACGATCTGCGGATGACCAGGAAGAGAGACCACGTGGAAATCGCGTTGAAGGGGAGTGCGGAGAGCGGGGTAAATAGATGGGAGGATATCAAACTGGTGAGCAGCTCTATACCGGACTTCGATCTGGATGATGTAGATTTAAGCACTGAATTTCTTGGATGTGAGCTAGAGGTTCCCATGATGATAGCGGGCATGACGGGCGGATACTCTGGAGCAAAAAAGATAAACAAGAACCTATCGAAGGCCGCTGAGATCAAAGGTATAGGATTTGGCGTCGGGAGCCAGAGGATAGCCCTTGAGGACAGCTCTATGAGAGAAACCTATGTGGCTTCAGGCCCTTTCATAGTCGCAAACATGGGTTTAGCTCAACTTAAAGAGTTATCTAAGGAGGATCTCGAAGATGTGTGTTCAATGATAAACGCCCATGCTTTGGCGGTCCATATAAACCCGTTGCAGGAAGTGATCCAACCTGAGGGTAAATGGGAAGAATGGTCGATAGACCCGCTGAAGAATTTTTCACTTCCGGTAATAGCAAAGGAAACGGGATGCGGCATGTCTAGAGGGGCCGCCCTTAAGCTCAAGGGTTTGGGCTTCTCCGCTCTGGACGTTAGTGGGGTGGGGGGCACATCCTTCGCTCTCATAGAGGCGATCAGGGCTGAGAAGTCCGGTGATGAGAAGAGTGCCAGACTGGGGAGGACATTTTTGAAATGGGGCGTCCCCACGCCTATATCCATCGTCGAGGCCAACGTGGGGCTGCCCATAATAGCAAGCGGGGGGATAAGAAATGGTTTACAGATAACCTGTTCTTTAGCGTTGGGCGCCGGCATATGTTCGATCGGAAGGCCTTTTTTGGAGCTAGGGATAAAGGGATGGAGGGAGGTTGTCGAGGAGATAGAATGCCTGGAGAAGGAGCTGAGGATAGCCCTATTTTTGCTGGGAAAGAAAAAGCCGAGCGAGTTATCACTCGACGATCTGGCGATAGTCGGAGAAACGAAGGATTGGTTGGAATGGAGAAATTTGAGTTAGCCTTAGAGGAATACAGAAAAGAGATCGAGAAGGGGATCGTGGGAGTGCTCTCTAGAGCACCAAAAAACCTCCGCGATTCGGTAGGGCACATAATTGTAGGAGGCAAAAGGCTCAGACCGATAATGGTTTTGGCGAGCTGTGAGGCTGCCGGTGGTGAGATAAAAAAAGCGGTTGGAGGCGGAGTCGGCATTGAGCTCATACATACCTTCTCTCTGGTGCACGACGATATAATGGACCGAAGTGAAGAGAGAAGGGGCAGAAAATGCGTGCACGTGGAGTTCGGGACCTCCACCGCCATACTGGCTGGTGACCTGCTGGAGGCTATTGGCCTTGAATTAATGGGCAGGGATGGCCTGTCCGAGAAGGGAACAGAGCTTACAAAGAGGATATGCGAGGGTCAGAAGATGGACATCGATTTCGAATCCAAGGAGATAAAAGATGAGGAGTACTTCAGAATGATAGAGCTCAAGACCGCCTACACCTTCAAATGCGCTGCCGAGGTTGGGGCCATCTTGGGAGGAGGGGAAGAAAGCGTTGTGGAAAAACTCGGCGTTTATGGTATGAACTTCGGGATGGCGTTTCAGATAGGCGATGACATTGCAGACACTTTCTCGTCTGGATCATCAGACGATCTCGAGGCGGGAAAGAAGACCATGCCCGTGGTAAGTGGTTGGAGTTTCGAGGATGCCCTAACGAAGGGAGACGACCTGATGAAGCGCTACTCGGAAAGAGCGCTGGATTCCATCTCCGAGTTAGAGGAGTCGAGGGGAAAAGATGTGCTGGTAGCCCTTGCCCAAAGGTACGGGAGGGTGGGGGGGTTTATCTAGGCGATTAGAAAGAAAACCTTTTTATACCCCCAAGCTTATTATGGCAGAGTTAATAAATAGAAAGGAGGCAAGATGGGATGTTAGTAATAGACTGGTTGCGAGATGGGTTAGAATGGGGACAGAACTGGTGGCAGGCGACCTTTATATACAAGACGGCAGATAGCTTCGAGAGTTTCTGCTGGGGGCTCTGGGATTCGATCACAGACGGGATTGCTGTTCCGCTGAACTATGTGCTGGAAGAGACCATAGAATCGCTCACCTGGATGCTTGAGTTTGTAGGGTGATCAAAATGGGTGAAATACTGGAGTTTATTAGGGACCTTATGGATGAAATACTTCCGAGCTGGCTAACTGAGATAGGGAGGACCGTTCCAGACCTGATCTGCACATCCTTCGTTAAGGTGGGGGATGTCTTTCAAAACACGGTAACCTGGACTCTTACAAAGCTCATAGATCTCACCGTTGACTTTCAGGGACTGCTCATAGACTTTCTCGTTTAATTTATACTGTGCCGATCTGGAAGTCTACATGCCGATCTAGATAGATAGTTGCTGTTAGTTGGGTTTCTATTCTTTTTACTCTTTCAATCGGTATTTGAGAATTTAGGTGGGAAATAGAAAAAAGTTATAAGCTCCCTTTGCTTTTTTGCTTAGACCCAGTTATGAATGCTTCAGATCGAGAAGGCGTACAGATCCCCAATTACCCAAGGGCGGGAGAATCGATAATAGCCCTGATCTTGGCCTTAGGCGTTAATTTATTCTTGGCTCTTGTTCTGGTTATCTTCATTATGACCACATCTCCATCCATACCTGGCTTGGGGGAGATCCTGGAAGATCGAAGTAAATTGAATGAATTAATCTACTTGATCGTTGAGGCGGCCTATTCACCCACCTTTATAGCCATCTCAGGAGTTTTCTCTTTCGGGATATGGCCATTTTTCTTCCTTCGCGCCAGAAGAGAGCACATAAAATCCATACTCAGGCTCAACTTTACCCTGGGCCCTCTGCTGATTGGCATATTATCCGGAGTAGCGATGGTGTCCGTCGCCCTGGGTTTGGAATGGGCGATCTCTCAATTTATCAGCCCAGACCCGAATACTGCCAGGCTTCTGAACGAGGTTATGGTCGTCAACTACAGGGGCCCGAGATTTGTGTTGGGGGTGCTAGCCATGGGGGTGATTACGGGTTTCTGCGAGGAGATATTTTTCAGGGGATTCATGATGAGGGGATTCGAGAACTCGCTCAAGAGCCCATGGCTGGCGATATTGATAACCTCACTCATATTCACGATCGTGCACCTCAACATCATGGGCTTTATCCCGATCTTCGTCTTGGCCATGGCCATGGGCATTTTGGTGGTAAAGACCAATTCCATATACCCAGCTATCGCTTGCCACGCCACTTATAATTCGATCATATTAACCATAACGGTTTTCGGGGGGGTCTAGATGCTGGAAGAGGATATAGCCCTGTATTATGCCGTAAAGAACGCGCTCGATTATAGGGAGGCCAGAGTCCAATCCGTTCTAGGAAAGCTATACTCCGACGATAGATTCAGAGCAAAGGGAAAGGAGGCTTTTAGCATAGCTGAGAGGTCAGTGACCAGGGTCAATAAGCTGAGTAAAGGTGATCTGGAGAAGCTCCTGGCCGATCTAAGCGAAATCGGAAGGGAGGAGAAAAAGGAGGAGAAAAAGGGTCTGGAACAATTGGATATAAACGGTAAGGTCATAACGCGCTTTCCTCCTGAGCCCAATGGTTATCTTCACATAGGCCACGCGAAAGCGGCGATAATCGACCATGAGTATGCTAGGGAGTATAACGGCAAATTTCAGCTAAGGTTTGATGATACCAATCCCAGAAACGAAAGGGCAGAGTTCTACGAGGCCCAGAAAAAGGATCTCAGGTGGTTGGGATTGTGCTGGGAGGAGGAGTTCTGCTCTTCTCAGGACATGGATCTTTTCTACCAGTATTGCGAAGAGCTGTTAAAAAAAGGCTCAGCGTTTGTGTGCGCCTGCAAAGGAGAGAAGGTCAAAGCTCTTAGGAAGGAGAGAAAACCCTGCCTCTGCCGCCCCCTTTCCCCGGAAGAGAACATGGAAAGATGGAAAAAAATGTTCTCCTCAAAGGAGGGCGAGGCCGTGGTGAGGCTGAGGGGCGACCTAACCAGCGAGAACTCCGTCATGTGGGATCCAACCCTCTTCAGGATAATAGATCATGAGCATCCGATACAGGGAGGCAAATACAGGGTTTGGCCAACCTATGATTTTGCGGGCGCAATTGAGGATTCGGTACATGGGGTAACGCACGCTCTAAGAAGCAAGGAGTACGAGCTCAGAGACGAGCTCTATTTCAAGATCCTGGACCTTCTCGCCCTGAGAAAACCCAGATTGATAGAGTTCTCGAGGTTGGAGCTTGAGGGCACGGAGTTGAGCAAGCGGGTTATAACTAGAAGAGTAAAGGAAAAGGGCTGGAGTTGGGACGATCCCCGCTTGGCCACTTTAAGGGGGTTGAGACGGAGGGGGATAACCTCTCAGGCTATAAGGGAGTTGGTTCTCTCGCTGGGTGTTTCTAAGTCCGAAGCGACGGTTTCCTGGGAAATCCTCTTTTCACTCAACAGAAAAGTGGTGGATCCGATCGCAAGAAGATTCTTCTTCGTAGAGGATCCAGTGAGGCTGACGGTTGAAAACGGACCGGTGGGGGTGGTCAAATTGAAAAATCATCCCTCCATGGATCTGGGTTTCAGGGAGATTCACCATGATGGGGAGTTCTTCATACCGGCACGGGAGGCTGCCAGGTTGAAGGAGGGCGAAATCGTAAGGCTGAAAGACCTCTACAATTTCAGGGTTGAGGAGAAGTCCGATGGGATAAGGGCCAGCTATTCCGAAAGCCAGCTCGATAGGAAGACGAAAAAGATAGAGTGGGTTTCTCGCGATCACGTTAATGTAGAGGTTTTGAGGGCGGAGGGCGATGAGTTAAACGTGTTAAAAGGGTATGGTGAAAAGGGGATAGAGAGGTTAAAGGCGGGAGAAATAGTCCAGCTGGAGAGGTTCGGCTTCTGTAGGGTGGATGGGCCCTGCAGATTGATATTCTCGCACAGATGAGTTGGGTCAAGAACCACCGCTCTCTTGGGGATAAGAATTCTCTATGGTACTGGGCCAAAGTGGTGCCATGGTGGAGGGTGGCTAAGAACTCCATTATCTGTTGGCTATGTAAGGGCCTTCCCTTAAAAGCGAAGAACTGGTTATACAGGCGGATCGGGGTAAAAGTGGGGAAGAACGTCTCGATTGGACTGAGCACTACCATGGATATATTCTTCCCCGAGCTTATAGAGATAGAAGACAACACGATCATAGGGTACGGAACGACAATATTGGCGCACGAGTTTCTGCAGAGGGGGTACAGAACTGGCAGAGTAAAAATAGGGAAGAACGTCATGATCTGGGCCAACTGCACCATCTTGCCAGGGATCGAAATAAGAGATGGCTCGACGATCTCGGCCTGCTCCCTGAGTGATATCCTCCCCGCCCTAAAGGGCGGGGCTTCCTGAGACTGCCCCGAAATCCGATAGACTCATCTGTAGCACGCCCTGCCCTCTAACGTATCCGATTACTGTTGGTAAATCAGCATCTCCCACGCTTCGATAGAACTTCCCAGGACTCCAGAAATGGCCCTTTGGGTACCTAAGCCTAAACTTTGGCTGTCGTCTGAAGAGCTCATGGGACGATGCGCCCTTAAGCAGATTAAACTTCGATACGGTCATCGTTGGCGGTATCGATACAATCATATGTACATGGTCGGGCATCACGGTGAGCACCACGATCTCTATCCCATGTCTTTCTGCAACCTCTATCAGGACCTCTTCGCAAAGCTTTTTATTCTCTTCCTTCCTAAACTTGTACCTGTACTTCGGGCACCACTCGAAGTGGTACAGGCTCTGGCCAACGCTATGGCTACCCCTAACTAAAGACATCATAACCTCCTTGGCA
>Ga0209633_10002572_pt1 | contig 17380 bp, 17 predicted proteins | sample Cruoilmetagenom1_FD_187290 | JGI IMG/M metagenome (GOLD analysis project Ga0209633, IMG submission 187290) | Oil polluted marine microbial communities from Coal Oil Point, Santa Barbara, California, USA - Sample 1 (SPAdes) (version 2) | ecosystem: Environmental > Aquatic > Marine > Oil seeps ... | reverse complement strand
AAATGGATAAAGTCATATTTTAATGAAAAGCATCTTTATTAAATACAGGAACAGAGGATAAAAAAATGGATGTTAGATCTCAAGTTTCAATGGTTTTTCACCTTGATAAATGTATAGGGTGCCATACATGTTCTATAGCCTGTAAAAATATCTGGACTGATCGTAAGGGTGCTGAATATATGTGGTGGAATAATGTAGAGACCAAACCCGGAACAGGATATCCAGGGAAGTGGGAAGACCAGGATATTTACAAAGGCGGTTGGGAAAAAGACGGCAACAGCATTTCTCTTAAGGGTGCAGGCAAGAAGAAAGGACTTCTCAATATCTTTCATAACCCCAATATGCCTATGATTGATGATTACTATGAACCATTTACCTATAAATACCTGGACTTAATTGAGTCTCCCGCATCAGATGACCAGCCTACGGCGCGGCCCGTTTCTCTTATCACGGGCAAGCCCATCGACATTAAAATGGGACCTAACTGGGATGATGATTTAAGCGGTACCCCTGATTATGGGAGAAACGATCCAAACCTTGAAGGGCTTTCAGAGGCTGAGCAGGAAGCCATGTTCCAGCTGGAGAAGATGGCCTTTTTCTACCTGCCTCGTATCTGTAATCACTGTTTGAACCCCGCATGTGTAGCTTCCTGTCCATCGGGCGCAATTTATAAAAGGGGCGAGGACGGCGTGGTACTTATTAACCAGAATGTTTGCCGCGCGTGGAGAATGTGTGTAACCGCGTGTCCTTATAAAAAATCATATTACAACTGGAATAATGGAAAATCGGAAAAATGTATCCTGTGCTATCCGCGTATAGAAGCAGGATTTGCTCCCGCGTGCATGCACTCCTGTGTTGGACGCATTAGATATCTGGGCGTTATCCTCTATGATGCGGACCAAATTGAGAGCGTTGCATCCGCAGACGAAAATGAGCTTGTGGATAAACAGCTTGAGATGTTGCTGGATCCCTTCGATCCCGAAGTTATAGCGGCGGCCAAGGCTAATGGAGTTTCAGATTCAACCATTACCGCAGCACAAGGCTCGCCCACTTATAAATTTGTTAAAAAATGGGGTTTGGCGCTACCGCTCCACGCTGAGTATCGGACTCTGCCCATGTTGTTTTACGTACCACCGCTACTGCCCGTTATGGCTTCTGTAAAAGAAGTCTCGAAAGATCAAAATGATAATTTAAACCCTATTGCCAAACAATGGCCGGATACTTGGCTTTATGATACGAGCACAGAAGAGCTGTGGGGAACAATAGATCAGGCCCGTCTCCCGTTAAAGTATATGGCCAATATGTTCGGCGCCGGGGATGAGAGCAAAATAAAGGGTCAGCTTCAAAAGTTGATGGCGGTTCGTATCTATCGAAGATGGAAAACCGTAGGTGATATTCCTGAAGAAAAAGTAAATGAGGTTTTAAAGGATACGAATCTTACCGCGGAGCTTGCTGATGAAATCTACAACCTTACTTCTTTAGCAAAATTCGATGACCGCTTTAATGTGCCTCCTGCACACCGGGAGCAGGCGATTGAAATGCTTGAATTTACCGGTGATGAAAAGGGAAGCACGGGATTTGGTATAAAAGAGAAAGTACAGAGGGGATTGTAGATTATGAATTTAAATCATTATGCACTGCTGGCTGGTTTGTATCAGTATCCTGAGTGCGGGTATCCGCAAAAGGTAGGAGATATTCAGGACTTTGTAGTCAGCAACTATCCTGAAGCCGGTGAAGATATAAACACTTTTGTGGAGCATCTTCCTGCGCACGACCTAAATATGATGCAAGAGCTATACATACGCTCTTTTGACGTTCAGTCCATTACAACCCTAGACATCGGATATGTCCTTTTCGGTGATGACTATAAAAGAGGAGAACTGCTTGCAAATCTAAACCGGGAACACAAGCAGGCTGACAATGATTGCGGAAGTGAGCTGGGTGATCATCTGCCCAATCTTCTGCGTTTAATTTCAAAATTAGATGACCAGGATCTGATTGTTGAAATGATAGAAGAGCTTCTTGTGCCCGCGATTAAGAAGATGATAGGTGAGTTTGAACCGGGACGGATGAAGAAGAAAAACGAGATTTACGAGAAACATTATAAAACGTTAATTGAAACTCCCGAGGATGGCTCACTGATATATTTAAACAGCCTTAAAGTTCTGGACAAGGTAATAAGAAAAGATTTCTCCATCGTTGATAAGCCGGAGAAAAGGCAGACTGTTGATTTCTTACAGTCGCTTGATACAGAAATAGAGATTGAGAACAAAGTTAAAACATAGACAAAGAGGGTGACAGTTATGGACCTAGCAACTACGTTAGTTAATCTATTTAACAATTTCTTCTTTATTGCGCTTCCCTATATCGCGGTAATTGTCTTTTTAATAGGCACCATTTATAGATATAGGTCCACTTCATTCAGATACTCTTCATTATCTTCTCAGTTCTTGGAAGGAAAGAAACTATTCTGGGGAAGTATTCCTTTCCACATTGGTATATTAGTAGTATTTTTTGGACACTTGACGGCCTTTCTGTTTCCCAGAGAGACTCTTTTGTGGAACAGCGAGCCTGTTCGTCTAATTATCCTTGAGGTATCGGCCTTCATCTTTGGCTTATGCGTTCTTTTCGGGCTGATTATGCTGTTTTACCGGCGAATCACCAATGCCAGATTAAGGGTCGTTACGACAAAAATGGATATTTTTATTGAGTTATTCCTGATTGTCGAAGTAATCCTCGGCTGCTGGATCGCCCTTGGGTATAGGTGGGGCTCATCGTGGTTTGCCGCTGATTTATCACCCTACTTATGGTCCATAGTAAAATTGAGTCCTCAAATTGATGCTGTATCGGCGATGCCGGTAGTTATCAAACTTCATATAATTGTAGCATTTTCTATAGTGCTTATATTCCCGTTTACAAGATTGGTCCATTTCTTAGTCGCTCCGCTGCACTACATTACTCGTCCATATCAAAGAGTAATTTGGAATTGGGACCGTAAAGCGATCCGTGACCCTAATACACCTTGGTCACCGACGCCTCCGAAAAACAATTGAAAAATAACATCTTGGAGAGAGCGATATGAAAACTTCTATACCAGTCAGTATGAAAAATAAATTTGATAAGGTAACAAAGCAGCCCGAGAAAGATGTTCAGGATGAGTTGTCTCCTATGGATCCTCCCGATGGGTACTTGCCTCCTTCGGTTGAGGATGTTCCGTATGAGGAAATGCATGTTTTCTTACAAAAGCTGATTGATGAACATAAGGAAATCTCCGAGGAGTTGAACAATTTTGAAGAGACCCTCCTTTCTATTCAGGAAAATGGCATAGAAAAAGAAACCAATAGCAAGCTAAGCGACTTCTTCCAATTTATTGACAACAATTCTATTGCCCATCACCAAAGAGAGGAGAAAACTCTTTTTCCACTGTTAGAGGAGAGACTGATTGAAGCAGGTGAGCACAGTCAAGGCCCTACTCCCACCACAGCAGTAGATATGCTTGAAGACGATCATATTAAAAGCATGCAGCTTGCGGCTACCGTGTTCAATCTTTTTGCACTCTCAGGCCGTCTTCCCGACCACGACTCTAGGTTGGTTGTTCTGGACATTGCTCTTGAGCAGGGAAAGGCGCTCGTTGAACTGTTGCGTTTACATATTTTTCGTGAAGATTCCATAGTATTCCCAATTGCGCATAAGCATATAAGTAAAGAGGAGTTCGATAGGATGGAGGAGAAAAGATAATTATGGGAAAGATTAGCTTGGATAAGTGGGATGTTGAGAATAATTCTTTCTGGGAGTCAACCGGAAAAAAAATTGCCGACAAAAACCTGTGGATATCTATTCCCGCATTGTTGCTGGCTTTCGCCGTTTGGATAATGTGGAGTATCATTGCCACCAAGCTCAAAGAGTTTGGTTTTAACTTCGGCATGATTACGCCTGAGATGGGACCTGAGCAGATCACCGAAAAACTCAAGGAAATTAACAGCTTGTATTATACCCTTCCTGCAATCGCAGGTTTGGCAGGAGCTACATTAAGAATTCCTAATTCATTTCTGATTAGCATAGGGGGAGGCAGGAATGTAATCTTTATAACAACATTACTTCTGTTAATACCTGCAATCGGGGTGGGTTTTGCCCTTCAGGATGTAAATACCTCATATATAACCTTTGCCGTTTTAGCCGGATTATCCGGGTTTGGGGGCGGCAATTTTGCCTCTTCCATGAGCAATATCAGTTATTTCTTCCCAAAAAGGGTGCAGGGTACCTCCCTTGGTCTTAATGCCGGTATCGGTAACCTTGGCGTGGGTGTGATGCAAAAGGTTATCCCTCTTGCTATAGGGTTTTTCCTGTTCTCCGCAATAGATCAAAACGGCGCTATCGTTAGCGGTGAGGCTCTTTCCGGTCTTCAGAACGCGGGCTGGGTTTGGGTGCCTCTTTTAACTATTTCCGCTATTGCTGCATTTTTCGGAATGAATAATGTGATTACCGGAACACCTAAACTGCCAAGTACCGTTCAGGGAATCGGCAAAACACTATATTTGATTGTGCTGGGTTTAGTGGCCGCCGGTGTTGGCGCGTACTTGCTTGTAATCCTCAAAATCAACATGTGGATAGTGCTTCCCGTTGTTGTTATATTGACGCTAATATTGATGAAATTTGCAACACCCGGAGAAATAAAGACAAACCTGAACGATCAGTTCGCCATATTCAATAACAAACACACCTGGGTCATGACTATCATTTATACCATGACTTTCGGCTCCTTTATCGGGTTCTCCGCTGCTTTTCCAAAACTGTGTCAAGATATTTTCGTTTATACCGATCCCAGTAATCCCGGGTTCATCAATCCTAATGCCCCCAATTTTCTGACATGGGTTTTCCTGGGGCCTGTTATAGGGGCTTTGATCCGCCCTGCCGGAGGCTGGTTGTCTGATAAAATAAATAGCGGCGCAAAAGTTACGATGTATAGTACCATCGCCCAAATCATTGCTACTCTGGCTGTGGCCTACTTCATTATACTGGCGAAAAACGATGTGAATCCCGAAGTTTACTGGTGGCCTTTCTTTGCCTGTTTCATGATTTTGTTCATGACTACAGGTATTGGAAACGGTTCAACGTTCAGAAGTATTTCACACATTTTCAGTGAAAAGCAAGCCGGTCCTGTTCTGGGCTGGACTTCAGCAATTGCCGCTTACGGGGCGTTTGTTATCCCCAAGGTATTTGGTGAACAGATTAAACTCGGCACACCTGAATACGCGCTCTTCGGTTTTGCTATCTATTATTTTGTTTGTTTGGTGCTGAACTGGTGGTATTACCAGGGACCTAAAGCAGAAATTAAAAATCCTTAATGAAAATTCAACCTGTCTAGAAGGGGACATGAAATGGATATTAAGAATAAAGCGACTAGTATAAACCTCTTTTCTCTTTCAACGCCACAAATGCGTGCGTTTCATATGACTTGGTTTGCATTCTTTCTATGCTTCTTCGCCTGGTTTGGTATCGCTCCTCTGATGGCAATCGTAAGAGAGGAACTACATCTTACAAAGGGGCAGATAGCTAACACTATAATTGCGTCGGTTGCCATTACAATTGTGGCCCGCCTTGTTATTGGATGGTTGTGTGACCGCATAGGTCCAAGGTTGTCTTACACGGGGCTCTTAATTTTCGGCTCAATTCCGGTGATGGGTATCGGGCTTGCTCATAGTTATGAGAGCTTTTTGCTCTTCAGGCTCGCAATCGGAGTGATTGGAGCCTCATTTGTAATTACTCAATATCATAGTTCCGTAATGTTTGCCCCGAATGTTGTCGGTACGGCAAATGCAACAACCGCTGGTTGGGGTAATCTCGGTGGAGGGGTAACACAAATGGTGATGCCTCTTGTTTTTGCTGGGTTTATCGCTCTTGGTTTCACTGATTTCTGGTCCTGGCGTCTTTCGATGGTTGGAGCAGGAGCTGTTTGCTTCTTAACCGGCATTGCTTATTACTTCTTCACAACTGACCTGCCTGACGGCAATTTTAAGGAGTTGAGAGCAAAAGGTGAATACCGGCCTGCAGCACAGGTTAAAGGAACCTTCAAAGAGGCAGCCAAGGATAAGCGCTCCTGGGCACTGTTTCTTGTTTATGCAGCCTGTTTCGGTATTGAATTAACTATTAATAACATTGCCGCACTTTACTATATGGACTATTTTGATTTGGGCCTCACAACTGCGGGTCTCGTAGCGGGTCTATTTGGACTCATGAATATATTTGCGCGAACCACAGGCGGTATCATAGGCGATAAATTCGGTATTAAATGGGGGCTTAAAGGTCGGACAAAATGGCTGTTTATTGCGTTGGCAGTAGAGGGTATCGCTCTTATGTTTTTCTCGCAGATGACGATCCTGCCACTGGCAATCGGGGCTATGGTGATATTCAGTCTGTTTACACAGATGTCCGAAGGCGCTACTTATTCCGTTGTTCCCTTTATAAACAAAAAAGCCCTTGGCTCGGTCGCGGGAATAGTCGGAGCAGGTGGAAACGCGGGAGCAGTTGCAGCCGGGTTCCTTTTTGGCCTAGAAGCGCTGGACTGGCCACAGAGTCTGTTAATCCTAGGGGGTGCAGTATTTCTTATTTCATTTGCTACCTACTTTATTACATTCTCGAAAGAAGCCGAAGCCGAAGCGAAAGCTGAGCATGATAGGGCCCTTGAAGAAAGAGCGGCTTTGAGAAAAGATCTAGAACCAGCATGGACAATTCCATCACTGCCTGAATTGGTTAGGAGTCTGACGGCGGTTGATGCAATAAGAATTTATCTTGGATTTGCCCTTGTAACTAAAGGTATATATTTTATTATGAATCTGGGAGAATTTGAAGCGATCTCCGGGGGAGCGCTGGGTTCATTTCTGAATATAACTGTATGGTATGTAGTCTTTGCGCACACTATCGGAGGTGCGGCTTTAATTGTGGGCATAGCGACACGTATTGCAGCAGTTTTAAACATCACTGTCTTGGTGGGAGCGATTATCTTTGTGCATTCCTCAGAAGGGTTATTCGCACCGAGTCAGGGGCTGCAGTTTAGTCTATTTGTGCTCTTTGCCTTATGCTTGCTGGTGTGGAGGGGAGCAGGAAATGTATCTTTTGACAAAATCCTCCGGGCTTAAGATTATAAAGAATGCAGAGTTATAGTATGAAACGTCGTATGCTGTATTGTGGGAGAAACATGTAGTACAATTAATCAAGTAATCCGAGCTTGGCTGTCTAAGTTTGATTCATCAAATATGACGGCTAAGCCGCAAATATAGAGATATATTTGCCGGGGTTAGAGTCGTGAAAACGCCTGGCCTCCCGTGCTTGGAAAGGAGAACTTATGATATCAGTTAAAGAGGCTGAAGAACTTATTCTCGGCCATTGTTCACGTTCTGATTCTACTATAGTAGATATTCAAAACATCCAGGGCGAAGTGCTCCGGCAGCCGATTGTTGCCGATAGGGACTATCCCCCGTTTAACCGTGTAGCAATGGACGGAATTGCTATATCTTACTCCAGCTGGAAAGAAGGCAGGCTCAAATATCATATAGAGAATTGCCAAAAAGCGGGAGAACCACAGAAGATGCTTAAAAATGCAGATAGCTGCATTGAGGTTATGACCGGAGCTACACTCCCTAAAGAAACGAATACGGTAATAAGGTATGAAGACGTAAATATAGCGGACGGCAGTGCGAGCATAGACTGCAGTCTCGATTTGAAGAAGATGCAAAATGTCCATCAGCAGGGGACAGATTGCAACAGGGGCGACGTCATAGATAACGGCTGCCGCATACTTAACGCTCCTTACTCGGCTATTTTGGCAGCTGTAGGATCCTCAAAAGTTCAAGTATCACTGCGCCCCGTGATCTCGGTAATCAGCACAGGGGATGAGCTTGTTGGGGTTAGCGACACACCCTCTGATTTTCAAATAAGACAATCTAATTCCGACGCTCTTATGTCATCACTGCGCGCAAACGGATTTAACAATATTCGTAATTACCACCTGCATGATGATGAGGATGAGATTTTGTCCTCACTCGGGGGTATCCTCGATTCATCGGACGTGATTATAATTTCCGGCGGGGTGTCGAAGGGGAAGTTTGATTTTATTCCGGGTGCTTTGGTGAATCTCGGCGTGCAAGAGCTATTTCATAAGGTTAAACAGCGCCCCGGTAAGCCCCTGTGGTTTGGGATTGCAAAAGAAAATAAAATGGTTTTCGGGCTTCCGGGAAACCCAAACTCCTCTCTCATATGTCTTCACCGCTATGTGCTTCCCTCACTCTGGAAATCCCTTGGGATTAATCTCGCGGAGCTGAGGCCTTATGCCGTTTTGGAAGAGGATTACAAATTCGAAAAAGATCTTACATGCTTTTTGCCCGTCAAGGTTACATATAGCAATGACGGAACCACAACTGCAAAACCGATTACCCTAAGCGGCTCTGGAGATTTTACCTCCCTTGCCAGGAGTACAGGATTTATAGAACTTGATGAGAATGCAAGTCATTTTGAGAAAGGACAAGCATTTCCACTATATCTGTGGAGAGGACAACCGATATGAATATTAAACCAATCAAACCGCTTATAGACGGTTACGGGAGAAGGATCAGAAAACTCAGGGTTTCTCTTCTGGACGCGTGTAACTTCCGCTGCATTTACTGTATGCCGCTCAACCCTGTATTTATGGATTCATCTCGCTGGCTAAGTCCCGAAGAGATCGAGAGGGTGTGCGCTACTTTAGTTGATTTCGGATTAGAGCAAATACGTTTGACGGGTGGAGAGCCTACGTTGAGAGATGATTTTAGAGATATTGTGCTTCGTCTGTCTTCCCTTCCGCTCGATAAGCTCGGGCTCACTACAAACGGCTGGAATTTAGCGAAAGAGCTCGATTTCTTAAGCGACACGAACTGCAAACATATAAATATAAGTCTGGACTCGCTCACGAAAGAGACCTTTACCCGCATCACCAGGAGAGACAATTTCGATAAAGTTCTGGATTCGGTATTAAGCGCCAAGCGGCTTGGTTTCCATGTGAAGATCAATACCGTGCTCATGAAGGGAATCAACGATCACGAAATATTCGATTTTATAAAATTTTCAGCCGAGAACGATGTGGAAGTCAGGTTCCTGGAGCTGATGAGTATAGGGCAGGTAAGCGGATCTAAAGATAAGCTCTTTGTTCCCGCGTCCGACATAATTCAGATGATCTCAAACACAGAAGAATTGACCGCCGAGCACAATGAGTGTGATTCGACCTCCTTTAACTATAAAACATCCTCAGGGGCAAGTATCGGGTTTATCGCCTCTGAGACTCTTCCGTTCTGCAGCAACTGCTCTAGGTGGCGGCTCTCTGCGGACGGTTTTTTGAGGGCATGTCTAATGTCGGAGAAAGGAATATACATACGGGGCGTCGAGCCTGGGGATTGCATAAGCAAATTGAATGAGCTCCTTATGATGAAACCGTATAGAAAAATTGAGCGTGTAGAGCAGGATATGTATAAGATAGGAGGGTAATTCTTAAGCGGTGGTTGGGTGTAAATGTGATTTTGCAATATGCTCAACAATAACCAGGAGTCTTGATAATATGGCAGGTATCAGAAATAACGAGGGGATGACGGATATGAACGGGGATTCAAAGGGACCAAGCGCCACTTTTCAAGATGGGTATATGTTTCATCCGTTTGAAATCTCAATTTGCGGTTATTCAAATTCGGGGAAGACCACTTTGATTACGCGTCTTATTGAGAACTTAAGCTTAGAGTTCGATATAGGTTACATAAAGCACGATATACACCAATTTGAGATAGATAAAGAGGGGAAAGATACCTGGAGAGCCTGGTCAAGCGGAGCGGCTCACATCTCAATTTCGGATCCTCACCACACGGCTTATATCCATAAAAACCCGCCGACTCAAAGGGAGATGCAGTCCGCATTTAACGGTTGTGATTTTGTCTTCCTTGAAGGTTTCAAGAAAGCACGGGTTAATAAACTTGTATTAATAGATGATAATAAGGAGATTCTCGAATCCGTATCCAGGGGTGAAATCGATAATATTATCGGTTTTATCGGACAACAAGAAGATCTAGAGGACCTTCCCGTAAACGCTCCTTATTTTAATCGGGATAACGTACCCGGAATTTCAGACTTTATTAGACAGCACCTTTTTGTTTTAGCCGCAAAAGTACCGCTTTTCGGTCTCGTGCTGACCGGAGGCGACAGCAGACGTATGAATAGGGACAAAGCTTTGCTTGATTATCACGGACGTCCCCAGGCGGAGGTGATTTATGGGCTTTTATCCGAGGTTTGCAAGCAGATCTATATATCATCTAAAAAAGACCAGTGGAAAGGAAAGAGCCTAGATAAATTTCCTGAGATACAAGACGTGTTCCTTGGCCTCGGCCCACTCTCAGGAATCCTCTCAGCAATGCACACTCATCCCGAAGCGGCCTGGTTGGTGGTTGCCTGTGATCTGCCTTATATGAACCTCGGGACAATAGAGACGCTCGTTAAAAATCGAAATCCCTTTAAAATGGCTACCTGTTTCAGGAGTGCTCTGAGTCATCTGCCCGAGCCACTTTGCTCGGTCTATGAGCCTAAAATAAGGATCAGACTTCTTGAGAATCTTGGGATAGGAAACCTATCGCCCAGGGATGTTTTTATGACCTCACCTGTGAAGATGGTTGACCAAACCGAGTACGAGAATCTTGAGAATGTTAACAGTGAAGAGGGATATGAAAAAGCAAAATCTAAATTGGGTGAAGGAGCCGGATTATGAAAGAATCCAAAAGGTTAAATATTCACTACTATGCGTTATTGAGGGAAAAAACCGGAAAGACCGAGGAAAATATAGAATCTTTTGCTGCCACTCCTCTTGAGTTGTATAAAGACCTCGCCAAGCAGTACGGTTTCCCCCTGGATTTCAGGAGCATCAGGGTGTCCGTTAACGAGGAGTTCCAAAGCATGGACACGGCTCTTTGCTCAGGGGACCGTGTCATATTTATTCCCCCGGTGGCTGGAGGTTAATTGAATGTTCAGAGTTTCCAGTGTGCCGATAGATACCGATTTATTAAGTAAAGAGTTGATAAATTCAAGCTCCGGTGCCTTTGTGTGCTTTGAGGGACGGGTGAGAAATCATAATGAAGGGGATGAGGTTGTATCGCTTGAATATGAGGTGTATGAAGGGCTAGCTGTGAAAGAGGCCGCGCGCATAGTAGAGGAGGCGAAGGAAAAATTTGGCATACTGGAAGTTGTGGGTGTACACCGTCAGGGACATCTTGAAATTGGAGATATAGCTGTATGGATTGGGGTTATAGCGGCACACCGGGGCCCTGCTTTTTCGGCTTGTCGTTATGTCATAGATGAAATAAAACATAGATTGCCGGTTTGGAAAAAAGAACATTATAAGCATAAAGAGTCTAAGTGGGTCAATTGCAGTGAGCACGATGGTCACTGAAAACAATTGCAGGGTTTGTGTCAATGATTGAAAACAAAGAGGAGCCGGATTAAATGCCAATACTTTTTTTTATAATTGCTCTTGTATATTCGGCTGTTGGATTCGGCGGGGGTTCTTCATATATTGCAGCGTTAGCACTATTTGACTATCCGTATGAGTCAATCCCTGTAATTGCGTTAATTTGTAATGTAATAGTCGTCTCAGGCGGGATATATCATTTCCGTAACAAGGGGCATTTTAATTGGTCTCTTTTCTGGCCTTTTGCCCTAAGCTCCATTCCTATGGCTTTTATCGGGGGAAGGATTCCCATAAGTAGGGAGATTTTCCTACTGCTTTTAGGTGTGTGTCTCTTCTTAATTGCCGTGAGGCTCCTTTTCGTTAACCGGGGAGTGAAGGATTACTCGGAGTACAAAATGCCCAGGACTTCCCTTGCTCTTGTGCTGGGCGCGGTACTCGGCCTCATTGCAGGTATGGTGGGAATTGGAGGGGGAATATTTCTTGCTCCACTGCTTTTGTATTTAAGATGGGGGCTTCCGAAGCAGATCGCGGCAACGGCTGCGCTTTTCATTCTGCTTAACTCTCTTTCGGGGCTTACAGGACAGCTCGTCAAGGGCACGAGTATGACTGATCTTCTGGACTACTGGCCGTTGTTTCTGTCCGTTTTTATCGGTGGGCAGATTGGGAGCCGCCTTGGCTCCGGGAACATACTGTCTCAGAGGATAATTAAGGATTTAACCGCGTTGCTGGTACTATTTGTATCTCTCAGGATTCTTTACATGTTTATATAATCGCCGGTTCGATTACCGGAAAAATTTAGAGAAATTTAATATGGAGATTGAGCAAATGATTAATGTAAGTCATAAGATAACCACCCTTAGAACTGCGAGGGCGCGAGCTATTGTAGAGATGGCTCCCGAAACCGTTCAAAGAATACTAGAGCGTGAAGTGCCTAAGGGGGACGTGCTTGAATTTATTAAGGCAGCAGCGATGGTAGGGGCGAAAAAGACCCCTGAGCTTCTGTTGTTCTGCCACAATATTCCTATTGAGTGGGTTCACGCGGAGACTGAAATTGAGGACGGAAAGAGGATAATAATCGATGTAACCGTGCAATCCTCAGCCAAGACGGGTTGTGAGATGGAGGCTCTTACGGCGGCTAGCGCCGCTGCGCTTACGGTTTACGATATGTGCAAGCCGATAGATAAGGATATGGAGATTCTATCCGTCAAGCTCCTAGAGAAGTCGGGCGGCAAGTCGCAGTTTAAGGAGAAAGTCCCAAAAGATATGAAAGCGGGTGTGCTTGTGATTTCGGACTCTGTTTCCGCCGGGAAAAAGCAAGACACGGCGGGGAAAAATATTTTGCGCAAACTTGAGGAAGTCGGAATTGACGGCGCTGAGTACAAGATTGTCCCCGATGAAAGTGAAGATATTAGAGACGCCGTCAGTGACTGGTGTGAAAACGGATATCACCTCGTAATCACAACTGGCGGAACGGGGCTTTCCCCCAGGGATAATACTCCTGAAGCTATTGCTCCACTGATTGAGAAGGAGATACCCGGGATAATGGAAGCGGCTCGTAGCTATGGCCAGCAAAAAACTCCCTACTCCATGCTTTCAAGAGGCCTTGCTGGGCTTAGGGGACGGACACTGATATTGACACTGCCGGGTTCATCAAAAGGCGCCGAAGAATCAATGAATGCACTTTTCCCGTATGTTATCCACCTTTACAAGATGATGGGAGGGGGGAAACATTAAGAGTAACCGTTGAACAAACAAGAAAAGTGCTAATAAAAAATATAAACTTGTAAAGTTGTGTTGATTCATAGACTATTAAATTAGCACTTATATCCCGAAGGCCGCAGGTTCAAATCCTGCCCTGCTATCAATGATTTCAGTTGCTTATACCAAACAAACTCCCTTATTATTTAACAGAGTAATCAAAAAACCAGATGACCAATCTTTATTCCTCGATTTGTATAGTTTCTTCACCCTCAATGGTAGTTTTACTAGTGACTTCCTTCCAATTCATAGCTGCTGAGGTGCCCTGCCAAGCGTAATCTATCGATTCGCCAAGTATTCGGGAAGCCTCTTGAGGAGCATGAAAACCCATGGAATTCTCAGCTGCAATAAAGTCAAGTCTCCATTGTGCTTTGCGTTGGAGCTCAAGAGCCTCTTTTAGGTCCTCGTCAGTTGCTCCTTGTTCTTTAGCCAAATTGATTGCGTCGAGTTGCTCCATAAGGGCAGCTCCAGCTCGTTGCAATAAATCGAAATTACGTTGCTGAATTGCGTCTACGCGTTGCTGGATTTCATCTTCCGAGAATCTGTGACAGGTTTGGCAAGCACGGTTTATGTTGAGCAATGGACTTCTTACCCAGTGATCAGACACTTTGCTGGCACCGTCACGCATATAGGGCATGTGACAATCAGCGCAAGCTACACCGCTTCGCGCATGAATTCCCTGACTCCAAAGCTCAAACTCTGGATGCTGTGCTTTAAGTATATTAGCACCGGTTTCTTTATGTTTGTAATCAAAAAATTGTTCACCGTCACTAAAAGTCGTATCGTCCCAGAACTCTTCAACTTGCTCAACTTTAAGACCATTGCCCCAAGGGAAAGTTAATTTCATGTTGCTTCCGCAATAATATTCCACATGGCACTGTCCACAGACATACGAGCGCATTTCCGAGCGACTCGCGTCTTCGTTGGGTTGGTAGGGTTCACTCCTAGGCCCATCTCTCCATTGTTCTACGGAGGGTAGATGTGGTGTTGGAGCGTCTGACTCTGCCAAAGCCTGAATGCCTTGTATAAAACCAGGTCTTGTAACTCGGAGCTCCATAGTTTCCGGTGAATGACAATCAACACAGGATACAGGGTGATTGTTCCCCGAATCCTTCAATTTTTGGTGAAGGTCTTTGTATGAAAATTTATAACTTTCTTCAAATCCTACTACTTCATCTCCGTCTCCAAGTTCTTTGTAAAGGGGCATAATTGAGGCATGACAATGTAAACATGAACCGGATTGTGGTTTTGTTTGCCGCTCTGTCTGCTTCTGATCCTCGAGCATATAAGCATGGCCGCGGCGGTCGCGGTAGTCGATAGAGAACGCATAACCTTTGAACATACGTTTCAACCAGGGATCTCTTTCTATTTTCTGTTCAGGAAGTGCTTCGCTGCCCCCATGTCCCCCGAAACGGGTACGTGTTGATATACTAGTCTTCTTGTAGGAATCATACTGTTTAGGCCAGTTAGCCTTCCATTTTTCAGGATCGGTGTCCGCTTCCGTAACTTCAACAAGACGGATGTAAGGGCTTTTGGCCTCGACTTTTCTTTCAAATATATTAAGCATCAAGGCCGCAATTCCAGCACTTAACACCGCTACTATCAACACAATAACCGCTATACCTAATTTAGATCCTAGTTTTGACGAAGCTCCACTCATTGCTCAATTCCTCCTTTTTCATCAGGGCGTAGCGGGCCTCCCAGGCCCATTGGTTCTCCATGTCCTACGCTTCGGTGACATTTGACACAGCTGGTAGCATCGGCGTCTGTTGTGCTACCATGCGTAAGGTTTTCTATCATGTTGTTATGACATTCAAGACAGTTTTGCTGCAATATCCGGCTATTTTTTTCAGTGATAGCTATAGGCTCGTGGAAATTTTGTAGTGTAAACGCTTTGGAATGATTGTAGCCGTTTTCTGATTTTGAGATGTACTTATTTATAAAATCATGGGGTAAATGGCACTGAACACAAGTGGCTACCGTGTGGTGGCTTGCTTTCTGCCAAGAGTCATATTGGGGTTGCATAATGTGACAGTTTATGCAAGCTTTGGGGTCTTTGCTCATATAGGAAAGCCCCTCCCCATAATAGAAGGTGAAACTTCCAAGGCCAATCAAAACCCCTACCACTATAGATAGAATTACTGTCCTCTTCTTCATGATTTGTATTGAATTCTAGTGCTCAATCTCCGAAATTAACCAAAATGTAAATTCATCTGTAGAACTAAACGGTGCTGTTCAATAATTCTAGATGAGAATATATTTGAAAGAACTCGACTAGTCAAAACTGATCACTTATCAGAAGGTCGGAGGAAATTAAACTTCATTACTCATAATCAATGAAATATATATCATATATCTAATAAAGATAATATGTCTATTGTGTCAGATGTATTATTTTAATACAACAAAATGCTTCCCTCTATTTTCTTAACCCCCTTATTCTATTGATTTAATCTTTTGGCATTCACCTTGCACATAGCAGGATTAAATATAATTAAAGGAGGATAGTAGGATGTTAAGAAAAAACATGTTTGCGTATGCGTTGTTCTTGTTGTTAGCTGTGCCGCTGGGCTTCAAGTCTTATGATGCTCATGCCGCAAGCGATCAGCAAATACAGGAGCTCAAACAGATGATTGAACAGAACCAGAGGGAGAATGAGCAGAACCGCAGGCAGAATGAATTGTTAAGTCAGAAGATAGAACAGTTGGAGGCCGAAAAAGCGGCTAATCAGGCCCAGGTGCAGGAATCTGAAGCCCAAATGCAGGAGTCTGTATCCAAGAAGGCGGATAATCCGATCGGGGCTGAGTTCGCGCTCACTATTGGGGCTCAGAGTGGACCGTTTAAAACGGGAACAGGATTTTACATGTCTGGAGAGTTAGGAGTGCCGCTTATGAAGAACTTGGGCCCCGGAAAATTAATGGGCTTGATTAATATCGGTTGGGCAAAAACGGATGATGATATTACGTTTGAGCCAACTATTAACGCTGTAGCCCCGGGTGCTTTGCCTACACAACACACAGTTGATTTAACAACTCTATCTATCGTTTTAGGTTTTAAATATAAGGTTGAAGCTCATAATATAGTTCAACCCTACATCCTTGCCGGACCGAGCTTTAACGTATTTCTCAATGAGAGCAATCCGGGTAATCAAGTTGGTGGTATTGCTCCGCAACCAGGTACGCTTCAAAATAGAGGCTATCCCTCAGGTCAGGGGAACGTTGAGTTAGGTATTGCCGCTGGAGGAGGAGTGGATTTCAATATTACTAAAAAGATCTTCGTAGGCGCCGAAGGACGTTATAACTATGTAGACAGGAGTAACGGCTCATTTGGTACTTATGGAGGAAGATTAGGATTTAGATTCTAATTTAATTTATTCATCTTGGCTCCTTGGAGCCTAACCCCCTGTATCATAAAGAGGGTATTCCTATGTGAGTACCCTCTTTTTTTATGAAAACTTGATTCCTGATTTCAATAAACAAAAATGTCTGGATTAGGTGTCCTGTTTTCTGACACTTGACATCCTTCAAAGTTTTAATAACTAATTATACCAACAGTTTCATACTGGCACGGACATTGCAATTACAAGTATGCATATATGATTTCTTGAAGGAGGATATGGTATGAAGTCTTTTTTAGTTTTAATTTCTAGTAAATACCTTTCAATAGTCTTGGTTCTTATCTTTTTAAGTTTTTCACATTCAGCCCTTAGTGAGGAAAGCGCAGAAGCTGCTAAGGGAAAAGAGGTATTTCAATCAAAGGGCTGTGTTGCCTGCCATACTATCGGAGGGGGCAAGCTCTCGGGACCTGATCTTCAAGGTGTAACAGAACGTAGAGAGGAAGAGTGGTTGAAAAAATGGATTAAATCTCCTGACACAATGGTCTTCACCGATCCAATAGCAAAAGAAATGCTTGCAGAATATATGGTTCCTATGCCGAATCAGGGGCTAACAGACCAAGAAGTAATTGAAGTTTATTCATATTTAAAGTTTGAGGATTCGAAGAAAGAAGAAAAATAAAAGAGCAATTTAAGAAAAAGGAGGTATGGATTTATGTTAACAAAAAAAGTATTGGGATTTAGCAGTTTGGTAATTCTATTGGTTGTAGGGATTTTTATTGTCTCATGCCAAAATACAGATTCCACAGGCGAAAACA
>Ga0209633_10002571_pt1 | contig 17385 bp, 18 predicted proteins | sample Cruoilmetagenom1_FD_187290 | JGI IMG/M metagenome (GOLD analysis project Ga0209633, IMG submission 187290) | Oil polluted marine microbial communities from Coal Oil Point, Santa Barbara, California, USA - Sample 1 (SPAdes) (version 2) | ecosystem: Environmental > Aquatic > Marine > Oil seeps ... | reverse complement strand
CTGCGTGTATCAAAGCACTAACTGGAGTAGGACCTTCCATTGCATCAGGCAACCAAACATGAAGTGGGAATTGTGCTGATTTACCAACAGCTCCCATAAAAATTAAAATTCCAGCAGCTGTAAGCCAAGCTTCACTTCCAAAAGGTAAAATACCATTAGAAATTTGACTGTATATAAAATCGAAAGAGAAAGATTTATAATTAGTAAACAAAATTAGAATACCAATAAACATTCCAATATCACCAATTCTGTTTGTAAGAAAAGCTTTTTTACCAGCATCAGAAGCTGATTGTTTTTCATACCAAAACCCAATTAATAAGTATGATGATAATCCAACCAATTCCCAAAATATATACATCATAAGTAGGTTATCAGTAAGAACAATTCCTAACATTGAAAAAGTAAAAATGCCTAAGTATGAAAAATATCTATTATATCTTATATCATCTTTCATGTAAGCTATTGAGAATAGATGAACTAGAAGACTTATAAGATTAACAACAAATAACATGATAACAGTTACATTATCAATCTTAATTCCTAAGTCGATGTGCATATCACCAACATTAAAAACATTCCCAAAGTCAATCCATGTAAATGAGAACAACAAATCTTGGTTGGGGAAAGAACTTAACTTAGTATAACCTACAAAAACAGAAAGTAGAAATACAATTGATAAAATGGCTACTTCAAACAAATAAATTTTAGGAAATTTTTTACCTAAAAATAAAACTACAACAAAACCTAAAAGAGGTAAAAGTAGTATAAGAAGCGAAATATTTATTGTGTTTAATTCGAACATATTTTAATCTTTAAGATTATTTATTTCATCAATATTAACATTTGAAAATGTTTTGTAAATGTTTAGTACAATGGCAAGAGCAATAGCTGCTTCTGCTGCAGCGAGTATAATTACAAACAAAGCGTAAAGTTGACCGTTAATTCCAAAATTTCCGAAGGAAGAAAATGCTACAAAATTAATGTTGGCGGCGTTAAGAATAAGTTCAATACTCATTAAAACCATTATTGCATTTTTACGAGTTATAACTCCGTAAAGACCCAAGCCAAACAAAATTGTACTAACAACTAGAAAGTGATTTAATCCTACTTCCAACTTAAAATTCCTTTTTGTTTAAGGATTTATTTTTTTTACTGTTATCTATAACAAACTGCTATAAATTCTTACATATTTCGACTTCGCTCAGTATGACAATCTTTTACTTATAACACTTGTCATTCCCGAATGTTTTTATCGGGAATCCATTCCAAATAGTTTCCTGGATTCCCAGTCAAGCTGGGAATGACAACAATTATTCTTTATCTCTTCTTGCAATTGAAGCAGCCCCAATAAGTGCTATCAATAATAAAATTGCTAATAATTCAAAAATTAAAACGTAATCTGTTAATAAAAGATTTCCTAACATTTTTGTTGTTGTGTTAGGGATATCTAAATTTCCAACATGCCATTTTGTTGAAGTAATAACTGAAAATAAAACTGCAGTAAATGCACCAACAACAATTATTGCTGGAAAAACATAAATAGCACCAGTTCTAATTTCAACATTGGTAATTTTATTTGTTAACATTACTCCAAACAGAAGTAATATTAAAATTCCACCAACATAAACCATTATTTGCACAATTGATAAAAAATCTGCACCGAGTAAAACATAAATACCAGCCACACCAAAAAATGTCAATAAAAGACTAAATGCAGCGTGTACAATATTTTTCGCATTAACAACAACAACTGCTGAAACAACTGTAATTGCTGCGAATAAATAAAATATAATATCGTAGAAATTCATATTACAAATTACTCATTTTCATTTTTAGGATTGTCGTCTGATTTTGGTTTAGCATCTTCTTTATTTTCTGCTTCTTTTTTTTCTAATTCTTTCTTTTTAGCAGCAGCTTCAGCTTTCGCTTTTGCAGCGGCAATTTTTGCTTCTTCTTTTTCTTTTTGAAAAACATCAAAATTTTCTTGTTTGTTTGTAATTTCATCTGAAGATAAAGTAGCAAATTTGTAAACTAAATCTTGACGCTCAAATTCAGTGTATTCATACACATTTGTCATTTCAATACATTGAGTCGGACAAGGATAAACACATAGTGAACAGAAACAACATTTACCAATATCAATATTAAATTTAGTAACCCAAAGGGCTTTCTTTTTACCATTTGAGGTTATACCTGGACTATCAGTAGGAGTAGCTTTTATAGTTTCAATATCAATACAATTTACAGGACAAGCTCTTGCACATTGATCACAACCAATACAGTCATCCATGTTAACAAACAATCTATTTCTTGCTCGTTCTGGTAATTCAGGCTTAACTATAGGGTATTGAATTGTTACTGATGGGACAAAAACGTGTTTTAGCGTAATTTGCATTCCTACTAAAACTGTCCAAATGGCATCCCATGTATTTATAAAGTATTGTTTCATTTTAATAATTATTTTAACTTAAATATTGTCATTTCGAAATGACAAACTTTTTTATTTTCTCAATTTTTATAAAACTGTAATAAATCCTACTATTAATAGTATTGCTATTGAATAAGGGATTAAATATTTCCAGCATACTGTCATAAGTTGATCAACTCTCAATCTTGGTAAAGTCCAACGTAAAACCATTTGAAGAATTACAAAGAAAATTCCTTTAGATGTAAACCAGAATAATTGTTCAAATGGAATTAACCATTCCGCACCAAGTGAGTTTCCTAAATAACCAAAAGGTGAGTGATATCCACCAAAGAATAAAGCTGTTATTACAAATGATATTGCAAGCATATTTGCATATTCAGCTAAGAAAAACATTGCAAATCGCATACCTGTATATTCCGTATGAAACCCTGAAACCAATTCTGATTCAGCTTCAGCAATATCAAAAGGTGTTCTATTTACTTCCGCCAACATACTTATGAAAATAATTAAGAAAGCTCCGAACATCAATGGTATCAATACAAATTTAGATAATCCTAATGCAGCTCCACCAAATATATTCCAATTCCAAAAGTAAGCTGTTTGTTGATTGGTGATTGTTTCTAAATTTAAAGTGCCAGTTAACATAACCATGGTAAGCACAACAATGGCTGTTGGAATTTCGTAACTAATAATTTGAGCTGCCGATCTTACTGCTCCGAGTAAAGAATATTTATTGTTAGATGCCCATCCACCCATTAAAATTCCGGCAACAACAAAACTTGAAATTGCCAAAATGTAAAACAAACCAACGTCAATTGAACTTCCAATATATTCACTTGAAAAAGGTATTGCTGCAAAAGCAGCAAAACTTGCCACAAAAATTATAAATGGAGCTAAAATAAAAAGTTTTTTATCTGCAAGAGTTGGAATAATATCTTCTTTTTGAATCAACTTTAAAATATCAGCTACAGTTTGCAATATTCCATGATAACCCGTTATCATGGGTCCAAGTCTATCTTGCATATGTGCAGAAACTTTTCTTTCTAAAAGAACAGCTATAATTGCATAAGGTAAAATAAATAAGAAAAGAGGTAAAGCAGCTGCAATAAAAAAAGCGATTACTTGATTACCAACGGTATTTTCTAAAAGTTCATACATTATCTATCAATTTCTCCAAGTACAATATCTATACTTCCTAGAATTGTAATAATATCAGCCACAAAATGCCCTTTGCACAATTCTCCAAAAACTTCCATATTTACAAAAGAAGGTGCTCTAACTTTTACTCTAAATGGATTCAGTGTACCATCACTAATTATAAAGTAGCCAAGTTCGCCTTTAGGATTTTCCACTCTAGTATAGATAGAACCTTTTGGAGGTTTTACCCTTTTAGGAATAGCTTCTTGAACATCACCTTCAGGAATATTGTCAATTGCTTGTTCAATTATTTTTAGGCTTTCTTCAAGTTCAAGAATTCTTACATAATATCTATCCCAGCTATCGCCAACAGTTCCCACTTTTCCTTCACCAACTGGAATGTCAAAATCAAATTTATCGTAAATGGAATATGAATCGTCTTTTCTTAAATCCCACTTAACTCCACTTCCTCTTAGGTTTGGACCTGTAATTCCGTAATTGATTGCTGTATCTGCTGGCAAAATCCCAACGTTAGCAGTTCTTTCAATAAAAATCTTATTATAAGATAGAAGATTATTTAAATCAGTTATTTGTGGACGGAAATAATCTACAAACTCTTTCGTTTTTCTAACAAAATCCGGATGAATATCTTGTGCTAATCCACCAACCCATATATAATTATATAGAAGTCTTGCACCACTTGTTTCTTCAAAAATTTCAAGAATTTTTTCTCTGTCTCTAAAACAAAAAAGGAAAGGTGTGAAAGCACCAATATCAACTCCATAAGTTCCAAGGGCAACAAGATGAGATGCTATTCTTTGAAGTTCTGCCATGATTACTCTAATATAGTCAACACGTTCAGGGACTTCAATTCCCATTAATCTTTCAACAGCAACTGCATAACCAAAATTATTTGACATTGAAGCAAGATAATCCATTCTATCTGTATAAGGAACTATTTGTGGATAACTCATAGCTTCGCAATGTTTCTCAAAACATCTATGTAAGTAGCCAATGTGAGGTTTTATATCAAGAACCAACTCACCATTGAGGGCAACTTCTAACCTCAAAACACCATGCGTTGATGGATGTTGAGGTCCCATGTTTAATACCATTTCTTCTGTTTTAAGTGCCATACTTTTTAGATTTTAGATATGAGATAAAAGATAATAGACTAATTTGAAAGTAATCTGTTCTTAAATCCATAAATCAATTTTTGTATTTCCGTAATTTGTTCTAAATCTATTTCTAATTTTTCATTACTAATAAATTCTAAATCAAATGATAAATATAATTGAGCTTCAAGCTCAAAAGCAGAACCATTTGATATGTTTAAGAATCTAACAAAATCTTTATCACTATTTCTTCCAGCTCCTTCAGCAATATTTGAAGGTATCGAAACTACTGATCTTTTTATTTGAGAAGTCAGACCAAATTTTTCATCATCTGGAAATTTTGACACTAAATTATAAATATTTTTAACTAAGACTCTTGCTTTTTGCCAAACTATCAAATCTTTATATTTATGCAATTTATTATCTTATATCTGTTTGCCTTTTATCTTGATTCTCATATCTCAAAATCTCAAATCTAATACGGTATCTTCATTCCGTTATAAAATTCAGGTGTTTCAAAATCTTTTCTTAATGGATAACTTCCTTCTTCCCAATCATAAGGCATTAGAATTCTTTCTAAGTTAGGATGATTAAGGAAAATTAGTCCAAACATATCATAAGCTTCACGTTCATGCCAATCAGCAGTTCTCCAAATTGGTTCTACTGATTCAATTTTTGGATCATCTTTTTTAACACTTACTTTTAAAGTTACTTTATGATCTAATTTCATAGAATGTAAATGGTAATAAACGCACAATGTTCCAGGTTCAACAGTTTCGTTACCTTCTTCATCTTTAACTGTTTTAGTATTATCATCATCAACTCCAGATAAATTCATTAGTGAATCAAATAATAATGTGTTTTCATCTCTTAGAAATTTAGAAATTTCTGGAAGTTCACTTCCGTCCCAAACAATGTAAGCTTCTGTAGGAAGTTCATTATCTAATATAAAGGAAGAATTTGGAAATTTATCTTGGAGTATTTTAAAAATTTCTTCTGGTGTCATGCAATTTTTCTCAAGGATTCATTTCGGATTTTTTCTTGGAGTTTTAATAATCCTTCAAGCAATGCTTCTGGTCTTGGTGGGCATCCAGGCACATAAACATCAACCGGAATTACTCTATCAATACCTTTTAACACATGATAGCCATGTTCCCAATAAGGGCCACCACAGTTTGAACAACTTCCCATAGAAATTATATATTTTGGATCTGGCATTTGTTCGTATAATCTTTTGATACGAGTAGCCATCTTTAAAGTTACAGTTCCAGAAATAATAATAATATCGGCTTGTCTTGGGGAAGGTCTTGGAATAACTCCAAATCTATCAAAATCATAATGTGAGGCAGAAGTTGCCATCATTTCAATTGCACAACATGCAAGTCCAAAACCTAATTGCCATAGGGAAGATAATCTTGCCCAATTCATTAAGTCATCAACTTTAGCAATTACAACATTGCTTTCGCCAAATTCTTTATCTAATAATCCCATACTAACAAACTTCCGTAAAAATTCTATTTTTTATTAGAAACAACTTGACTGATAGCTGTTGTTTCAAAATGTGTATTTGTTTCGTGCCTAATATTCTTAAAATCCGGTGTTACAATTTTGGGTCTAGCCCATTCAAGATCACCTTTTCGCCATTCGTATGCCATTCCTAAAAATAAAACTATTAGGAATAAAGCTCCTATTCCAAAGCCTAACATTCCATAATCTTTATAAACTAAAGCCCAAGGAAATAGTAAAACAATTTCTACATCAAAAATTAGGAAAATTAATGCTACAACATAAAAACGAATGTTAAATTTTACCCAAGGAGAACCTGTAGGATTTTCCCCACACTCATAAATAAGTTGTTTCTCATGTGATGGTCGCTTAGGTCTAATTAATTTAGCAGCAAAAAGTGCTATTGCAACAAAGGCTCCGGCGAGGACAATAAAAACGAAAATTTTACCAAATTCAGTTAACATATTTCCAAAATTTTATCAGCTAAAAAATACAATTGAGTCTAATTAAAGTCAAGTAAAGGTGTAATAAAATTTGCACTATTTTTCTTTTTTGAGAATGATTTTTTTGTTTTAATCATTAATGCTATTTTATAATACACAAGCTTATGAAAATTTGATTTGACAAATAGAAACACTAAATGTTCAAATCCTATTTTGGGTTTGGAACACACAAAAAGATCATCCCAACGAGGTTCAAATTTATTCTTAAAATTATACAAACCATCATATGAGTATGCGAATTTAAGAAATCTTCCTAACTTCATAGTCAAAAAACTAATTATACTTTTGTGGATAGTTTCGTTCTTATTAATAAATGGCACTTCGCCAAGGCTTAGTTCAAGTATATTATTCTTTTTTGCATCAAGAAAAATATTGTATATAATAGATTCCAAAATTCCGATTGGAGAATTTTTGGTTCTTAGAATTAACTCTGTATGTAATTTCTGGTTGCCATTTTTAGAAACTAAAACTGCACCAAGCCAATCATTGCTATGTGAAATGAAAACATAAAGCATATTATCAATTGTAAATTTGGTTTGAAATAAGTTTTGCAACTGGGGCTCAATGGCATGTGTGGTTTTAGATCTAAACTTTTCAAGTAATTGTCTATTATATATAGAATAGGGAAGTTGGATTACTTTTCCATGACGCATGCCTCTTTTAATTAATTGTTTAATTGACTTTTTCTCAAAATGATTTCCATTAGTTTCCAGAACTGCTTCCATTCCTACTCTTGTTGAGGAATATCCTTTTTGCTCTAATTGCGAAACCAATAAATTATTACATCCTCTTATAATTAAATTTTGCTTTTCTTCATTTCTCCGCTGATTTATGAAACTAGTAAATTGAGAATGATTTTGGAAACCATGAATAGATAGCCATGTTAGATTTTCATTTAGAATTTTTGAGGAAATATTTTTCTCTGTAGGATTAGTCTCTAGTGACCAACTTAAAGGCAAGGTTTGCATGACCAAAATTAATAAAAAAATCGGAGAACTACTTTATTATAAAGTAATTCTCCGACTGAGACCTTCACACCTATTATGACGAGTTATAATTGTAAATGTTCCATAAAATTTATATAAATTTGATATTAGAAATAAAATTTAATGGCGCGTTCGTCTAGTGGCTTAGGACGCCGCCCTCTCAAGGCGGAGATCACGGGTTCGAATCCCGTACGCGCTACCAGTTTTTTAGATGTAAGATATGAGATGCAAGATTTCAAGTGCCATTCGCAAATTCATACTGAGCGGAGTCGAAGTATGTGTCTATTGGGAATCAAGGAGATTCGTCAACTCACTATATGTCGTTGGTTTACTAATAATCATTTTTTCTTCATCAAGTAAAAACATAGTAGGTGTTGCATAAATATAATAATCAGAAGCAACTGTTCCGTCCCATCCATTTTGATCATTTAGATTTGTCAAATCAGAACAATTTTCGTTTATAAATTTTAACCAATCTTCTTTTTTGTTGTCCAAAGATATTGCTAGAACCTCAAAGCTCTTATTGGATTTTTTAAATTCGTTCAATCGAGGAAGTAAGGTCTGGCAATGAGGACACCAGCTTGCGTAAAATACAAGAAATGTTTTATCCGAATTAATTTTTGATAAATCCATTACTTTTCCATCTTGATCGGGCATAATAAGATTTGGTGCTTTTGTTCCAACTGATAATAGTTTTGATTGATCTATTCTTCTCTGAATAGAATTTTCTGTTTCTTCATCCAGACATAAATCATCTTCTATTACGTAATTATCTACTATGTAATCTATTATTTTATCAAATCCGAATTTCTTAAATCCATCAATTAAGTATTCTGTAATATGTTGATATACAAGCTGATTTACTTTTGCTTTATTTAGCAGTGTATCAACTGCCTTCATAAATTCTTTCTCAAGTAGTTCTTTCGGCAATTGTTGATTTCTGTAATATGTTAAATATTCAATTGATTTATTGGTAAACATATCTGAAGAAATAAGTTCTGCATCATCAAAGTTTACATTATCAAGTGAATGTTTTTTTAGAAAAATAAGTTGCTCTTCAATAGGAATTGAATTATCTATAATTGGCAATTGTACAGAATTGATATAGTGAGCAATAAATGAATTTTGATTTGATTGAGAAGCTACTTCAAAAAAATGTTGATACACATTTTGTATTTCCACCATTTTTTTTTGAGTTGCCTTATAATATTCATCATCATTCGGGTAGTGAAGTAAAATAATACTTAAAAGCTCGGTTTTGGTTTTATAGGATTTATTCAGTTTGAGAAACTCATAGTACAATTTATTGCTTTCAGATTTCACAATTTTTAAGCTATCTAAAATATTTTCATAATAAGTGTTTAGAACTATTTCTTTTCCTTCACTTATAAAATTTAAAAAATGTCTACTATCAAACTGTAAACGATAAAATCCGTTAGACTTATTCTTTAATGAAAGCTTAAATTTTCCATTTTTCAAAAAAACTGAATCGACTTTATTTATTTTCTCACCTTCAAGTTCATAGAGAATTGCTTTCTCTTTTGCACCTATAATTTCAATGCAAATTTCTTGAGCAGATAAATTATGGCTAATAAAAAAGTATATTAAAAAAAATATTGCGGAATTTTTATTCATAGTGTGTTTATAATTGTGAGAAATACTGTCTCCGAACTTTCCGAATTACACGAATAATCTAAATCATTGTTATTAAACGATTTAATTTGTATGTCCTTGCGAATAGTTCGGAAATATAGTTGGGTTATAACTATACTTTATTTAACTTTTTAATATAATCATCAATATCAGATATTTTTATAAACCAGAGTTTTCCTTTTTTACTCGCTTTTAATTTGCCATTATTAATCAGATTCCGCAAATAATCTTGGGAATAATTATAGAATTTTGAAGCTTCATTTAGAGATACTTCAGCATTAAGATTTAATTCAATAATTTTACTATTGCTTATCCTACCAAAACTATCTTGAATTCGGTTTTTAATAATATCTTCTAATAATGAAGAATCTGTTTCAAAAACAATTTTATCTATATCTGTAATTGAGATGATTTTGCCTTTCTCAACTTCACGTAATAGAATTTCAAATTTATTATCACCGGTTTCCATAGCTTTATAATATTTATCCCTATCTTTTTTACTTGTACCTTTGATAGAAATGTTTAAGTATCCAAAACCTATTAGCAAAAACGAAAGAAAAATTCTTCCAACACGACCATTTCCATCTCTGAATGGATGGATTGTTTCGAATAACAAATGACTTAAGGCAGCTAATTTAATTTTATCATACTTGGAATTATTGACATTTTGATTAAGCCATTTTAAGAAAATTTTCATTGTTTTGGGAATATATAAAAAATGTAAGGGTGTAAATGTTGAATTGAAAACTTCCACTTGTTCTTTTCTATAATCTCCAAGAATTCCCAAGTAACTTCCAACTTGTTTTTCATATCTCATTAACATTGTATGAATCTGCTTTATATCTGCAAGGCGAATTAAGAATTCATTTTCTTTATATAGATTATTGGCATATTCATAAACCGAACTTGCAGCTTCAAAGTATCCTAATATTGCTGCGGATTTCTGATCTGTAGTTTTTTTGTTGTGTTGTAGTACATGAATAAGGTCATTCCGATTTGTGAAAATTCCTTCAATGGCAATTGAGTTTCTTATTTCATCACGAAAAAGTGTAAACCACTCGTTGTTTGATACGGCAATTAAATTAATATTTTGCTTTCTTAGTTTGCTAATATCTTTTCTTAATTGTTCCATAATTTTATTTTCCGAACTTTCCGAATTATAGTTGCCAACTAACTTATTGATAATTATATAGTTATGCAAATATATTATTTTAGAGTTCGGAAATTGAATGTGATGTTTGTAACAGTGAAATATTTGCTATAAGTGTATTGCAGCATTTTGCACCTTTAAAAATATTTGCAAAGTCAACTACTATTATTGTTACAAAGAAAAATGATTCTTTTGTAAATTTTTTATTCCTTTTAATCTAATTCATATATTAAAATAATAAATTAGATTTAACACTGAATGGTATGTGGAAGTAATGGAATATTTTTAATTAGTCAAATTCTATAAATACGATGTTTGCTGATTACAGTTCACCATCATATCGATGTTAACTCCATTTATTATGAGTTGTGTTCTACATCCTCTTACGTGTCTCAGAGCACGCTCAATCTTTGATACAACGTACGCTAAAACTACCATAAAAACTGTATAATTGTCCAAAGTAAATATTATTGTTATCAGACAACAGACCCAAAGTATAAACCTTTTCATCATAAATACCTGAACCTAATGTTGAACTCCAAAATCTGCTACTTTCATATAGATAAGCATAATAATAATATATGGCTCCACCAGTTCCCCTATATAAACCCCCACCGAGTAAGGCAGAAAACCCTGTTAGATTAGTTCCAGCTCCATCACCAGAACCTTCTCCAATTTCTTTCAGTGCGTTCCCATCTGCATCAAAAAAAATAACTGTTTCAGTATTCACCTTTAATTCTCCAAAATCATTTAATGATGGTATGTGCCAGCCATTTGGACAAATTCCTTGAATGTTTTCTTGAGTATAGTATTGCATAGCTTCATGCCATCTATATAAACCACCGTACTTATCGCAATTTGATTCATTATCATCATAACAGTATTTTTCAACAATCTCATTATCCAAAGCAGTATTTTCAGACGTAATCATTTCTCCAATATTTAGATTTTCTTTGAACCAGCATTGTTCTCTTATTCTTACAGTATTATATTTTTTACTACCATAATAAATCTCATTAGTTCCTTCACATGCATCCAAAAGGTCAACATCTAATATAAAAGTATTTGTATTAATTTGAATGTCTTCAAAATGCTGTGGATACGGTAATAAAAATGCAGTAAAAGTATAACTACCTTTTGTTAAACGAGAGTATTCGAAAAATCCATTCCTATCAGTGTATATCCATGGGTATATATTATTCCCTACCATACGTACTGCAACATTTTCCAAAGGCATTCCTGAATGGCTATCATTTATTGTACCTGATATTTGGGAATATAGGTATTCCAATTCTATGTTAAAAATCTTATTATTACTGGATAAAAACACTTCTCCCTCAAATGTTTGGTATTCTTCTTTTTCAGCATTTATCATAAACGTGCCTTGCGGAATATTCATTAGTTGATAATGACCAGTAGCATCTGTATAATCAATTTGCCCAGCAATAGTAATCTTAACGCCACTTATCGGCTCATTTGTATCATTATCCCAAATATTTCCAGAGATATTAGTACTTAATATCGATCCGGTTAAGTATATATCGTGTTGTAACATTCCATTTGTTTCTATAGTTAAGGTTTGTTGATAAACTTCGTAATCTGATTTTGTTGCTTTTGCAGTTATCGAACCTGCAGAAATATCTTCAATCTTGTAATAACCATTTGAGCCAGTTGTATAAGATTTTCCTCCAGCTTCGACTAAAACACCACTAATTGTAATACTTGTATTTATTTGATACACAAAACCTTCTATATTACCTAATTGTGATAGTACAGTCAATGTTACATCAATTTCAAAATCTCCAACATTTGAATTAACTATTACTTTTCCATCGTAATCTCCAGCCGATAAACTTGTTCTACTTACTGTTACTGTTATCTCATCTGTTTCCGTACTTACATTTCCATTACCAGATGATATACTTATCCATGACTTATTATCTGATATTGTGTAATTTATACTGCCCGTTCCACTATTTGATATGTTGAATTGCAGACTATTTTTATCACTTCCAAATTCTAAACTTTGTGGCGATATTGCTAATGTTGGATTTGATGGAACAGTCATAGTTACTGCTATTTCAATATTTCCAGCATTTGAACTTACCGTTACAGTTCCGCTATAATCTCCAGCCGATAAATTTGTTCTATTTACTGTTACTGTTATTTCATCTGTTTCTGTACTCACACTTCCATTTGTAGATGATACTCCTATCCATGATTTATTATCTGATATTGTATAACTTATACTCCCAGTTCCACTGTTTGATATGTTAAATTTCAGACTGTTTTTATCACTTCCAAATTCTAAATTTTGTGGGGAAACTGCTAATGCCGGGTTTGATGGAATGGTCATTGTAACGTTAATATCAATATTCCCAGCATTTGAGCTTACTGTAATAGTTCCACTGTAATCTCCAGGAGAAAGACTTGATCTATTCACTGTTACTGTTATTTCGTCTGTCTCGCTTGTTACACTTCCACTTGTTGATGAGATAGTTATCCATGATTTATTATCTGATACACTATAGTTAATTGTTCCGGTGCCACCGTTTGTAATACTAAACTTCAATTGAGTTTGATCAGTGCTAAAATCTAAGTTTTGGGGTGTTATTGCTAAACTTGGACTATCTGCTTTTTCAACTACAATGCTTTTTTCATCTTGATCTGTTTTTTTACCATCACTAACAACTAAGCTAACTTTATAAGTATCTTCTTCACTTGGGGCTTTCCAACTGACTGAAGAACCGGAAGCACCATTTGGAAAAGTTCCTTCCTCAGATGACCATGTATAAGTAAGATCATCACCATCCTCATCTGTTGCAACACAAGTCAATGAGGTTGTTTCATTAACCTTTACAGTTGAAGGACTAGCTGATACACTCTGAATTTTAGGTGCGTTGTTGGTTGGTTCAGTTGGTGTGTCATCTTTTGAACAAGAAATAATTATCAAAAATAAAAATGAGATTAATATTGTTGGAAATGGTAAATACTTTTTCATTTAATTACCTTTATGATATTAAAGTTTCTTTAAGTATTTAATAGTCCAAAAAATCATTTTTTTAGAAAATAATTCTAATAAATTAGATTTTATTCACGAATATTGATAATTGCCTTTCCTAAAGTTATCTTTGCATCTTTAATTTTTTGGATATCATGAATTTTAACCTAGATGCACAAGACAAAAATAGTAAAGCTAGAGCCACATCCTTTGATACGGATCATGGAACAATTAAAACTCCACGATTTATGCCAGTTGGAACTCAAGGAACTGTTAAAGCTGTTTCGCAGAGAGTTCTTAAAGATGAAATTAAAGCCTCAGTAATTTTAGGGAATACATATCATCTTTATCTTCGTCCGGGAATGGAAGTGATGGAAGCTGCTGGCGGATTACACAAGTTTATGAATTGGGATGGAGCTATCTTAACAGATAGTGGTGGGTTTCAAGTTTATAGTTTAGCCGATTTAAGAAAGCTAAAAAAAGATGGAGTTGAATTTAAATCTCACTTAGATGGTTCCAAACATTTTTTCTCACCCGAAATAGTAATTGATATTGAGAGAACAATTGGTTCTGATATTATGATGGTTCTTGATGAGTGTACACCTTATCCTTGTGATTATGATTATGCAGTAACCTCAACACAACTAACTTCTGATTGGGCAATTCTAAACAAAGAAGCTTTTGATAAATCAAAACCTAAATATGGACATAAACAATTTTTGTTTGGGATTGTACAGGGTAGTGTTTACAAAGATTTGAGAGAAAAATCTGCTAAGGATTTGGTTAAGTTGGATTTTGATGGCTATGCTATTGGTGGACTTGCAGTTGGTGAGCCAGCCGAGCAGATGTACGAGATGGTAAATTTTACAACAGACTTTTTACCCGAAAATAAACCAAGATATTTGATGGGAGTTGGAAGACCAGAAAATATTCTGGAAGGAATTGAACGTGGTATAGATATGTTCGATTGTGTAATGCCAACCCGTAATGCTCGTAATGCATATTTGTTTACAAGTGAAGGATTTGTGAATATGAAAAATGCAAAGTATAAAAATGATTTTTCTCCATTGGATGAAAAATGCGATTGTTATACTTGTCAAAATTTTTCCAAGGCTTACTTGCGTCATTTATTTATAGCAGGCGAAGTATTAGCATTAGAGTTAGCTTCCATTCACAATCTTAATTTTTATATTAACCTAACGGATACAGCAAGAGAAAAAATTATAGAAGGAAATTTTAGTGAGTGGAAAAATAAAATTATTAGTAAATTATCAAATAAAATAAATAATTAAAAAAATATAATGGAGAAAAGATGGAATTATTAATAGCAATGGCACCACAAGGCGGAGAAGGCGGAAGCATGGTTAGTACATTAATCATGTTCGGATCAATATTCGCAATTTTTTATTTTATGATTATTAGACCGCAGCAGAAAAAAGCAAAAGAAAGAACAGCATTACTTGAAGAAGTAAAGAAAGGCGACAAAATTGTAACTAGTGGTGGAATTCATGGATCTATTGCTGGCCTAGATGAAAAAACTATTTTACTGGATGTTGGAAATAACACCAAAATTAAAATGGAACGTACTGCTATTGGACAAGTTTTAGGAAAAGACTAAAATTAAATATTTTTTAAAATCAAAATTGATTGTTGTAAATTATAAATTGTCATTTCGAACATGTTGTTTGTGAGAAATCTTAAATTCTTAATTCTTATAGATTTCTCAATCGCTCAAAAAACAAGCTCATTTCGAAATGACAAAGGCTAAATAACTAAAATAATTTTGATCTATCCTCATCCTTATTTTATGAAAACTCTCTCAAAAAAAAATAACTTCCTCGGACTCGAAAAAAAACATTCATCTTATGAAGACTCAGAAATTGTAATTCTTCAAGCTCCTTTGGAGAAGACAGTTAGCTATGGAAAGGGAACAAAGAATGGTCCAAAAAAGATTCTAAAAGCATCTCATTATGTTGAATTTTTTGATGAAGAATTAAATAGAGAAATTTGTTTTGAAAAAGGAATTTGTACTCTCGAAGAAATTAAGTTTGGAAACTTATCTGCAAAAAAAAGTATTGATAAAATTTATAAAGAAGTTAACAAGCATTTAGAAGCAATCAAATTTGTCGTAACGCTTGGTGGAGAACATTCACTTTCTTCAGCACCTATAAAAGCTCATTTTGAAAAAAAAAAAAATCTTTCAATTCTACAAATTGATGCACATTCAGATTTTAGAGATTCTTATCAAGGAAGCAAATACTCACACGCCTCAGTAATGGCAAGGGTAGCAGAGTTTTCTAAAAATATTGTTCAAGTAGGAATTAGAGCTCAATGTAAAGAGGAATACGAATTTATAAAAAAGAATAAAATGAAAACTTATTTTATGAGAGACATTAGGAATAATAAATTTGGTAAAATTTGGCAAAAGAAAGTTACAGATTCTCTCAAAGAAAATGTTTACATAACCTTTGATGTTGATGGTTTTGATCCATCTATTATTTCTGCAACCGGAACACCAGAACCTGGTGGACTATTTTGGGATGAAACAATGAATCTATTAAAATTAATTGGTAAACAGAAAAACATTGTTGGATTTGATGTTGTAGAATTAGCACCTTCTAAATTTGATTCTGCTAGTAACTTTAATGTTGCTAAACTAGTATATAAAATGTTGAACTATTCATTTATGAAGTGATTTTGATCTTGACATTTTAACATTGAATGTTCATATTGAAATTATAAAAAAATGAGGAATATGTTATGCAAAATAATACCTCTTCTCGTTTAGAATCAAAATTCCCAATTGAACAATCCAAAACTCAAATCCTTATAAACAACCAATTAAACTTTGAGAAAATTACAGAATATTTTTCAATGATTGGACCAATTCTAATTGTTTTATTTTTAACTCTAATAGTTCCAAAAGCAATAGATTTTTTTTCATTTTCTAGTTATTCACAGATTCATCAGTTTACTTCTGAGAATCATACATTATTATTAAATCTAATGTATCTCTTATTTGCTTCTGGAATATTTTCGTTAATTGGACTAATGCTAAATTCTATAAATAAGAAAACAAGTCTGTTTATAATAAATCTTATCTCTCTTTTTGTTGCTTTTGGAATGTTTATCCCAACATGGATGATGATAATTGGTGATTAAGTTTTATTTAAAACAAAAAACTCCAATCACAATGATCGGAGTTTTTTAATCTAATATTTTACCTAAGTTTATTTATTTTCTTCAGCATCACCAGGCATTTTTCTGCGTTCTAACATTTCATCTATTAGCTTATATTCAATTGCTTCCGGTGCAGTCATGTAATAATCTCTATCACAATCTTCCATAATTTTTTCTGTTGATTTACCAGTATGATTTGCAAGAATTTTATAAAGCTTATCTCTAGTTTTAATCATTTCTCTTGCGTGAATTTCAATATCAGTTGTTTGACCTTGCAAGCCACCAACCCATGGTTGATGTATCATGATTTTTGAGTGGGGAAGTGCAAAACGTTTTTTGTCAGCTCCACCAGCTAAAAGAACGGCTCCCATGCTTGCAGCCATCCCAACACAAATTGTTGAAACTTCAGGTTTAATATATTGCATAGTATCATAAATTGCTAAACCGGCAGAAACACTTCCACCTGGAGAATTTATATAAAGATGAATATCTTTTTCATGATCTTCCGCTTCTAAAAATAATAATTGAGCAATTACAACACTTGCTACTGCGTCATCAACTCCGGTTCCAAGAAAAATAATTCTTTCTCTAAGCAATCGAGAAAAAATATCCATTCCTCTTTCACCACGTCCAGATTGTTCAATTACATAAGGTATTAGTGTGTTTTGAATTTGATTTGACATTATTGGTTCCTTTTGAATAAGATTGTCATTCTAAAATTTATCC